>ERZ1292625.871-Hain-H41-01um-R1-871-length-40627-cov-12_pt1 | contig 40627 bp, 28 predicted proteins | sample MGYA00564400_ERZ1292625 | MGnify/ENA primary metagenome ERZ1292625 (study PRJEB36523, sample SAMEA6512639) | groundwater metagenome | collected 2019-01-08 | study: AquaDiva: Metagenomics assemblies of 32 groundwater samples
ACTTGCGACTGGTAACTGGTAACCAATTCAATAGGTAACATTACTCCAAACTCACTCCCTTTCCCAACTTCACTAGTCACACGAATCGTTCCACCCATCAACGCAACAAGTTCTTTCACCAACGATAGTCCAATTCCGGTCCCCACTTCCTTATGCGCCTCGCTCACCTGGTGGAAGCGTTCGAAGATTTTGGATTGGTGTTCAGCAGGGATGCCGATGCCGGTGTCTGAAACAATTATACTTAGCGAACCTTGGCGGCTTTGCGCCCCTGCCTGTCCGGTAGGCAGGTCTGCGGTTAGATTCACCGAAGCATCAATTGTTACTTTTCCACCGACTGGTGTAAACTTCACCGCATTATTTATAAGATTAATCAGAATCGTCTCCACTTTATCCTTATCAAACAACGCGGGGCAGTTTCCATCCGGGACGTTTACTTGAATAGAAACATTCTTCTGTCTTGCGAATGATTCAAACGAACTGGCGATTGCCCGGACGAAAGAGTACACATCGCCCTCGGACTTTTCGACTTTCAGACTTCCGGACTCTAACTTGGCTAAGTCAAGGAGTTGGTTGATCAGTTTGAGAAGTAAATCGGAATTGCGTTGAACGAGTTTGAGTTGATCAACAATCTTTTGACGATCAAACTCTTTTTGACCATCTACAAATTGATCAATAATGTTTTGTACCGGCCCTTTGATGAGTGTAAGGGGAGTTCTGAACTCATGACTGATGTTGGTAAAGAATGATGTCTTGACTTTATCTACTTCTTTAGCCTTTTCAAGTTCCAGGTGCTCAAGTTTCAGGTTTGCAGCAAGTCGTTCTTGCCTAACAATGTTCCTTCTCGCCCACACCAACAAACCCGCAACCATCAACCCGTAACCCGCATACGCCCACCACGTGCGCCAGGGGGGAGGGAGGATGATCACTTTTAAAGTTCGCTCCCGATCGCTCCAAATGCCGTCATAATTGGTGGCTTTCACACGAAAAAAGTAATCGCCTGGATCAAGGTTAGTGTAAGTAGCTGTGCGATCCTTCCAATCGGTTTCAATCCAACCGGCATCGAAGCCATCCAATCTGTATTTGTATAACTCTTTTTTGGGACTGGAGAGTTGCATGGACGCAAACCCCATGGTAAAAACATTATGCAGGTAGTCAAGTTTTAATTCATCAAGCGTTCCGATGCTCTCTGGGATTGAAAATAAAACGGAGTCTTTATTGTTGGTTATCGTTACCGGGTTATTATTCACCCGAAGAGAAGTTAATTGAGGTTTAACCTTAAGCATGCTGGGTTGGAATGAAAGTGGATCGAAAATAGTCTGCGCGTAGTTTCCAAAGATCATAAGTCCGTCTGGCGTTTGGGTAGATGCATTGGCATTGAATTCATTGGTTGGCAACCCATCTTCTGTTTTGAACTGAAACAAGCTTTCATCTTTCGGCCCATAGCAAAAAATTCCATTGCTCGTTCCCATCCAAAGCCTTCCCAATTTATCTTCTTCAATAGCAAACACAAGTCTGTTGCGCATGGATTGAACCGACTGAAATTTGTAGTTTCCATTCTCCGGTTTCCCGATTACCAAACCATCAGATCCCCCCAAATACAATTGTCCATTGCGGCCAATGGCTAGACAAAGATGTTGACCCTTGTAGATATGTTCAATTCTACCCTTATTCCATCGGTCAAGACTAAGGCCTGTGAGTATCCAATAGCTGCCATCATTACCAGGCTTAACTCCCCAGACTCCACCCGGACTTAGAGAAGTTGAGTCATCAGGGATATGCCGATAGCGAGTCAGTGCATTAGGTTTTCCATATTCGCCAGTAAGGTTGATCCGGAAGAGTGTGCTTAGTGGCGAGACCACCCAAAGATGCCCGCCATGTTCCAGCCATGCTCCGGCAGACTTGTCATCGAGGGTATATGGGTTATCAGGATCATGTTTGATTGTTTTTGTAAGTGCCTTATCGGGAAGCCTTGTTCGCGGGTTCAATGGAACACCGAAGAGGCCATTCTCCCAGGTGCCTATCCACCAGAAATCTTTCCCCAGCAAGCTGTTCGTTGTATGAAGCCCTTTAATTGGCGGATTGGTTTCGACCGATGAAAATTTGATGTTATCCAAATCTGAAGTGAGTTGGGCCATCCAGAGTCCATCTGTTTTGGAATCCTGTAGCAGGTAATTGCCGGTTGATGTAGTAAGTATTTGGGGTGTGCCGGGCGTGGCTTTGCCAGGTAGATAAGCATTATGGAAAATCAGGCTTACTGCCTTTAGCTGTTCAAAGCCCTGATCGTAGGTGCCCGTCCAAACATTTTGTTCATGGTCTACAAAAACACATTGCAAAATATCCGAAGCGATGGATTGGGGGTTGTCCGCGTTGTGGATATAGCGCTTCAGGTTGTTGGTAGTTGGATCATACGACCAAAGACCCTTCCCATAAGATGCAATCCAGAATACCCCGGTTGAATCGCGATCAACATTCCAGGGTACCTCCATTAACTCTAGTTCCTGTGGAAAATCGAATTGCAGGATAATGTTAAAGTCAAGATCAACTTTGATAAGCCGTGCAGGTTTATAAAACCAATAGTGGTCCTGATACCGAAATATTTTTCGGATCGGACTCGCTGACAGTAGCGGAATGTTATTAATGCTTGCCGATGGTCTCGAAAACTGCTTCGTCTCTTTGTTGAATAGCCAAAGCCCAAGTGAAGTACCCAGCAAAAGGTGATTGGGATACACCTGGATGTCAAGTATCAGGTTATTTCGTGCTCGTTCGGTTGAATCGCCTTCCGTATTTTTATATTGTATAGTTGTCTTGGTTAGCGGATTGAATACTGCGATGCTGCCATCGTACGTACCTAACCAAATGCTCCCATCCGGCTCGAAGGCCATGGCAGTAATCGAACTGGCATTTAATGTTGGAGTGTAGGTAACAATCTCTTCACGTTCTCTGATGTACCGGTATACATGCCTTGAAGGCCCACCCGCAAAGACCCAAACATCTCCAGCTGGACTCACCCTGATTTGACCATCGATTCTGTTGCCTGAACTGTCTAAATATTCTGTCAGATCATAGCCATCGAATCGTGCTAACCCGGAAGCATTAATCCACAAGAATCCAGAACTGTCTTGGGCGATCGAACTTACTTGTACAAAGTTTTCTTGATTGTGATGGGCAAATGGACGTTGCGCCACCACGCTTTCGGTGAAGCATGAGATTAGAAATAAGTAGACGTCTGTTTTTCGAAGAAAACTCATAGCTATATTTTGAGTTCATACTCACTCGGCAACACCCCAAACTCTTCTTTAAACATCTTGCTGAAATACGAAAGATTCGAGAACCCCACTTCATACGCCACCTGGCTCACCGGCCCCCAATTCTGTTGCAATAGCTGTGCAGCCCGTTGCAACCGAAGTTTTCTGATCAGCTCATTTACAGAAATCCCAGTAAGTCCTGAAACTTTTCTATACAACTGCACCCGGCTCATGCCCATGTCTTCGGCTAATGATTCAACACTTAACTGTTCATCACTTAAACGCTCTAAGATTTTTTCTTTCACGGAATTCAAAAACTTTTCGTCTTCAGAGAGAACCTCAACTTTTGGTGCTGTGCTCATTAACTCTGCACGGAGTTTCTCGCGTAACTTTAATTGCCGACTTACACCATTTCTAACTTTCAGTAACAACTCGTTTTTATTGAACGGCTTGGTGAGGTAGTCATCGGCACCAGAACTCAGTCCACTGAGCTTGCTGTCTTCACTGGATTTGGCCGTAAGAAGAATTAATGGAATATGACTGGTTCGAATATCCTTTTTGATTTTGCCCGCCATGGTAATGCCATCCATCTCGGGCATCATTACATCAGAGATAATCAAGTCGGGGATTTCATGAGTTGCTTTTTCGAGACCTTGCTTTCCGTTTTCAGCTTCGAGAAAATGGAATTCTGTTCCAAGGGAATCAATAATAAAGTGGCGCAGGTCGGTATTGTCTTCTACTATGAGGATGTGAGGCTTGTTGGAATCTTGTTCGGTTATTGATTGTCTCCCAGTTGTTGTCAGGCTGAGCTTGTCGAAGCCTTTCTCATAAGATTGCGATTCATTGGCGTCAGTCTTCCCTGCCTGCGCTACAGCTTCGGTAGGCAGGGAGGGCCTCAGACTGACAATTTCTAATGGCAACACCACTTTAAACTCACTGCCTTTTCCAACTTCACTGGCCACAGAAATCTCTCCGCCCATCAACGCCACCAGTTCTTTCACCAACGCCAACCCAATTCCCGTTCCTACTTCTTTGTGGGCCTCACTTACTTGGTGGAAGCGTTCGAAGATTTTGGATTGTTGATCGGGAGGAATGCCGATGCCCGTGTCTGCGATGATCAACCTCACCCCCGCCTGCGCGCTTGGCAAGCGCACCCCCTCTCCAGAAGAGAGGGGTGTGGCTGACGAATGATGATTGTCAACGTTTACTCCTCGTTGGAATGCGGACGCTCCCCTCTCCATTTGGAGAGGGGCCGGGGGTGAGGTCAGAAGATTTGCACTCACAGTCACTTTCCCACCACCAGGCGTAAACTTCACCGCATTATTTATAAGATTAATCAGAATCGTCTCCACTTTATCCTTATCAAACAACGCGGGGCAGTTTCCATCCGGGACGTTTACTTGAATAGAAACATTCTTCTGTCTTGCGAATGATTCAAACGAACTGGCGATTGCCCGGACGAAAGAGTACACATCGCCCTCGGACTTTTCGACTTTCAGACTTCCGGACTCTAACTTGGCTAAGTCAAGGAGTTGGTTGATCAGTTTGAGAAGTAAATCGGAATTGCGTTGAACGAGTTTGAGTTGATCAACAATCTTTTGACGATCAAACTCTTTTTGACCATCTACAAATTGATCAATCATGTTTTGTACCGGCCCTTTAATCAGGGTAAGTGGTGTTCTGAATTCATGACTGATGTTGGTGAAGAATGAGGTTTTGACTTTATCCACCTCTTTGGCCTTTTCAAGTTCCAGGTGTTCAAGTTTCAGATTAGATTTCAGCCGTTCCCTCTGCACAATATTTCTTCTTGCCCACACCAGTAATCCAGCCACCAGCATTGAGTATCCGGTATATGCCCACCACGTGCGCCAGGGAGGCGGGAGGATGATCACTTTTAGTGTTCTTTCATTTTCTGACCAAACTCCATGATGGTTACTGGCTTTCACACGAAACGTATAAGTGTCCGCTGGCAGGTTAGTGTAAGTGGCCGTTCGGTTTTTGTAATCGGTTTCGATCCAATCGGGGTCATAGCCTTCGAGTTTGTGGCGATAAAGATTCTTTTCCGGGGCAGTCATTTCCATGGCGGAGACCTCAAGGGTGAAATTATTGTGCTTATAATCAAGGACTAAATCGTTTAAGGCCGTTACGTATGAGGTCAGAAAAAAGTCATCTTCATTCGATTTAGTATTACCAAAATGGGGTGATTGATTATTGACTCGTATGGTTGTAAGAACAGGAGAGGTAGGCGAGCTGCTGATTTTGAAAGTTTGAGGATCAAAAATGGTTAGCCCATCTCGGTCAGTCATCACAAAAATTCCTTCGGATGTCTGGTGCTCGGCCATCCAATCCTGAAAGGCTCTTCTATGCAGGAATCCATCTCGTTCATTAAACCGAACGGCAACCTGCTCTTTGCGATCGTAACAGACAACACCCTCGGTATTGAACACCCACAACCTGCCCAACCGATCCTCTTGGAGGGAGACCACTTCATGACCCATAAAGAATGGAACAGGTTCAAGCAAAAAGTGGTTATTCGACCTTTTAATTTCATACAACCCCTGACCTGAGCCGTAGTATAAAGTTCCATCCTTCATCTTCCTTATGTCTGACCCATCGTTGAGTTTTTTAAACGCATGAATTACCCTCTCCCCATTAACAATAAGATCTATTCCAGAAAGAGTCATAACCCAAATAGAATCTTGACCTTGAGGGACCAGGTGATATGCGCTGCTGTTAATAAGAGAGTTAGAGTCTGTTCCTGAATGGGTGAAGCTGGCCACAGAACCATTTTCACCATATGGTATCCGGCTGTCTATTTTACTCAGACCGGAGGTAGTGGATGCCACCCACAAATTTTCGTTTTGATCTTCCCAAATAGTTTGAGTTTGAGTTGAACCAATGGTGTTCTTGGGGTTATCCCGGATGGAGGTCATCACTTTCATAGACTCAGGGTTCACCCAGCCCGTTTCTGGGTTGATTGGAAATTGAAGGATACCCTTTCCAAACACACTTACCCAATAATTTTTTTTCCCCTGCCAAAAGTCATGCACTTGCACCCCCTTTATTGGCGGAATGACCTGTTGAAAGGTTAGGGAGTCCGGTTTTTTGGGGTTAAACTTAGCGGCCTTAATTTCAATTAGCAGGTTCTCCTTTTTCTCACCAATCCAAATGTATTCCCAATCATTGGCTTTATAAACAGCGCTTGCGTCAAGCCTACCTCCCTTTAGATTGACATTGTGAAATTTTAAATTCTGTTTACGCAATTTGCTTAGGCCTTGGTCAGATCCTATCCAAATATTTTGATCGCGATCTACAAACACGTCTTGCAAAAAATTATTTCTTAAGGAATTCGGGTCACCTGGAATATTGGAGATGTTTATGAAAGAATCGTCCTGCGGGTCAAACCGATATAACCCATTGCCCTGACTGGCGAACCAAAAAACTCCATCCTCGTCCCGGTCAATGGTGACAAAGTTATCTTGCACAGGAAGTTGGAACCTTTTTGTTATGTCAAGGTTCTTGTTTATTCGAACTAGCCGATTTTGCGCATAGTCAACAACCCAAATGTCGTTCAGGTCATTTATAGGAGAGTCAATGACACTAAAAATAGCCGAGTTGTATAGAAATGTTGTGTCCTTTGGATTTACAGTTGGCCTTGAAAAAAATTTACTGTGCTTATCGAATTTCCAAATACCCTGTTGGGTCGTTAGTATCAGGTGCGATCCGTGATCAATTATCCCAACAACTGAGTTTCTTTTTTTCCTGATGATAGAATCTGTATGATTCTGAACGTATTTCTCCAGCACACCGGTCTGGTGGTTGAAACTGATAAGGCCCTCATCCCATGTGCCCAACCAAATGGTTTTGAGGTCGCTGTCAAATTTTCTGCGTGCAACGTCTATTCCCTGAAGGTTTAATACATGTTTTTTAAATGCATCCGTTTTAAAATCATACCGGGCGAGTGTATATGGGGAGCTGGGATCGCGCTTGTGTTCTGAAAACCATATTTGGCCTCCGGGGGTATTCCTCACCATGCGCCCAACCCAGAAATTCAAATTGGAACGTGCTGAGTCATCGGGGTTATATTTATAAACTTTAAAATTGTGTCCATCGAACCGGCTAAGCCCCCCATAAAATTGCGCCCAAATAAATCCCAGGCTGTCTTGGGCAATGCTCATCACAAAATCGTTAGCAAGCCCATCGGCCGTATCAAAGTGTTGAAAGCGGTATTGAGGTTGACCAAATGAAAGGGACCAAGCAAAAGCAAGTGATGTTATTGAAAGGATATGTAACTTGTGCTTTTCCATATCAATAAATTATACCTCTTTAATTGAATACTCTGTACGATTATGTTTAAACTTTTACTCAACTCGACTGCCGCCAGAGTTCCCTGCACTCGCGCTCGAGGGAGACTCTGCGGAGAGACAGGTTTATTAAAGTTAAAATAATTCAACCAAAGGCCATGGGTCGTGGCGACACAAACCATGACTTCGGATACACAAAAATTCCATCTCAATCAGGGCTCATCAATGGGGCGCTATCAGCCGAAGGAGGATTGTAGAAAAACTCAAACACCGGCACATCCCAATACTCCAGATACCCATACTGGATGGTGGCATTGGTACTAACCACACCATCGAAGTCTACTACCACACAACCGGTTCTGCCATTCTTTAAAAACCCCCATCTGCGTGCATCGTAAAAAGAGAACCCACGGAATGCCAGGCCCACTCTGCGTTCTCGTCTCAATTCTTCTTTTGCTTGTTCAGAAGTAAGACCAGTACCGGCAGTTGCAGCTAATCCAGCTCCCTGGTAATTTCTCAACTCATCGATCAGCGCAAGCCCAGCATCGATGTTGCCTTTATTAATGTTCGCCTCCGCTAGCATCAGCACATTCTCTTCGTAAGAGCCGGCAATATAAAGTTCGTGTGCTCCAACTTCTACATCCACCATCACCACCACCCCGGCCATACCATTACCCTTATCTACCAGGACAAACCGTGTATTACTTCCGGTGCCGCTGTATTGCGGACCGATCCATGCGGTGATTTGCCTGAAGTTATTGTCAAAGCGTTTGTCCCCGGTTTTGAATTCCTGGATCAGGCGCTCACCGACCTTTGCTGCAAAACCACCACCATCAGCATCGGGGCCAATTGCCTGGGCTTCTACATAACAATATGTACAAAGCAGATTTCCCAGTTCATCCGTCCGCACGGTGAAGGTATTGTCATTTTGTTTGATCCCGTTGGAAGTTAAAGCAAGTATGTCGTCCCATTGGGCGGCAGTCATGGAAGCTGTTGTGTTATTAACAAGGATGTTGCGGGCGCGCAGGGTGTTAATGTGTCGTAGCCACTCATCGGCACTTGGTGAAAAGCCTTTTCCTTTTTGACAAACGGATGGTATTAGTTTATTCAGTGCCTCAGTGAATTCGAGATCGCCTTTCAGCGATTTCAACAATTCTTCCGCTTTGCTGAAGTTCAATTCTGCTTCAGCAAGTATGGCCTCTTTGGACACATAATTATTAATTATCATGAATGGCTCATCCGTAATAATGCCTGCATAATACATGGAACCGATACGACTGTAAGCAAAACCCTTCCAGAAATAAGCCCAGGTTTTAATGGTATTCTTTTTTGATTCACTCATTTCTATTTGATCTACATTGACAAGCAGGGTATTCATGGCGTTGTTCAGGGAATACATGTCCCTCCATTCGGGATAAAACGAATTGTATTTCATGGATGGAATATTGGTGATTCTCAGGTAGTCCTTCTGGCCAGGGGGGTGGATGGACACCAGATTGCTGCCATCATCTAAGGTAATATTATCAGGGCAATAGACTTCCGAGGGCACCTGGCTCGACCCAATCATGTCACCCATACGTTCATGAACAGCAACGACCCTAACAAAAAAATCCGGGATGTTTCCATTGATATACAGGGCCCCTTGCGCGAAGGATATGATCCCTTGTTCTGTCTTGGCACTTTCAGGAGTAGGTACATTGGGATTTACAATATCCAACTGATCTTTACACCCGGATATGCCGGAGAGAATAGTAAGTGCGGTAAGAATCATTATTATTTTCATGGCTTTAATATTTATAGTCCAACAAAAAAAGTGAACTGATACGTCCGGAGATTTGGACGGGTATTGCTGTCATACCCTCTCGAAAGTGAACTGGCTGTACCTTCATACCAATCAGCCGCATAGCTGCTTATTTCCGGATCCATACCGGTATATTTCGTGTGGGTCCACAAGTTCCTTCCAGACAGGATGAGCTGAAGTTTATTTATTTTATCAATATTGAAAATCCTTGCGAAATCAATTCCAAGCGAAACATTTCGTAGCCTGACAAAGGAAGCGTCTTCGTAAAAATAATTTTTGGTCCAGTTGCTGCTAGGACTATAAACGCCCCTGTAAAATGCCGACCAGGCACCTTTTTCACTATTAATCGTGATTGGCTTTTCGTAGTCGGCATGAACGCCATCACGATACATCCACTGTTTTGTCTCGTTATAAACATGATTGCCGTTCAGCCAATCCAGTTGGAAGGAAAAAGTGAGCATCTTCTTATAAGAAAAGTCATTGATAATGGTCATCATGAATTTTGGATTGGGGTTTCCAAGGCTATATAAATCGGGTGAGATGTAGGGTTGCTTCGATGCTTTATTTAGAACCCAACCATTGCTGGCCACTTCATAGTTGAGTTGTTCGGTTGGATCAATAAATGGTTCACCATCGGGCTTTTTCTGATCTACGTGGCGCAACAACCAAACACCATAAAGTTCACCAACAGATTGACCTGCTGTAATAATCCGGTTACCGTCAATAATGGTATCACCTTTCACAGCCGCCACAAGAGACTGCTGCTTGCTGAAGTTAGTGGTGAGGTTCCAACTCCAATTGGAGCTTTTGAGTATGGAAGCAGTTAATGAAGCCTGTATGCCATCCGATTCAAGCGATACCGAATTATCCAATATGGTACCTACCCCGGTCGAAGGTGGTGCATCTACCCGGTATATGGCATTGTCTGTTTTTCGTGTCCAGTAAGAAAAAGAAAACTGAAAATTATTGAGCCAGTTACCATCAAGGCCATCCAGCATCATATCGGTTCCCACTTCAAATTCTTTTGAAACCTCCACATTCAGGTTAGGGTTGTTTTGGTCAGCTGGTATATAAAGTGAATTGGTGTTGCCAATGGGTCTTGAGCCAAGAGTGACATAGCGATCAAAGGGCCGCGGTTGTATGCCCGCTTCACCGTAGGCTGCCCTTAACTTCCACTCAATAATGGTCTTTGCAATTCCGCTGTTATTCCAAAAGTCCAGGCCGGAGATGCGAAAGAATCCGTCAGCCCTGGGAAACGTGAAGGGTTTTGAACCTTTTCCAAACGATGATGAATAGTCAGTGCGGAACCCACCGGAAATCCCGGCCAGTTCTTTATATTCAAATCGTTGGTTGACCAGGTAGCCGAATGTTACAAACTCTTCCTTGTAATCATCAGGCACATTAAAGGTTGTTCCGAGCGCGGAAGAGAGCGGTGGCATAAGTGGCATTCCCAGCGCATAGCTTTTGTACCTGGATAAATGATCGCTGCGATAATCATAGGTGATCTGGGTGATAGAGCGTAACGGAATTTGCAGGTTGAAATCCTTGTTGAAATCAAAATGAATGGATGCAGTCGCTTTTAAATTCTGAAAGATCCGGTTCATATTATGGACAGTGATTTCGCCAGTATTGTCACCTCCGTTCGACCAGTAAGTCCAATAATTTCTTTCATTGGAGTTTTGATTTAAAGATTGATTTCTGACTTCATGCCTGAAATTCCGGGTCTGATAATTCAGGCCATATAAAAGATCAACCTCTACATATTTTGGAAATGAGTAGGTAAGGTTGAAGTTCTGCAGGATATCAATCTTTTTATCGAGTGATGAGGCATATTGGAATTCATAATATGGATTGAATTGATTGATCCCCGCTGCGGAGCCAAAATTTGCTCCATAATTTCCATCTACATCTTTCATGCTAAAATCCGCAAAGGGCCTTGACGTAAGAAGTGGACCGAAATTGCCGCCTAATCCAAAATCTTGTTTATCCCAAATGTTTATGGTGTTGTTATTATAAATCAATTGGGTTATCGACCGCAATCGAAGGCCTTTGGCAAGCTCAGCACCTATGTTCAGGGTAAGATTGGTCCTTTCGTTGTATCCGTCATTTCGAAAATTGCTTTCCTGCCGCATCCTTGACACAGCTATATTATAGTCCATTTTATCACTTCCACCGGAAATCCCAACTCTATAATTGCTGGTATTAGCAGGCCTAAAAAACATTCTGAAGTGGTCAACATATTTCAGATTTTGATCATAGGCCTTATCAAATTTAGTAGCAGGATCAAGTGGATCATAACCGACATTGCCACTATATACCAGGGTGGCCGAATCTTGTGTCAATGCTTGTGTTAATGGATTATTGTCTCCGGGATTGATGACCTCATTGTTTGCATTGGTAGCAAAGCCATGTAGCTGTGCCTTTCTTACGCCTCCCACATTGAGGAATTCATTCGTACCCATTCCGAAGGAAAAGTCAACTTTCATATTTCCACTTTTCCCCTTTTTGGTAAACAATTGGATAACACCATTTGCACCCTGCGCTCCATAAATGGTAGCAGCAGACGCTCCCTGGATCACCTCCACTTTTTCAATTGAATTCGGATCGATTGAACTTAACATCGTAGCTCCCATTTGCACACCATCCACCAGGATCATCGGCTGAGTGCCACGGTTTAGGGTATTGATGCCACGCAAGAGTATACTTATTTCAGAACCTGGCGCTCCATTGATGGAAGATATCTGTGCGCCTGCAATTCTACCAACCAATGCCTGGTCGATACTGGCGGTGGGTACAACAGGAAGTTTTTCAGCTGCCACTGACTCTACTGCAAAAGCCAGCTTTCTCTTTTCTGTGGGAACCCCTGTTCCTGTTACCACAACTTCTGAAAGCTCAGTAATGTCGGCCTCAAGCGTAACATCCAGAACAGACTTCTCCCCTACCTCAACTTCCACTGTTTTGAATCCAATAAATGAAAAGATGATGTCCTTACTGGAAGCCGGTACCTGCAGGGAATAGTTACCGTCCGCATCGGAAACTGTTCCAACAGCTTTTCCTTTGCATACAATGTTTACACCCGGAATTGGCGATCGGTCAGTCGCTGCAATTACCTTCCCGTGAACCAATCGGTCCTGGGCAGCACCAGGTAAAGAAAACATCAACACAAACCCCAACGCCAAATCCCTTCTTCTGTTTGATTTTGAAAAGCACAAAGCGGCTTTCAGCAATCTGTTTAGGTTAGTTTTCATAGTTATAGAGATAAAGAGTCATCGCTAAAATTTTTTAATCCATTTGATTCGAATGCTTTGCGTACCAGTTCCGCGGAATTATTTGCATCGAACTTTTTCAACAAACTTCTTCGGTGTGTTTGCACCGTGTGAAAACTGATCTTGAGGACTACGGCAATTTTGCGGGTTGAAAACCCTTGCCCGATCAGATCCAGAATGCTTTGCTCTTGTGGGGTTATTGGCTTCATGTTAGATTTCTGTAGACTAAAATTTGTTAGCCAAAATTGGGGAAGCCTGGCCCCTCCTGCCTATCCCTGATGATACATTCTTTGATACAATTGATACAAAGCCTGTCCTTATCTTCTAATTACAAGCCTTTTTAGGCAAAATCCTATCTAACCCTATACTCTTTATGAATTTCTATTAAGCTGTAACCAGCCTCAAAAGCAATAATCCAGTTTGCGTGTGGATAGGGTTTCAACTAAGTTTGGAATGTGCCTTCCTTATCCCAATTTCGGGGGAGATTAATTTATGGCTTTGCAAATGGGAGATTACGAATTCGATGTGTTTATCAGCTATCGCCAAAATGATAACAAATATCTCTCAGATGTGGGCGAAGGTTGGGGCACAAGCGGCCTTACCATAATAGCTGCAGACCATATTTTTCATACCCGCTTAGTCGATTGTCTTTGGAAAGAAGGGGAAGGTTATTTCTGATCGCTTGCCAAACGATCAACCGGTCAAAGGGGTCTTTATGTATTTTCGCAAGGCGGTGAAAGCTACTGGCATCTTGTCCTGAAAGTTGTAAAAGCTCATAGTTCATTTGCTCTGCAGCCTCCCATAAGTCCTCAGGTGTTCCATTTTCAAGTTCCAATTTTCCCAAGGCAAACTTAAGAGATAGCTCCCACTAGGATGCAATACTGACCAATATGGTGGACCCGATAACGATTTCTCTGGCCTTGACAGCAAGTTTATCGGATTTGGCCATTGACCAGAGAAGGACATGGGTATCAATCAGGCATCTCATGAACTAAGCAATTCTGCGTCTGAGATTTCCCAATCGTCATTCATTTTGAAGGAAACTTTTCCTTCCAGTATTCCCAGTTTTCGCTTGAATCTTTTTTTGGAGTCGTAAGGACTAAGCAGGGCCACTTTTTTCTTTTTTCTTCCATACGAAACAACAAACACTTCCCCCTTAATAACTTTTTCCAGGAAATAGGCAAAATTGTTTTTCAATTCACCAGATTGGACTGTTTTCATATTCAAAGCTAGTCATAAGTTGTCAAGTTGTGATTTCCGTATTAGGTTTCAACTCTATATTCCGAATGACGAAAATCCTCCAAGGTCTGATTGCCTCCGCGAAAAGACCTTGGAGGATTTATTCTTAAACGAAGGCCAGGGAAAGATTATACAAGGTTTGTTGCTGGCATTAACCTCGTTGGGTAATTTGAATAGCATCCTTGCGTACTGGTCGGGTCGGTCTCACATAAGTTGGGAATGTGCCTTCTTTATCCCAATTTCGAGGGCGACTAAATTATGGCTTCACAAATAGAAGGTTACGAATTCGATGTCTTTATCAGCTACCGCCAAAATGATAACAAATATCTTTCGGGCGTTGGTGAAGGCTGGGTGACAGAATTTGTGGCTAACCTGGGCACGGAACTGGAGGCGACTGTAAAAGGAAAAGTGGATATTTATTTTGACAAAAATCCGCACGTTGGTTTACTGGAAACGCACAACGTAGATGAATCGCTTTCTACCAAACTGAGATGCCTGATATTCATTCCTATCATTTCTCAAACCTATTGCGATCCGGAGAGCTTTGCCTGGCAACACGAGTTCCAGGCCTTTAACAGGATAGCGGCAACTGACAAATTTGGTCCCACCATAAAACTGCCGAATGGAAATGTGAGTAATCGCGTGCTACCGATTCGCATTCATGAAGTTGATGCAGACGACATTAAAGTTTTTGAAGCCGAGTTGAAAGGCAAGCTCAGGCCTATTGATTTTATTTTCAAATCGTCCGGGGTCAACCGGCCATTGCGGGCAACGGAAGACGACCCGCTAAAGAATGCCCATAAGATTTTATATCGCGACCAGATCAACAAGACCGCAAATGCGGTAAAAGATATTATCAGCGGTTTGAAGAATTTTGAAAGTTCCAAAGTGTCATCTACAGACTCCAAGGTAAAACCTTCCGTTATTTCAAGTCCTCGTCAAACCGGCATCAATACTAAATCGATTGCTGTTTTACCCTTTGTGAATTTAGGTAATAAACCTGAAGATGATTACCTCAGTGATGGTTTGGCAGAGCACCTGATCGATTTACTGACGAATGTCAAGAGTTTAAAAGTTACTTCACGGATTTCAGCCTTTCAATTTCGTGGTGATAAAATCAATATTTCTTATGTAGCCGAAAAACTTGGTGCCGGCACAATCATCGAAGGTACCGTTCACAGACAAGGTGAAAATATTGTCATTTCAGTTAAGGCGAGCAGTACTGAAAAAGTTTTTTGGTCGGAGACCTATGACTGCAAGATGAGTGACATTTTCAAACTGCTCCAGGAAATTGCAGTCACATTGGCCGAAAAACTCAATGCAGTGATTCGCGAAGGCGAACGAAACCTGATTAGTAAAGTTCCCACGTCCAACATCAAAGCATATGATTTATTTCTGAAAGGCAAATATTACTGGCACGAACAGGGCGAAGGTTTAATGAAAAGCTTAACCTGCTTTAAGGATGCCACTACGCTTGATCCACAATTTGCACTGGCGTATGCCGGTGTTGCCGATGCTCATATTTTGCTTGGCTATTACAACCTCACTCCTTTCAACGAAGCCATAAAAAAATCAAAGGAGTCAGCGTTGAAGGCGTTGGAAATTGACCCGGGTTTAGTAGAAGCATATACAGCACTCGCTTTCATTGGTATGTGTTATGAATGGAATTGGCCGGATGCTGAACAAAATTTTAGTAAAGTGTTTGCGATCAATCCCAACAATCCAACATCCCGTGAACGCTATGGTCGTTACCTCGATCAGATTATTCACGGCCTTAAAGAAGCAGAGTCAGAACCCATCACAACCATTCCCTATTTTTTAAAAGCATACGCTTTACTCCACCGTGGGCGTTTTGAAGATGCGTACAAAGCTGCAGCTAAAGCAGTGGAGCAAGATCCGAATTCCTTCATGGCACAGCGCGCACTAGGCTTAAGTTATTTGGGTATGGAAAAATATGAACTCGCCATCGGGGCCCTTTTGATCGCGGCCAGTTTGTCGAACCGTCACCACTGGTTGTTGTTTGAATTGATGGGGGCTTACACCTTATCGGGCAAGCACGAAGAAGCTGTTGCCATCATGGAAGAAGCGATGGCCATCTCAAATGCGCTTCCAGCAAGGATTTATAATTCTTTCTTCCCTTCCGCGATGTAGCATGTCTTTGCGAAAATCTATCTGAGTCCTCCAAGGTCTTTTCGCGAAAAGCAATCAGACCTTGGAGGACTTTCGGCAGTGGAAATGAGGGGTTATATATAATTGCCGTGAGCAACCAATTCAATTCACCCTACCTTTGGCTAAAACAGACAGGATTTCAAGTTCATCTTATTCTGGTGAATTTATTCTCAGTTCTTTTTGCATTAAGTCATAAATCCTACTAAAGGCAGATTCGTACTGCGCACTATTTTTTATTGGCTTTATCATATTCTTATTCAAGATTCAAGAATCCAAATTCAAGATTAAGTTTTAAAAACCTGAAAACTTTGAACCTGAAACCTTAAAACTATTTCCCAATCTTCTCCAACACCTCCATAACCTCTTTCACATGTTTACGACTGGTTTCGAGTAATGCCTTTTCCTCACTATTCAGATTGAGTTCAATCACCTTTTCAATTCCATTCTTCCCCAACACCACTGGCACACCGAGATAACAATCTTTAATGCCATATTCACCATCCAACTGCATACACACAGGCAATACTCTTTTTTGGTCTTTTACAATCGACTCCACCATTTGAGCGGCAGCCGAACCCGGAGCATACCAGGCTGAGGTCCCCATCAGTTTTACAAGCTCTCCGCCACCAACTTTAGTGCGTTCAATAATAGCGTTGAGCTTATCATTATCAATTAATTCTGTTACAGGAATTCCCGAAACAGTGGTATAACGGGGCAGTGGTACCATAGTATCTCCATGTCCACCTAGTATCATTGCCTGAATGTCCTTTGGAGAAATATTCAATGCCTCTGCCAGGAAAGCGCGATAGCGAGCCGTATCCAAAATACCAGCCATACCCATTACCCGGGTGCGAGGCAGCTTTGAAGTTATGTGTGCCTGGTAGGTCATTACATCCAACGGATTGGATACCACGATGATGATGGCTTTTGGCGAATGCTTCACCACATTTTCGGTAACGGACTTAACAATACCCGCATTTGTGCCAATCAAATCATCGCGGGTCATTCCAGGTTTACGCGGAAGCCCGGATGTAATGACCACTACTTCAGAACCAGCCGTTTTAGCATAATCATTAGTTGACCCAATGGTGCGGCTATTGTATAAATCGATGGGGGCTTTTTGCCAGATATCCAATGCTTTGCCTTCCGCAAAACCCTCGCGTATATCAATCAAAACAATTTCGTTGGCAATTTCTTTATAGGCCAGTACATCAGCACAGGTAGCGCCTACATTTCCGGCACCTACTACAGTTATTTTCATATTTGATTGTTGTTAAAATCCGAGCGGCAATTTATAAAGGTTTATAGAAAGAAAAAGTGATTATTGTTTTATATGGGGCTAAATAAGATGCTAGGTTCATGATTCTTGTCATGAAATATGACGAGGCTGATCGGATAACCAAAATCCAGAATCCGCTTAACGGTAATTAGAATTTTTATCCTGATCAACCTTAAATAACTTGCCGGGCATGTCCATTGAACTCAGAACTGTTACCACTAAAAGTCAACTTAAGGAATACATCTTTCTTCCAAAGAAACTCTATGTCGCCTATCCCAACTGGGTACCTCCTATTTATATAGATGAGTGGGCTTTTCACAATCCGGAGAAAAACAGGGCACTATCTACTGCTGAAGTGATCAGAGTGATCGCGTACCAAAATAATATACCTGTTGGCCGGGTGATGGGCATTCTTAATAAAAAGTATAATGAACAACATGGATTGAAAAATGTCAGCTTCTTTAATCTGGATTGTAAGGATGACTCCCACATAGCACACGCCTTAATCAGGTTCATCGAGCAGTGGGGAAAAGATAAAGGGATGACTAAAATAATTGGCCCGTTTGGGTTCTCTGATAAAGACCCACAAGGTTTACAGATTGAAGGCTTTGAATACCTTCCGGTAATTGTAGCCCCAACCAACCCATCTTACCTCCAACCACTGGTGGAAGCAGAGGGGTACCAGAAGGAAGTCGACTGCGTGTCGTATGAATTAGTCGTGCCCGAGACGATGCCCAGTGTGTATGAAAAAATTGCTGATCGTATTTTGCGAAACACAAACATTCAACTTGTAGAATTCAAAAATAAGAGTGAATTAAAACCACACATTTTACCAGCGCTTCGGCTGATGAATGAAGCCTATGCCCATATCTACGGTTACTCTTCTATGACAGAGGATGAAATGAAAGGCTTAGCCGATCAATATCTTTTCGTCCTCGATCCTGAATTTGTAAAGGTGATCCAAACCACCAAAGGCGAAACCATTGCCTTTGGTGTCGGCATGCCAGATATCAGTAAAGGCATACAGCGGGCAAAAGGAAAGCTATTCCCATTTGGATTCATTCACATCATGAGAGCATCACGAAAAGCGAAACAACTTAACCTGATGCTTGGAGCCGTGAAGCAAAGCCATCGGGGAATTGGTCTAAACGTATTATTGGGAAAATCCATGCTAGCATCAGCACACAAACGTGGCGTTACTCTAATGGACAGTCATCTGATATTGGAAACCAATAAGTTAATGCGGTCAGAATTTGAAAAGGTAGGCGGAACGATTTATAAACGCTACCGGATTTATCAGAAGCAATTGTAACGATTCATGTTGCTGATAAGGTGATTTGAAAAGACATAGCCCGTTTTGTCTGAGCTGTTATCTTAAAACGGTTATCCACACGATGGCCTGCCACCCAGGCAATTTCTCCATTAGATTCCAACACTGTGACTACCTCCTTATCGGTCATTGATATTTTTTGATCGATCAGAAAATCACTTATTTTCTTGTGATGCTCCATCCCTAACGGATAAAATGTATCTCCGGGTTTCCATTTTCGCCAGCGCAATGGGAAATGTAATCGCTCGAGATCAAGAACAGCTTCAGACTTATTGGATGTAAGAATCACTTCACCCTCTTTGAGGTACAAGTTCCATGGGCCCAGCATGGCGTGCTTCTGATCAGCTCGAATTTCAGTTTGTTCCCATAATTGCTGGCGCAATGAAATGATCAGGCTTTCACGATCAATTATCAATTGATAGGTGGGTGTCAAAAACTTTTTGCCTGGTTGGCTATGAATTGATTGAATGATCTCTTCACTTTGCTCAATATTAAATCCGAAATGCTTAATCATCTCCCATAGTACAGGGGCGGGATAATGAAACAATTGAAAAGCTTCCTTTTTAATAACCGTTTTTCCGTCCACCTTTCTTACGAAACTCTTTTCCAATTGATTGTGGCCTTCCTTCATCAACTCTGCGCCTCCACGCACTTTTTCGAGTGTACTAAAGAACGTATGCTCAAGGGAAGGATTGATTTCTTTTAGTTTTGGAATGATTTGATGTCGTATAAAATTCCGTTGATAGTCATCTGTAAGGTTACTACCGTCCTCACGCCAGGTGATTTTTTCTGCTCTTGCATACGCTTCAATTTCCTCCCGTGATGCAAAAAGCATAGGCCGGATAATAAATCCGTGTTCCAAAGGAATACCGGCTAGTCCTTCAATTCCAGTACCACGGCATAGATTGATCAAGACAGTTTCCAGGGAATCGTTGAGATGATGGGCCGTGGCTAGTGCATCAAACTTTTCCTTTGTCAAAAGCTCCTCAAACCAGGTATACCTGAGTTCCCGCGCTGCCAACTGGATAGACAAACTATTTTCCCAGGCATAATTATTGGTGTCAAATCGCTTGTTGTAAAACGGAACCTTTAAATGCGTACATCTTTCTTTCACAAACTCCTCGTCACCTTCCGACTCAGCACCTCTCAATTGAAAATTACAATGGGCTGCTGCGATGGAATAGCCAGCTGCATGAAACAGTTGCAACATCACCATAGAATCCAATCCTCCACTTACAGCCAGAAGGATTTTATCGGTAGCTTTGCAAAGCCGATGACGGGCAATATGGGCCTGAAAAAGTTTTAGCACAGTCAAATTTACATGTTACATGCGCGATTTACGACTTTCTTTTACTCTCAACATAAGGATTTTAACCATGATATCAATTTGCCTTGTGGGCCTACTTGGATCATCACAAGTATTTGGTCAAAAACGAGTGAAATTGAAACAAGCCGATGTTGCGCGCGGTGGAATTAAAGATGGAATTCGAATCGATCGATTTATTGGTAATGTCAAATTTGTTCAGAATAATACCACTATTTACTGCGACTCTGCTATTCTGTACAAATCAAAAAATTTGGTGGAGGCTTTTGGCAAAGTACGGATAACGGAAGGCGACTCAGTAACGGTAACCTCATCCGGTCTAACCTACGATGGTAATACAAAAATGGCACTCCTCCGCAGAAATGTAATCTTTACAAAACTCGGAATCGCTACTCTTTATACGGACTTCTTGGACTACGACCGCATAAAAAATGAAGCCCGATACTTTAGGGGTGGAAAGTTAGTAGACAGTACAAACACTCTCACAAGTAGAAAAGGGTACTACTCCATTCAGACTAACATGGCTTCGTTTAAAACTGATGTCGTGGGTGTAAATCCCGATTACACACTAAATTCAGATACGCTTCAATATAATTCCAAAACGAAAGTCATTTATTTCCACGAGCACACCACCGTTAAGGGGAGCAAAGACGGAGAAACGGCTATTTATCAAAGTGGATTTTATGATACTAATCAAAAACTTTCATCTCTTAACAACGGAGAGATCGAAACTCAGTCCTACAAAATGTATGGTCTCCAATACTTTTTGGATGATGCCGCACAATTTTATAAGGCAAAAGGGAAAGTGGTGATGACCTCTAAAGCAGAAAACACGATCATCTATGGTGATGATGGCGATTACGACAAACTAAAGGGAATAACTAAAGTATATGGAAATGCCTACGTGGCCAAAGTAGACAATGATCAGGACACACTTTTTATTTCTGCAGATACCTTGGTTTCAATTGAAAATGAAGACCCTAAAAAAAAGAGATTACTGGCGTACCATAAGGTAAAGATATTCAAAGCCGATATGCAAGGAGTAGCCGATTCGGTAGTCTATGCAGCGGCCGATTCCACACTTTTTTTTTATGCAGACCCCGTCCTTTGGACCTCCGGTAATCAAATGACTGCCGATTCCATTCGGATACTTCTAAAAGGAAAAAGTGTTGACAAAATTTACCTGGTCAGTAACTCCTTTGTGATTTCAGAAGATACTCTGAAAAATTATAACCAAATAAAGGGACGAATAATGATTGCCAATTTTGACGGTCAAACCATTTCTCATGTTAATGTTCAGGGCAATGGCGAGAGTCTTTATTATGCACTGCAGGAAGCAGATACTGAGGCAAAACCGGAAGGTTCAACGGATCCGGACCTTACCTTTACTATGGGTATGAATAAAATTATCTGCAGCAATATGAAGATCAATTTTAAAGAGGGAAAGGTTCATAATATAAGTTTTTACATTAAGCCGGATGCTTCATTTATTCCACCTTTTGAATTGAAAGAAAATGACAAGCGCCTCGCGGGCTTTAAATGGCGAAAAGGAGAGAAACCTTTAAAAGAGGACGTGGTAAAATAAATGAACGGTCAAAACGGGCATTCGCATTAGATTATTGCATTCAAACCTCATTTTTTTTATATTTTCTTAGGACAAAAGTCAACATTGCAGTATATTTCCCTTGAATTAGTGTTAGCTTATGAAGCTGTGGTTGATTTTTCTGGTTATGATCTTCGGGGGGGCAGAATTATTCGCCCAGGGTTTCGACCTAATTGACGACCAGGAAAATTATGAAGCAACCATCAGTGAAACGGTCAGGATACCTCTTAAAATCAAAAATACTACTGATAAGGCTCAATTTTATATCATTAGGAAGGGAAATAACGACTTAGGGGGTACCCAAAAAGGCTATTTCTGTTTAGATAAAAATTGCCTGGAGCCCGGGATAGATGAATTTTCAAAGAGAGTTGAACCTGGTGAAACTTTAAGCGGCCTTTATTACTCTCTGGAAACCGGTCTGGTAACTAGTCAAAATAATCTCAAATTTGAGATTTTCATTAAGGGAAATCCTCAATATATCCTTCAACATCAGGTTACCATAAATATTAATGAGCGTGAGGCTAAATCATTTATTTTCCAATCAAAAGAAATCACCATTCAGGATGTTTACCCAAATCCGGTAACTGATCAGGCCTTTATCGATTATAAAATCCATATCGAAACACTAAAAGCCAAGGTGGTGATTCATAATATCTTCGGAAGCTCCATTGGAGATTATGAACTTCCGACTGCTGAAAATAGAATTAAAATTACCGTGGATGACTTGACCTCCGGAGTCTACTTTTATACAGTGTATCTGGACAATCACGGAGTCCTAACACGTAAACTCATCGTGAGGAAATAAATCTGGCTAGTATTCGTTGAGTGTATTGAGGCAAGTCCCTCAAATTGTAAATTCATAACCCTTATTTTGTATATTTGCGAGCTTATGCAGACGCGTTTTCCTAACTATTTGGTTTTACTGGTACTAACCTTCATTTTGGCTACTTCGTGCAGCAAATTCAGGCATATCCAAAAAAGCGAGGATTGGAGGGTTAAATACGAGGGAGGACTTAATTACTATAACAAAAAGGACTATTATCGAGCTGCCATCCTATTCGAAGAAGTCCGGCCTATTGTTAGAGGATTACCAGAGGGAGAAAAGGTTGAATTTTACCTGGCATACTGTCAATATTACGAGAAGACGTACCTCCTTGCCTCCAATCAGTTCAAGAGCTTCTATGAAATCTATGGTCGAAGCCCGTTGGTGCAGGAAGCGTATTTCATGTATGCCTACTCTTTGTTTGTTTCTGCTCCCTCGCAAAATCTTGATCAAAGAAGTGGTGTTGAGGCCATGAATGCGATGCAGAACTTCCTGAATCAATATCCAGATAGTCAGTATCGTGAGAAAGCGTCAGAAGCCATTATGGTGAGTCAGAACAAACTAGAGCGCAAAGGCTATGAAAATGCCAAACAGTATCTAAAATTAAGACAATATAAAGCAGCTGTCATTGCATTTGATAACTTCAAAAAGAACTTTCCTGATTCTGATTTTCTGGAGGAACTTGCCTACCTTAAAGTCCTTTCTCAATATAAGCTGGCAAGCCAGAGCTTCCAGTCGCTTCAAGGTGAGCGATTCTCCTTTGTGGTTCAATACTATCAGGAGCTTGTAGATAATTTTCCGAAGAGTAAATACCTGAAAGAGGCCGAACGGCTCTATTCCGAAAGTATAACGAAAGTAAATAAAACCAAACCAACTAATTCTTAATACTATGGCAGTACATCCATCAATCATCACGCGTGATACCGACAAGATTTATAGCAAAACAGGAAATATTTATGAATCAGTCGTAATCATTTCGAAGCGTGCGCGTCAAATCGCTGTGAACATAAAAGAAGAACTCAATGGTAAGTTGGCTGATTTTGCAACAACTGTTGACAACCTGGAGGAAGTGTTTGAAAACCGCGAACAGATAGAAATTTCAAAATTCTATGAGCGGATGCCAAAGCCAACCTCAACAGCCATTGAAGAATTCATCGAAGGAAAGTTGATCGCGCGATCCCCTGAAGAAACCACGGGCAAGCCAGACGCGTAATTCATGATTGCGGGGAAAAAGATAGTGCTGGGCGTTAGCGGTAGCATTGCTGCTTACAAATCAGCCGTTCTTACCCGGTTACTTATAAAAGAAGGAACTGAGGTAAAGGTGGTGATGACACCTTCTGCGCATGACTTTATTACCCCTTTAACACTCTCCACTCTTTCCAGAAATCCAGTACTGACGCACTTTGTTAAGGATGAATCAGGCCGATGGAATAATCATGTCGAATTGGGATTATGGGCTGATGCGGTGGTGATTGCACCTGCCAGTGCAAATACTATTTCTAAGATGGCTCATGGCGTTTGTGACAATCTCCTTCTAGCCATTTATCTTTCTTCCCGCAGCCCTGTCTTCTTTGCTCCGGCAATGGACCTGGATATGTTAAAACATCCCTCAACACAATCCAATATTTCAAATCTTATGGGATGGGGGAATCAATTAATTACGCCAGGCTTCGGGGAATTGGCCAGTGGACTTATCGGTAATGGAAGAATGGCTGAACCGGAAGAAATCATTCAATTTCTGAATCAGTTTTTTTCAGATCAAAAATTAAAAGGAAAAAAAGCGCTGGTCACCGCAGGGCCAACGCATGAAGCGATTGATCCCGTTCGTTTTATTGGAAATAATTCAAGCGGAAAAATGGGATTTGCCGTTGCAGAAGCGCTGGCGCGTGAAGGTGCCTATGTAAAACTGGTGTCAGGGCCCACCTCACAGTTGACCACCCATCCCCACGTAGAGGTTAAAAAAGTTATATCGGCCCAAGAAATGTATGACGTATGCCGCGATATTTTTCCAGTCTCTGACATTACCGTTCTCTCAGCAGCCGTGGCGGATTATCGACCATTAGCAAGAGCAGATCAAAAAATTAAGAAAATTGAATCCAGCCTGGTGATTGAACTTGTTAAAACACCAGACATTGCCGCAGAACTTGGAAAACTCAAGAAAAACGGACAGATCATGGTAGGCTTTGCGCTGGAGACTGAAAACGAGTTTGCCAATGCAGAGAAGAAAATAGCGTCTAAAAATTTCGACCTGATTGTTCTCAATTCACTAAACGACACAGGTGCGGGGTTTGGAGCAGATACCAATAAGGTCAGCATCATAGACCGCGAAAACAGGGTGAAGAAATATACATTGAAAAGCAAGCAAGAAGTAGCAAGCGATATCGTTAATGCTATTATTGAAAAAGCGTATGCGTAGTCTTACCATCGTTCTGGTACTTCTCTCCTTTCAAATCTTTGGGCAGGAACTCAACTGCAAAGTCACCATAAATGCCGACCAGATTCAAACTACGGATCGAAGCGTTTTCAAGGATATGGAACGGGCATTTGCCACTTTCTTAAATACACGCAAATGGACAAACGATTCGTTTAAAAATTTTGAGAAAATTAATTGCAGCCTTTTCCTTACCATAAATAAAATGCCTTCCATTGGAAACTTTGCAGCCAATGTCCAGATAACATCAGCAAGACCTATCTACAACACCAATTATGAAACAGTACTATTTAATTTTGCCGATCGGGACTGGGAATTTGAGTATATCGAATCTCTGCCTTTAGAATATAATGACAACAGCTACATGACAAACCTAACTTCCATGTTAGCTTTTTATGCGTACATCATTATTGGTATGGACTATGACTCCATGAGTGAATTGGGGGGCACTCCTTCTTTTCAAAAGGCTTTCAATGTGGTAAACAATGCGCAAGGATCTAACCGGGTAGGCTGGGAAGGATTAGGTAACAGCCGAAACCGCTATGCCCTTATAGACAACATCAATAACCAACAAATGGCGGATTTGCGAAAAAATACTTATAAATACCATCGGCTGGCACTGGATACTTTTGGCAAAACTTCTGATCAGAGCCGTAGCCAGGTGCTTGAGGTATTGAAATCTGTAAAGAAAGTCTGGACCGTTTATCCTAATTCAATCCTGGTCATTTCTTTCTTCGATACCAAGTCCACTGAATTAGTCAATATTTTTTCAGAAGGCAACCTCTCGGTCAGGCGCGAGGCCTATGATATCCTTATGAATATTGACCCAAAGCGAAACATCTACCAAAAGATTGTTTCCAACTAAATCTCAACAACTTTTGTTTCCAGCATTTTCTTTTGCAGATAAACACATCTTTTGTTTAAAAATTTTAATATTGTAAGGATTGAATTAACCCGTCCATGCTCACTCATCTGACGATAAAAAACTATGCCCTGATAAAACACCTGGAGATGGATCCATCCCCTCACCTAAGCGTAATTACGGGTGAAACTGGGGCCGGAAAATCCATTATGTTGGGCGCCATCGGGCTCTTGCTTGGAAATCGCGCTGATTCAAAAGTGCTCTGGGACGAACAAGAAAAGTGTATCATAGAAGGCACTTTTCAAATTGGTTTGTATAAACTGGAAAATCTTTTTATTGAAGAAGATCTGGACTACGAAACTCAAACGGTGATCAGACGTGAGATTGGATCAAACGGGAAGAGTCGGGCCTTTATTAATGACACGCCTGTTACGGTGGACGCCTTGAAGAAAATTGGCCTTCGTTTGATGGATGTCCATTCACAGCATGAAACACTGGAATTAGGGAGTCGGGCTTTCCAACTTCGTTTGATTGATGCCTTTGCTGGCAACCAAAAATTACAACAGGACTATCAGGTTATATGGAAGAATTTTATAGAAGCCAAAACAGGGTACGAGAATCTCGTCAAGGAAGCGAAGATTCTATCTCAGGAAGCAGATTTTGTAAATTTCCAACTAGCTGAATTAGTGAAAGCGGACGTGAAAGAAGATGAGCAAGAAAAACTTGAGTCGGAACTTAAAATCATGGAACATGCCGAAGACATTAAGGTACGGTTCAACCAGGTGATCGAACAACTGGGTCGCTCAGAATTTTCAGCAAGTTCAGTATTGGCAGAGGTAAGGAATCAACTTACTACAGTGGCCTCTTATTCAACACACTATGCCCAACTCCAACAACGCATTGAAAGCTTGAAGATTGAGCTGGATGATATTTTAACTGAAATTGAAAAAGAAGAAAGTAAAATAGAGTTTGATCCAGATCGTACCAAAGAAGTAAAAGAGCGCCTAAGTCTTATCTACCAGTTGCTTCAAAAACATCGATTCCAAAACGTCCGTCAGTTGCTGGACCTCCAGGAATCCTTGCAACAACGGGCTGATAAAACTTCTAACCTGGACGAACTACTGGCAACCGCCAAGGCTACCCTTGAAAAGCTGACTTCTGAGTTACATAGAAAGGCAGAAGAACTCAGCAAATCACGTGACAAAGTTTTTGCGCCTCTTTGCAAGCAGATATCAAAACTTTTAATCGAACTCGGTATTCCAAACGCTTCCCTCAAAATTGAAAGGGAGAGAATTAATCCTACACCAACAGGGACAGACAGTATTGACATACTTTTCAGCGCCAATAAGGGAATTGCCCCAAGGCCACTAGCGCAAGTTGCCTCAGGGGGAGAATTTTCAAGGCTCATGTTTAGCGTTAAATACATCATGGCTGAAAAAACTGCTCTTCCAACCATGATTCTGGATGAAATAGACATTGGAGTTTCAGGTGAAATTGCCATTCAACTAGGGAAGATGATGAAAGAGATGGCTAAGCGTCACCAGATAATTTCCATTAGTCACCTACCTCAAATTGCTGCCAAATGCGATGTCCATTTTTTTGTTTATAAAGATAACTCTTCATCTAAAACAGTCAGTCTCATCAGAAAGCTCAGAGAAGAAGAGCGCGTTACCGAAATCGCTAAAATGATAGGCGGTGCAAGGCCATCCAATATGGCTATTGAAAATGCCAGAGAATTAATTGCAAACTAGGACCCCGCTCCCGCCCTAAAAGCGCTTTCATATTTTTTGAATTTTTTAAAATTAATTTACAATTTTGCGCTGTCTTAATAAAAAAATTGAAGGAATATAGGTACATGGATTTTAACCTTCTATATTTCTTAGGCTTTCAAGTTGATAATCAAAATTTCTTTTCTCGTTATGAATATTTTTGTTGCCCGACTGAACTTTAAGACCAGGACAGAAGACCTGGAAGCTGCGTTTGTCAAATTTGGCCAGGTTACATCTGTTAAAATCGTAAAAGATCGTGATACCGGTCGCTCCAAAGGATTTGGCTTTGTCGAAATGTCAAATGATGAGGAAGCACAAAAAGCGATTGCCGCACTCAACGAAACTGAATTGGACGGCAGAACTATTGTTGTGAAGCCTGGTAACCCAAAAGGAGCAGGAAGTGGTGGAGACAAAGAGTAGATCAAGTCGTTTACCTACTCTTCTGATTTATAACCATCAAAAAATCAATTTGCTTTCCTAATCTTGTGGTTTAACTTTAAATCGGTTAAGCCTCACGTAATTGGAAAATTTTGCCTCTAAAACTAAAGTAATTGGTCTCCTTGCCGGGCCACTACTCTTTCTGTTAGTTTATCTTTTGCTAGGCTCAACCACACTATCCTTAAAAGGTGTGGCGGTTCTCTCTCTAGGAGCCATGATGGTCACATGGTGGGTAACAGAAGCAGTTCCTCTCCCCGTGACGGCCTTATTACCCATGGTCTTGTTTCCATTATTGTCAGTTAGTACCGTTCGCGAGGCGAGTCAGCCCTATGGCGATCCGGTTATCTTTTTATTTATGGGTGGTTTTATCCTGGCACTGGGACTTGAAAAATATAACTTGCACGAGCGAGTTGCATTGAACTTAATCAGGTTGACAGGAACTAGCGGCAATGGCATTATTTTAGGCTTCATGCTTGCAACAGCTCTTATTAGCATGTGGATCAGCAACACAGCCACGGCTGTTATGATGTTGCCAATCGCCAGTTCAGTAACCAGTTTGCTGGCAAAAGAAATCGGGCAAAAAGATCATCCGAAATTTCAAAAATTTGCCACCGGGTTAATGCTCGCTATTGCGTACGCGGCAAGCATTGGGGGTATCGCCACCATCATTGGAACGCCTCCCAATGTAGTTATGGTGGGTTATATGAAACGATTCTACAACCTGGATGTAAGTTTTAGCAACTGGATGATTGTAGGAATACCGTTAATGATTGCATTGCTGGCGTCTTGTTATTTCATTATCACCAAAATTCTTTATCGCAATGGCTTGAAGGCAATTGAAGGGTCAGAGCAACTCATTCATCGCAAGCTGTCGGAACTTGGAAAAATAACAAAAGAAGAAAAGTTGGTCATGGTGATCTTTTCCATCACATGCTTCTTTTGGATCTTCCGGCAAAACATAAACTTACTAATCGGAAAAAATTTATTAGATGATACTACAATTGCCATGACTGGAGGGGTTTTTATGTTCTTGCTGCCTGTGAATTTAAAAGAATCGAAATTTATTCTGGAATGGAAGGACATGAAGGGTCTACCCTGGGGTATCCTCTTATTATTTGGAGGTGGTTTATGCCTGGCTCAGGGAATGGAAGATGCAGGGCTTGTGCAAATTGTTGGTAACAAAATATCACAACAAGGTGCTGCCATCAGCTTACCCGCTTTAACTTTCCTGCTCACCTTTATCTCTATGGCGCTTACTGAGGTGATGAGTAATGTGGCCCTCACCACCATTTTTGTCCCTGTTGTCTTTGGAATAGCCGATGGATTTCACATCAACCCTATTTTGTTGGCTATGCCTGTCACATTTGCCGCAAGCTGTGCTTTTATGATGCCGGTATCTACACCGCCAAATGCGATTCTTTTTGCCAGCGGCTACATTCGCGTAAAAGAAATGATCAAAACCGGTTTACTGCTAAATCTATTTTCGCTTGTTATTATCTTCATCATTTCAATGACACTGATGAAGTGGGTGTATGCGTAGTGAAAATATAAATGCAGCTGACACAATATCTCACCGTGCCAACTGCATCTCAAAGATTTAAATTAATTTACTTTGGCCTTAGCTTTTTTCTCTTCAATCAGGTAAGCTAATCCTAACCCGAGGCCTCCAAAGATGAATAGCATAGAGAAGTATCCCACTTCTTCCATATCGAAAGACCGATCAAGCCAGTAGCCCATTAAAAAGCCAAGGCCAATGCCGATTAAGAGCAATGCCGCCCTTAACGTTCCTGAAGCTGAACTTTCCTTCTTAAAAAGGTCTGGACTAAGACCTTTATCGATAATGGCCATCCTCTCCAGGTTCACAAACTTTCGGACATAAACAATCATGACAAATGCACCCAGGGTGATGATGATGGGAAGCATGATCCCAAGTACCGGTATTATTATTTCTTCTTCGCTCATAACGTTGTTTTTAATGTTTTGCCTCTTTGACGTCTCCGAATCATCACTGGTTACAATCACTCTAAAAAATCTCAGCAAAAAAAAATTGAAATCAAAACCGATCATGATCCAAATCTAAGGCTGCTTATGTGTAACTTCACCACTATTAACAGCGTCCAAACCCCGTGATCACTGTACAGGAGGAAATGCAACTTATTGACCGTATTTTGGCAGGCGAACGAGAACTTTATGCCCGACTTGTAGATACGTATAAAAGTTATGCTTATACTATTGCATTAAAGATAGTTGAAAACAAACCTGAGGCAGAGGAAGCAGCACAGGACGCCTTTATTAAGGCTTTTCATTATTTGAAAGGTTTTAACAGGCAGGCTAAATTTTCCACCTGGCTGTATCGTATCGTCTTCAACACGGCCATCAGTTATAAACGAAAAAACAGGCAGCAATTTCAAAGTATTGAAAATAGCATCGTAGAGTATTCCGTGAGAGCTGACAGCCAGATTGAAAAAGACGATAAGCAGTTTTTTGTCAAAAAGGCTATGGACGAGCTAAATGAGGCGGATAAGCTTGCCATTCAGTTGTACTATATAAAAGAGTTTTCGCTGGAGGAAGTGGCGGAACTGATGGGGCAGAATGAAAATACCATTAAAGTCAGGATTCACCGGGCACGACAACGGCTGGCTGATGAACTGAAAAAAATATTAAAAGAAGAAGCATTAACTTTATAGTCATGGAACGGATTTCACAAAAACTAGACGATCAGTTACTCCACTACCTGGATGGTATTCTGGCTGGAACAGACAAGAGCGATCTGGAAGAACTGCTCAGAAAAGACAATCAGTTACGAATACGACTCGAAGAATTGCGCAAAGTCAACCAGATGTTGGCAGGCAAGGCCAGACTGGAGCATCCATCCAAAGTATTTACCGAGAGGGTCATGAGCAATCTGGATCATTTGCCTGAAAGAAGCACCATGTCGCCTAAGAATGGTCTTTTACTCTTGTGTGGAATTATGGTAGCCATTGGTGCCTTGACATTGCTTCTTACCTTAGGAGTTTTCGATAATATGAATAGCGCCATCAGCCTGGAAAAAATGGTAGTTAAAAATGACCTAATTAAAAATCCACTGCCATCAATACCTTTCAACGCTAAGTGGTTGATCAATGGTATTTTAATATCGACCTTGGGACTGGCATTTGTTTTACTGGATCGTACTGTTCTTAGGCCTTTGTTCGAAAAGAGGTCGAGGATGCAGTTATAACATAAACATCGTATCCATTCGATATCTACTATACGAACTAAAATAGAAGTGAGAATATGAAAACGGAATTGAAAACTATGTTGGCCCTGGTGGGGCTAATAATATTCGGAACCAGTGCTAATGCCCAGGGAATTAAATTAGGCGAAGTAATCATGATCAGCGCTTCTTCCTTGAAAAAGGAAGTCAAACAGGACGCCTTCGAGGACTGTATAAAGAAAATCACCCCCGCGTGGAACAAGAAAAAGAAGGGGATAGAAATGCAGTTGTTTAAGGCCGATCGGGGTGGCCGGAAGGGAGAAGACCTGCTCGTCTGTTCCGCTTCGAAGCTTTCAGATCGCACAGCGCTCAATACCGGAAGTCCCTTTACCGACATGTCCCTAGATGCAACTAGTGATTCATCCTGTCGGCCTTCGGGTTTTTTGATTAACCCCAATAACTATACCGAATACCAGCTCATTGGCTTAGATAAATTCAAATCCATGCCAGTTGTCGGTATCCTTGGCATCCATTTCATAAAGGTGAAAAAGGAGAAGTCGCAGGAATTCGAAAAATTAGTTATCGACAAATTGCATCCTGCGGTAGGGCAGTTGTTTCCCGACCTTCAGCTATTGTACTACGAGGCAGTTGCCGGTGATAATGCCGGGACCTACATCACTATTTTCGCTCTCGAATCCATGGCTGCAAGGGACAAGTACTGGCCGGGTGGTAAGGATGCCGAAATCCTGAAGCAAGCTTTTAAGCCTTTGCAAGATCTGGCAAAGGAGTTAGAGCCCTATCTGATAGAAGGCTCTTTCCTGGAACCGACAACGGGGGCCGCTGCCGCTTATTTTGAAAGTCGGGAATGGACTGATTTTGTCATACAATGAATTTCAGGTTTCACCTATGGTCGAAAAGAGCAAGTCTCTTTGGTAGGTAATGAAACTTCCCATTGTTTTTTTCACTAACAATGATGTGATTTTGAATGCACAAGGTTGTTAGTGAAAGGCAAAATATTCGAACTGAAAAATACAGGTCACTTAAATAAGATGGTTATGCAAAAATATCTTTACCTATTTGTAATAACTGTTTTTAGTCTGCCATTTGTATTGGTTGGCCAACATACTGAACATACAACTCATGCTTCGCCAAAAGCTGGTGTAGAACCTCAACCACTGCTTGCACAGGCCATCCGCCTGCAAGAGGCTTTATCTTTTTTAGGAAGCTCTTTGTCAACAGACGATGTAAAACGATTAAAAGCCCTTCTGAATAAACCACTTACACAGGAAACAGTAAACGTTATCCAGGAAATTCTGGATCCCTATTGTCTGGCCATCATAAGCATAAATCCGGAAGCAAGGGTTAAAGTCTCAAGAGGCCCCGCAACGGCAAAATTGATTCAGGGAGGTTGGACAAGTTTTTTAGTTAAGGTAAATAACGATGCAGGTGTTACTGCGCAGTTGGAGGTGGAGAGCCCTAATGCTGTTACTCCCTTACATGCGCCAACTTCCAGCATGGACTCCCGTGTAAAACCGGAAAATATTATTTCTCCCGGGCAATCAGGCAATCGTTTTCTTGAAATGCAAGTCTATCGCAACCGACCCTTATTGTCCAACCTTTCAGGGCTACAGTTGGAGTATGCAGTTTTGCAGATTTATAGTAAAGATGTTGGACAACGCGAAGCAGAAATAGGGTTTAATATTGGACAGGGCACACAGGATATTGGGTTTCGAAATACAATTAATATACTGTTCAACATAAGCCCATCAGTAAAGGTCACCTTTGATGTCAAAGACGATGATGGTTCACCCACCATGGCGTCCTTCCTGATTACAGATGGAATCGAACGTATCCTGGACAGTACACATAACTTATCAAAAGTTGGTTTTCACCAAGCTGCCGCACAACAGGAATTTCGGTTTTCTGATTATGAGGTTCCCGGAACGCTTACAGGAATTTATCCGCTTCCCTCCAGGCGTGTAGCAGCTTATGATGAATATCCGGATTTCTTCTTTCAACCCCAGGTATACCGCACACATGGAGAACATGTTCAACTTCCTCCCGGTAAATACAGCGTTACATTTACACGCGGTCCTGAATATATTTCACAAACCCAGGAGTTGGTCATTCCCTCAGGCGTAAATTCATTTGAAGCGTCATTTCAACTGAAACGTTGGATTGATATGGCCAAGCTCGGATGGTACAGTGCCGATCATCATGTGCATGGTGCGGGTTGCAGTCATTATGATAGTCCGGAAGAAGGAGTTCCACCCAGGGACATGTGGCGTCAGGCATTGGGTGAAGATTTAAATGTCTCCGCTGTTTTAGCATGGGGGCCCAGTTGGTATCATCAGAAAACATTTTTTACAGGCAAGGATGATCCACTTTCTACTGGCAAAAACATTATGCATAATGATGTAGAGGTATCGGGCTTTCCTTCCTCTCATGCTGGTCATATTGTTCTGCTCCGTTTAAAAGAAGATGACTATCCAGGAACAACAACTATTGAAGAATGGCCAAGTTGGACGTTGCCGGTTTTGTCGTGGGCCAAATCACAAAACGCCATAGTGGGATACGCTCATTCGGGTTGGGGATTGGAACCGATGGATCCCACAAAAGATCTGCCGAATTATGTCATACCGAAAATGGATGGAATAGGAGCCAATGAATACATTGTCACAGTTGCGCATAATGTCATTGACTTTTTTAGCGCGGGAAATACCCCAGCTCCCTGGGAGTTGAACATGTGGTATAATACACTCAGTGCAGGTTTTAGGACAAGACTCAGTGGGGAAACTGATTTTCCTTGTGTGTATGATGAACGTGTTGGATTATCGCGCAGTTATTTTAAACCGAATGGTCCGCTAAGCTATGATAGTTATGTGGAAGCCATAAAGAATGGCCGGTCTTATGTTACCGATGGAGGATCTCATATCCTTGATTTTTCTGTCAATGGAGTAGAAGCCGGCACAAAGAATAGTGAGTTGGCACTAAAGGGTAAACAATCGGTAAAAATTACTGCCAGGGTTACGGCTAATCTTTCAGCTCAGCAAGATGAAACTGGCGAAGCTGTTGCTCACAGGGATTTGACTGAACAACCGTATTATCATGTTGAAAGGGCCCGTGTTGGGAAAACACAAAACGTTCGGGTTGAACTCCTCGTCAATGGAGAACCTGTCGAAGCAAAAGAAATTGTGGCCGATGGCAAATTAAGTTATGTGAGTTTCTCCTATGCTATTAACCGGTCGAGTTGGATGGCCCTCCGAATTTATCCAAGTTCACATACCAATCCTGTTTTTGTTCTGGTGGATGGAAAACCAATACGGGAGAAACAGGGCGCCCAATGGTGCCGTAAAACGGTGGACCAATGCTGGAAAATGAAGGAATCACAAATTCGTGATGCAGAACGTCAGGCGGCTTCAGTTGCATATGATCAGGCACGAAAGGTTTACGATAAAATTATCCAGGAAGCTTCAACAAAATGATAGGTATATGACCTGCTTTCATTCATGAGAACCAACTATCTCCTTTTCTTTCTCTTCGCATTACTGATGTTGGGTTGCAAAAGGAAAGAGCCCTTATCTTTGGTGCAAACCGACAATCCTGTGTTTATAGAGAACACGGCATTTTCTTCATTCGAGGATTTATCGTCACCAAAATTTAAAGCGTTGAAAGAGAAGTATCAATTGGATACAGTATTCCATGGCGAAGAAGATGAGTTCACAAGAATGTTACTTCTCCGGGATTGGATTAAGAAAACAATTAGGATCAGTGATTTTGAAGAATCATACCCAGGAGATGAATATGCAGAAAATATTCTGGATGCTGCGTTGAAAGGCCATGGCTTTCATTGTGGTCATTATATGATCGTTCAAAACGCGGTAATGAATTCCTATGGGTATGTGACCAGGTGTTTAGGTGCAGGACCAGGTGTCAAAGGTGGCCCTGATGGGCATCATGGTATCAACGAGATTTGGAGTAATAAATTTCAAAAATGGTTCTTATCTGATGCAAAGTACAATCACCATTTTGAGAAGAACGCCAGCCAGCCTGCCCTCCGTACGACTTCGGGAGGCGGGCCGGACGGACAGGGAATTCCTTTGTCGGCATTGGAAATCCGAGATGAATATTTAAAGAACAAGGCTGCTGATGTTGTGTTGGTAAAAGGAGTTCATCGGATACCGATTGAGTACGACAGTCTCCTGAATATTAAAGGAGAAATCATAAGAATAACTAAAGAGAGATTTGCACAAACATATACCTGGATAGAATGGGAGAAGTCTAATAACAGATTTACAGTCTGGCCCGATACAGCACATGAGTTAGGCAAATTGAATATGTATGCAGATGATTATTTTAGAAATAACATCTGGATATGGGACAAAAAGCCGCATTGGGCATATAATACTGAATTCATGATTTTAGTGGAAGATCGTAACGCCATAGAATGGACACCAAACACTATCAAAGCTGATGTTAAAATTGAAGGTGATGTTGCCTCCATATCATTGAGTTCCAATACTCCCAATCTAAAAGCCTATCAAATCAAAGAGTCACCTGTAGGTGAATGGATGGATATTTCAAATCCCGTAATGATGACTTTGAAAAAAGATAAGAACGAACTGGCATTTCGATCACTCAACCTGACGGGTATTCCGGGTACGGAGTACAAAGTTATTATCGGGAGATAATCAGTTTGAGATGCTCGCCCTATTTGGAATCCTTGAAGCCAACAGCAAACAAAAGTGTTACAATCACAGAAAATATTAATGGTATACTCCAAAAGGTTTGCCATTGCTCAAGGGTTGCACCGCCATCACCAGACATTATAGTATTATAGATCCAGCCTGCTGTTAGCGTACCCAAACCCTGGCCAACACCATAAGAAATCAAAACAAAAAAACCCTGTGCCTGAGCCCGTATCTCAGGCGATGCTTTTTTATCAATATAAACCTGGCTGGCCACGTAGACGAAATCATAGCAGGCTCCGTGCAAAAATATTCCGGTGATCAGCATCCAGACAATAGCATCCGGTGCACCGATTGCAAACAATGCGTATCGCAATGACCAGGCCACTAGGCCCGCGACCATGACCCATTTTATACCAAGCCTGCGGAAGAACCATGGCATCAAAATCAGAAAGAATACTTCAGACATTTGTCCAAAGGTCATTTTGAAAGCAGGATCGGAAATGTTAGCCGTTTTAAGGAAGATGGGTACGTAAGCAAAGTAGCTCGCAAAGGGAATACTGATCAGCAGCAGGCCAATGATAAAGATGATGAACGGGCGGGAGTTAAGTTGCTTCAAAGCATCCAGGCCAATAATATCCCGGAAGGAAATTTTTTTACCCACTCCCTGCGGGGGAATATTGGGCAAGGTGAAACTGTAAAAACCCATTAGCACACCACCGGTTCCGGCAACGTACATGGGTAGAGCGGTATCATCACCCTTTAAAAAATAGCTGACTACAATGCCGGCACTGATCCAACCAAATGTACCAAATACACGGATGAGCGGGAACTCGCGTTCCTTATCTTTTACCAAATGAAAGGCTGTTGCAGATGCCAGTCCAACCGTTGGCATATAACAAAGCATGTGAAAGAGTAAGAAGACAAGAAACAAAGGTGCCGAGGCAGCTCCTAACCAGGGAGCACAGAATACAAAAATTCCGCTCAGGATATGCATAACGCCCATCACCTTTTGCACGGCAAAGAATCGATCGGCAATCATGCCCAGAAAAAATGGAGAAACTATTGATCCAATAGGACTAACCATGTACGCCAGGTAGATGATGTTGCTCATACCATGGCTTTGCATATAATTACCACCCGTAGCATACCACGATCCCCAGATAAAGAACTGGAGGAACATCATTACCATCAGGCGCACCTTCATGAAGCTATTCATGAAGATAGCATGTCTTTTCCTACTATTATTAGCTGCATGATTATACCAGTGTAGCTTTAGCCGACAATTTCCTAACGGACGCTACGCGCTCCACAAGTTGCTTCATATAGCGCATACCAAGGATGGTTGCTTTCTCTATTTCTTCTATGCCAGCAATCTTATGATTTTTAATCATAGGCAAACAGTATTCAGAAACCAGGTAGCCACTATATCCATGTTGATACAATGCTTCGATGAATGTTTCATAATTGATTTTGCCTCCGTGGTTAGGAGCGGGTTCCTGAATCACTTCACCATTTATTTCACTAAAATTCCAGGCGCCATAGTGTGTGTACATAATATGTTCACTGCATCTCTCTACCGCCTCACGCACATACTCACTTCGTTGGCGATCAGAAAAAAGTGGCACATCCAGGCAAAGTTTTACATTTTTCCGGTCTACCTCCTGCATCATGGCCAAAGCATCTTCATAGCCCGGGTTAAGAACCGGTGCATGATTTTGCAACAATAAAGTTATGCCCATATCCTCTGCTAAAGCAGCCACCTCTCGTATACCACTTACAGCACGATTCCAAACTCGAAGATCCGCAGCGTTTAATGGTTTAAAGTAATTGCCGCGATCATATAGTGCATAACTGGCAATAGCTTCTTCATCATTAATAATTCCAGGCCAGGCTGCAAAGATTTTAACCAAATTAATACCCAAGTCACTGGCCAGTTCCAATTGAAGACGCATCATGGCAAGATTGTTTTCCCGTTCTTCCATATGCCGGCTGCAGAAATTACTCATGCTCTCGATGCCACACAAGGCAATGCCTTCATCTGCTGCAACAGCTTTTATGCGTGCTCTATCCGCTTTCTTGAGGTCAAGAGGTGAGGCAATCGGACGTTTTGTTTCAATGGCGAGAGCATCAAATCCCAGTTGTTTTGCTTTGTGAATTTGATGTTCAACAGATAACGCTTTGCCGGAGTAGAACAATCCAGAGTAGGTTACGGTGAGCAATGCGAATTTCATGACTTATAGTGTTTGGTGAAGCCATAATGCGAATTTGAACTTACTAAAAAATACGAACATGTATAAGTAATGGTGATACTATTGTCTGATTCCGGGGATCAGCAGTAATCAGTTAGGTCGTTATTGGCGTAAAGTCAACCATAACCCTTGGTTAATGTTGGTGCCTGACCAACATCTTTACATTACTTCAATCTGTTCGACATTTTGACCCAGAAGGTTAAGAGTTAAATCCAACAAAAAAGGCTGATCGCTCAGCCTTCTAAAAATCATTTCTATAATAGTGAGCTCCTAGGTAGCCCAGGTTTTCCCTACTTCGGCCAGCGGAAGACAACCATGGTATGCTCCTGGAACAGGAGCATATTGCAACACTTGCGTAGCACCGGGTTCGCTGGTAAAGAATCCCAGCATGGTAAGTTCCTTTGTCATTAGGATGAACGGCCTTTCTTTAATGGTTTTGTCTTTTACGCCAGCGATGGCCACGTCATGATATCTCTTTACTAATTCCAATTGCTGCTCTGGTTCACATAGTGCAAAACTATCTCCATAGGTTTTCTTCGCATCGTCCTCAAATTCTGCAAGACCTTTCATAAACCGATCTTTGTCCTTTTGCGGATACACGTCCTTCAACATCTGGTCTATAAATCCGGGCACACCTACATCTTTAGCGCCTGGCGTGTCTGTCTTAGGCAGGATGATTTCTGCTACTTCACTTATGAGACTTGCTTGTTCTTGGGTAAAAAAGACAGGTGTATATGTTAGTTCAGGAGCAGTCTTACATCCATTTAATATTCCGGCAAGGGCTGGTACTGAAACGGCATAGCCAAGCACCATGGCCGTTCTTTTTATTGCTTCTCGTCTGTTCATATAAGCAAGTCTATTTTTTTATTATAAATTTCGTTTTTTCATTTCACTTACAGCATAGTCAACTAAGAAAACCAAATTACGGTTTTTAAAATAGAATGATCAATTTAATCAATAAATAATAAGACCTTATAGTAAGGATTGGTAATTTCAACTTCTTGTTATTGCTTCACTTCGGATTACAAATCAGAAAAATACGTTAAAAATCATCCTACTTTTATGGCAATTTGCCTAACAATCAATAATAACTCAAAGATCTCCCAAAACTTGCTACCTTCCACCCTATGAGAATATCATCTTCCTTTCGATATGCTTTTGTTGCCGCATTGGGCGGTTTTCTTTTTGGTTTTGATACGGCTGTCATCTCGGGCGTTGAAAAATCCATACAACAATTATGGTCACTCGATGATTTCTGGCACGGCTTTACGGTAGCATCTGCACTAATCGGAACGGTGATAGGTTCTATGACAGCGGGTAATCCTGCCGAAAAATATGGGCGTAAAAGGGTATTGCAAGCCATTGGTCTTCTGTACCTCGTCACCTCTTTGGTGACTGCGTTTACACCTTCTTGGATTCCCTTTATCTTATTCAGGTTTTTGGGGGGTGTGGGAGTGGGCGCCTCTTCCGTAGTGGGGCCCATGTATATTTCTGAAATTGCTCCGGCACACTCACGCGGGCGCATGGTAGCTTTGTTTCAATTTAACATTGTAAGTGGTATTCTAATCGCTTTCATTTCAAACTACTTGCTTTCCGGAATTGGTGAAGATGCCTGGCGATGGATGTTGGGTGTGCAAGCAATTCCATCTCTTCTATTTTTTGTCATGGTATTCTTTGTGCCGGAAAGTCCACGGTGGCTCATCAAGAAATCACATGCAGAGGAAGCGAAAGATGTTCTCCAAAAAATTGGCGAACCAGAAATTGAAAAAACTTACGGGCTCATTGCTCAGTCATTGAAAGTTGAAGAAGGTTCAACATCCGCAAATCTTTTTTCCAAAGCTTACCAAAAACCTATTCTATACGCTGTCCTTCTTGCCATGTTCAATCAGTTTGCCGGCATTAATGCCATTATGTATTATGCTCCCCGAATTTTCGAAATGACAGGTCTTTCGAAAGATACTGCTTTATTGCAGTCTGTCTCTATTGGGCTTACCAATATGATTTTCACATTATTGGCCATTTCTGTTATCGATAAGTTTGGTCGGAAGACACTGTTGATTATTGGTTCCGTTGGCATGATCATATCGCTTGGCCTTGTAGCCAGAACTTTCTATACTCAGGATTTTGGAGGATTCGCTGTGATGATCTACCTAATCGGTTTTATCGCCTTCTTTGCATTTTCTCAGGGCGCTGTTATCTGGGTTTTTATATCCGAAATTTTTCCGAATTCTGTGCGATCCAAAGGGCAATCGCTGGGAAGCTCAACACACTGGGTAATGGCAGCGCTTATTTCATGGACATTCCCTATCATTGCAGAATCCTCTGAACTTGGAGGAGCGTATGCCTTTACGTTGTTCAGCGGGATGATGTTTCTTCAGTTGATTTTCGTTTGGAAAGTTTTGCCTGAAACAAAAGGAAAGTCGCTGGAGCAAATCCAAACCTTAGTTATCCATTAGCGATCCTTAATTCGATACATAAATTTTAGTGCAGACCATACTTCATCCACAGCGCAAACTTTAACATCAACAAGACCATTCTCCTGTCCAAACTCTCTAATTAGGGTTCACTCAAAGTCACTAAGTTCCTATAAATAAAGGTGTTGAAAGGT
>ERZ1292625.873-Hain-H41-01um-R1-873-length-40557-cov-12_pt1 | contig 40557 bp, 36 predicted proteins | sample MGYA00564400_ERZ1292625 | MGnify/ENA primary metagenome ERZ1292625 (study PRJEB36523, sample SAMEA6512639) | groundwater metagenome | collected 2019-01-08 | study: AquaDiva: Metagenomics assemblies of 32 groundwater samples
GTAGCCAGAGAAGAAGAGTTGATGACGGAAGCAAAAAGATTGGTGGAGAAGAAGTTTGTTGTTGTTGCTTGAGTGCCTGTGGCGTTAATGAAAGTAAAGTTCTGAAGAGTGGTGGAGCCAATGACGAAGAGATCTCCTGAAGAGTTGATGGTTGATGTTCCTGTACCACCAATTCTTAATTGATTGGCACCAAAGAGGGAGGTAAAGAAGTTAGTGGATGTGGCTTCGGTAGTGGTGCTTCGGTTAGCAAGAAATCCTCCAGTAAATGTTGATGATGCTGTGGAGATGAAACCATTGAAGAAGCCCAACGTTGTGGTAGTGGAGACTCCCCAAGATTGTGGGGTCCAGGCAAATGTTCCACCACCAACACTTGTGTCGTCTACATCACAACCAAAAAGTCCTCCACTCCAAGTTAGATAATTGTTACCTGTGCAGTTGGTAAGTCCTGATCCAAAAAAGTTTGTAGTTGAAGCAGTGGTAGCAAAGAGGTTGGTGGTGGTGGCTGAGGTGGTGGTGCTTCGATCAGCGATAAATCCTCCAGTGAAAGTGCTGGAAGCTGTGGAGAGAAAGCCATTTAAGAAGCCAAGAGTCGTAGAAGTTGAGACACCGTAAGAGGTTGGAGTCCAAGCAAAAGTTCCGCTACCTCCGGTGGGCCATGTTCCTATACAATTATCGGCCGAAAGACAAATAGTATCAAAAGTAGCCCTAATAAAGCTCCCATCTGTTACAAGATTACTAATTCCTGATGAAAGATGCTCCACATCACTAGTGCTCTGGTTTGTAACAGTTCGGTAGATGACAGGAACAACTTCGTTGTCTCTAAATAATTCTAAATTGGTTGGGGTTGAGTAGAAAGATTGATACACATTCACCGAAGGACTCAAAGAATTAATTTTTATATCAATATAATTTTCAAGTTCTGTTTTAAGTTCACTTCTTAAAGAATTAAGACTAAGTAAGTTTGTTGTTTCTGTTATTGCTTTTGAAGACAGTGACGATGTTGCTCTCGTTATTTTCGGTGAAGGAGGAGATTGTGTTAGTCGAGGTTGTTTGAAGAAAATTTTATTTAGTGCTAAATCTCTCAAGCTACGAAATCCAGTGACAATATTTTCAAAAAAGTTTTCAATGCCGCTAAAAATAGATATGGCAACTAGTCTCTCGCCTTCAACAAGGTCGTTTGGTAGAATGCTTACAAATTTCCCACCAATGTCACCAATACTCTCTGTCACCTGTCGCACCTCTGTGGCAACCGAGGGAGAGACCTGTTCAAGGACAGAGAGGTGGGCACTTATGGCAGTAATCAAGATCAGGGAGGCTATAGATGCCCTCTTAAGTAACCCTCCACCCCAAACAGATTCAACACGACGAACCTTTTTATTAAGCTCGGGTAACCGAGATATTTCCTCTTTTTCATAAGTAATTCCAGCACTATTTAGGAGTTGAGGTAGAATCACCTCGGGAAGCTTTTTGGTTATTCTGTTTTCAATTTTCTGTTCAGGGCGAACTATGTATTTCTCAAAAGGCTTGTGAGTGAGAGTGGTGCTTAATCTTTCCCCTCTTAATTCATTCAAAATTGACTCAGGTTGAACTTTTCTCTTCTTTCCCAACTTCCGGTTCTTCCTGTGTTCAAGTAGAGATTGAAAATCAACGTACCATGTCTTTCCAATTAATTTTCCGGGAACTTTTTTTGCTCGACAAAGTTGACCAACATAGTCACTCGCGTAACCAATTTTTTTTGATGCTCGGACAGCCGAGATGAATTCTTTTCCGTCGACGAAAATATGGTTATCCATCAACATAAATTATAAATCTCGTGTGTGGAAAACCCTAGGGATAATGTGTGAAATACTGGGGATAAGGATCGCTTGATTTATAAACCAAAATGACACTCATGTTTAGCTATGAAATTTTCTCTCCAGAGCTGAAGTTAATAACTTATTCATGAAGAGCTTTAAAGCATAAAATTATCCCCATCTAAACATTGATAGATAATACAAAGTCTTATATTATTAATTATGAGTGATTATTAATGTTTATATAAGTATATGACTAGAGAAATATATTTTTCAATTAAAGAGGCGGCAGACATATTGGGAGTCTCCCCTCTAACACTTCGTAATTGGGACAAATCGGGCAAATTCCGCCCCCAGAGGCACCCTATGAACAACTATAGGGTCTACAAGCTTTCGGCCCTAGAAGATGTCATACGTGACATTGAGGGTGGCACTAATAAGAGCAATGCGGAAAAACGTATTAAAAAACTTCTCATCAGACACCTAGAAGATTAAATAATCTTTGTAAAAATTTCTTTCAGTACTTGAGGATTGCCACTTCCCCTTGTAACCTTCATTGCCTGACCAATTAGAAACTGTAGAGACGCAACCTTTCCCTTTTTATACTCTAGAACCACTTCAGGATTTTCTTTTATAATTTTCTCTGCCACAGCTCGCAACTCGTTAGCATCACTCTTTTGGATTAAATTGTTTTCTTTGGCAACAAGTTTCGGGTCGCCTCCTTTGTCTTCAACAACTTTTAAAATATCTTTTGCTCCGCGAGAGGAGATCTCTCCACGAGAAACCATACGTATTACTTCCACAAGACTCTTTGCCGGTACAAGTTTCTTTAGGTCGCTAGTGATGTAGTTGGAAGAAAGCTTGATAAGCTCCACATCTTTTAGTGTCTCGGCAACCTCTTCTAGGAGTCTCCCCCACTCCGGTTCCCTGATATAAATCTCTATGTCGCTTTCCTTCAATTTGAAATCTTTTTTATACCTAGCACGTTTTTCGTTAGGAAGTTCAGGTAGAGACGTTTTCAAACTCTTATTACTAAACTCAGTGGTGTCTTTTATAAAAAGCTTCGGAAGGTCCGGTTCTGGGAAGTAGCGGTAGTCGTGGGCCTCTTCTTTTAGTCGCTGTAAAAATGTTTCTTCTTTAACTTCATTCCAACCGCGAGTTTCTTGGGTTACCTTGCCTCCTTTTTCAAGAATTTCTGTCTGACGTTTAATCTCAAAGTCTATGGCCTTCTCTACTGCCTTAAATGAGTTTAGATTCTTAACTTCAACCTTGGTTCCAAGTGTCTTATCTTTTGATATTGAAATGTTTGCCTCTACTCTCATCTCTCCCCTCTCCATGTCGGCAGAGCTAATATTGAGGTAAGTTGGTGAGATGAGTAGTTGGAACTCTTTGGCAAATTTTACCGCAGTCTCTTTGTCATGTATCACTGGCTCGGTTACAAGCTCAAGAAGCGGTGTGCCCGCTCTGTTGAAATCAAGCAGACTCTCCCCACTCTCTGCATGAATGGATTTGGCAGTGTCTTCTTCTAGATGAATACGTGTAATACGAACATCTATAAGCTTGCCTCCTTTTATTAGTGGATGTTTATACTGGCTAATCTGGTAGCCCTTAGGAATGTCTGGGTAAAAGTAGTTTTTGCGGTCAAACTCTGTAAAATCTGCGAGCTCCCCTCCTAGGGCTGTCCCTAGACGCAGGATTTTTCGCACTGCTTCTTCATTTATCACCGGCAAGGTCCCAGGGTATCCTAGACAGATGGGACAAACATTTACATTGGGGCGTGATTCTTTAGTATCATTCTTAGAATTACAAAACATCTTTGTCTCCGTATTAAGTTCTGCATGTATCTCAAGTCCAACGGTTAAACGATAGTCACTCATATCAGTCTGTTTTTATTTAAAGGTTTTAGTTAGGAAATTACCAAAATCTTTAACTAACTTTTCATCTAGTATTGAGATTGGAAATACATTCTGTCCTACCGTGCTTAAGAGCTTAAGTTTTCTCATGCTCTCTTTTTCGGAAATCATGTCTGTCTTTGTAAGTAACACCACTTCCGGCTTTTTTATCATGTCTTTATTATAGAGCTCAAGCTCCTTTCTAACCACCTTATACGTCTCAATGGGGTCACTAACTTCAGCAGAGATGCAATGTACAAGCGCTTTGGTGCGTTCTATGTGTCGCAAAAATTTGTGTCCAAGACCCCGACCTTCTGCTGCACCCTCAATAAGACCAGGTATGTCGGCTATAATAAGTCCATAAAAGCTTCCTAAGGCTGGTTCAAGTGTTGTAAATGGGAAGTCTCCAACCTTAGAATGTGCGCTAGTAAGCGTGTTTAGGAGACTGGATTTACCAACGTTTGGTAACCCTATGATACCAATATCTACAACAAGAAGAAGTTCAATATGAAATTCAGACTCTTCCCCTTCTGTGCCTAGAGTAAATTCTTTCGGGCGGATATTTGTTGAGCATTTGAAATGCTCGTTCCCCAAACCTCCTTTTCCACCCTTAAGAAGTAAAACCTTCTCATCTTCCTTGAGAAGCTCAACGGAGTAACCTGTAGAAATATTGGTTAAACGAGAGCCAATGGGTAACTTTATTTCAATATCTTTTCCTGCCCCACCCTGCTTCAAATCCTTCATCCCGTCTCCTCCACGCCCCGCGGCAAACTCTTTTACATTACGATAAGCAGATAAAATTCCGATATCTCGAACAGCAATAGCGTAAACATCCCCGCCTTTACCACCATTACCCCCAGATGGGCCAGCTTTGTCCCTGCCTTTCTCGTGACGCCAACGTACTACCCCGTCACCACCATGACCGGCCTTAAATAAAAGGTTTAGTTCGTCTATGAACATTGCTATACCTTATGCATCTAGAGCCTTTTTAGCAAGTGATATAGCTCCTTCCTTCGTTTGTGCTCCACATAAAAATAAGCCCTTGTGACAAAATATTGCGTCACTCACCTCTGTTATTTCTGATAATTCCCGACCAGTTTTTCCACCCCAAGCCGAAGGAAAATCTTTTCTGTTTTCAAATAAATGGGGGTTATCACGGACCGCTTGGACACGCCACTTCTTATCGGGGTCTGGGTACACCACAAACATTGGTTCAGTGTGGACACAGAGCACATCACTCCAAGGCAAGTAATCTTCAAGAACTATAATTCTTTTATCAACCGCGCCGGCAAATACAGTTTCAACCATAGCTTTCCCTTCCTGTTTGTCTCTCGTTCGGATTATTTCTCGCCTCAAAACTTTCTTGGCAACCTCTACTGCTTCTTTAAAACTTTCATCACGGTTTATTGTTTCCCTCCAGCTCGGGTTAAATGCGTCAACTAAATCTCCAGCCGTATACTCGTATATGTTTTCTAACATTGGTTTTTGAATATCTATGCCATTATCTAGTGCGTCAAGTGACATGACCAGAAATTTATCTATTGTGTCGCTAACAAGCCTAGAGTTACAAACCTTCTCGCCATATTTTTTCCAAACAATACCAAACGACGAATAAGGAATACCATTCTCTCGTATGCCGGCACCCTCCGTTTGATGGTGGTCAAATTTACCTAGAGAAGGATTATATTCACCGCCAACATCCACAACAATATCACCTGTTTTTATAATCAGTGGATCACGGGTGCGGACAATCTCTATGTCTTCACCTTCGTGCGCAAGAAGGATTGTCGCCACAGCAAATACTTCATCGGCATGAAATTTGCCGTTATGCGTTACTATTTTCATTTCTATAGATTCTATCTGCCCAAGCCAAGAGGAGGGTGTATAAGGAAATTGTAAGAGACATCATGGGTATCGTTATATAGCCAAATGCCATAACGTAGATTTTTGAACAATCGCCCTCAAGGGCAGTGCATGGTAGGAGCGAGACGCCACCTAAGAGAATATAAGACTGGTAAGCGGCAATAAGGCCGCCGAGGACAGCGAGAGGCAAGACATAAAGAAAGGCGGAATCATTTTTCTTCCATAGAGCCATGCTGAAAATAATCAACATTGGATACAGGAAAATCCTTTGCCACCAACAAAGAACACACGGTTCAAAGCCGATAACTTCCGAATAAAAGAGGGAACCAAGCACTGCTACGACGGCTACCAAAAATCCAAACCAAAGAGCTTGCCGACCAAGAAAACCGGCTATTGATTTCCCCCAGGAATTTCTGGACAAAAGTGCAAAAAATAAAACAAGAAGCAGAATGTGCGACAAAAGTACTAGGTATGGTATGAACGAAGCGAAGTTATTGAACATTAGTTTCCTCTAGAGAGCAGGAAGTTGCTCTAGCCAGATCCTCGAGTGGTTGGACTCCGGTTTTTCGGCTCCCGTCTGGGAATTCCCAAGTCGGATAACCTTTGATTTCTGCGTCTTGGCATACTTTCAGCTGGCCCTTGCCGTCTGGAGTTGAACACTCTATACGCGGCAGAAGCCGAGACGATCGGCCAAACATAGCTTCTTGGTTCTTGCAATTCGGGCACCAGAACGCTCCATAATATATGGTGCCAGAGTCATTGATGCACTGGGTGAAGGCGTCGAGTTTTCCTGGTTTCGTTGGAGCCAATACGAGCCAGATGACAAGCGCCACAAAAAGGATGCCTCCTGCAGACAAAAATAATGTGTTCTTTTTCATTTTTTTATTATAGCAAATTATTTGCCATGGCACTTTTTATACTTTTTTCCGCTACCACAAGGGCAGAGATCATTTCTGCCAACCCTTGGTCCAGTGTTGGTTGGAACTTGACCTTGCCCAGACAACTCTGTACCCACTGGTATTGCTGAAGTAAATGGGCTTGGGGCAATTTGAGATTTTTCCACAGCGGTCATTAATGCCTCCAGATTAAGGGCGATAACAAAATCAGATATTTGCTTAGCAATTGAGCCTTCCATTTCCCTGAAAAATCGAAGACCGTCTTTCTTATACTCAATAAGTGGGTCACGCTGACCGTAAGCGCGCAAGTTCACACTTCCCCGCAAGTATTCCATCATCTCCAAGTGATCCACCCAAAACAAGTCTATCGTTTGAAGAATTATTCTTCGTAATACCTCCAAAACTTCTGAAGTTTCCAGAGGTAGTTTTGAGATTTTTTCATTCATTTTTATCTTCGCGTCAGAGTCTAAGTGTTCTGCTATCTCTAGCAAATAATCCCTTATCTCTTTTTGACCCCCGACCACAACACTGCGACGACGAGCATAAATGATACTTCTTTGAAAATTGAGTACATCATCAAACTCTAAAACATGCTTGCGAGCGTCAAAGTTAAATCCTTCTATCTTTTCTTGAGCCTTCTCAAGAGAGTTGGTTATAAGTTTGTTCTCTATGGGCTCGTCTTCAGGAATATCAAATCGTCCCATCATTTTTTTGATTGTGTCCACGGCAAATATACGCATCAAAGAATCTTCAAGTGAGACAAAAAACTGGGTCTCACCCGGATCTCCTTGCCTACCAGAACGACCGCGTAATTGATTATCTATACGCCTAGCATCATGTCTCTCGGTGCCTAGAACAAAGAGCCCGCCAAGAGTCTTTATCCCTTCGTAGACATCTTCTGTGGAGGGATTGCCACCAAGCTTGATGTCTATGCCTCGGCCTGCCATGTTTGTGGCAAGTGTTACTGCGCCACGCTTGCCTGCTTGGGCGATAATCTCACTTTCTCGTTCGTGGTTTTTGGCATTCAAGATTTCGTGTTTTATCCCTTCACTCTTAAGATATTCGGAAAGAAGTTCGTTGTGTTCAATGGAGACGGTGCCGATAAGCACGGGTTGACCTTTCTTGTTTAGCTCGCTTACCTTTTTAGCAACAGCCTTCATTTTGCCGGCATGACTCTGGAAGATTAAATCTCCGTGATCTTTGCGGGCTACTGGTTTATGAGTTGGTATAACAAAAGTTTCTAAACCATAAACTTTATAAAACTCTTCTTTGGAGGTAATGGCGGTGCCGGTCATACCGGAAAGCCTTTTGTACATACGAAAATAGTTTTGGAAAGTAATAGAGGCGTATGTGCGACTCTCTTCCTTTATACCCACACCTTCCTTGGCTTCTATGGCTTGATGTAGCCCCTCCGACCAACGACGACCAGGTTGAAGTCTGCCTGTGAAAGCATCCACAATCACCACTTCGTTATCCTTCACCACATACTCTTTATCTTTGTGATATAGAGCTTTAGCTCGAACAGCGGTTTCTAAGTGATGCACATATTTAACTCCACCTTCGGCATAAATGTTTTCAATCCCCAAAGCTTTCTCTGCCTTACTAATACCTTCATCCGTCAAAGAAACTGCGCGCAACTTCTCGTCTATGGTAAAGTCCTTATTTTCTTCAAATCCTCTGGCAATTTTAGAAAATTTCTCATACAACTCACCCGCAGCCCCCGTGTTACCGGAGATAATGAGAGGAGTACGCGCTTCATCAATAAGAATAGAGTCTATTTCGTCAACAATAGCGTAATGATAATCTCTTTGAGACAGATCCTCTTTCCTGTAAAGAAGATTGTCACGCAAGTAGTCAAAGCCGAATTCGTTATTGGTGCCATAAGTAATGTCGGCTCTGTAGGCTTCTTTCTTGGTCACGGGTCTCAAAAACTCATAAACCACGTGGAAAGAGCCTGTAGCATCCCGCTCCTTGTCTTTTTCTGCATGAGACTCGTCGTAGATAAAGGACTGCGAATGATTTATAACCCCAACAGAAAGCCCGAGATAGGAGTAAATCTGCCCCATCCAGACAGTGTCACGGCGAGAGAGGTGATCGTTAACGGTTACCACGTGCACCCCTTTGCCTGTAAGTGCCATAAGATACGCTGACAGTGTGGCCACCAAGGTTTTTCCTTCACCGGTCTTCATTTCAGCAATCCCACCTTGGTAGAGAGCAATACCGCCAAGAAGCTGAACATCAAAGTGTCTCTGTTTTAGGGTACGTTTTGCTGCTTCTCTGACAACGGCAAAGGCTTCTGGTAGAATTTCATCAAGCGCCCCTTTTATTTCTTCATCTGAATTATTTTTTTTATTGATACGCTCTTTAAATTCAGATGTCTTTGATTTCAATTCTTCTTGAGATAGTTTTTCAAACGAAGGTTCGAGCGCATTAATGCGCTCTACGAGAGGTTTCCAAGATTTGAGCAATTTCTCTTCCGGAGTTCCCAAAAGATTCTTTAAAAAAGCCATAAGGGGCTTATTTTAGCACGTTTGAGAGCAAGAAAAAACGCCCTTGCGGGGGCGTTTTTTCTTAAGGTTGAGAACTAGCGTCGTCTCTTCTTGGAAGCTTTTCTCTTCTTGGAAGCTGGCTTTCTCTTTGCCTTCTTTCTTTTCTTAGCCATTGTGTTGTCCTGATGTTTCCGTCAGGAAATTATTGTTAACGTCTTCCGCAAAAAATATTTTTGAAAATATTTTTTGCCTGTGACTTAAGTTAATTATCGTACTTATAATCTAGACATACAATAGAGAAAATAAAAAAGTGTGGATAACTATTTTTTTCAAAAAAATTCTTTCCATGCGCGGAGGGTGGGGCTAGCTCCAAACGAATATCTTTGTGAGTGCGGCCACCCTCCACGCACAGAAAGAATAACTCTAAGAATTATAATGGATGGTAGATTTTAAATCTATTCACCAGGGTTTAAAAACGTAAATCCCGCCGTGAGGCGGGACTTGCGCAGACATTCGTTCGTTTGGTGCTAGTTACTAGCACTCACCCTCTTAGTATAGCACATTGGCTCTAATTTGCAAGTGATTTTATTAGATTTTCGTAAGTAGTAGCATTTGCTGGATCAAGCTTAATGCGTTCGTTAAGTAGCGCCAGAACAATATCTTTTCTGCCTACCGCATAGTATGCATTTATAACCCTGTCATCAAAGACAAGCTCGCTGTCTGTAAGTTTAGAAAGAAGCTCATTCTCGAGCGCCCTGTCACCAGCATAGATTGACCCAATCAAATAAATTACCTTGGATTCTAAGTATTCTGGTGCCAACTCATAGGCTTCTCTGAATACTTTGAGAGCTTGGGCTATTTCATTTTTGTTTATATAAATAGACCCAATTTCAAAATAGACTTGTTGCTTGCCTGGGATCAATTCTTTGGCGCGCAAAAGGTTGGTAAGAGCTTCGTCCAACAAGCCTGTAGAAGAAAGAAAGGATCCTAGAAGTAGTTGGGCGCGCGCATCACCATTCAATTTTTCATTCTGTTCAAGTACAGCATTTTTTGCAAAATCAAAGAATAAATTCTTTTCTTCCATAGGTATATCGCTCGTTAGAATCGTGGGTGCATTTTGAGCAATCTGCTCAGACACTTCTGGTCTACCAAGACGAGATTTGCTGTATGCCTTTTTAAAGTATTGGGCAGCTGACAAAATTTCACCTGGTGTTTGAACAGATTTGAGCGCCTCTATTAGTAAGATATTCGTCATAATGGGTCTCGCATTGACGAAATATAGAGAAAGCACCAAGAACAGAAAAACTGGTGGTAAAATAATATTTCTAACCTGAGTTTCAGTAAGCTTGCTATCAATCATTAATGTTTTTCCGGCATGTCTATAGTGCACATATCCGAGAAGTGAAAAGAATAGGACGTAGCTAATAAGATGGTCAAAGACGAAAAAATTATGGAAGAAGTATGCGGCAACAAGGCCTGTTAGGATAGACTTCTCGGTGTGAGAAAAGTTTTGGTCTTTTTCAGCGTTAGGTCCTGTGGAACGCCTCCAGATTGAAAATAAAAGTGCAAAGTAGAGAGAAAGATAAGAGAGTAGGCCAAATATTCCTCCAGAAACTGCCCAGTCAAGGAAAATGTTGTGCGCTCGGTCAAACCATGGTTCCAGCCTAAACATTTCTGGACTATAGTATTTCTGAAAAACATAATTGAAATTTTCTTGCCCCCAACCAAGAATTGGTCTTTCTTTAAACCCCTCAAATGCCATTGGCCAGACGAAGTATCTGCCTTGGGTCTTAACTTCCTCTATAGTTAAAGATGAAAATCTTGAAAGAACAGGGCTGTTTTTGATAAATTCTGCATCTTTAATAGAGACAAATCCTCCGACCAAAATTACTAAACCTATTAAGGTGGAAACGCTGGTTTTTCTTACAAAGCCGTCTTCTTTGTTTCTAATATTAAGAACTGCCACAACGAGCAATCCTCCAAGGAGACCGAGAATAGCGCCACGAGTAGCTGTGAGATAAAGAATTGATGCCTGGGCCACGATAAGCAAACCATACATCCACCTAAGAGTAGCGTTCTTCCACGACCGCCACATAAAGAAAAGGGCAATAAAAATGTGAAAGAGCATGTAAACAGCCAGATAGATTGCGTTACCAAAAGTACCATCTACACGTACTCCGCCTTGGTTTATGGTCAATAATCCTATAACTTGTAAAAGACAATACAAAATCATCAAAAATGAAGCTACAAGTGAAGTGTTCCACCATCTCTTCCAGTCAATCTCTTTAAAAACCGAGGAGATGACTAGGAAAAACATCCCCAAGTGAAGAAGGGTAACAAACCCCTCCATGCGTTCAAAATTTGACCAAAAACTTTTTACTGGAGCAGAGCCAAAAAGATCTGCCAATCCTATAACAGCAAGAAATCCAAAAATCGCATAAAGAACAATGGACCGTTTTGGACGGTAGTTTGCATCAAAAAAAGCTAGAAGTAACCATGAAGCAAAGACTACTTCTACAATAATCCTAAAGACAAAGGCCTTGGTGGTGATAAATGGAAAGAAAAAAGAGGAAGAAACCAAAAAAGGAACAAAGGGCACGAGAAAAAGCCCAACAAAAACAATGTTCCTTAGTATTTGTTTATTCATTCCTACTATCCTATCATGGTACTAACGTATGCAAAATCTTAGAAATAAGGCTTATTCCCTGCTCCGCCGAAGCGAGAGTTTCTTCAAAACCGACATGGTATACCTGAGTAAGGGTGGCTTCTGGCTTCTATCGGGACAGGTGATTTCTCTCGCCATAAGCTTTGGGCTGTCTGTGGCTTTCGCGAACCTCTTGTATCAATATGAATATGGAACTTATCGCTATATTTTATCAGTCGCAGGAATGCTTGGGATAATTTCCCTCTCTGGTCTCCCTACCGCATTGACCAGATCAGTGGCTAAGGGACGTTCAGATTCTTTGTGGCTCGCCTTTTTTACAAACTTAAAATGGAGTCTTCTCATGACCGTGGGCGCAGGTGCCATAGGTCTCTATTATCTCTTACATGGCAATAATACGTTAGGAATAAGTCTTCTTGTGGCCGGAGCCTTGAGCCCTCTTCTCGACAGCGGGGAGCTCTATAACTCGTTTTTAAATGGAACACAGCAGTTTAAAAGAAGTTCAATATACAGAACACTAAGAACATTATTTAATTCAGCAGGAATGCTCTTGGCATTATGGTTTACTAGGGATCCTCTATATTTGGTGATTGTTTATTTTTTTCTGCACACGCTCTCGGTAACATGGATATTTTTCCGGGTAGCCAGAGAAGTGCCAAGAACCACAATCGACAATCCAGAGATGATAAGGCTTGGGGTCCATACCAGTTTTATAAATGGTCTGGCCAGCTTTGCCGATAAGATAGATAACATCCTTGTTTTCCAATTTCTTGGCCCCATCCAACTAGCCATCTATAATTTCGCTGTCCTTTTGCCGACTCACATGTCGGGAATAACAAAAAATATAGGCACCCTTGCCACACCAAGGTTTGCGCAAATGGAAAAAAGTTCTGTACAAAAAACACTTGTAAGTAAATCCCTTATGATTGCTTTGGTGGGAGGGGTATTGGCCGTAGGATATATTCTCATCGCCCCCCTGTTGTTCAATTGGTTCTTTCCTCAGTATCTTGATGCGATCATTTACTCTCAGGTCTATGCAGTCATCCTTGTTTTTTCTGCTGCACTACCAGTGGCATTACTTGATGTTCATCTTGCAATAAAAGAAAAGTATAAGGCGAATTTTTTAGCGAGCTTTTCAAAAATTATCTTAATTTTCTGTGGAGTGTTTTTCTACGGATTATGGGGGTTGATTGTGGCAAGAATCATTTCAAAAGTTGTGTCCGTATATGTGGCATTCTTTTTCAGCAAGCGAATTTAGAGAAAAATAACTAATTGGCCAGTTGAAAGCTCTAAAATTTTTGAAATCTTCCTTTCTTTACAATATTTATCAACCTCCGCCCTCATTCCGTGCCATATAACCCCCCCATAATCATCACAAACAATAATTCCCCCAGGTAACATCCTAGACATGAAATAATCAAGTGCCCCAATAGTCGGAGCAGCTAAGTCCAAATCAATGTGAACAAACTTATATTTTTCTTCTGGTAATCCTGATAATATTTCTGGAATCCAACCCTTGTGATACTTAATTTTAGGAAACATCGAGAGATTTTTTTGAACTGTATCAATGTCGCAAGCGAAACGCTTGTTTGTTGAAATATTTATCACCCCATCGGCGTTTGTAGGACTAGATAATCCCTCAAAGGAGTCAACGATATGGTAATTCTCCCCAAGAAACTCTGGTTGCTGATGTTTAATTGTTGAGCAAATAACAAAAGATGACAAGCCTCTCCATGCTCCACATTCAGCATATGCCCCACCAAAATTTCTTATATATTCAAGTAAGAAAGATAGATTTAAAAATCGATCTCTACGCCAAACACTATAGGGCGTTTTCGTAATACGAATACCTTCCGTATGTGTAATATCAAAAAATCTTTTATTGTTAGTATCAACAAAGTCATAATAAGGGTGAAATTCCCTTGTTATGCTATGATCCTTGGTTAAATACCTGCGGATTATTGCCCTTGTAATGTTTCTTAATAAATTTTTCATCTTACAATCTAATTCTTGATTATTTCAACAAAGAATCCCGCCGCAAACATGTTTGGCCAAATATTTTTTAGAACTGGAACCCCCACGTAGTAGCGAACTTTGTAGTTTTCATACCCTTGGGCCTTGAGCCACCACAGAAGATCTCTTTTTGTCCAGAAACGAAGGTGTTCTGCGGGATGTCTGGCCCACTGCATCGGAAACTTACCAAAGAAAAAAAGTCTGAAACGGTGTATAAAAAATCCTGTGTTCGGGAATGAGAAGAGTACCCCCTTTCTAGAGCTGTCGTATGCAAACTTTAAAAGCTCTTCTGAACCCGGCACATGTTCTAGAACCTCAAACATAATTGTGAAATCTGCCAATTGGATTTTTGAATAATCTCCCTTATTGTTTAAGTCAAATTTTTTTGTTTCTAGACCTAAGGATTTTGCTATATCGAGTGCATATGTCGAGCTGTCATAACAAGTGGCTTGCTTGATTAATGTGTGATTTTTTATATAAAGCAGAACTTCTCCAGCACCAGAACCAATATCATTTATCGAAACCCCGTTACTTTTAGAGATTATAGAGCTTGCTATTTCTGCCCTCTTTTTTTGCCAACTCCCCAGGGACCCAATATATTTTTCACCACGTTTCTCTTTCCAATATTCGTCATAATTGAAGTGGTCGCCCGGTATGATTCTGTCCCGCGGATAGACATACATGCGCTTTAGCCATTCCTTGCTCGTATAGAGACTGTTTTTGATTTTTTTTATTATCATTTATTTAACACATTCATCAATTTTTTTTAGTGTTATTAAAAGTTTCTTAAGATCTTTCAAATTTAATGAGTTAAGACCATCAACTGGCGCATTATCTGGATCATTATGTACTTCTATAAACACTCCAGCAACCCCAACGCCGACAGCCGCCCTAGCTAGTGTCGAAATTAATGTTCGATCCCCTCCCGAGTTTTCTTTTAAAACAGAGGGAAATTGAACGGTATGTGCCGCATCAAATATTACTGGAAAACCGAATCTTTTCATAATTTCTAGACCCCTCATATCAGTAACAACATCGTTGTAACCAAAAGTGGTCCCCCTCTCTGTAATCATGGCCTGGTTATTTCCCGTCGATTGTATTTTTTGAATTATTTTATCTACATTTTGCGGAGCGATAAATTGTCCTTTTTTGATGTTAACTGGCTTACCGGTTACCCCTGCAGTTACAAGTAAATCAGTTTGTCTAGACAAGAGGGCCGGTATTTGAATTAAATCCACAACTTTTCCAATTTGCAATACCTCTTGAGAAGAGTGGGCATCTGTTGTAACGGGTAAATCTAGTTCGCTCTTAATTTTCTGGAGGATACGCATTCCTTTTTCCAGTCCCACCCCTCTAAATGATTTAATCGATGTTCGATTGGCCTTATCATAAGAAGCCTTAAAAATGTAATGAACACCAACTTCCGCAGTTATTCTTTTAATTTCACTAGCTACCAACAGAGCGTGTTCTTCCGATTCTATTGAATCTGGTCCCGCTATTAAAATAAAAGGTAAATTATTAGATATTTTAAAATCTTTTATGTTTATGACGGACTGTTTCATATCTGTGTCATCATCTATTATTTAAATAAGACCCTTCAGCAAGTTTAATGACTGTATCATGCATAAGGCGTGGTTTTTCGCCAAAAAGTTTTTTATTTCTCTCTTTTAATATGTCTCTACCGATAGAGGCTATTTCTTCAATCTTTTTGCAAACGTTCTCTATGTCCACCGTTTCAGCGAGTTCATTTATTGCAAGACCTTCTCCAAAGTCTGAACTGGTCTTGAGAAGGGCAACGGGTCTTTCGTAAGCAATCATATCATAGAGAAACGTAGAGTATGTTCCTGCAACAACGTCCACATCAGATATATATTTTGTCACGTCGTCTATGAACTGAAGATTCTGATTATAATTCTTATTAAGACCGTACTCCGTCATTTGTCTATTAGAGTCAAGATCTGTTCTTAATTTGAAAAAAACCTTAATGTTGCCACATAGAAGCAATTTATCTATATATCTCTTCACTTCAGATTTATTGCTATCAACCTCATATGGAATAAGGACGCCCACATATGCCCGATCAAGCTTCTTTGGTATCGTTGATATTATATTTTTGAACCCGCCGATTTCAATAGATTTTTCTGGAAAATATGTTTTTAGACGTATAAGTTCTTTTTTCCAGAAATCACTCCACACGAAGAGTTTGTTCGGTCGCGCTATTTCACCCTCAAAGGACCCGTCGTTGAGCCATCCCACATGATATTTAGTAAAATGCCCATGTTGGAATGCGTTTACATTAACATTGTTCATCCGACAAGCTAGAATGAGTTCCCAGTAATCTCTGGTGTTGTCAATAGTGAAAAGATTTTCTGTTCTCATCCAAGATAGAATTCTCCGAAGAACCTTAACTCTAAAAATAACAAGGTCAATGGAGGAAAGGTATTTATGTAGAAGTTGTTCGGCGAACTCTCTTTCTTCTGGTTTAAAAGAAGAGAAGTCCACATCGGTCGTATCCAAACTTTGGCGCCTGCTTAACCAAAAAAGATGGCTCATGTAATACACGGTATCAATTGATTTGATATAGATGACCCAGCGCCTCCTTTTGAAAAATCTTTTAATAAACCCAAACTCAAAGGTGGTATGCAGAAATTCTAGGAACGGCTCTTGAGATGATTTGAGATATTTGTATACGGGATCCATCCTCGCGTCGTTGGAATAAATATCGGAATTAGTCCGGTCTACACTATAGACAAATATTTTCTTTTTAAAAATTATTGCGGAAACCACAGCCACTGTTGACACCAACAGGCCGAAAGTTGACAGGGTAAAATTCTGAATTTTTATTTTAAGAGAAGGGCTTTGTCTCTGCTCATACTGCCCATTTTGAGCAAATTCTTTTAAATCACTGAAGAATATTCTGCTTTGAAAGAAGATCCAGACATTATATTTATTAAAGATTTTTTGGTGAGATAGTGGCTTACCTTGATAATGAAGAGCGTTGAGCCTCTTTAAGAAATCCAAGGAGTATTTGAAGTCTTTTTTAGGAAAAATTTCTGGTTTCATTTTGTTAAGAAGTGGCCTCGATTATATCGTGGAGATGGATAAGTCCTATGACCTTTTTTCCTTTGGTCGTTACGAAAAGGGTCGTGATTTTAAATCTTTCCATTATCTCTAGGGCGCGCTCTAAAGAATCTGTGGCTGAAATAATCTTCGGATTAGTGGTCATAACATCTTTCACGGAGACACCGGACGAGGAATCGTGTAGAGTGAAAAAACGACGCACATCGCCATCAGTAAGAACCCCCACGAGTTTACCCAACCGGTCTAACACCCCCACAACTCCTTTTCTTTTTTTACTTATCTCAAGAATGGCTTTCTTAAACAGCGTCTCTCCGCGAACCATTGGCATCTTACTTCCTTTGATCATTGTCTCTTCAACCGTCTTAAGCCTTAATCCGAGACTGCCACCTGGATGAAACTTAGCAAAATGAGTGTCTTTATATTTTTTAGGGTCCACAAGTCCTACGGCTAAAAGATCCCCAACAACCAATGAAGCGGTCGTACTCGCCATCGGGGCAAGTCCACTTGGTGAACCTTCATCCTTTATTCTTATGGTGATACTTTTGTCAGCTAATTTCCGGAGTGAAGATTTCTTGCTTCTGGTAATAGCAATTACTTTAACTAAAAAAGTCTTTTTAATGTGTCTAATTACTTTCAGCACCTCGTTAGACTCTCCGGAAAATGAGACAGCAATAACGATATCACCGTCAAAGACCACACCACTATCACCGTGAAGGGCATCAACGGGATGAAGAAAGAATGCGTGGTGACCCAAGCTGGTAAACGTGGCGGCCATCTTCATACCAATGAAAGCTGATTTCCCTACACCAGTTATAATGATTTTTCCTTTTCTTCTAGACAGAAGCGAGACAGCGCTCACGATTTCAAATATAGATTTGGAAAGACCCGAAACCGCCTCTACCTCTTTTCCCAGAGTAGAGAAAATCCGATTTTCAATAACTTTTAAGGAATTTAGACCCATATTGTAGCCAAGAATACTACAGTAAAGTAACTATATCAAACAGACATAACGAGATATAATCATCTTATTATGTGTGGTATAAATGGCTTCTCCCAAAATAACCCTGACAGATTAGTAATGATGAATGAGGCCACCAAACATCGTGGCCCTGATTTTTCTGGTACCTACTTCGACGACTCACTTAGTCTTGGTCATTGCCTTTTGTCTATTCGTGACTCTGAAGAGCGCTCGCATCAACCCTACATGCCAAATCCAGAATGGGTGCTTTTACTTAATGGGCAAATTTATAACACTCGCCAGCTTAAAGAGGAATTAACCGGACTTGACCAGACTAAATCTGATCTTGATACTTATGTGTTATATAAAACCATAGAGAAGTATGGATGGAATTTTATTTATAAAATCCACGGCATGTTCACCATTGCTCTATATAACAGCAGAGAAAAAAAATTGAGACTTTATCGAGATCCTTCTGGACAAAAAAATCTATACTATTACCAAAAAGGAGACACTTTCATCTTTTCTTCAGAAATTAAGTCAATCCTGATTCACGATATTGACAAAACAGTCAGCAAAGAAGGTGTGGCCTTGGCAACTGCTCTAGGATATGTTGCCGGCCCGTATACCCTCTTTAAACACATTAGGAAAATTGAACCTTCACAATATTTAAGTTGGGATAGTGCCTCCAAACTCGTTTCTGTAGCATATTTCAAAAGCGAAGCCAATCAATATTTCCCAGAATCATGGGAAGGAGCATTCAAACAACTCACACTAGAACACCTGCAAAGCAAGCAAAAAGTTGCTATCAATCTCTCTGGAGGATTAGATTCCTCACTCCTGCTCCACGAGGCGAGACAAGCGGGTTATGAAGTTAGCACATACACTACTCGGTTTGATGGTGGAGATAAAAAATATAATTTGGATGCCGATTTAGCACAGAGACTGGCGAAGGATTATGGCACGCGCCACCAAGAAATACTGGTTACGAAGAAAACTTATATTGAAAATTTTATAAAAGCCTACGAGACAATTGAGGAGCCCAACTTTAACATTAGTTTGCCAGCATATCTCCAAACTGCCTCTGTAGAGGGTGCTCGTGGTGACAAGAATCGAGTTGTAATATCCGGCAATGGTGGTGATGAAATCTTCGGAGGATATCCTCACTACGAGCAAATCAGGAAAATCGAAAAACAAATTAAATGGCTGACCCCGTGGCTTTTTAATCTGATTAAAAATTACCGCAACAACACTGATTATGATTTTAGAGATATGAATGAGAGGTGGCTCTTCTTTCGAGAATTTAGGTTTAAGACTGCGATGCCGGAGATATCTAAATATGCGATACCAGAACTCTTGGGGCAAATAACGCAAGGATTGGTAGATATGTATGGGGTAAACCACGAAGCGGTATACCAGGCTATGCTCAGAGAGCGATTTATCTGGATGCCAGCAGAGAATTTCATCCAAACCGATAAAATTTATATGAGTCAGTCTGCGGAATTGCGGTCTCCTCTTTCTTATCACCCCTTCCGACTATACTGCGATAAAAAACTTACTAAAGAGGATTATACTGATAAAAATTCAAACAAGCTGTTTTTAAGAAATCTTTATGAGGGCAGGTTACCGGAATACATTACTGGGCGCAAAGATAAGACGGGCTGGCGTTCACCAATTACAGACTGGTATGACGGCTCTTTTAAAAAACTTTTCTTGGAAATAATTTCTGACAGGAAATCAAATGAATACATAGATTGGGAAAAAGTACGACACTGTATTGAGTCAGGTGATACGTGGCCCGGTAAACATATACATCTCTATTTGTCTCTCGCAATCTTGGCTAGAAAATACAATATTAACTTATGAAAAAAATTTTTATACATACCAACAATAAGCAGCTGTTGGGGGCGGTACTTGCTAAATACGCAATTGAAAAATATTTGCCAAAAAACAGCAAAATAATAGTCGAATATATAAATGTCGACAAGATTGAGGCTTTTAAGAATTTTGCCGGAAAAGAATACCTTTTTGCTGGTAAATCAAGAATTTATGACCCAAGAGACTTGCAATCATTCACCCTCTCACGATTCATGGCTCCAGAACTAATGAACTACAAAGGCATGGCTGTCATCATTGATCCAGATATCTTTGCTGTTAAAGATATTTCTAAAATATTTGATATCAATATGTCAGGTAAATCTATCGCCGTCTGCCGTAAAAAAAGCCACTGGGATACCAGCTTTATGCTCATGGATTGTGCCAAACTCACTCATTGGCGCATAGATGATATCCTCAAAGGGCTAGGGAACAAAAAACTTGACTACGTGGCGGACATTATGAGCCTGAAGCACGAGCCAGAAGACTCGATTACTGAGCTTCCGCGCATCTGGAACAATTTGGACATCCTGACAGATGACACCCTGGCCATACACATGACGAACAGACTTACTCAACCATGGAAGACGGGACTGCCTATAGACTTTACCAGAAATCCCATGCCAAAAATCTTTGGCCTTATCCCCCGCGAGCCTATTCACAAACTCTTGGGCAAATACCCTAGTAGCTACCAAAAACATCCTAATCAAAAAATTGAGAATTTATTCTTTAACATAGCAAAGGAGGCATTAAAAGGTGGCATAATAACGGAAAATTTGATACGAAAAGAAATTGATGCCGGCTATATTAGGAAAGACTTTTTAGAAAACATTCCAGTCTGATTTCTTGCAATTTGTTTAAAAAAATATAAAATCATCCCATGTTAAAAATACTCCGAAAACCACGCGCTAAAGCTAAATTCAAGGAAATAAAGAAAAGAGAAACTTGCCGCATATCAGGAGAGAGAACCATTCCACTTTTTTCTCTTGGTAAGCTCTATTTATCGGATTTTATAGAACGAAGCGAGTCTCCTAAATATGTGCCGGTAGAGCTCGAACTGCGCCTAGCAAGAAAATCCGGCCTTGTCCAACTCTCTCACACGGTGCCGGGAGACATTATGTATAGAAAGTATTGGTATAAGTCCGGCACCAATGCCACCATGACAAATGAGCTCATGAGTATCGCTAAGAGAGCTCAAGAATTGATGCGTTTGAAACCGAGAGAAATATTTCTCGACATTGGGTGTAACGACGGAACGCTGTTTCGATTTGTGGAAAAAAATATTGTTAGAATCGGCTTTGACCCCAATGACTTCAAAAAAGAATCAAGTAAGTTTGCCGATGTTATTGTTAATGATTACTTCACTTTCAAAAATTATCGAAAAACCAAGTATGGCCACAAGAAAGCTAAGGTTATAACTAGCATTGCCATGTTTTATGATTTGGAAAACCCAAATATTTTTGTAAAAGATGTAAAAAATACTCTGGATAAAGATGGTCTCTGGATTATTCAGATGAGCTATCTTCCACTCATGCTCAAGCAGTTGGCATTTGATAATATTTGCCATGAACACCTTGAGTATTATAGTCTTAGTGCTCTTAAATACCTGCTTGATAGACATGACATGCAAATAGTCGACTGCGAATTGAACGATATAAACGGAGGTAGTTTCAGGATTTATATAAGACATGGCGATGCAGACCCGAATACCTTCGCCTCCGCGCCGTATCGAGATGTCGCCAAAATGCGTGTAGATTCAATACTCGCATATGAAAAGGTGCTTGGTTTAAACAATAAAAAGGTTTATCAAAAATTCTGGAAGGAGATACATAAACTCAAGAAGAAAACTATTTCGTTCATCAAAAAAGAAAAAAATAAAGGGAAAAAGATATGGGGCTACGGTGCTTCCACCAAAGGTAACACCCTTCTACAGTGGTATGGTCTAGATAACACTCTTATTGACGGTATAGCCGAGCGCTCTCCAGCAAAGTTTGGATTGAAAACAGCTGGCACGAACATTCCTATCTACTCCGAGGAAGAGATGCGCAAAGCAAAACCTGATTATCTTTTGGTCCTGCCATGGCACTTTATCAATGAATTCAAAAAGCGCGAAACTGCTTTTCTGAAAAGAGGTGGTAAATTAATCGTTCCCTGTCCCAAATTTGAGGTTATTGGAAAATAACTATTTCCAATGCTTATATGATTTTTCCTCAACAATACCTGATCCGAGCATCAAGTTTATCTCTTTCTTGATAGCGGCTCGTTTGTCGTTGGCAAGATGTATTCCATAAGCAACATCAGTAAATTCTTTTCCAAAGTTCTGCTTGTCTCCTAGTTCACGGATTTTGTCGCCCATATCCCATATCTCCTCGTTTGATTTCTTAAGACTAGCCTCAAGTTTTGCCAACTTACCTATTACCTGACTATTTTTGGGAAAACTTTTTTCTCTCGTCTCCTCAAGCATTAACAACTCTTTTCTAACATTAAGCAGTCGTGCTTCATCTTTTATTCTTTCTTCCTTAATTTTAAGAACTGTTATTTTGTCTATGAGCTCTCCTGGCGCTGTTGGAGTTAGTATTAAGTTTTCTTGTGTTGTCATTGTTGTAAAGTTTTAACGTATTCAAGGTCTTTCTCGATCATCAGTCGCACAAGATCTTCAAATGATGTGCGGGGCTTCCATCCTAGTATCTTTTTTGCCTTTGCATTATTGCCTATAATATCGTTTTGTTCAAGCGGACGATAAAATTCTGGGTTAACCCTTACAATTACTCTGCCAGATTTATTTTTGGCAATCTCACTCTCCCCCTCGCCTTCCCATATCAATTCCATATCCAAACATTTAGCTGCCGTATTAACAAAATCTCTCACTGTATGAGCCGCACCCGTGGCAACAATGTAATCATCGGCTGTGGGCGCCTGAAGCATTTGCCACATAGCTTCCACATAGTCCCCGGCGAAACCCCAGTCACGCTTGGCACTTAAATTACCTAGTTCAAGTGTTTGGGCTAGCCCCAATTTAATTTTTGCCAGAGTCATAGTAATTTTTCTCGTAACAAATTTCTCACTACGCTTGGGCGATTCGTGATTATAAAGTATCGCAGAACACCCAAAGACACCCGCCTCTTCCCTTTGTCTTTTTATCTCTTGCTGGGCTTTTAACTTTGCCACGCCATATGGATTGGTGGGCCCATATACTGCGCTCTCATCTTGTGGAGCGGGGTTCTCTCGACTGAAGATTTCTGCGGAAGAAGCTTGGCAGAACCGCACTTTTGGATTTGTTTTCTTTGACTGATTTAGAAGTTTTATAACCGCTTCATAGTTTATCTTCATTGTGCGCTCTGGATCTTTTATCGCAGAGCCCAAATCAGAGATACCTCCTAGGTTATACACTTCGTCTGGCTTTGATTCTTCTACCGCTCGGGTAATTGCATTTTCGTCTCCCAAGTCACCAGTAAATCCGAATACTTCGTAACCTTTCTCGTTCAATAATTTAGATAGATAGTATCCGTCTTGACCAGTTATACCGGTAACAAGGGCTCGTTTCTTGGCCGTGGACATGTCGGCTGGGCTATTATATATGCTTGAGAAACTGCTCAGCATATCTAATCGGATCCTTATATTTGGCCGTATCAGCTTCTACCATCATGGCAACCAGTTCTTTAAAAGTTGTCTTGGGCTTCCAATTGAGAACTTTTTTTGCTTTGGATGGATCGCCAAGCAAGTAATTGACATCTACTGGACGCATAAATTGCTTGTTAGTCCTAACGTATTTGTTGTAGTCCATGCCTGCGACAGAAAAAGCCTCTTCACAGAACTCCCTTACCGAGTGTGATTCCCCTGTGGCAATGACATAGTCATCGGCCTTGGGTGCTTGAAGCATCAGCCACATGGCTTCCACGTAGTCTCCAGCGAAGCCCCAATCTCTTTTGGCCTCAAGATTCCCCAATTCAAGATAATTCGTATAACCCAAATTAATCCTGGCCACCCCATCGGTAATCTTTTTGGTAACAAAATCTATGCCACGTATCGGCGACTCGTGGTTGAATAGAATTCCGGAACAGGCAAATAGGTGATAACCTTCTCTGTAATTCTTTGTTACCCAGTGGGCATAGAGTTTGGCGGCGGCGTAGGGACTGGCTGGTTCAAAAGGAGTTTTTTCGCTTTGTGGTTGCGGAGCGTTGCCAAACATCTCCGAAGTTGATGCTTGGTAAAATTTTATGCGTGGATTTAGTATTCTTATAGAATCAAGTATCCTGGTTACTCCCAATCCGCAGATCTCACCGGTACCTATCGCCTCGTCGAAAGAGGCCCCCACAAAACTCTGTGCGGCGAGATTATAAATCTCATCGGGGTTGCTTTCCTTAATTGCGGAAAGAATTGAGGTCTGATCGAGAAGGTCAAGAGGGATAAGTTTCACATCCTTCTTGACATCAAGATAATGAAGACGCCAGAAATTTCTAGTGCTCGTTCTGCGATACCCGCCATAGACGCGATAACCCTTGCTTACCAAAAACTTTGCTAGATATGCTCCGTCTTGTCCAGTAATACCCGTAATAAGTGCTGTTTTCATTGTGTCTTTGAAATCTTATCATTCATTTAAAACCAGGTCAAAAAATGTATAATTGATATATGATAAATTTTCCCGAATACAGTGAATCTGAAAAGGGAAATGAAATTCTATATACAGGGCGCATACCTGACGATTTATACAGGAAAATTCAGGAATATACCGTGATTGTCTGCCATGATGTTTTTATAAAAACTACTATTGGGAAAAAGAGTGGTATTTTATTGGTAAAACGTCTGGTCGAACCAGCCAAGGGCGAGATGTGGCCAGTCGGAGGCAGAATTTTACGTGGCTTAAACACAGAAGATTCTCTACGTAAAAAAGTTCAAGATGAATGCAATCTCACCCTTTCTGATATGGAGTATCTGGGAGCAGCGCGAACAATGTTTCATGGCGATATATACGGGCACGGTCGTGGTTCAGACACCCTCAATCTCTTCTACTGGGCAAAAAGTGATGGAAAAATAAAACTTGATTCTCTTCACGAATCACCCATGATTGTGACTGAAGCAGAATATCCTATGATGCGTGACTCTCTTGCTCCGTATGTGCGCGACTGTATTGATATTATTTTAAAAAGAAAATTATGGTAAATATGGACAAACAACCCTTTGTTAGACAATCTTCTGAAGCAGGGTTTTAAGTGCCGCCAACACTTCTTCTACTGTTACTTGTTCTATTTGCTCACGGGCCTTCTCCTCGCTGTAACCAACGATGTGACCGCGCATTTCTGGTGCTTCCTTGTCTCTATCTGGGGTTACAACCATGTTTAAGGGTCCGTGTGGGGGGTGTTCAAATTCATCTGTTGGACCAACCACCACCAGAGTTGGAACTTTAAACGCCTCGGCCATATAAACTGGTCCACTGTCGTTTGCCACGAGTAATTTACATGTTGATATGAAATAAATTAACTCTTCCAAGGAGAAGCTCGCTGCATCTAATAGATCTTTGGTCTTTAGTTTCGACTTGAAAAGCTCTACTTCTTCTTTATCACCCGGCCCGCCAATGACGGCAATTTTAAAACCGTGCTCTGCTAGAAAATCTGCTACTTCGGTAAACCGTTCTGCTGGCCATAGTTTTGTTTTGGTTCCAGCACCAGGAGATATTACTGCAGTCTTTTGTCTTTCTAGATCAACCCCTTTTTCTAAAAGTCTATCTCTCAATTTCTTCGCTATCTCTTTGTCATAAAACAAGTACTTAGCAGTGTTATTGGAAAATATTCCTATCGGTTCAAGAATTCTCAAATATTCTTGTGAGCAGTATTGACCGATGTAGTAAGGTACTTGTACGCAAAGCTTTTTTAAAAGACGATATGATCGGGTGTGTGCTCCTGGGGCGTTTTTAACATCAAAACAAGCTATTGATTTAATACCGGAGAGAAACATACTGGCAATATCAAATGAGCTAGTCGTCAGACTAAATCCATAATCTGCCCTTACCACCTTAAGAAGATTAATAAGTTCTCGGATACTTGCTGGAATGACAATATACTTATTAATATCTTTATTGCCCGACAGAGTTATGGTATTTTTCTTACTCCCTACGACAGTAAGATAGCAATCCGGATACTTCTCCTTAATGGCCCGAAAAACTGATGTGGCAAAAATCATGTCCCCGACATTACTAGTCAGTACCATAGCAACAATACTCTTGGGCGGGAGACTCGGAGTCCGATGCGCCCCACCAGTAACGAGCGCTTTCAAAAAAACGGTGACAATTAGTATTAGGTTTTTTGCTCTCGTGTGTGTACTCATTATAGTTTTTTCCTGCAAGCCAAATAGTATCCTGATGATAAAATATTATACTCTTTTCGTGTTTTCTTTATATCCCCGTATTCTTCAATCACAAGACCGTTTGTATGATCCAAGACCCAGGCGCTTACGAACAGAAAAAGTTTTATTGCCGCATTAGCTCTCAGACGAGTTTGAAAAGAGATTCTCTGTAAAAGCACAGCTAGGGTCGAAAAGGTGGCCGCTTCGTCGGTAAGCTCAATAATTTCCCATTGCTTGAATATCATTTTCAATCCATAACGAGTGAAGCGCCAGAAGTCATTTGGAGCATCGTGTATCGGAAAAATAAATCTTGTTGAGAGTACGAGTATGCCACCAGGCTTGAGTACTCGCCAGAACTCCTTCTCAACATCAAAAGGATTTTTCACGTGCTCGAGAACTTCTGTACAGAGTACGGTCTCAAATTCTCCATCTTTAAATGGCAGAGCATGCGCATCCCCTATTACGTCTGGCTCTCTATTGGGATCAATATCAACAGTAACGCGATTAGGGAAAAATTTTTGATACGATGACCCGCCGGAACCGACATCAAGCACTCTACTTTTTGTTGCATATCTTTTAAGAAACTCTTCAAGATTTCTACGAGTAATTTTTTTAAACATGAATGAATTCTAATATTTTTCTCGCTCTATTTTGCCAAGAATACTCTCTAACCCTAATCAATGCCTGCTCAGCCTTTTTATTTGCATCATTGGGATTACTCAATATGTAATTTATAGTATTAGCGAGGCTCTTGGGGTCGTCAGAGGTGAAAAAAAATACTGTTGATTCATCAACTATTTCTCGCAAGGATGGTAAATCTGAAGCAATAATCGGCACACCACTTGTCATGTAGGCAAAAAGTTTGAGAGGAGATGTAAAATATTTAGAGATCATTACTTTATCCGAATTTGGAACAACAAGAATGTCGGCGGCTCTTTGGTTCTCTGCCAGTTCATTATATGGTCTGAAGCCCCAAAAAATAACCTTTGGATACTCCCCCCTCAAGTGATTTACCTGTTCTGGTGTGCCCCCCATCATAACTATCTTAATTTCGGGAGACAGAAGAAGTGATGCTTCAAGGAGAGTTCTATACCCCTTCCACTCATCAAAAAGTCCTGTGTACATTACAACTTTTCTATCGAGAGGAATACCCAATTTCTGTCTAATTTTTTTCTGAGACACGCTAATGTTGAAACCTTCTGTGTCTACCGCATCTGGTGCCACCATAATTTTACTTTCCCCAAGACCCATTTCTACTAGAATCCTCTTTAGGTGCTTGGTGATAACAACCACACCAGCGACACGTCTCAACAATCTAAAAAAGAGGAGCTGGTGCTTTGGTATATCATGAATTTCTGCCCACATTGAGCACTTCTCCATTCTTAAAAATGGAAGAAACAGTATGGGGTCGCGACTATAAATAATGCTTTCTCCTTCAATTTTTACAGCCAAATGCAATCCGATCAGGAAGGTTACTAAATCTATCCAATAAAATAATTTTCCAAAAAATCTAGTTTTTCCTAGTAAATCAGTGCTGGAAATTCTTTTAATTTTAAAAAGATTTTTAATTCCGTAATACTTAAATACTTCCGACTCACCAAGATTGTTCTTTTTATCTGGCACGACAAGCTCTACCTCGATTCCTTCTGAAACGAAAGCTTCACACATTTTCATAATTTGAATGCTGTGCGCTCTCTCGGTAGGCAGGCGAAGATTGGCTATATAAGTGAGTTTGTTTTTCTTCATCAATTCTTTTTGGACAAGAGAAATATGGCTACTCCGTCTCTAGCAGAAACAGGATCTCTAGAGTGCTCTATTGCTTGGCTCCACTGGTTGTTATCCCTTCTATAGAATCTCTGTTCAATAATATTAAAATATTTTGAAAGTTTTTTATTTAACTCATCACGGGTATAAATACGAAACCATGTGCTAGGAACAAGCGTGTGCTCAAAGGGTACGCTAATAATAGCTCTCCCAGACGACTTCAATAACTTTGCTATCTTGGCAAAAGCCTCTTCATCCATTCGATTATCTACATTCTCTTTGTTGTCATACCTTTCGGTAAAACCAAAATGCTCGATGGTGGAGAGTGAGTAAATGCAATCAAAGGACTTGGGGAAATTATATTCTAAGAAGTCTCCCACCAGACTCTTTAGGTTAGGATGTGTGAATGGATAAGGTCTCAAATCAATTCCGGTAACGAAGTGCCCGAGACTAGCAAGCTCGAGTGACACACTACTTGCCACATGGCCTATTTCAAGGACCTCAACTCCTGGCCCTTTAAAAGACTGGCTAAACCACTGATGTAGAAGGGGAAGTTCAATAATCCGTTCTGATATTAGTAGTTCCTCCGTAGGGGCAGTGGCAGCATATTTCTGAAATAACCATCCTAGTAACGCTCTTATGCCGAAGTTTCTGCTCACTACCTTGACTGGATAACCCAGGGGGTAAGCGTAGCTGACTTTAAAATTTTTTCCCAAAAGTTTCATATTTATTATTGTGCAATCATAACAGATTACGTCTTTTATGATAATTCGGATCTTAACCGGTTCACTAGAAGTTCAAGACTATGATTATTAACCACGAAATCTCTCAGCTCTTTCCCAGACTTCCCTTCCAAGATTTTAAGGTCAGTATTATCGACGATTACGGACGTTCCAGAGGCGGCCGCCTCTAGAATTGTTTTGTCGAAGCTGCCCGCAGGTGTCATGTTCACATAAGTTTCGTGTGATTGGTAGAGTTTCTTTGCCTCATACTGGCTCACCGAACCGATAAACTTGATTTTCTCCGACGCTCGACTTTTAACAAGTTTTTCATATCCCTTATCTTTGGGTAAGGCTTCCCCGGCTACGGTCGCGATAAATTTTTCTTCAAGTTTATTAAACCATTCAACAAATTCTAGTGCTCTTTTAACTGGGGCAATCCTTCCGAGAAAAAGGATTGAATTGGGTTTTTTAACAACGGATAAATCCGGTTTGAAAAAATTGGTATCTATCCCGACAGGCATGATAACACTTTTCTTAAAACGGGCAGTGAAAGAGCTTGGAGAGGTGTAAAACACTTTTTCCGAAAAAAGTATCGCCAGTCTCGTAAAGAAATTGCCCTTAGCATGATTGCGCCAAAGATAAATCTTTCTACCCCACAACTTCCAAAACTTCCAGCCGAGGATAATGTACTCCTGATTCATATGCACAAACACGCTATCGTAATTTTTCCTTTCCTGCCAAATATATTTATAAAATCTGAAAATATATTTAAGCCTTGACCCTCCCTCATCTTTTCCAAGAGAGAGTACCTTAACATTTTTTGGCAAACTATGAGTCCCTACTCCTAAACAAATAACTACTACAGACTCAAAATGTTTAGCAAACTCCTCTACCCATCGATGAAAAAAGCCGAGTACCGGATCATTTTTATCTATTTTTTGAGTAATTACTAAAATTCTCATTATTCTTTTATTTGTACACTTTGTGCTGTTTTCTCCCAAATATCCTTTATTTGAGCCATATAATCGTCTTTAGAAATAAGCTTGGTTGACAAAGTATGCCTCATGTTAATGCGCAGGTTATCGCGTTTATGATTATTTTCTATCAAATCTATTATTCCATTTGCAAACATTTCTACTCCACTCGCTGGATAAATATAAGCATCTCTGCCGTGCTCAAGCTGTAGAGCAATGCCTACTGGTGTGGTAATGACAGGTAGACCAGAGAGAGCCGCTTCTATAAGAGATAAACCATATCCCTCAAAAAGAGATGTTTGAAGAAAAACATTGGCAGTTTTGTAATATGAAGCCAAGTTTTCTTGCCAGCCGGCAAATTCAACAGCACCACCAAGCTCTAGTTTTTTTACAAGCTTTCTTAGTTTGCCTTCCTCGGGACCAGAACCGACTATCACAAGACCTGTCCCAGGAAACTTTTTTCTTACAGTTGAAAGTATCCTAATAGCAAGTTCTAGATTTTTTTCTGGCGCAAGACGAGAGACTGAAAGTAGAACAAAGTGCCAAGGGTAGCGAGCCCGAAGATCAAAGGTGATTTGGGCATCTTCAATTTTCTTCTGATCTATGTAAATCGGCAAAACCCTGATGGAAGCTGTGCTAAATTTAGAGATTCTGGATTTAAGATCGGCGCTTACCACTCTAATGCTATCAGCGTTACGTAATATTCCGCCAACAAATAATTTTCGCACTCTGTTTTGGAATCCGCTAAAGTACCTTGAGAATGGGTCAGTATGGAGCTGAACCTCAAGTGCAATTCTCCACTTCTTCTTCACTTGGAGTCCCGCCCAACCGCATTCAAATGGATCCTGTGTAGTAACTAATGATTTGCCTCTAATAAATTTCTTTTCAAATACAATTTTTTTACCTATCCGACTGGCATCCATAGGTCTTGAAAGAGCGCCTGAAGAGTTTGTCGGATATACCCAAACATTTTCACTAATTTGTTTTTCTTTTAATCCGTGACTCCTGTCCGATAAAAGTACAATGTATAGCTTCTCTACTAGTTTTCCGTATTCCTTCATGCGCTCTGAAACAGCGCTATCTGGAGTTAAAATATTTCTGTCGCTTGATATCATTAAAACCTTCATTTTGTTGAAGTTTTAAGCCGTATATACTCATCAGCCATTTCGTCCCAAGTATGGACAAAATTAAAACTTCTCACCTTATCTTGCCATTTTTTATACTCTAGAGCATCCAATAGTTTAAGAACAGCGCCCTCAATCTCTTTCTCATCAAGGGGGTTAACAAAAATGCCGATATCTTTTATCCTGTCAAAAATCCCAACTTCTTTGGTACAGATAAAGGGTTTGTTTAAACGAATGGCATCAAGTATTAAGTTTGGACTAATGTCACCTAAAGAGACAAGAATGACTGCGTAAGAATTTTTAACCTTTTCCATAAAACTCTCAAATTCTGAAGTGGTCGTAAGGAGATTAATATCTTTCGGTATTATAGAATCCTTTTTATAAAAAACATTTTTGAGTATGTCTAGATTTTTCCATTTCAAATTTCTAGTTGATGCTATAAATGTTTTTGAATTAAACTCAAAATCTCCTTCTTTTGTCCCATAATAGTTTTCTATGATACCTGTCTTCTTTGTGTCCAAAGCATAAGCGGAGACAAAAATATCTCTCTGCCATGTTGTTGAGAAAACAACTTTTGATGCATTGTTTAGAGTAAGGCGGGTAAGTTTGAAAATTAGTTTCTCCTTGAGATTTAGATTATCTTTTTCTTGGATGTAAAAATTCCTGAAAAGAACTTTTTTACCAGTTCTTTCTATATAACCTTCCCAAAGAAAGTCTCCTCCTGTCCGGATAACAACAATCTTCCCAAATATTTTTCCTGCCAAAACAGTTGGGAAACCAACAGAGAAAGTATCCAGTGCCAGGATAAAGTCGCTTGTTGAAACAGCAGGAATAATTTTAAAGAAAAAGAAAAGGTGTCTTATGCCAGTAGGTAGATAATTTTCAAGATGAAAAGTTTTAACCTTAACCAAATATCCTTTCTTACCCCAAACTTCCCGCAAATTTTTAGCATATTGGGCTGGTCCCCCAATTTTGGGTGGATATATGCCTGTGGTGATGAGAATCCTGCCTTTAGACATCGAGAATTTTCTTGAGCTCTTCTGGGCTTGGTTCTTTTTTTTGAGAGACCTCATTGCTCTTCTGTGGTTCTGGTTGATTTTTCATCGCTGTTTTCAGTGCGTCTCTAAGAGCAGAAACGTGCTCCGCCCCAGGTTTACGCTGATTATCAGTCTTTTTTTTCAAACTATCCAGAGAGATATTTTGTGGTGGTGGAGGAGGTTGAGGTGGCGTTTGGCGCGGAGGAGGGTTTGGCGACGGCGGAGGTATATAAGGGCGCGGTTGGGGTTTAATTACATGAGGATTACTTGTTACTTTAGGCGGGTGCGTTTTTGCTGGTGCTTGTAGTCGACCCTCTTCGTGCCAGTCCGTAATGCTTTTTTCAACATCGGCTCTTGGTCTGGAAAATGCTTTTCTTGAGTGTTCAATAATTTCATCAACATATGAGGCCTCTGGAAGTTTGATAGGAGCAAGTGTGGTGGCAGAAAATGGTTGTGAGGTTACCGAGTCTATCATTAGTTTAAGATAAATTTGACGCAGTCCTAAGTTTACAAGATCTTCTGCGGTAAAGACTGGTGCAAATTCTTTTTCCAAAACATCGGCATCGTAAGCCCCAACTCGAAAAACTATCATGGTGCCAACGTTACCGAAGACGGCATCACGCACTTCTTCATCCATCTGCTCTATATACTGGTGAGCGATAGTTAGGTTGAGTTTATATTTACGAGACTCCGACAAAATATCGGTAAATGACCTATCAGCAAAAGATTGAAACTCGTCTACAAAGAGGTAAAACTGCGGTAGCTTGGCGAGGTTTGAAGATTTCTCATCAGAACGAGACATGGCAGCGAGATAAAGCTTGGTGATAAGCATGGAGCCAAGCAGGCGCGCATTGCCCTCACCCACTCTACCTTTGGATAAGTTTACAATCATTATTTTCTTCTCATCCATAATCTCTCTGAGATTAAAACTTGATTTCGGTTGACCAATGATGTTTCTAATCAAAGGGTTGCCGGCAAATTGGCCGATTTTGTTCTGGATTGCAGGAGTGGCTTCTTGAGCATATTTATCGGTATATTTGGCATACTCGTCAATCCAAAAACTTTTTACCGAGACATCGGTAACGTTTGCAACCACTTTGTTTCTAAATTCCTTGTCTGTATACATTCTGTTGACGGCCAAGAGCGTGGCTCCAGGATACTCAAGAAGAGCGAGAAGTGTGTTCTGGAGAATGTAGGCCATACGAGCTGACCAAGCATCTTCCCAAATTTTTTCAAAAACGGACATGAGGCCGTTGACCACTAGGTGGCGTTTGCTTGCCCCCACGTCTTCCATAACGTTGAAAGATACAGGGTGCTCCATGTCAAAGGGTGCAAAATATAAAACATCTTTAGCGCGCTCTTTTGGGATGTATTCCAAAAGTTTTTCTGCTGTGCCTCCGTGGGGATCAATAAAAGCGATGCCATTACCATTCTGAATGTCCTGAATGGCCATGTTCTCAAGCAGGGTGGACTTGCCCATGCCGGTCTTACCTATGACATAGACATGTTTGGAACGGTCCTCGGCTTTGATGCCAAATTTATTGCGATTGTGTCGCGAGTCTGTCTCTGCAAAATATGTTACTTTGCTAGAATGATCCATTATTTTAATATTATACAACAAAATAGGTCTAACTTGTTTTAAATAAAAGGAAAGCCCAGCGCGCACGCACGCTGGGCCTATATGAAGAAAATCTGCCGATGTGACTCAACTCGCCCACGACGATCAAGCAATACGAATTCAACTTCGTGGAAACTACCCTGGCTCTCGAGTGTATTCCAGAGGTATGTCACCCTTCCCCTGAATTCTTCCGGAAAATACTCAGGGTGTCGCTTCCAACATGCCAAATCATCAAAGGCGTAGCGGTGGTCAATTTTTCCACCACTCTTTCTTATTTCTGCCTTGACACCAAGCAGGTGTTCTTTGACAAGTCTCCAGGAAACGATTTCTGGAGACTGGATTTCTTCGCGAATCCCAGAGTCCATGAATCTCTCCCTGTTGACTGTATTCTAAATACAAGTGTACACCTTTAACTAGCTTTTGTCAAGTATTAAGTTGCTTAGACTGTGGATATCTCCAGCACCAATAGTTAGGCAAACTGTCCCCTCACCCTCTGTCTCAAGCATGTCTTTTACAGAGTTAAAAGAATCTGCCGTTTCAACTTGCTTAACTGTTTGGGAAACAATAATCGCATCTCTAAGAGAACTGTGTGTGATGCTTGGGTCCACGCTCTCGCGAGCCGCATAGATGGGTGTGACTATAACTCTATCAGCACCAAGAAAACTTTCTGAGAGTTCTCCCAACAAATGTTTTGTGCGACTAAAAAGGTGTGGTTGAAAAATTATTACAATTCTTTTTTCTGGGAACTTTTCTTTGGCACCAGCGATAACCGCCCTAATCTTTCTCGGATTGTGTGCGTAGTCGTCATAAAGAATAGCCCCGCTCTTAGTTTTTCCTTTGTATTCAAAGCGTCTCCATGGACCAATAAAATTGGAAAGAGATTTCTTTGTCACTTCTTTTTCAATACCTAAAATATCGGCAACAGCTATGGCTGCCTTGGCGTTATCTCTATTGTGCTCGCCAGGCAAAGAGATGGAATAGTTTGAGAGGGATGTGTCCGTATAGTCAAGAATTTTTGCGCGAGCTCGAGCTAAAAGTGGCATGACGTTTTTATCTTTAGCTCGACAAATTACAAAACCATTTTTTGGAATTTTGGTTACAAGTTCGGCAAAAGCATTTTGGATGTCGTCTAGATTCTTGTAGTAATCTAGGTGGTCTGCCTCAATATTATTAATTACTAAAATATTTGGTTCTAAATTTAAGAAAGCTCTTTTATACTCATCAGCTTCAACGACAAAATACTTTCCATTACCAAGGACAAAGTTGGTTTTTTCTGTCTTGCCGTTCTGATCCACAAAATTTGCAAGACTACCAACTATTATTGTCGGGTGAAGATCTGCATTAATTAAAATCTGCCCAATCATCGCTGTAGTGGTTGTTTTACCAGCATTTCCTGATATGGCTATGACAAATTGCCCACGAGAAATTTCTCCCAAAGCTTCTGGATAAGAGAGTTTTTTGAGTCCCCTTTTCTCGGCTTCAAGTAGCTCTGGATTGTCTTCTCTAAGGGCATTGGTGTAGACTACTAATTCGCAGTCGGCAGGAACATTTTTGGCGTCGTGGCCAAGGTAAATAACGGCGCCACCTTTTCTCAACTCATCTATAAGTGCTGAATCATTGAGATCAGAGCCAGAAACGGCAACTTTCCTACCCAAAACCATCTTAGCTACAGCTGAAACACCGATGCCACCAACACCTATAAAATGGACGTGCTTTGCTTTAAACATCTCTATAATAGTGGATAATATAGCACATGAAGAATCTATCTGAACTTATATCTGGTCTTGAAGTCTTAAAACAGACTAATGATACGTCTACAAAAATAGCGTCAATTCACTTTGATTCTCGGTTTGTAAAAAAGAATTCCGTCTTCGTGGCAGTTAGAGGCAATGTAAGTGACGGGCACAATTTTATAGAAAGCGCTGTTAAGAGTGGCGCAATAGCAATTATTTACGATAAGGAATCCATAGAAAAAATTTCTGGGATTGTTTATGTTCAAGTGAAGGAAAGTCACATTGCCCTAGCTCTCTTAGCACAAAATTTTTATGGCCATCCATCTAAGAAACTGAAACTCATCGGCGTAACAGGCACAAATGGCAAAACGACTACCGCCACCATGCTCTTCAACCTTTTTGAGGCACTCGGACACCCAAGCGCTCTACTCTCCACTATAGAGAACCGAATCGGCAAGAAAACCTACCCGGCCACTACTACCACTCCAGACCAGATAGTTCTGACTTCATTTCTAAACGAAGCTGTAAAGGCGGGTTGCCAATATGCTTTTATGGAGTGCACTTCCCACGCTCTTGACCAAAAACGTGTGGGTGGGCTTGAGTTTGCTGGGGCACTCTTCACTAACCTGACACACGACCATCTCAACTATCATAAGACTATGGAAAATTATGCGAAAGCCAAGAAAGAGCTTTTTGATAATCTTTCAGAAAAAGCATTTGCTGTCGCAAATGAAGATGATCTGTGGAGTGAGTATATTTTGAGCGAGACTCGTGCAAGAAAATATTTATTCTCGCTTAAGGATAAAAATTTGAAGCAGTCCGCTGACGGATTAAGCATGTCGTTTGACGGTAAAGTGATAAAGTCAAAACTAATAGGAACCTTCAACGCTCACAATGTCCTTGGTGTCTATACGGTGGCGAAACTCTTAGGCGCGCCGGAGGACAAAGCCATTTCTCTTCTCGCCTCGCTTGAATCACCAGCTGGTAGAATGGAATTTATTAAATCAGAAAAAGGTGTTAGTGGAATCATTGATTTCGCCCACACTCCTGATGCTCTAGAAAATGTTTTAAAAACATTGCGAGAAATTGTACCGACAGCAAGAATCATAACAGTGGTTGGTTGTAACGGTGAGGGTGATGTGACCAAGAGACCTATAATGGGAGAAATTGCGTGTGAGCTTTCTGATTATGTTGTTTTCTCGTCGGATAATCCAAAAAATGAAGACCCGGAAAAGATTATGAAGGATATAACTCAAAACTTGCCACCCCAGACCGGTCGATATGAGTGCGAAATTGACAGGGTCAAGGCCATTAAAATCGCATATGAGCACGCAAAACCTGGAGACATCATTCTTCTCGCTGGTAAGGGTCATGAAGATTATCAGTTTTTAAAAGATGGTAGGATTCCATTTTCAGAGAAAAAAATATTGGAAAAACTCTTTGATAAAGACTGATGGAGAGAAAAAAATACGAATCATTTTTTAGAGGTAAAAAAATCACTGTAATGGGACTGGGGGTGCTTGGCCGTGGTCTTCAGGTCACAAAATTTTTAGCAGAATGCGGGGCAAGTGTAACGGTAACAGACCTTAAAAATAGAGAGGCTCTTTGGAGCTCAATTAAGGCTCTTAAAAAATATAAGATTCGCTTTGTTCTTGGAAGGCACGACTTTAAAGATTTTGAAAAGGTAGATTTGATAATAAAAGCTGCCGGAGTACCCTTAGACTCGCTTTATATCAAGCACGCACACACTAAGGGTGTTCCCATTGCCATGGATGCCTCCCTTTTTGCCAAGTTAGTAGAGAATATAAAACCAAAAGTCACTGTCATAGGTATCACAGGTACTCGTGGCAAATCTATGACAACTGCCGTTATTTACCATATTTTAAAAGCGAATAAAAAAGCTCTTGGTGGCGATGTTTATCTTGGAGGCAATATGCGAGAGAAGGCAACCTTACCACTTATCAAGAAAGTTAACCCTAAAGATTTCGTGGTTCTAGAGCTTGATTCATGGCAACTTCAAGGTTTTGGAGATGAGAAAATTTCTCCGCATATTTCTGTGTTTACCAACCTGATGAGCGACCATATGAATTATTACAAAGGAAATCCTAAAAAATATCTTTCTGACAAGGAAAATATTTACAAGTTTCAAACCAGTAAAGATTTCCTAATAACCAATAAAAATCTTCTGAAAACATTGACCACTAAACCTAAGGGAAAAGTCCTTTTGCCAAGCACTTCAAAAGTAGCAAGTGTTTCTATGAACATATTGGGCAACCACAATATTCAAAACGCTTCTTATGCTTACGAGACAGCAAGAATTCTTGGGCTAAAAAATGAAGAAATCTGTCGGGCACTTGAAACTTTTCCCGGTCTAGAAGGAAGACTAGAGTATCTAGGAAAGAAGAGTGGTGTAGAAATAATAAACGATAACAACGCCACCACCCCAGAGGCGACGATAGCTGGGATAGAGGCAGTTTATGGAAAACACAAAAACATAATACTAATATGTGGTGGCTCTGATAAAGAACTTGACCTCTCTCGGCTAGTACAGACAATCAAAAAGTTTTGTCACAAAACAATACTTTTAAAAGGCACGGGTACCGAACATTTAAAAAACAAATTGAACTCAAACTTTAAAGAAGTAGCTAGTTTGAAAGATGCGTTGAAAGAAGCGTTTAAGGTCTCTGAAAAAAACGATGTTATTTTGTTTAGTCCTGGTTTTGCTTCCTTCGGAATGTTTAAGAATGAATACGAAAGAAACGACCAATTTCTTAAACTTATCAGTGCTCGCAAGTAGTTAGCTTACTCGGAGAGAAGTGCGGCAGTGGTGTATTTATTGCCCGCATTCCAAAGCATCCAGCTTGAAAGCCCGATGTCATAGGTTGCTTGAATCTGTGAGCGAATCTTGTCTGGTCCATAGGTAGCACCAAGGTTAAAGTCTTGTAGCCAAGGGCGCATTTTAGACGCTGTGGTAGTGGCAAGGCCTTCCGATATGCGCCACGCCCCTTCCCTTTCAAGTGCCCCAGACATTGAAATCTTTATAACCTCATAAGGATTATCTGCTGGATTAGAGAAACCACTCCAAGATTTGGGATAATGAGACGGGTATACCATGGGAGAAACGTAGTCAAAGTAAGGCAGGGTATTTTCCAAGATTTGTCCGATGTTCATATCTACCGTAACCGTTGTGGTCATGCCAAAGAGATCAACCGAGAGCTTGGCATCTGTCTTTCGCATTTCATCGTGAAGATACTTAAAAAAGCTTTTGAGCATTTCTGGCTTTGTCGTCGTGCCAACAGTCCAGCTGTAGTGGGTATCTTGCATATTGCCATCCGATGGATAGCGCACATAGTCATAATTTATTTCATCAAAACCCATTTCAAAAGAAACTTTAGAGAGTTCCACAATATAATCCCAGTACGGTTTGGCTCCAACATCTATAAAAGAAAGCCCTTTATAATCTTTCCAGACACTACCATCACTTATTTTCCTAACTGCTAATTCTGGGAAAAGTTTTGTATAAGATGGATCCTGAAAAACAGATATACGTCCTATGACATAAATGTTCGCATCGTGAAGCTCCTTAACAAACTCCTTCATATCGGAAACTACACATCCACGCTCAACATCAGTCTTTGGAAAATCGTTTTCAAATGAAACAACCCCTGTGTAATCCTTAATATCTATAACTACCGCATTGAGCTCTGTGGTCTCAATAAGTTTTTTAAGACTAGTGCGCCACGAGGGTGTGCCGGCAACACAAGCAGTCATGTAAAGTGCCTTAAGGGGTTCGGGTGTCTTTAGGTGAACTACCGGAGGAAGACTGGGTAAAGAAGTGGTTACGCTCACCAGGGAGTTTGAAGAAGCATTGTAGCTTGCCTTTAACAAATATGGCAAACCAAAAATAAAAAACAAAAGAACAAATCCTGCCAAAAAGATTAAGATTATGCTTCCCTTTAGCTTTGGCATGCTATATGTTTTCTCCCTCCACAATTGGCGCGTTGTTAGTTGGGACTTCTCCTGCCCCTAATTCTTCTTGCTTCAGCTTATGTGCTTGGCGTTTTTGTGCCTTGGCTTTAAAGGTAAGACGCTTATCAATACTTGCCCATATGAGGAGTAACACAATTCCGAGTCCGCTAGCCACTTGGAAAAATGATTCCCAAATGTGTGGAAAGCCGAAAAAAGGCAGAAGTGCTATCAGGAATCCTAAGGTGATAATGATTCTATTTTTGGGCATTTTTACTTTTCTTAGTGATATTATACACGCCCGAAAGAATCTCTACATCTTTACCACTAGAAATAAGTAGGTCAATATTTTTCTTTTCCATGTGTTTAAGTATGGCTGTCCCGACAGGATCGCCAAGCATTTTTTCATACACTTCTCTGAAAGCAGCAAAGTCTTTGATAAAACAGTGTCCGCCAGCCCCCCTGCCACTTTTGTGAACCGGAGAGGCATACCTAGTTGGTATTAGTGGGTCAGCTTTTATCGCTTCTTCAATATTTTTCCAATTTGCCCCCATTTTCTGTGCTAGGTCATGTATTAAGTTAAAAAATATTATTTGGGTATATCCGCTACAGTTGTGCGCATACTTTATAACCTCTGCCTCAATGCTTTTCAGCGTAAAACTCTTGGGTGCTTTTGGTAAAATAGAGTGTACAAGTTTAGCTGCCTCCCTGTGTTCTCTAGTATCCTTCGCCATTCCCACAATATTTACAAAAGGGTGAGATGCGTCATAACTCGCAGTTGCTTCGCTTAAAAATTCGGGAGAGTGTAAAACTATTCTGTCTGGAAATTTGCTTTGAATTTTTTCAGTTAACCCGGGAAAGATTGTAGATTTCAAAACGACAATCTTGCCAACCCCCGTTAGAGACAATACAGAGTGGATAATGCTTGCGTCATATCCTTTTGGAGTGGTTGGAGCAGGAACTGCGATAAAAACAACATCACAATCTTTTATGGCATTCTTATTTTTATGATACGGTTTTTCCTTGGCATGACGTACTACATGATGCCCTCGCATTTCAAAGTCGTCAGCATTGTGTTTGCCGACGTATCCCTGCCCTATGAACCCAATCTTAACTTTCTTTTTTTTCATGTGGTGCGCGCACTAGGGGTCGAACCTAGGACCTTTCGAGTATCAGTCGAATGCTCTACCAACTGAGCTATGCGCGCAAATTCAAGAGAAACTATAGCAAAAACCTCTCTTTCAAACAAATAAAAAGAGACTGAACTTGCGTCCAGTCTCTTGCTTCTCTCGAAGGTCCGCGATTAGCGAAACCTCGGCGGGCAGAGAGCGAGTGCGACACGAACGTCGCTTCGCAGTCCGCGTTTGGACCGTCGAAACGGGCCCTGCGTGGAGAGCGGTTGCTTCCACGAGAGCGCCACGACGAGTGCCAAGGCAACGAGTGCAATGATTCCATTCGGATTCATGAGAGTCTCCAGTGTTCAGCCCACTACCATTATATCATGTTGTGCCACTTTGTCAAGCACAAACCCCGCCTTGCGGCGGGGTCTATCGTTCTCTATTTTGTTCCGTTTTTCCTTGGCTTTTTAAGGCTTTGGGACGTCTTTCCGTTTGTCAGATCGATTTTAGGTACTGACGATCATTGTCCACTCCAACATATGTTGAAATATCGACTCTATAAGCTATCTCTATTCGAGAAAGCGGTTTCAAATTGAATTACTCCACGAGCAGCTTCCGCTACCCGTGCCTTGTTACGACT
>ERZ1292625.874-Hain-H41-01um-R1-874-length-40543-cov-16_pt1 | contig 40543 bp, 55 predicted proteins | sample MGYA00564400_ERZ1292625 | MGnify/ENA primary metagenome ERZ1292625 (study PRJEB36523, sample SAMEA6512639) | groundwater metagenome | collected 2019-01-08 | study: AquaDiva: Metagenomics assemblies of 32 groundwater samples
CCAACAAACGTATACGACCCGCCACCGCCACCTGCCGCAGGAACAATGAAGCACGTTGCGCCGTTAGCTGTGTATGTACCATATAAGTTGACGGTACCCGCTGTTGTAGTGATGCTGTTGTTTGAATTAACTACGTTGTAGAGGTTGAAAGTACTCCCCGTCCCGTTTATCGTCACGTTGTTCCCCGAGATCGTACAATTAAGCGCGCTTCCAGTGACCCCTGTGCCACTACAGGTAAAGGCACCTGACCCTGTGATAGCGCCTGTACCAGTTATTGTACCACCTTGCAGGGTCGTTGTCGTCCCGTTCCACGTGTAGGTACCTTGCGCAAGGGTGCCTGAGGTAACCGTAAGCGTCGAGCTTGAAGTGGTGTTAGCAGCGAACCCAAGGCTACCAGCAGAAGGCGATGTAGCCACATTGATAGGATTAGTCCACGTCAACCCTGCGGTAGTTAGAACGTCTGTACCACGGCCTTCGTAGGAGTACGCAGAGGTACCAGATTGTGTCATACCCGCGATCAGTGTAATACTTCCGAAGAACATAGCCACAGTAGATTTAGTCCACGCTGGGGTATTCGTCGCACCAGTCCAGTTATGCGTGCCTATGCGAGGCTTGTCTTGCGTTATCGTGCGCGACCCTGCATCAATGGAGTTAGCGTCAAAGATGGCCGTATCTTGTGGAAGTGGGGAACGCCCCGTACCAGCCGTACCACCAGAAGACGTAGACCAGAAAGTAACAGCAGACTCACCGCCCGTAGACGTGCCACCAGAAGGTACCCAGTACTGGTTGGCTGGGGTGGTGAACGTGATACTTGAGTTGCCCCCGCAGTCCCCCGAAAGCCCTGTTATCGCGCTGAGATCCCAAGACCCTGCACCCGCTCCGACGATGTCCTGTAGATCAAGGTTGGTGCACGTTACGGTAGCTGCCGAAATAGTACGCTGAGTACCGCGAGTGTTAGACCGTATAAACCCACGATTGAGGGCGCTCCCGCCTGTCGAAGTAAATGTTCCGGTTACCGTCTGGTTCGCTCCGAGCAGATACTCAGAAGTCGTTGCAGATCCCCGACTAAGAGTAAGGGTGGCATGAGTGTTCGCGCCAAGTATCGTCACTTTACCAGAAGTAACGCCTGTGCAGGACACGGTGTTGTAGGTAAATCCACCCATTGCCCAAGACTGTGTAGCCGCCGAGGTGACTGGAAATGTGAGTGTCGAAGTACCACAGGTAAGCGTCATATTCGTCGGGTCTGTGATATCCCACACGATGCCCGTAGTAGTGGAGCCGCCTACCGTCCACGATGTAGCGCCAAGGATCAACGCACGTGTTCCGGTGCCCGTTGAGGAGAAGATACCAGTCATCGTCTTGCTGTTTGTATCAAGGGTGCCAAGGGTAAGCGTTACGGGTTGTGCGCTTGAGGCAAGTGTCTGGTTATCTGCGTATTGCCACGTACCGCCAGCACCGCTGTAGATGGGTTTCGGCATGTTCTTTCCACCGGATGTGATGACGGAAGTGCCGGAGGTGTGCATAAACTCAATGGTTGCCGTGGCGTTGGGAGAGAACGTCATACCGGAGACGATAGTAAGATTTCCCGCCGCTTGGCCTTCACCCATTTTAATGTAGGCAGAGGCGCCCATAGTCAGCGTGTTAGTAAAACCTGTGCAGACCAGCGACTTACACAAATTCGGAGAGCCGGACGTCCCATCAACGGTAAGCGCAAAGGCACCGGAGCCAGCGTCAAGAACACAGTCCGTAGTAGCGTCTGGTACGTTACCATTCGACGCCCCACCGGAGGTATCCGACCACGTTCCAGCAGCGCTCCAGTTTCCCGTAGCAGGTCTGAAATAAAAGGTTGCCATCTACGCGCACCGCCCTATCATACTACGTGCACCGTTCTAAGTAGCGGATACCCACCTTCTTCGGGGTACCGTACATTCTCTGGAACGACTACGATGTCCCCAATAGTGTCGTAGAGGCGTACGGACACAGGGGCTGCTGGAAGGTAGAAGTCCATATCACCAAGCTCGGGGTCGGTCACTACAATCTTCTCGCCACGTGTGGGATTACAGACAATGGAGAACGAGCCGTTCCCTTCGATAGTTGCAGGGGTAAGAAGACCACGGCAGGAGGACACGGGAAGGACGATACCGTTTACTATCAGCTCTGTATCGCCCAGATTTGCAATTACAAAAGAGGTCATGAAGATAGTGTCCCTTGAATAATGAGCGTTGCCTTTGTGATAGTGGTACAACTATCCACGTTAAAACCTAATACATCGCCAGCGGTAACCGTAGTCGTCCAGCTCGAGAGTGACAAGTCCTGCCCCTTAGTAGCAGTCGTAATGGTGGGCTTCTCAGTACCCGCGATGGTGTCCGCGACGGTAGGTGGGTAGTTGGCGTAGGTGTCTTTCCATACGTCAATGACGATCGAACCTGATACGTCCCCCGTGAGCGTCCAGCCCGTGATAGTCATGGCGTACGGTACCGTGATGTACCCTTTGACCCCTGTAGAGATAGCTGACCCACCGCCGTCGATGGTGATGCCGACATTCTTGATAATGGCATTCGCGGAGCCTACTACGGTAGGGTTACCCGCCACACCGTCCCCGTTCGTAACCGTTGTCCCGATACCGCCTGTGATCGTACGCCCTACGAATATGTCAGCGGCGGTCTGGCATAGAAAGCCGTTGGTGTTGTAAGCTGCGAGCGCTGTGAGCGTAGCGTCAATGACCTGAAGACTGTCATTCAGGTAATCGATCAGCTCTGCGAACGTCAACGCTTCATCGTCTGTACTCGCAGCGCGCCGAACGATCATCTCCGTCGTTCCAGCCAGCGCGGCAGCCGTCGTGTTCGTTAATGTGGGTAGGGTCTTGTCAGCCACTTAGATGCTCCACCACAAAAGAGGTTCAGTCTTTACTATACAGCCAATACCTTTGAGCAGCTCCTTCATCTGTGCCTCGCGCTCTGCTGTGAACATACTTGTGCCGATCATCAGGCGATTGTCGTACCTGTTCTGAAGCGGCGTCTTGTTCATCAGGAGCTGTCCAAATACCTTCAAATACGCCTTGCGCATCGCGGCATCGTGCTCGGGCTTCCAGACTATAAGGCGATGGTAGTACTCAGTCATTGGCGTAATACTTATTGGTTTTGGCGTCGTTGGAGTAGTATGGGTTTGTGGTAGCGTCGTTGGTGTAGTACGCCCCATTCCCAAGCCCCAAGGCGCTGAGGATGGTGAAAATAGCAGCCTGAAATAAATCTACTGCCGCACCAATCATTACCGACCCCCGACGCTGGAAGCAGTGGTGTTAGTGGCCATGACGTGCGTAATCAAAGCTGGTATGAGCTGACCTTTGATTACTGCTATGGTCACTGCCGTTGTGTTCGCGGCAGTCTTGATCGCTATGTCTCCGGCCACCGTGATAATGACGCCACGCAGCGGCGGAGAGTACGTTGTACTATCCGAAGGCGTGATAGCAAACACTTCTTGAAACGGTGCATTCGCGACATCTTTGTCTCTGTAGTCTAATTGTACGGCCATTATTTACTTCTCCTATAAGGTTGATCTTTCGGAATTACACTTGTTTGTGGCCAGTAATCCAGCCAAAGCAAAAGTGTTTTTATCTTTATAACTTCGAGTTTCTTTACGCTGACACTGTCCCCTTGAATGGCACACCTCCGCTTTGTTGCAACAGCTGCGTTTCAATCTGTGTTTGCTGCGCGTTTGCTTGGCTTTCCTGCGCCTTCGCTGCTACGAGTGCGAGGTTCGGATCTTGTTGTTGGCTTTCGGCCGCAGCTTTCTTCCGCGCTTCGATTTTCTCAATGAGTTTCTTCTTCCCGTGGATATCAGAGATCTCAAGGAGGTCGATAATATCGAACTGCGCTTGAGCGCCGAACTTCAGAATAGCGTCAAGCTGTTCCTGCGACGCATTGATGGAGTCAACACTTTCTTCGAGGATGATATCCATGTCAAGCTCAGCGGGTTTGTTCTTTGTCAGGATGACTTGGTCAAGCGGGGATGGCTGACCCGTCTGCTGCGCCATCTGCGCTACCTGCTCCAGCTGTATCATCTGAGCCGCTGCGCCCATCCGCAAGGCATGAGGCTTCGACTCGTCGTCCATAATCTCTTGGAGATAATCCTTCATCGTAACTTCGACGTTAAAGCCAACCCAGCGCGGAGAGTTCTGATCGTCGGTGACGCGCACCCACTTCTCTTGATCCCAGAACTGACGAATACGGTTCCACATTTGACGATACACACGGAGGCGAAACGCCGAGAGGCTGTCAAACAACGGACGCAGCTCAGTGATACCAGCTTCCTGCAACTTGCCGATTGCTCTGCCGCTCAGATCTCCGTTTTGTCGTGACCCAGCGAGCTGGGCATTATAGCTCTGCGCATCGATCTCTGCCTTCGCTTCTTGTAGCAGCTCAAGCTGGCCAGAAGCCATGTCACCAGTAGGCAGAATACCAAAATCCTTGCCAAACTCCCCCTGCCCAACCTCAAGGTGTCCGTCTGGCTTGGCGAGTTCCTGTTTGGCTTTCTTGACATCCTTGACCGCTCCCCTGTTGCCAAAGGTTTGCCGCTGTGATAAAAGGAACAGCGCTTTCGAGCGGCGATGATTGATTTCATCTTGGAGGTCGAGGAAGTCCGCGAGTTCGCCGCGACGGTTGTTCTGACGGTCAGTATACGCTGATACCAATTCGATCGGACATTCCGGTTCGCCGTATTCGTCGTTGTATGGCGACACTATCGGCGGAAGGAGATATCCCGAGCCAGTGTAGATGGCGAGATACCACTTGCCCTTCTTTTTAAAGTAATGAGTAGCGACGAGGTGGCGCTTCCTCTTTCCCTTCGACATGAACCACGATGGCTTGTCCTCGTAAGTGTCGCCATCTCCAGCGAGTTCCTGCGAAGTGGAGAGCGCGTCAGTATCCGCATCGGGGAAGGCGTCCTCGATGTCTTCCTGATCCATCCACATCATGTATCCCTTGCCCCGAGCATCTTCGAATGTTGACTTGCGGGAGAACGGGTCGAAGAATAAGCGATCCCATTCTATGTGGTCCACAACGATATCCATCTCGCCACGTTTATTCTGCTCGACGCAGATTTGAACACCGCTGTACCCTTCGCAGAAGAAGTTATCCTCAACAGCGCTCAGCGCTCCTTGCAGGTTCGCTTTGTCTGCTGCGTAGCGCAACCCGTCCGTCGCGGCTTCGGCTGCTCCGCTGTCCTGCTCTTCGTTGCGAGGGAAAGCCTTCGGATCAGACTTCTTAATTGAACAAAGGCCAAGCAATCCATTGTGCTTGACCTTGATGCGATTGTTGACGATTGGTGCTTGCTTGCGACGCTTCAGTTCCTTGACCTGTGCGTCTGTCCACTGCTTACCGTCTTTGTAGTCGCGGCAACGCTCCGACAATTCTCGGGCGTCCTGAGTGACATCAAGGAACTCATCCACGAAGCCTTTCAGGTCTTCATGGGAGATGATCTCATCGGCAACATCCGCTACTTCGGGAGCAGCGTTGCCGTCAAGCAGTTCGCCAGTCTCCTTCGGCATCTTCGTCTCCTTTGTACCCATAATCGTCATCGTTACCCTTTGGATTTAATTGTTCATGATACTGTGCTGGTCCGAATGTCTGATCGACCATCCGGCCGAATATCCCGCACACATCCACTTTGTCGTCGCGCTTATCATCCTTGCCTGTGAATTTCAGCAGCTGCGTTATCAGATCGTCGCCCCAAACTCCGTAGGGAATGTGAACCTTGCCCTGTGATGCGAGAGCCTGAAATGCTTTGGCGTTCGCAGCCTTCGATTTATTGGAGGCGAGCCACTCGAGTTTGAAGAACAACCTGCGCCGCTGCTGTTCCTTGAGGACGAATGGCTCCATCGCACGTCTGATCACTCCGCTCTCAGCCGCCCAGAGCATCGGGTCGTGGTCACCAACCAGTCGCATCATAGCCTCGATGCTTTTATCCAGCGTGACACGCCCCTCATCCCAGTCAAGGAACCACAGATCGTCCTTATGATCGAACCCGACGATGCCCTGCTCCGTGTAGTCGCCACCGTCAGCAGTCACAGCGTAATCCCCCGCGCCGTACTTAATGAGCCTCGTGGGTTCCTCGCCAATGCGGAAGCGTCCCTTCACAAACCAGTCAGCCTTAAAGAAGCTGCCCTCTTCGGGCGTCGGATCCTGCATGTATTGTGACATGAATGTTGCGCTGTCCGCTTTCTTCATCTGCATCAATTCCTCGAGTGTGTGCTTGTACGGCCAGATAGATTTACCATCAACGATGGCGGGGAGAATAAGCTCCTCGAACTTCTCACCCATCCCACCATTCTGCACGAAACCACTCATGTCATCTTCATGTAGTCGCTGCATGATGATAATGATTGGCGTGCGTCTTGAGTTGCGTCGCGACTTGATGGTGGTGTTTAAACGCTCGTTGACAGCGTTCCGTACCTTCTCGCTATCTGCGTCGTCTACCTTGATCGGATCATCGATAACAATCGCGCCATAAAACAAGCCATCGTCAGGCTGCTCAAGAATGCCAGCTCCAAAGCCCGTGACAGGACCACCAGCAGCAGTCGCATACATTCCTCCGCCTTGTTCAGTGTACCATTTTTTCTTGCTATCTGCGTCGTCCTTGATCTTGACCTTCCACAGCTCTTGGTATTCTGCGGACTGAACCAGCTCGCGACACTTTGCGGAGTTGTCGAGCGCCAGATCATCCGAGTAACTCAGGTGAATGAAACGAGCGCGAGGGTTCTTAGCAATACAACGGGCGATCCAATCGATAACGGCGAGTTGCGTTTTGCCGGCGCGAGGAAATATGTTGATCAGCAGGTTTGTGACTTCGCCGCGTTCCACTCGGAGCAGAGCAGCTTCGATCTTCTCGTGGTGATCAGCGGGAACAAACACTTCGCAGCGTTGTTGAAAGAAATGCTCAGTGAATTGGATCTGTGACGACTCGAGCCTGAGCTTCAATAGTTTTCTGTTTATGGCTAGCTCCAAGGGCTGCAAGTCCGATGGCGAGATCTCTAAGCTGCTCAGGAGCGAATTTATCGAGGAGCCTGTCAAGGTTTACTTCCTGTGTCATGTTGATATTGAAATCTTTTGGTAGGAGCTTCGATGCTGTGTTCATGTAGACACCAATTTCTTCTTCGAAACATTTATCCAAAGCTGCAACACCATGAACTTCCCAGTGCTCGATGAAATCATTTACGAATGCTTCTGAGAAACGATTACGCGATCCCTTTTGGCGGCCATGAGGATTGCGGACTTCGCCCTTTTTGATCATCTTCGCTACCATGGCCGCAGGAAGTTTCTTTACCTTCTTTGCTTTCTCTTCACTTTTAGTCGAGAGTTCTTTCTTCATGGCAGAAATCCGTAGTCATCTGCAATGAGTTGCTGATCTCTGGCGGTCACGTCAAGAAATACTTTCTTCTTCTCTGTGGCGGTCGCGGCGAGGACAGAGATGATGTTGCGTCCGGCATCCGTAAATGTCACGAGAGCAGTTGCGACACCGCTCGTCAATACTTTGTTACTAATTGCAGCAGATCCGGACTCGAGTGTCCATGTCACGGATGTGATTGTGCTGTTATCTTCCTGCCACGGAGTGAAGTCGAACTCGTACGTAACAGCATCGCCTTTACAGACGTTGCTAGAAACCTTACTCGGATTGCTTTTGGCAGAGACAACGAAGTCGGTGCTCACGAGATAAATCCTTAATACTGTTGAGGTGATTTTGACGAAAAAGCGGGAAACCGCGTGCTCCCCCTTAAAGTCGGGGAATTTCAATTGCATCCACAGGTAATATTAGCTTTGTTCGCTTGTTAAGTAAAGAAAATAATAGCGTGACACGATTTCCTGAGCGATTACAATAGGTTGCGAGATTTCCAGCAAATGCTCCAGTAGTTATTCGCACATTCATACCCTCTGAGAACTCTAACATTCCGATCACAGCCTCTTCTAGAGGGATAAACCCAGTACTGTTCATACGCTCAAGAAGCGCTTCAACACAACCTACTGGAAGGGGGGTCAGATAATCATCATGCCATCCAAGAAATCCAACAGCCCCGCGCAGTGCTCGAACACACGGGCGCTCAACATCAATATCAAACTGTGTGAAGATATAGCTAGGAAATAACGGAAGAGTTCTGACAATTGGTAACTCTCCATCTTTCTTTGAGAAGACACGTTCAGCATACTTCGGATAGAAGACAACAAACTTTTGCTTTTCTAATTCTTGTGTTACATGTGCTTCTTGATTAGATTTTGTCTGAATAACGTACCAGCGTTTCATGAAAAACTCCTTTAAGCGTTGCAGCTATCTCATTTTAGCGCCATTGGAGGGTAAAATAAAGTGTTTTGAGCTAGGTTGAGCTAGGTCTGAGCTAGGTCTGAGCTAGGTAGGGGTTTTCAAGTTAAGCGAGCAGAGTATGGCTTGAGCTACTTGAGCTAGTTGAGCTAGCAAATTTCCCACTCTTGGCTATGGATAATATATAGGATAATAATATTATCATAAAAATTTCCACCTATTTATAGAATTTACCTAGCTCAAGTAGCTCAAGTAGCTCAAACAGTGCTCTGCTCTAACAACTTGAAAACACGTTTGCTAGCTCAACCTAGCTCAGACCTAGCTCAGAATTTTAGCCCTATTTTATCACTTTCCTTACGTGCAACTTTAAGTTCCATATCTTAACCCACCGCGCTGTAACGATAAATTATAAAGTTCCACGTCTCATAAAATAAAACTTTACTTTAAATTAATTTTCGGGCACCCTTGTTTCAAGTTCAGGCGCGATGTGTTCGCAAAGCGCATTCCTCGGATAGATTTTCTCCCAGCTGCTTACCCAGCCCACAGAAATCGACGCGCCTGAGCCTCTTTGCGTCAAGGGAGTTACCAGTGAAATCATCAGATTTACAATCAACATACAAGGCCAAGTTGGAATCTTCCGCTCTGACAATCGGAGATGCGAAGCGCCTTGGTTTCAAAATCCTAGAAAATCCTCAGGACTTAGAAGACCACTTTTTCAACACAGCAGCGTTTAAAATTCCGTATCATGATATAAGCGGCAAGCCCACAGGATTTTACCGCATCCGTTATCTCGGCGGAACTAAGACGGGTTTCAGCCGCGCCACAAAGGCCAAAGACCGCCGCTATGACCAGCCGCCGGCAGAGATGCCGCAGTTATATCTCCCCCACCTATTACCGAAGGGGCTGAGCTGGCAACAGCTGTGCGACAAACCAACTTTCCCGCTGGTATTCACGGAGGGAGAGCTGAAGGCAGCGTGCGCAACGAAGCATGGCATCCCCACTATAGCACTCGGCGGGGTGTGGAACTTTAAGTCGAAGAAGAACGGTGTGTTCCATTTACCGCTGTTCGATAAGATCAATTTCAAAGGGCGGACGGTGCTGATCGTGTTCGACAGCGACGTTGCCACTAACCCACAGGTATTACAGGCGCAGTTTAAATTCGCCGAAGAGCTTTTCCATCTTGGTGCGACGCCACTGATCGTGACTATACCAAAAGTCGAGGGGAAGAAACATGGGATCGATGACTATATAGTGGAGTTCGGTGCCGAGGCGTTCAAGGCGCTGGTCAAGTACGAGAAGAACTACGTGGAATTTAATTTCGTGAAGGAGCTGATGAAGCTGAACAGCGAGATTGCTGTTGTCTGTTCGCCCGTGTCGATCGTACACTTCCCAACGGGGCAGCTGTTGGACAGAGGAGCGGCGGCGCTACTCTACGGTAACGCACGGATGATTGAACAAAAGATTGTACCAGCGAAGAGGCTGAGCGAAGACGCGGATACTATAAAGTACACAGAGGTCTCGGCGCTTGACAAGTGGATGCAATGGGAAAATCGAGGCGAGGTGTGGGCACCAGTCTACGAGCCAGGACAGCCGATGTTCATCCACGACTACGATCCTACGGGCATAATACCGAACACGGACGGGAACCGGAGATACTTCAATACATGGAAGGGATGGGCATGCGAACCGAAAAAAGGAGACACGAAACTTTGGGTTTGGCTATTGGACAATATATTCAAGAATGCCGAGAAAGAGCACCGGAAGTGGTTCGAACAATGGTGTGCATATCCACTCCAACACGCGGGGACAAAGCTGTTTACGTGTCCTATTCTCTTTGGGCAACTGAAGGGGACAGGAAAGAGCTTACTCGGACTGAGCTTGATGTCGATATACGGGACAAACGGAGCGGAGATAACGGACGCACAACTGGAGGATGAACGAAATGTCTTTGCAGCGGAGAAGCAATTTGTGCTCGCGAATGAAGTTACGGGCAGCGATAAGCGGACTATGGTGGGGCGTCTACGTAACCTCATTACCCAGCATAGTGTTGTTATCAACAAGAAATACCAACCCGACTACGTTGTACGCGATACTATTAATTACTTTTTTACTTCTAATTATGTTGATGCCGTTTACATGGAAGACGACGAACGGAGATTTTTTGTTCATGAAGTTCTTGGACCGCGACTCATCGAAGTAGACGCCAATAAAGTCAAGGCGTATGATGCGTGGCTGAAGAGCGGCGAATGTGCACCAGCGTTGTTCCACCATTTATTGAACGTAGACCTGACAGGGTTCGACCCAACAGCGCCAGCTCCGGCGACAGCGTCGAAGCATGCGATGGTAGAGGCGAGCCGCTCCGAGATTGAGAGTTGGTGCTTTAAATTAAAAGAAGACCCCGATACCTGCCTCCGCAGCGGAAATACGATTGTTCCTTTCTCGCTGTTCACGAGTAAGCAATTGATTGATTTCTTTGTCTCTGGTGGCGACGGGAAGAAGGTATACGAGAAGACGATGGCGAATGCCATGCGTAAGGCAGGGTTTACGAAGGCAGCGAATGATCATTCCTGTCCCACAGGGGACGGGCATCTTAATTTATGGGCGGTGCGATGCCCAAAGCATAAAGATCTTCCGCAGCGGGACATTGGTAAAATATACGATGACGAGCGAGAACTGAAGCCGAAGAAATTCGCGCGGGTGGGTAGCCGATGAGCACGGATAACCGCCGATACATCTGGCTTTCGTGGAGACTGATAGAGTGGAAGCTGATGTATTACTATCCCGAGAAAGTGGCAGAAGAGTTCCACGAGATGCTCTCCATCAGCGATGACATTTATGACCAGTATGAATTGGAGTATCTGAAGCTCTGCCGGAAGTTGAACCTACCAAACACGGTGGTGCATAAGTCCTACGCGGGGTTTAAGGTTATGGGGGACGGTATGTTTGAGGTTGACACAACCCGCCCTTGTGTTCAGCTTGTTCTAGGTAAGTATGGGGAGAAGAAAAAATGAAGAGGAGCGTCAATAAGTTTATGCTCTGTGATGTTCACAGGCATTGGAAGCGATATCCGAACCAGCTCTGTGGCGCGTGCGACAGGGCAACAATGTATTGGAAGCAGACCGCGAAGCTGCATAAATTATTCCCTGCGCTAATGAAGGACGATTGAGATGAAGAATAAAGCACGAGCGTTTGTGAGGACGACAGTTAGCAACCTCCGCAGGGCGCTGGAGAAGTATGAAAGTACATCCCACTATTCCGAGGCGACGAATGTCATGTTCGCTGATCAATATGCCAAAGCTGTTGAGCACCTTGAACTCTGGGAGACTATTGCGCGAATGATCGAAGAGCCGAACTCTAAAGTTCCGGAAGGGAGCAGCCGATGATCAATCCGTGGCTGATACTTGGTGTTCATAGAAAGTCAACAGACGAAGAAGTCCGTGAGGCTTACTATGACCTTGCGCGTTCCCACCACCCCGATGCTGGCGGAGATGGTGAGAAGTTTCAAGCGATCAGCTACGCCTATAGCCAGATAAGAGACAAGGCGGCGCGGCGCGAGACGGTCGACATAAAATTACACGGCATGCCGAAGTGCGCGAAGTGCTCCGGTAAAGGCGTGGCGACAAAGACGAAGGGACTGACTACGAAAGAATACACTGCTTGCAATGGTTGCGGCGGTGCGGGAGTTATCATTGTTAAAAAGGAGAAGGAAAATGTCGTTATTGAGTTACGAGGAACTACTGGCGCTGGTGGCAAGGGGCGTGATAAGAAACACAAACACTGACCACATCAACGCAGCGTCCATTGATATTACGTTGGGGAGTAAGATATTGAAAGAGGACACGTCCGATGTTCACACCAGTCCGAAGTTCGTGAGCCTGAAGCGCCGCGAGCCGATGAAGACTGTCGAATATGATTGTACGAATGGCTTTCTACTTTATCCAGGAGAATTTATTCTGGCGCAGTCGCAACAGATGTTTGAATTGCCTGATGATATCAGTGCAGAATACAAACTGAAGAGCAGTATGGCGCGGGTGGGATTGAACCATGCTCTGGCGGGGTTCTGCGATGCTGGCTGGCATGGTTCTTGCCTGACCCTTGAGCTTATGAATGTGACAAAGAACCATGTCATTGAACTGAACGAAGGAGACCGGATAGGACAGATGTTATTCTTCCATCACCGTAAGGTTCCTGAAGACCGGAGCTACGCAGCGCGTGGCCGCTATAACAACGACAAGACAGTAGAAGGAGTTAAGCCATGAGAATAGGATTTACCTGCGGAAGCTACGATCTGTTGCATGCTGGCCACGTGATGGCGCTGAAGGAGTCTGCGGACAGGTGCGACTGGCTGATTGTCGGTCTGCAATCTGATCCGACCATAGACCGTCCGGAGAAGAATAAGCCAATACAATCTTTAGAAGAACGGCGGATACAACTTCTTGGTTGCCGTTACGTTGATGAAGTCGCCGTGTACCACACAGAGAAAGATTTATTTCGATATCTGTTTGACAATCGTGCGCGTATTGACGTTCGCTTTCTCGGAATGGACTGGCAGGGAAAAGAGTTCACGGGCTACGACATGGGAATGAATTGCGAATACACAACGAGAGATCACAACTATTCGTCAAGCGAATTGAGGCGGCGCATCTACGCAGCGGAGCACACAGAGCATGGGGAGACGTGGTATGATCGTCCGGCATAAAGCAACGGGGCTGCTGAGCCGCGTAATTCTGAGCAGCTATTGCGTAAAGACGAAAAAACCCCACGTTGTATACGTGGAAGCGGAGACAGGGCGGGTCTATAACCGTTCGGAGGCCAGCTTCCGGAAAAACTACGAAGTCGTCCAGCGTGACCCCCAAGGCTCTATAAACCCGAAGGTTGACTACTAATTAACCCCTTGAAATCGTTAGCTTTTAATAAATCGTCACAATTGCACAATTTTAGGCTTTACTTCTGTGTTTTAATATGAGATACTTAAATCATAAGGTCGAAATGACCTGAACAACCTCAAGGAGACTAAAATGGGAACACGGTTTAAAATGATTAAAGAATACCCAGCTTACGATGTAGTAACTTTTGACAACGCAGTTGAACATGTAGTGTACGACAACGAAGTTTTAACAGGAGAAAGTCATCTTGATAATTGGCTTCTCGGGAGCGTGACAGAATACGCTATCAAGAATGGCCGCGATCCGATTTCAGCTTATAACAAAGCTGTCGAAAACGGTGACGAAACACACTACGCGATGGCAATGGGCGCGTGTCTCACAGCACATAAACAAGAAAAAGGTCGCCGCATTCTTGTGAATTACGGTGACTATATTGTATTCCACGGTCAAAAGTTTGTTGTTGAAAAGGCTCATAATAGAAACATCAAGCTGAAAAAGGCAGCGTAACATGGTAAAGGAAATTTTAAAGCACGGCTACCGCGTTATTTGGAAGGGTCAAGCCGCTGGCTACCCTAACCGTGGTACAGTATGGTTCAAGACAGAAGAAGAAGCCGAACGGTCTGCGCAAGCTCTCCGCGATGGCGGCGATATTGTTGTTCGCATAGAACACAAGAAGGGAGAATAATCATGGTAACTGAGTTCCCCATTCAAGACGTCCGACGTGTCTTCGCTGCGGAGATCGCAAGGTTCAATCAGTTGAACGCCCACACCTGCCGTGTCTGTGACAAGCCGATGAACCGCCCGAACCAATATCACGATTGCTGCTCGGCAAGCTGCTGCCGTGAACAACATCGTTAACAAAACAAAGGAGAAATAAAATGGCTAAATCTCAAAAGAAAATCGACCTGACCAAAGAAGCCGCTGCCGCGAACGGCCAAGAAGAAGTTGCATCAATCACGGACGGAATGCTCTGGGAAATCTGCCCCGATCCCGCCACACTCAAGAGGCTGAAGGCGGCGAAGACCCCAGCGGCAAGGGCGGACTTATTATACGAACTGGACAAGAACGAACTGAAGGAACTCCGCAACGCCTATAAAGCCATGGACGCCTTCGTCTCGAAGCTCGAGGCGTGGTTCGTTCAAGAGTTCCGTGACAGCCAAACGGGTGTGACGGGTAAGGTCGGGCGGGTGGAGGTGAAGAATAAGGAAGTCGCCATCGTCGAAGACTGGACAAAATTCTACGCCCACATTGCGAAGAAGAAAGAGTTCGATCTTCTGAACAAAGCCCTGAACCAGAAAGCCGTTCAAGAACGCTGGGAACAACATAAAGAAGTTGCCGGCATCGGGAAATTCATCAAGAAAGTCATCAGCTTGACTGGTGTGAAATAAAACTTTACAACCTCCCAATTTTAAACTAAAATCTGTTCAATCAACCTTAAAGGAGAAATCTAAATGGCTAAGAAGAAAGAAACTGGAACTGCAATCGTGAAGTGGGAAGAAGAATTTGCCAACCTCGCGAAAGAAAATGCTAAGAATGCGAAAGTAGCTGAGGGGAAATTCCTCAGCTTCAAATCTGGCCGGATGAGCTTCGGTGGTGCGGATGTCGAGGACAACGAACTTCGCTGCGTGATCGTTGGTTGGGCGCATCACAACGCCTACTATGATCCATCCATTCCGTACGATCCTAAGAACACCGCGACGCCTATTTGCTACGCAACGGGTATCGACGAAGATGAAATGATGCCTCATGATAGCTCCCCCGAACCCCAGAACGATGGCGGTGGCTGTTCTACCTGCCCGTTCAACGAGTTCGAGAGTGCGAAGGCGGGTAAGGGTAAGGCCTGCAAGAACTCTATACGCCTCGCCCTTATAGCGGAGAGCGATCTTGAGGACATCGATGCGGCGGAAGTCGTATACGCTTCTATCCCACCAATGTCGATCAAGAACTGGCTGGTCTATGTGACGAAGGAACTGCGCGACAAAACGAAGCGCCCACACTGGGCAGTCGTGACGATGATGAAATGCATACCGGATGGTGATAGCCAGTTCCGTATCACGTTCAAGAATGAAGAGCTGATCGAAGACAGTAAGCTGTTCACACCGTTGAAGTCTCTGTGGGAAAGAACCATGGAAGGTATCGACTTCCCCTACGTCAAGAAAGAAGCTGTTCCTGTCGCAAAGGGCAAGAGCGGTAAAGCATCTAAGTTCGCGCGCAAGTAAGAGGTTGCTTGCTGCGCACCGCCCAGTGTTATTCTCGTGATGGTCAGTAATGCTGGGCGGATTCTCTAAAGGAGTAAATCATGAAAACAGCAGAAATACTTGAGACATGGAGCACCGTAAATCGATTTATCGAAACGGCTACCGAAGATGAAGTGAAAGCTGCGTTGGAAGCGGAGGTGGCGGGGAAGCAACGCTACTCAATCGTGAACCGCCTATACGGCAAGTTCTCATCTCTCCGTACAAAGCGCGAACGCTACGAGCTGCTCGCTGGGGTTCTGAAATGAAAGCCCCAGCGGTCATCACGATCGACTTTGAGACTGCAGGAATACAGTCGCGTCCGGAGTACCCGCCGAAGCCCGTTGGTGTTTCGATAAAGCTTGTCGGCAAGACTGCGAAATATTATGGCTGGGGTCATCCGACGAAGAACACCTGCACATTCGAAGAGGCAAAGAATGCTCTTAAGAATGTATGGAACACCGATGTACCACTGCTCATGCATCATGCCAAGTTCGATTTGGACGTCGCGCAAACCCACATGGGAATGGGGGATATAAGCTGGGGACGGGTGCACGACACCCAGTTCCTTCTGTTCCTGAACGATCCCCATGCCCCTTCCCTAGCCCTGAAGCCATCCGCAGAGAGGCTCCTGAATATAAAGCCCGACGAACGGGACGCGGTCAAGGACTGGGTCATTGCCAATGTCCCAGCGGCTCAGAAGAAGCCTTCCACGTGGGGAGCTTATATCTGTATGGCTCCGGCTGATCTTGTTGGGAAGTATGCCAATAAAGATACTGACATGACCGAGAAACTATTCAAACACCTTTATCCACTTATCGAAAAAGAAGGAATGCTCGATGCGTACAATCGTGAACGCCAACTCATGCCTATTTTCCTTGAGAACGAGCGTAGAGGCTTGCGGGTCGACCTCAAGGCTTTACGGCGTGACATACCGCTATATCATAAGGAACTCGAGAAAGCCGAGAAGTGGTTATATAAAAGGCTTGGCTGCGAACTCAACTTAGACAGCGACGCGGAACTTGCGGAGGCGCTGAATAGCGCGGGTATTGTTACTGCGTGGGAAATGACAAAGACTGGTAAGCGCTCGACCTCGAAGAAAACGATGACGATTGAGAAGTTCAAGGACAAGAAATTCTTTCTCGTTCTCGGATACCGTAACCGCCTGACCACGTGTCTCCGGATGTTCATGGAGCCGTGGCTACAAAAAGGAGAAGCAAGTGGAGGATTTATCAAACCAACGTGGAATCAAGTACGACAGCCAAAAGGGGACGATGGAAGTAAGGGGACAAGGACTGGTCGACCTTCTTGTGATGATCCAAACCTGCTTAATATCGCCAAGTCTTTCGAAGATAGAGGGGACGATTACACCCATCCTACCTTTCTCAAAGATCTCTTGCCCCTCCCACTCATTCGGAGATACACCCTTCCGGATGATGGATGTGTCTGGCTACATCGCGATTATAACCAACAGGAACTTCGTATTCTCGCACACTTTGAAGATGGTGCCATTCTCAAGGCGTATAAGAATGATCCTCGGATGGATATTCATACCTTCGTACAAGACGAAATTCGAAGAATCACTCACATGGAGCTTGACCGCGTCACAGTTAAGACACTGAACTTCGGCTTCATATATTCTATGGGGCTGGGCTCCTTGGCCGCGAAGCTCAGGCGACCAGTGGAAGAGGTAAAGCAGATCCGCGACGCGCAGCAAAAGGCACTGTCAGGCTTGCCCGAATTATCGAAGGCAATAAAGGCTCAGGCGGCGGAAGGGGTGCGGACATGGGGCGGGAGGGTCTATTATACCGAGCCGCCGAAGTTCGTCGAGAAGTTCAATCGCGAAATGACATTTGAATATAAGCTGCTGAATTACATTATTCAAGGGAGCGCTGCAGATGCAACTAAAGAAGCTATCATTCGCTACCAAAATTCGCCGAACCGTCGGGGACGCTTACTTGTTACCGTATACGATGAAATCAATGTGTGTGTACCGAAAAGATTTGCTAAGGAAGAGATGAAGCTCCTCCAAGAATGTATGGAAGGACTTGAGTTCGATGTACCCCTTCTGACGGATGGTAAGGCTGGGACAAGCTGGGGCAATTTAGAGAAGGTGGTGGTGTCATGACCCCCATCGAAAAATACAAGGAGCAAGGGAAATGATAAAACAAGTCATAAACATAGCCGACCTTAAATCTGTTGTAACGGCGATAGACAATTTACAGGAGGCTGGAAAAATGGAAGATGCAAAACGGCTTCTCAGTGAATTGGCAAAAGATATTATGGAGGCATTAAAATGACGAACAATAAAGAGGTGCTGGAGGCTTTGGATGATGCAGAGGCACAAGATGGATATGTACAGAAATGGGCATGTCTATCTTATAATTTGAAATTAATCCGCACCGCCCTCACCGCCATCAAGGACGCGCCGGAAGTTAATCTACCGAGTTTTGCACAAGACTGCGCTCATCGTGACTGGCAATGGATTGTCGGGTATATCCATTCAAATGGGATAAAAATAGTGGGAGGTGAGAAGTGAAAAGGGTCGCGCAGATTTTAGTCGGAATAGTGTTTTTTGTGCCGTTCTGCCTTGCACAACTTGGCTACGTTCTAATTGACAACTTGGAGGATTAACAAAATGACCGAAGAAATAGCCGCGAAGGTGATGCCGGAGTTGTTGCCTTGCCCGTTTTGTGGGGGTGAAGCAATGCACCTTCATACGAAGGTTAAATCGAATTTTAACAATCACCTAATGGACTATGATGTTGTTGATTGTAAGAATTGCCGAGCATCTACCAGAAGTTATTGCGACAATAAAGATGGTGCTATAGCCGCATGGAACACCCGCAATCAATCGGGCAGCGTGGCGGGGTTGGTGGAGGCGCTATCTGGAATATTAGAAATTCCAAGCGTTACCGCACTCATGTCATACGAGAGGAAAAAACAAGCTAAAGAAGCCCTCGCCGCCTACAGAAAGGAAAATGGTCATGAGTGATGTGGATGTACTGATCGACAGACTTAAAGCAGCATGTGACGGGCATCCAGCCGCTAAAGTAGCATGGCCTCATAGATTGTTGCATGATGCTATAGAAGCCCTCGAAGCCCACCGCAAAGCCGAGTCGATGGGAGGGTGGAGGCCAGTCACTGACGTACCGCTAGACACTTGGGTACTTGTTTTAGACGAAGATGAATACCACGTTGCCAGAAAAATAGATAACGGCGTTAAAGCTTTATGGTGTGGCGACCATGGTGTAAAGCAATGGTTGCGCCCTACTGCATGGATGCCTTTGCCAGCCGCGCCGAAAGGGGTGGGGTGATGAATATTACAACTACAAAGAAGCTCACATCATGGAGTTACAGTCGCTATGCACAGTATGATAAATGCCCTGCCGCCGCTAAATATAAGTTTATCGATAAGATACCTGAGCCTCCTGCTCCTGCTATGGAACGGGGTAATGTCATTCATAAACTTGCTGAGAAGTACACCCTCGGAGAAGTGAAGAAAATACCCCCTGAGCTTATAAAGTTCAAGGATCAATTCGCCGAGCTGAAGAAATCGAAGCCCCAAGTAGAACAGACGTGGGCTTTCAAGGCGGACTGGAACGAGACGACATATAACGACTGGCAGGGGTGCTGGCTTAGAGTTAAGACTGACGCGAGCTGCCTCGACGGCACAACTTTATATGTGATAGACCATAAGACAGGGAAGCTCCGCGACGGGTATGACGAGCAGCTTTCTTTGTACGCTGGGACGGGCATGCTAAAATACCCCCACGTCAAGGAGGTCAATACTCAGATGTGGTTCCTCGACAGCGGAGACGTGGTAGAGAAAGTCTATAAGGCGTCGGAGGGGAAGGGTATCGTTGCCGGCTGGGAGAAGAAAGTAACTCCGATGTTGAATGATACGCGCTTTAACCCAAAACCAGGAAATCACTGTCGGTGGTGCACATTTTCAAAATCAAAAGGTGGACCATGCAAATTTTGAGGGAAATGAATGTTAGAAAAGACGATAGAAGCAAAGCTGGTAAAGTGGCTCAAGAAAAACAAGATAAAGTTCAGGAAGAATATTATACTCGACAGGGAGATCTTTTTCGCGGGTGGCCACCTGTTCTTCCTCGAACTGAAACGCCCTGAGGGTTCCCTCAGCCGCCGACAAGTTCACGAAATCAAAGCACTTAGAAAGTTGGGATATGATGTCGAAGTCCACGATAATGCCGATGAAGCAATCGAAGCCTGTGCCCTTAGATTGGAAGCCTCACGCGTATCAAAGAAAAGCGATAAAGTTCGTATTGCAGAATTCCTGCGCAGGTCTCTTTCTCGATCCAGGATTAGGGAAGACAGGTATAAGCCTCGCCGCCGTAAAGATCCTATTACGCGAGAAGATGATAGGGTGTGGGCTCGTAATTGCGCCGCTGCGGGTATGCTACTCCGTGTGGCCAAAGGAAGCCAAGAAGTGGAAAGATTTCAACGATCTGAAGATACAAATACTACACGGAAAAGATAAGGAGAAAAATCTTGACAAAGACGCTGACCTATATCTCATCAATCCTGAGGGGCTTCCTTGGCTCCTTAAACATCCGAAGTTTAAAAAGAAGTTTTCGGGGCAAGCCCTTATCATGGACGAAAGCTCAAAGTTCAAAGACACCAGCACCAAACGCTTTAAGCTCCTCCGACCAGTACTCGAGAAGTTTTCTCGTAGATATATCCTTACTGGAAGCCCAGCACCTAATGGTCTGCTCGACCTGTTTGGGCAAATTTACATCCTCGATCTTGGACACGCTCTTGGAAGATATATCACGCACTTTAGATCCAAATACTTCTATCCAACAGGTTTTGGAGGGTACGAATGGAAGCTGCAACAAGGAGCCGACAAGCTCATACAGGAGCAAATACGTCCACTGACTTTGAGGCTCGACGCCGACGATTATCTAGAACTGCCAGAGCTGATAGTCAATCCTATTTATGTCGACCTCCCCGACGAAGCGTGGGCGCAGTATAAGGAGATGGAAGATGAACTCATTGTGGCCATCGAGCGCGGGGATATTGTGGCGGCATCTGCAGCTGTTGCCTCTGGGAAGTGCAGCCAGATTGCCAACGGAGGGATCTACGACGCAGACGGTAAAGCCCATTTTATCCACGACGCGAAGTCCGAGGCTGTTCGAGACCTTGTGGCCGAGCTTAATGGCTCCCCCGCCCTTATGGCCTATGAATATGGACACGATCTCGAACGGCTTCGAACCGTGTTCGGAAAGGACGTACCTTACATCGGAGGCGGCGTTACGCCTAAGAAATCCTCCGCCATCGAAGAGGCTTGGAACCGAGGAGAATTGCCCCTCCTATTGGGTCAGCCAGCCTCCATAGCTCACGGTTTAAACCTCCAGAACGCTGGAAATCACGTTATTTGGCACTCTTTGACGTGGAATTTTGAGCACTATGACCAGTTTATAAGGCGGGTCAGGCGGCAGGGTAATAAACATAATAAGGTGTTCGTCCACCATATTATCGCCCGCAATACCGTGGACGAGCTGAAACTCATGGCCTTAAACCGGAAGTTTCGTACACAAAAAGACCTCTTTGACGCCCTTAATAACTTTCTTAAAAGAGGCTCAAAATATCCCTTTACTTCCGGAGAGCCCCAGACTATAAAAGAAATTGGTCATGAGACCAAACAACCTGAACAGGAGGAACTAAATATGAGTAATAAATTCGCAAAGAAAGCTACCGAAGAAGCCCCGAAGCCATCAAAGAAAGCCAAACTCTGGACGAATAATTCAGACTGGCAAGATCAAACGACTGGCGAGAACACCGACGCTGGGGATGCCCAACAAGCAAAGCAAAAAGCAAAGGCTTCTTCCAAAGAAGCTTCGAACGAAAAGCCGGCAAAGAAAGCTGCCAAAGCTCCAGCCGAAAAGAAAGAAGCTGCTGAAGATACCCGCAAGATCACGCTGATCACCAAAGAAAACCCGAAGCGTGAAGGCTCTGCAGCGTACGACCGCTTCGCCCTTTACTCGAAACACAAGACCGTGGCTTCTTTCTTCGAAGCTGGCGGTTCATCCGCTGATCTTCGCTACGACGAAAAAGCTGGCCACATCAAGGTAGCTTAACATAATCTAAAGGGAGGGGCATTCAGCTCCTCCCTCTTTTCTCGGGAGAAAAAGATGCAAATATTCATACCGACCTACGGTCGGAGCACACAACAACACACTTTCCAACACCTACCGAAGTCCCTCCAGAAGCGCACGACCCTTGTGGTTCAGCGCCGTGAAGCTCATCTGTACGAAGGATACAACACGTGGGTTCTGCCAAAGGAAATTCAAACGATTTCCCCCGCCCGTCAGTACATCATGAAGGAAGCCAAGAAGAATAAGCTCGCGAAGATTGTCATGCTCGACGACGATCTTCGCTTCGACGCTCGACGCATGGATGATGGCGGTAAGTTCCTCGTAGCAACCGATAAGCAGGTTGAGGAACTTTTCAAGCGCATAGAGAAGTCGCTCGACACCCACGCCCACGTTGGAGTTCTTTCCCGTGAGGGTGGTAACCGTATTCTAGAAAAGACTGTGGAAAGCACACGAATGATGCGCGTCCTCGCCTATTGTGTTGAGACGTACCACAAAGAGAAAATCAAATTCGATCGGTTACCACTTCAGGAGGATTTCGATGTCACTTTACAGCTACTCAGAAAAGGATACCCAAACCTCGTCCTGTGTGAGTGGGTTAACGGGCAGGGAACAAGTGGAGCGAAGGGCGGGTGTTCACACTTCCGCACCATCGAGCTTCATAACGAAAATGCGAAGAAACTTGCGGAGCTTCATTCACCTTTTGTTAAGGTTGTAGAGAAGCAGACCAAGGGAGCGTGGGGCGGTCAAGCCCGTCTTGACGTTATGGTTCAGTGGAAGAAGGCGTTTCAAAGTGCGGCATGAGGAACTATTCGCGTTCATGAAAGAGCGTCATATCATCTATGTTCTACGTGAACAGGGATTTAAGAAGCCATGGACGCTTGACCCTATCCTGCAGAATTATCGGTTCTGCAACGTATATCGCGAACTTGATAAGGAGACCATATGGTTCGCCAAGAACTGGCGGGAACCCTACGCTGACGAACCTGACCTGTGGTTCGCATCGCTCGTTTTCCGCTTTATCAACCGATCTGACACCGCTACGGAGCTAGGCTACCCCGTTCCATGGTCTCCATCACACTTTAAAAGGACACTGCAAGCCCGAAAAAACCGTGGAGACAAGGTTTACAGTGGTGCCTATATGATTTCGACCCATGGGGTTAGGGAGCCAAAACACTCCTATCTGGCAAAGTCTCTGACAAAAATATATGCTGAGCGGGATTATATTCGTTGGCGTGGAAGAGAGGACACGCTTGGAGCGTTTCATTCGAGATTGATGGAACAATTCGACGTTGGCGCGTTTGTTGCTGCACAAGTTGTGGCAGATATAAAGTATATAAAGAGCATCTACTACTTCGTACGTGACTGGGATTCGTTTGCCGCTTCCGGACCTGGATCTCGACGGGGAATGAACCGCGTCCTCGGAATACCACATATCAGACAACCTATGAAAGAAGAGAAGTGGAAGGAACATCTTACTAATTTAAAAGGCCATATTGATCCGATGGTCGAGAAAGCTGGGATGCCTCGCATCCACGCACAGGATCTACAAAACTGCCTTTGCGAATTTGACAAGTACGAACGTGTCAGGCTCGGAGAAGGATTTCCGAAACAACGCTATAATGGGAGAGAAGAATGAACATAATTGATGCGAGGAATGTTAATACAGCAGTGCAATGGGCAATTCCGTATCTTCTAAAGAACGGAATTGAAGAGACAAGCCGAAACGGAAAAGTTCTCGTGGCACCAACACCTGTCACGACCATCTATAATCGCCCACAGGAGCGGGTGCTGTTCAGTCCGCTCCGCGATGCAAACCCTTTCTTTCACTTATTCGAATCGCTGTGGATGTTGGCTGGAAGGAACGACGTAGCGTTTCCGGTTCAGTTCAACAAACGCTTCGCCGAATACAGCGACGACGGGAAGACGGTCTGGGGAGCTTACGGCTGGCGGTGGCGGGAGTTCTTTGGGTACGATCAGCTTCAGAAAATTATTGACGAGCTGAGAGCCAACCCAACGAGCCGCCGCTGTGTGCTTAGCATGTGGAACGGTGCTGATGACGTCGGTACCATGCTCGAGAGCCACGTCGACCCTTCGGTCAGTGACCTTCAGGTGGCGCTGGCGGGTGGTAAGGACGTCCCCTGTAACACGCACGCATACTTCGACGTAAGGGGCGGTAAGCTGAATATGACCGTCTGTTGCCGTTCGAACGACGCTATATGGGGAGCTTACGGCGCGAATGCGGTTCATTTCTCAATCCTCCTCGAATACATGGCGGAGCAGGTTGGTGTTCCGATGGGTGTCTACCGCCAGATGAGCAATAATTTCCACGTCTATCTTGATATCTATAATCGGGAGCAGCTGGAGAATATCGCGGAGGAAGCCGGAAGGACGAACCTCTACAACGTCTATGAGGACATGCCGACTATTCCGCTAGGATCAACAGATCTGCTTTGGCATCACGACCTTGAACAGTTCTTAGAAGGTAGCGTTGATCTGAGCCGAGCCACTTTCTTCTCACAGGTTGCGGCACCAATGTACGAGGCTTGGTTCAAGCGAAAAGAGGGTAGAACACAGGAAGCCATAACTGCGCTCGAAAGAATGGCGTATTGTGACTGGCAGGTTGCAGCACTCGACTGGGTAACACGTAGACATAAGGAGAAGCAAAATGCAGCGTAGATTCATTTTTAACGGTGGGTATTCCACACGGTTTCACACCGTGGACGTGCATACCCGTCAGGATATTGGCAATCACAGCTTCGGAGTTGCGTGGCTGTGTGAGCTTTTGACAGGTGGGGGTGCTTCAAAGAACCTTATCATGGCTGCACTGGCACATGATCTTGCGGAACATATGGTGGGGGATATTCCTTCGCCAGCAAAGCGAGCGCTGGGCATCTCTAAAATGTTCGACGAATTTGAGGGGAAGCATCTTGAGGAGGCGGGGATTGCTAAGTACGGCAATTCGCTGACACCCGAAGAATGTGATATCCTGAAATATGCCGACATGCTCGAGGGTATGACGTTCTGTGTTCGTGAGCGAAAGTTCGGGAACCAAAATGTCGATATTATCTTCGGGCGGTTCTACAGCTATATAGAACAGCTCAGGGTGTCTCGGGGAGCTTCGCCGTATGTCGCCTTGATACTGAACTCCACAATCACTGATCTTTTAATCGAATGGAAAGGAATTACCAATGTCGACTTCATCGGAAGCCAACAAGCAGCAAGTAGCGGGATCGCACTACAAGGCCAAGGTACAGCACTGGGACTGGGTACAACAGCTTTCGCTCCCATACCTCCCAGCGAACACCACGAAGTATTTGACCCGCTGGAAAAAGAAGAACGGCGTGCAAGACTTATTAAAGGCTAAGCACTACCTCGATAAATTCATCGAAGAAGCTTCGGCGCGGAAATACTTGGCAGCAGACAAGACTGACGAGTTCCTCGCAGCTAACGAGGTCGATTCAAAAGAAGCGTCGATTATCTGGGGGTTGGTTCGGTTCCAGTATGGGCACCTCGCTTATCTACACCTCGCTTCTGATAACCTGAACAGCCTGATAGACGCTGCGAAAGAACCCGCGCCTGATACTATGGCCTAGACGCAAAGAGCCTCGCACCTTGAATAAGGGCGAGGCTCTGAGCTTCTCAGGAGGGAAGTTCGTTATGGCGCGGGGCACACCGCCTTCAAGACAGCGTAGTTATTTCGAAGCCGCATTTTTGTGTCTTCTGCATCTGTCGCCCGATACTTAAAATCTTCCTTTGAAAAAACCAAACAGACCGAGTCACCGCACGTAGCGGGTTCAGTCGATCCGCAGCTCGTCGTCAAGAGCGTCATTGTTACGACTGCGAGCGTCAGCAGCTTTCTTGATACTACCAATTGTCTTTGCATCCTGAACTCCTTTCTGCAGATCTTTTCCGGTCTGTAAGATACGCCACTCTGCGTAAAGCTTGCTCAACGTAGCGGCTAGTCCTACCAGACCGGAAAAGAAACTGAACATGATCAGCCTATCTGCTTAGTCGCGACTACACGACCATAGAGTGCGAACAAGAGACCAACGCTCTCGGCAACCTTAGCGAGACCGTCGAGAAGGCTGGCACCGTCATCCCCCGTAACAGTGACGCCGAGATACTGCTGAACAAGAGGGGCAATCATACCCATGCCGGCAACAACAATACCGATAACAGTTTTCGAGGTGAGGATTGATTTAGTGTCCATCATTATAGGTCTCCATTGTAGACGAATTTATCCGAAGGCTTGAACTTGGCGAGGTCAGCTTTTACGACCGCCAATACTCTTTGCTTCGTGACTTTCACAGTACCATGCTCCGTAGCGCGAGGCATTACGGTCATAGCGTATCCGAACATCCCGACAATTACGAGAACGATCAGGCCTCCATCATAAAGTTTCATAGTTATCCTCCTTAATAAGAAAATACCGCTTGTGGGAGTCCAATATCGATGCGGCGGTCGATGTGGACGAACTTCTTAGCATCGTTGATACCTACAGACCAGCCTAGCAATAGGGCGGTCTTGACAAGAGTAACTTTAAAGGCGGGATGTTTGATGGCTATGTCCACTGCCATGCAGCCCTGCTGCCCAAAGTGTTGCGGATCGTCCCATATGTGGAGGCTGTGCTCCTTACCACCGATCTTCTTATTATGTTCGCGGGTGCGTGCTCCACTCGTAATGAAGAATGGGGTTGCGACCTGATGGCGAAGATCGTCCAAGTGCTGGAGAAACTTAGGATGGAATTGATCTTCGCTGATAGCGCCAAGCTCGTCTAAATTAAAGTACTTCATCAGTCATCCTTCCTTTTTAGAATTAAATCGACTTTGGTTTCGATGGCTATCAGACGTTGACTCATATTTTCGTTATTCGAGATCCAGCGCTCTACGTGTTCCATGCGGCTTGTAAGTCGTGACGCCCACCAGACAAATCCAATAAGGTGAGCGATTAAGGTTATACAAATAGCTACAATAGCGATAGATGCGTCGAGCATGCAGTTACTCCCATACTTGTTGATATTGCGCGTTGATGGTGAACGAAGCTGCCCCTTCCGGCTTTTCCGTTTCGGCGACTTTAAACAATCCCTTGATTTCGTCCTTTGGATAATTCCACGGATAGCGAGTGCCGTTCTCATCTGTATATTGGGCATCATCACGAATTGGTTGAAGATTTTTATCGGTGTACATTTTGTACTTCCCTTAGTAGGTATTGAAATTGAGATATTGAGAAAAAGCAAGATCTGCGGTAATAGGCAACGTTCTCGCAGTCCAAGTAATGCCATCTGGGGAAGTGGCTGCTGTTGTTGTCCCCTTATCGAATGCCAAGAAATAAACACCGTTCCATGTGACTGAGTCCCACGCTGCAGTTGATGGTAAAGTCCTGCTCGTCCAAGTAATGCCATCTGGGGACGTCTTGGCGATAGAACCAGATATTTGACCTATGCAGACAAACAACCCCGCCCCCCACGCAACTTGTGAAATACTGCTAATATCTGCAATAGTCCGCGCTGTCCATGTAATCCCATCTGGGGAAGTCGCGCCGACAGTAGTTCCTGTTGAAGCGCAGAACACTGTGCCGTTCCACGCTATTCCTGACCAAGCACCAGAAGGTATTGTCCTACTTGTCCAAGTAATCCCATCGGGAGATGTACTGGCAACTACCCCAGCCGCACCACCTGCACCAAATCCGACACTCGCAAACACAGTGCCGTTATACGCCATAGCTTGATGGGCGAGGGAGGTTATTGTACGCGTAGTCCAATTGATGCCCCCGTCCGCCGAGGACGCCGCTTCAGTCGATGCGTTACCCCCAGCTGCGTATGCCGCCATGCATATGAGTCCCCCACCCGCAGCTATGGCGGCATAGTTATCCGTAGGGTTAGACTGTGTGCGTGCTGTCCACGTGGTACCAAGATCAGTCGAGGTTGCTCCATTCGCAGCAGTCGGTGTGCCAATGTACGAAGATCCTGGACTATACACACCTAGGTTCCACGAAGCCGCTGAAGGTAGTGTCCTCGCAGTCCAAGTAATACCATCTGGGGAAGTGGCTGCTGCTGTTGTCCCGTTGGTGGCAATAACAAACGGTGCCCCACCCGCCCCCATCATCCCCACAAGTTCTCCACCAAACATTACGCGAACCCTTTCACAAGATTGCATTCGATAATAGTTGAAGATCTCACAGAATAGTAGAGTGTATCTATCGCGCTATTCGTTGCCGTGACGGTTGGGACAGTGCCTCCGGGGAATTTGTAATATGAACCGTATGCCAGCGTTTTCGGAGATGATGCGTGCTGAGTAAGTTGGAATGATCCGCTCTGACCTGCCACTATGCTCGTAGGATTAGCCAACGTGGTGTTCTCTGTGAAAGTGTGTGAGAAGTTATTGTTTGCAGACAAGTTCACAGCGATGCTCGCTGCTGTGCTGGTCAGGGCAGTGGTACCCACAATCTGTGCGCCAGAGTACGTAGCGGATGACTGGGAAGGGTTTTGAAGAACAAAATTTGTGCCGTTATACACAAGCTGGTAGATGCCCGTAGTAATCATGTTATTGGCAACGGGATCTGCACCTGCTTGGGTCTTTATGTTCTTAGCGGATAGCCCACTGACTGCCAACGTGCACGCTCCCGTATTGGCATTAATCGGGATGAGAGTAACGACGTCCCCAGTGGTATACGAGGATATAGACGGGCTGGGTGCCACTACATAGGCGTTGGCTGTGCCAGTGTCAACAGCGTAGTTTATGTAGCGGGTCGCGTTATCGCTCGCTGCCACTTGGATATCATCGTAAGACCATAACGCCCCAGAGTTCGCATCAGCAGCCGCTTGTGTCGCGTAGAGGGCGAGCTTACAGGCCACCTGAGCGTGCGGGATAATTACGTTACCACTCGATACGGGATAGCCTGAGGCGTTCAGGGCAAAGCTCGTTGCCGTGGTCGTCCCTGCAGAGGAAGTCGCCATCGAGATAACGGTGGACGTCCCAGCAGAATAAGCTTTAAGAACAGCCCCAGAATAAGGAGTACCGTTCGCATCTACGAGTTGAGGTGGTATAAAGGCTAGGGGAAACCATGTCATTATTTTTTCTCCTTAATTGGTTTTATCTGAGACTTATCAAACACGATATGCGAACGGTGTTTTACCAAGTGGTTCAAAAATACGTCGCTACCATCAGACATTGCATCCGGTAAAATGGCACCATCGTAGCCAAGAGATTTAAGTTTCTTGATAAGCTCCGGAGCTTTCGGGTTCAGGCTCCTATCAAGTAGGGTGGCGGTCACATTTTCAGGAAAATCTTTCAACTTCACACCTAACTTAGCAGCTTCTGTTCTTACAAGGATAGTCGGAGCTGCAGACTTTATAGTAATATTAACTGCATGAACTTTTCGCTTTTTGAGTTCTGCTGGTGAGAGTTCAGTATTATGGTAATATCCGGCTCGGAAATCCCTAGCGACAGACTTATCACTGGTAAAATAGTGAGCGTCTTTCTCACCTAGAAGTGGATCGTTCCCACCATGATAGAATACTTCATCGGGTTTTGGAGCAGTTTCTTTTCCAGCAAGGGGCTTCTCTGGTTTAAGCGATCCCTTTAATGATGGGTTAGCTTTAAACATTTCATCGATTGATTCCATATTCTTCTTTGTAGAAGGTGGAATACGTTTAATTGTCATGTCATGTTGCTTGCCCCACGGATTTCCATCAGAATTGAACAACAGTCCAGTTCTGTTTTGAAGCCCAACGGCACCATCAGCATCAACTTCAGCGATAGTGTCATGTTTCCAGATATTACCAGCTGAGTCATAAATAGCAACGTACTCGCCTTTCTTTAAAGGACTATCCACAACGCCTGTTCTAACACCTTTTTCTATTTGTTCGACAACTACTTTCATCTGACGGATTTGGGATTCCATCTGTGACTTGCCGCCTTCAAATCCTTCATAGTTTTTAAGTCGCAGCTGCCCTTCTAACCGTGAAATTTCAGATTTAAATTCGCCAACATTTTTAAACTGGGTTGAAGGTAGTGGTTTTTCAAATCTATTATCCACACCTTTTTTACCAAGAGGTTTAGAAGTTGGGAACGCCTTCACTTCAGGCTTCGGCGCGCTGGTGATCGGAGGACGCGGATATTTCACGACTTCTTTCGCCAGCTGTGTCGCCTTCGTCTTGGTCAGACCGAAGTCACGGACTGCCGTTTCGACGAACTTATTCTGTGATACTTTTCCGGAGCGGAGCTGCTCGGAAATATTGTCGAACTGCTTACGGCGGATGCCTTTCAGATCCGTATCCATCTGCAGACTGCGACTTGGCGGGAGGATCTTCACGACGTTGCCGCTCGGATCACCAGGAAGAGCTGCCTTAGGATCTTTCATAGCGGCTTTACGCGCTGCTGGATCGACGTCCACAGGAGCCTTGGCTGGTCTAGACCGGAGCTGCTCTGCCAGCGTCTGAGCTTCGCCCGTACTCAGGCCGTGTTGCTTCGGAGCGGGGAGTAATCCCGCCAATCCTGGTTTTCCGCGTGGCGCGTCAGGCGTCGGGACAAGGTACTCAGGCGCGGGGACTTTTACGTCGCGCAGCTTACTCATCAAATCGTTGCCGAGCGCCTCCTGTACTTTCATGCCGCGCTTCGCAAGGATGGAACCTTTCACACCGTTGCCGGCCATGTTACCAAGTTGCAATCCAATAGCGCCTGTGAAGTCTCCTGACCCCATACCAACAAGAGCAGGGAGGCGCGACGTTACGAGGCTCATAGCCCCGTCGGCAATTCCTGGCTTTGCCATGGTGTGGAGCGCGTCTACGGCTTCCTGTGGCCACCCTGCTATACGATCCTTATCGTTGTACAGGGCGCGAGCGCCAGCCTGAAGCGCCGAAGTCTTGTTCACAGCTACTTCAGCGCGGTCGATAAGGGCGTTGACATCTTGCATGCGAGCTTTGGTCGCCCAAGCGTTAACACCATTCATACGGGCATCGTTACCGCCTGTCTTGCCAGCATCTTCTGCAAAGCCACGGAGTTTGGTCTGAAGGATGGAGAGCAACCGACCTTGAGCATCTACGTTGCCCATATTGTCAACATGGTTCTTTGTTATCTTCTGTCCGATGGTCTGATCCAAGCGAGTGAGATCATCGAGGGTCATCTCCTTACCCTTTAAGTTAGCGTACTCGCCCAGAGAATTTATGAACTTCGTATCCTCGGCGGTCAGGACTTCGCCAGCGATGGGCTTCGGCAAAGTATCGTCGAGCGCCTTGGCGAACTTGTTCGAAACTTCATCAGGCGTAAACTTTTCACCGAGGTACTTCGCGGTACCATAATTCTCGGTAGCTATTTTCAAAGCATCGACAGGAGCCGCTGTTGGTTTTGCGCCAGACGCCTCATTGGTAAGGTATTTTTGAACCCTTGGTGTTGCTTCGATGGCGTTGCCCACAGAACGCGCAGCAGCAGCGGCTCCACCGAGGTTGACCGCTTGACCTGCTACTCTGATATTTCGACCGAAACGAGTGTCCTCTGTAGCAAGGCCGGACAACGCTTCACCGACTGTCTGTTTACTACCAAAGCCAACGGGAAGTTTACCAGCCAGATGCATAGCACCGCCAACAGCCCCAGTAATAGCGGGACCGACCACAGGAACAGCGTTGATAGCTTCGCCGACCGTGTCCGTGAACTTCGAGGCGTTGCTCAGGGCATTTTGTGTCATCATCTCGCCTTCGGACTGCTGCCCTGCGACTGTGGCGTCTACAGACTTCTGGATCTCAGCGTCGCGGCCAGCGTAGTGGGCTTTAAGGCGGTCGCCAATTCCGAGGAAAGGAAGTGCGACTTCCTTGACAGTTTTCATCGACGGTAGACCATCGGTATATCCGGCTTCGGGTTTCTGAACCGCTGTGTCAACAGGTTGGCTATCCGCCATTCTTAAGCGAGCGCTGGTTAGAGCCAATGCCTGTTTTTGCTGAAGTGTAAATTCTGTCATTGAAATAACTTTCTTTCTTCAGGTGTCATGTGTTCCCAAAGTCTCGGATCAACGCCAGCAGGGGGCTGCCCAGCACCACCGCCAACATCCAGCCCTGCGAACGGATCGGGGAGACCGCGCTCAACAGCAAGGAGGCTCGCACGCTCGCGCAAGGTTTTCATGGACTTCGCGGTCTTCGCAGCTTTGACATCCGCAGCGTCGCTTGCTTCGGGAAGCATGTCGATGATCGGCTTGGCATCGCGTTCGGTGTCAGCACCAGAACCGACAATGCGGAACACGGCACGAGCGGCACTCTCGGCAGCGCCACGGTCAGAGTCGAAGTTACCCTGTGCCACAGCAGCCGCACCACCAGCGCCGCTCTTATTCGAGAGCCACGCACCCATGTTATCCAAAGCACCGGAAGGAGCGGCAGTGCCTGAAGTTTCCAAGGCTTTGAAAGTTTGCAGCGCGATCTTCGCTGTTTGGATGCCACCAGTGGCCGCGGCATCGGCTTCGCCAGCTTTTGTACCTTGTGCCGCGGCTTCCGCTTGACGACGTTTGTATTCCGGAGCGTCTTCTGGTTTCGGGGTCATGGGAATTGGTGTGCCAAGACCGCCTCCTGGATTGACAGGAACTTTGGCTCCACCTGTGTCCAAAAACTGCTGTGGGCGTTTTGTAGCGTCGAATGCTTTCCTCTGCTCGTCGGTGCCTGTACGATACAACTCTGCAGTCTGCCAATCTGAAGGAGTTTTGTCATTATCCAAGATACCGAAAACTCTACCCGCAGCAATAACCCCGTCTACGTCGCCTTTAAGTTCGTCGATCCTACCCTCTTGGAGCATCTGGTATGCGCCACGGGTATCTTCGTCATCTATGTTTTCCCCGTTTGCAATACGACCCTGTATTGTCTTCCAACGCTTCATAGTGAAGTTCTTCGCGCCTTCTATGTCGTTCCTGTCCAGATAAGATTTAAGCTGTAATGCTGCTGGCATGACACTCATGTACCTTGACTTCTCGCGAGCATCAAGATTTTCGTAATGGGCTTTCAACGTCTGTTCTGTGGTCAGCGCATTCTGGTTCTGTTGTTGCCCCATCTGTTGGATTGGGGTGGCAGTGTCAAGGGTATTCACAGACATAGGGATTTGAGCGTTGGGCATTTACTTTTCCTTATAGTGAGGGATTAACCGTATATTGGTGACTTCTGGAGACCTTGCATTGCCAACAGGGTATTAATCGTGTTCTGATATGCACTGTTACCAGCGTTGTAAGCTCCGACCTTCCCAGCAGCGTTCACGTCGCCTTGTTGACCAAGCATGTTTGCGTTATTTTGCCCTGTCAAGAGTTTACCTGTCCCCGTACTGGTAGCTGCGCCCTGACCAGAATTAATCTGGTTCTGATAGTTTGAGACTTGCTGCTGGACAAGCCCATTTCCAAGGTTCAGAAGTTGCTCTTGGAGCGCTGCTGCTGTCCCACCGGAGCCAACCTTACCCTTCGCTGCTTGGTTTGCTAACAGCCGACGCTGGGCATCATCTGCCAGCGAATTGTACAGGGGGTTATTCCTAATGTACCCAGCCGGATCCGCCTGAAGTGTATTCAGGTTCCGAATAGCATCAGTACCAACGCCAACAAAGGGGGCGAGCGTTTCTTGCTGCCCCTGTTGACCAGCGTTGTTAGCCACAATACCCTTGTCGATTGCTGCAGATTGAATATCAGCAGCCTTCCCTGCGGTCTTGACGCCTTGAACGCCTGATATGGCGTTACCAAGCATCATGGCTGGGGAGAGGTAGCTACTTATCCCGCCACCACCAGACCCGCCGCCCATACCAAGTGCGTTCGCTGCGGTACTGACACCGCTACCTACGTTACCCAGCATACCCGCAAGGCCGGAAGCTTGGGTTACAGGTCCGGAAACACCAGCTCCGAGCGTATGGCCGACCGTACCCATGCCGAGCTTCTGGGCAGCGTTAGCAACACCACCAGCACCTGAAATATAGCCACCAGCCCCTCCGAGCGCCGCGCCTGTTAAAGCCCCTTTTATACTGCCACCGCTTACAAGCCCACCAGCAGCACCGCCGAGCGCACCGCCAATCCCACCAAGGGCGGCGCCTGAAAGAGATGAACCGAGGGCTGTCCCAATTCCTGGTGCAACCAGTGTACCGATGATAGGAAGCGCGATTGATGCTACCGATTTAATTGCCTTACTCATTGAGTGCTCCTTTTGTATTGATACATATGAATTTCATCCACTATTGGCATGTTTTCGAGGTAGCCTACTTTACGCAGCAACCCGCGCTTAACAAAGTGCTCAAAGAATTTTATCTGGTCTTTCTGAACGGTTAAGAAGACTTCACGGCTTTCGGCAAGATATTTCATTGCCCATTTAAAATTGACGATACGGTCTGCGGCCGATGTCCAAGGGAACCAGATAACATGAGGTTCCGCGACATAAGGAGTACCAACAACGTCCAGTATACAGGCGGGTGCGTAGCCGTATTTGGTATCGCCGTAACCAATAAACCGCTCTCCTCCAGCGACTGAGGATACGTCGATCCCTTCAACCATTGCAGCTGCTAAGAGCTTAGAGTGCTCATCGTGGTCGTATGCCCTTATGCTATGCACCGACGGTATAGGTACTCACTGTACCCTCCCAAGTTATATTGTTGTTGGCAGCTCCGGTAACGAGGATGATCGCAAAGGCTCCAGAAGACGAAAAGGCAACGTTCCAACCAGCTTGATCCTCGCCAGCTATGAGGTCAGGGGTACCAATGCCCGTAAGCACCCCTGCGACGTTCTTATAGGCTCCCGTCAGGATGTAAAAAGCACTGTCACCGTCTGCCCCTGCTGCCCCGCCTGTACGCCGCGCAGCTATCCGAGCTTCGATCATAACTGTCTTGCCGGCTTCGACACTGACGCGGATCATGCTCGTTGCGGTAGCGTCAGTTGTTGCCAGTTTCGCCGTTGTCCGAATACCGTATAAAGCTGTCCACATCTGATAGACTGTATTCAGTAGCCCATTGAAGAACGCTGCCTTTAGCCTGTCACCAGCGAACTCCGGAGGAACCTGAAGCGGCGGGGGGGCGAGCTTAATACTCATATGCAGAACTCGATATTTGCCACAGCGCTGTGTATAGACCAGAATATAGGATCACTTACACGGAGCCGAATGACACATTCTTTAAACCGCCCAAAGCTACCAGTCCGAACCGTAACCTGTTCTCCGAGCATGCCGCAACGGAGCATCCTCTCAGTCCCGAAAGTCTTACCACCATCGTTTGACACGGACACCATAATAACAGGATCGGAACCCTGACCCGACACAAGCCCGATACCCGTCTCAAGGATCAGTTCTAGGCTAGTCAGCTCGAACTCTTTACCGTCGCGCTTGAAAAGACCACCGTGGATCGAGGCGCTGTCGCGGGTTCTGACAATTGTCTCACCAGCATCAGTGTAGGTTTCAGCGTCGAGTTCGTAGATATTGGCGGAAGAGTAATCGGCCACAAGATGTTTACCAAAAGCAAAGGCATAACTATTTGCCCTCCAACGCCCATCGAGGCTCGAGCCCACTTCGAACCATTCGCCGCCCTTTGGCAAAATCCATGAGGTGTCTTCAGTCGGGAATGTCAGGACATAGAACCATTGTCCCTCAAGCTCCATACACCAGCCGATTGCATCGGTTGTTGTGGTATAGTCTTGAAATTCTTTTGCCATCGCTGGGGTAGAAACAACACTATCCACAGACGAGGCTCCAGCGGTCAGGGTGTGAACTTGCTTATCAATACCGAAGAAGAAAAGGTTCTCCGTGTCATTCGCCATTGAATGAATAGCCTCTAGACCCATCTGGATCAGCGCCCCTTGAATACGGTCAAATGGCGGGTTTCCCTGCCCTGAGTCCCACCACAGTTCGAAGGTCTTATCGCCACCCATATAGGCGGTATCAGCGAAGGCGTATATCCGGCGCAGCGCGTCAGAGGCACTCTCGGCCGAGGCGTTGTTCAGGCCATTAACAGTGTCTGGTGTTCCAACATCGGAAACGTCGAAGCCCTGACCAGACCCAGCATCGTAGAGGGCTTGGTTGTTCAGTACAGCAACACCAGCGGGGAGTCCTATGTTTACACTCACATTCGCCGCAAACGTCGAAACCCCGTCCCACGTGTAACCTTTGGTCGTACCGTTTGTAATGATAATCTGTGCGCCCATCGCCCACATGATGCAGCGCCCAGACCCAGTGACTGTCCCGAGAGAGGTGTGTGTTCCATCAGACGCAACGCTATAGAGGGTTGTCCCGCTGATCTTATACAGAACACCTTGGTTCTCGAGCATGCCCCTGTCGACACCACCCGCCTGAACCTTAAAGTCTTTTAACCCATAGAATGATTGAAGTATATACGGGCTTTTCTCTTTGGCGTTCGGTTGTACCTGTGGCCAGAAGTTCCTCGTCACCTGCTTTGACAGAGGCCGAGACTTATGCTGGTAATCGCCACCTGTGAGGTTAAGAGGAACTAACATTAAAACCCTGCGTCTCCGTCGGTTGTGTCATACTCTGGGATAGCCAGTTCAGCGAGCGCGTTCATAGCAATATCGCCACCAGCCCCAGCATCGAGCTTTATACGATTGAACCTGCCTTCAGGAACACTGTACGTTGTGAGGAGCTTTTCCTCCATCATCAACGCAAAGTAAGGGGTCAGCTTCGTCGGAACTCCCGCTGTGGAAGCCCACGTTGCCAACCCCTTTTCCTTGAGCCGTTCATAGACCTCGTCAAATGTCGCATCGATCCGCGCCTGATCTTGATTTTCAGGAGACTGACCAATGGGCACAAGTGCGAGGTCTTCAGCGACCCTTTGTCGCATTTCGGCTTTCGTTGTCATTATTCAGTCTTGTGCTTTTTGTGGAAGAGGGCGTTGATACGCTTATCAATACCACGCTGCTCTTCAGCCTTCTTCGTCGCTTTCTCGTCGCGCTCGTGGAGAAGTTCCATTTCAACTTCGCCTTCGATGAATGAAGCGTTGGTGCGGATTTTTGCAAGAATTCTCTGGTCAGTAACTTCGGTTGCCTTGCCTCGAACAAATTCCTGCATGCCCATGAAGTTGATCTTGCGCGGCGGCTCGTCACCAACACCGATATAGGTGAAAATTTCAGCGTCCTGTGCGGCCACTGCGTTCTCGTCGTTTCGTACTCTGTCGTTCCTAGCCATTTAGTTCCTCCTGTTAAGTTACCGTAGAAGAGTTGTTTCAAGTAAGGATTTAACGTCGATCTGCGCTTCTACGGCTCTCGCGACCTTCGCTAAATTGTTGTAGACTTGTATCGCCCCATCATGGGCTGCAGCTTTGAGCGCTAATTCCTTGCGCTGGTTTTGGATCTCATCCATCTTGCTTTTATGTTGACTTGCAAGCGCCCCGAAGTTATCTTCGGAGAAGACACCAACATCAGTCTCATTGTTCCAGTCCCGTCCTTCGACGTAATTACTTTTACCAACATGAGACACTTCCGGTATGACTACCTTAACCCCACGCCCCTTGGCAAACCCTATCCACGCCTCTACACAAGGACGCTGCCAGAAGTATTCGTGGTCACTGATAGAAAGGTCCACCCCGTATAATTGGATCTCTTCAGCTCCTTGCAATAGCGCGTAAGCTATCATATAAGCGGGGCTGGAGGTCAGGTAGAGGCTTCCGTAGAGGGCTTCGACTGCTGCGTAGGGGTAGCGTGTCACGTTGCTCATTTGAGCACTTGGAAACTTCTCTCCGACAATAAGTGGTAGATTGTGAGAGACGAGCCATTGTGCGTATTTTTCAGGATCATGATGCTCAGACAGATTATCGTGGATCTCAAATACACGCGTAACCCGCTTATCAATGTGCCGTTCGAGACGATTACCAAGCACCCAGATTTCGACATCCTTGTCTCCATATGGCGCGAGGAACTCCGAAGACGGAGCACCACAAATTATTGCAACTTTCATCACTTTTCCTCCTGAGAAAAGTGGGAGGCTGAGGGGTTGATGCTCAGCCTCCCTTAGTTTGACTAGTCTAGATAAGCAGCCATTTCAAGGGTAATCGTTCCGGTCGCATTTGTGGTTGCGTCGCGGATGATGCCTTTAATGTCAGCGAACCCGCCAGTGGTAGCGGTAGCACCTGAGATAAACTCCCAGAGCTGCTTGCCCGCATTGGCGAAGTCCTTTATCACAGGAACACCACCCTGCTGGGTTGATGCACCCATAACGGCGGAGACAACAATCCCGTCGTTAAGGCAGTCATCATCAGCAGTGAAGTTGGCGTCTACAGGGTAGCAGCCAATATCAAGCGTTGGTGACCCCGAAGTTGCCAAGTCATCGTGGTAGATTTTGCTAAGCTGAGATACCCGAATAGAAAGCGGAACTCTCAGTTTGAAGTCAACAATCGAACCCGAAGCAGCGGTAGCGAGTTCGATGGTTCGGCTGCCGAGGAAAGAAATATTCCCCGCCATTCCCTTACCGAGGACGTTGTTAGTGTCCCTACGTACAGTTGCAGAATAGGTCGTCATAAGTTTTCTCCTTTATGGTGTTAACGCGAGCGCAGTGTTGTTAGTCAGCGTTGCCGCTGACGAGACCGAGATAGTCGTTCCGGTCAGAGCTGCAGGATCCCAAAGGGCGGCGTAGTTCGTATCAGTCACGCCTCCATCAGCATCCAACTTAGCCGTGATACCAACAATGGCAGCGCGAGCAGCTACCAAGTCTGCAGTGGCACGATCTAAGTCAAGTTTCAGCTCATCCATCAGCGTCTTGTTTGTTGCATGATCGGTGATCAGCTCGTTCACAGCGTCTCGAACGTTACCGAGATATTTAACCAAGTCGCCTTGGTTCATACCATTCTCAGTAATTGTTCCCTGCAACGCTGTAAACGCACCAGCTGTGTTCGCCATAAAGACGAGCGCAACCAATGTGAGTATAAAGTTTCTCATGCTAACCTCCTTAAACGTCAACAGCGGAGGAGTGGAAGTGAGTAACCACACCAAACTGTTTGTTGTTGTAGAAGATTTTCTTGAGGTCATGCTTTGCGGTACAAGCGATACCGTTCAGATGGCCGTAGTCATCTTCGCTGCGCTGGCTGAACTCAGCATTCTTTCCGCGACCGAAGCAAACTGCTTGGGCACCACAGAGGAAGCCAGTACCAACACGAGTGGACGAAGCGCCGGACGTTTTCAGGCTGTCGCCCGTAGCGTTGGCACCCCAGACACCATCCCAAAGACCAGTTCCGGTAGAGTCGATGAATTTATCCATATCCGGAACTTCCTTGATGATAACGCCATCCCACACAAGATCGCCACCGCTGAACAGCGGATTGGTTTTCATGCGGGGCAGGGCTTCGCGCATTGCTTGTTGCATGACGCTGTTGTTACGCAGGTCACGGAACGAGTACTGGCCAGTGAAGTAAACGAACCACGGTTCATCTTCTTCCAGCATAACCGGACGGATCAGCGGATCGCACTGTTGTGCCATACGTTTGAGCAGTTCGATATTTGCCGGTGTCAGTTTGTCGTTCGTGGTGTCGATGGTACCGAGAGACGTTGTGTGATCACCGGAGGTCAGGTTCGAGAGCACGGAGCCGTACAGAATACGGTCACTGTTGGCAGCTTGCCAAGTGTCCATGTTCCCAGCTGACGCAGCGCTCGAGTTCTTAGCACCGGAGGCTTCTACGCCACCGTAGTTGTAGTATGTACCAGAAGCCTGAACCGCGCCCAGAGCTTGGATGATCTGGTCACGTTTCGTTTCCATCATCCAGTTCATGAGGCTCGGACGAGCTTCTTTGAACAGGTCGAACTCTGACTTCTCGCGTTCTTCGTTGTCGATCAGCACACCATTTCTGAGGTGCGTCGGTTCGAAGATGAAGTCATAGTTGGAGAGCGCTTCTTCCTGCCCGACGAGGGAGGTTGAACCACGGACACCCGTACCGCTCAACTTACCGACAAGGGGAATAGACTTCTTGCGGATATTGCTGTTGGTTTGGATGATGGAGTTTTCGTCTGGACCAATATACGGACCGAAACGACCTTCGCGAACGTAGACTTTGTTCACTTTCTTCTGGAAGTCAGTGACCTTATTGGCACTGCTTATGGTTGATTGAGCCATTTTAGCTACCTTTCAATGTTAAGCCCGTTGGCTATGATGTCCCGCGAAAAGGTCATCGTCCTCCGAAGAGGACTTGACGTTTGCACGCGACGCCGACGGGTTATTTCGGTTGAGATTAGGCACCTTGGATGCAGCGGATGCTGGTTTCGGCTTAACTTCGAGTTGCGTGGCTGTATCCGGAGCTGCTGCCTTGGTCTTCTTCCATTCTCTGAACTCTTTCAGTTCTGGATCGTCCTTCAGCTTAGCAAGTTCCGCATTTTCCATGTCGCGTTTTGCAAGATCATAAGCCATTTTGGCCGGCATAGCATGTTCGCCCACAACTTGATTGAGCATAGGATTGACTTTCGCCATTTCCTGAAAGTGCTCGATCATATCATCGTAGTCAGCATGCATTTCCGTCATCATTGTCTTAGATACTTCAATGCGGACATGGCGCTCGTAGCCCTTTGGATCGGTGGTCTGATCTGGTGGGGCAACTTTGGGCGTCAGTTCTGCAATCCGTCGTTCGTACTTATCAGCAACATCCTTGAGCGCCGCCTTAAAGCGGTGTTCAGGAATCATTTTGTCTTTTTCGGATACCTTATTATCTTCAATGACTGCTGGCGGCTCAGTCCCTTCTTCGCCCTGCTGCTCGGATTTCTCGGCTCCCGCTGATTCTTCCCCGTCCGCTTTCGCTTCTTGTTCCGCATCAGTAGAGACCTCTTCTTTCGTTTCGGTCTCGGTAGCTACTTCTTCCTTGCTGAAGACATCGTGGTTTTCTTGATCAGACATTATGGTTCTCCTATCGCCCGAATATAAAGCGGCGTCCTTTTTCTCGCCCGAATGCTCGGCGGCAGCTTGACCTAGATGGTCGTAGAAAGTTCCGTGTAGCGGCGACCCACACTGTTACGCCCGAAAATTGTCAACCAACAAACGTATACGACCCGCCACCGCCACCTGCCGCAGGAACAATGAAGCACG
>ERZ1292625.877-Hain-H41-01um-R1-877-length-40405-cov-7_pt1 | contig 40405 bp, 46 predicted proteins | sample MGYA00564400_ERZ1292625 | MGnify/ENA primary metagenome ERZ1292625 (study PRJEB36523, sample SAMEA6512639) | groundwater metagenome | collected 2019-01-08 | study: AquaDiva: Metagenomics assemblies of 32 groundwater samples
GATGCCCTCCCCGGCCTCGATGCCCGACCCGGCCTTGATGCCCGACCCTGCCAGAGCGCGCACTCGTCCTGTCGCGTGCAACTCGCCGCGCACACGCACCGATCCGAGGTCTGCGTCGATCTCGACGTGTCCATCGAACCTGATGGAGCCTGACGCCTTGTAATATCCGTGTTCGTCGATGTCCGCTTTGGTGATATTGAGTGTGTTCATTTGGTCTGCTCCTTCGTTTCGACGCCCTGGGATTTCAGAGCGGCGGTCATGTCGTGCAGGTTGACCTTCACGGACAGGCGCACGTCACCGTCCGAGCATCGGTAGTAGTCCTTGAGAAGAGCCCGCACGTCCACGCACGGGGTGCGCGAGGCGATGTACCGATCCGCTTCGCGCTGCGCGTCGTCACCGTAAAAGCGAGCCACGAGCGCACCGCCCTGCGCAACCTCGACGCAGTTGTTGAGGCCGACCTTCCCGGTCGCGTGCGTCGTGAGGATCTCGCTCGCGGGAGAGGGGGCCGGGGAGGGCGCAGCGTGCCGACTCGAATCCGAACCTTCACCCGGTGTCGCTTGCGCGATCGGCGAGGCTTCCTCCGGCTGCGGTCGCACTTGGTTCGGAGCGTTGCTGCTGCGGGCATCTACTTCCCTGCCCTCCCCGGCCTTTGCTTCGAGCGACGTGATGCGCTTCTCGTGCGACCTCAGCCGCAGCACGTCTACGTCCTCCAGCGAACCTTCGGTGAGCACGGCGACGTCGAGGCGTAGCTCGCTTGTCTGCTCGCGCACCTTCGACATCGAGGACTCCAGCGCCTCGATGCGCGCGACGATCTCCTGCGGGCTCGCGTCCAGACTACCGAGCCACGTCTGCATGCGTGCCTGCCTCACCAGCTCGCGCATCTCCTGCGCCTTCTGCATGTCGATCGACCCCGCGAGAGCCACGATCTGCTCCGCGATCTCATCCCGTAACTGCATGGCTCTTCTCCTTCGTGCGCAGTTCTTCGAGCGCGTTCCACTTCTCCATGAACTCGCCGGCGGACATACCCGCACGCGCGACTTGATCTGCGAGCGCGGCCTTCCCGGTCAGCACGTCGAGCTCGAGCTTGCACGCGGCGAGCACGAGCCAGGGATCTCCGACGCGCTTGGGCATCACGATTCCGCGCAGCTTTCCCGCGTCGACGGCGGCGTCGATCGCTTGCTGCGTCGAGGCGGTCTCGCGGATGAGGGTCGAGAGGGCGATCAATGTGCATCCTTCGCATGGAAGAGGGATCCCGCCCGCATCGAGAGATCGCGAGCGGGATCCCAATCGGTCCGCACCGGACCATCGCACACACATCGCGCACTCACTTCTTCACCGGCCTCTCGCCAGTGACGAGCCAGTCCATCGACACGCCAAGGACAATCGCCAGCCGAGCCAGCATCGCGACCGATCCGTTCGTGTCGCCGCACTCGATCTTTCCGATGTGCCCGACCGTGCATCCCACGCGACGCGCGAGGTCCTCTTGCGAGAGGTTCTTCGCGTCGCGTGTCGCGCGCAGTCGAGTTCCCAGGCTCTTGGCTTCCTTGGTCATGCGCGCTCTCAGAACGGCACGTCGTTGACGGGATTCGCAGCCGGACTCACGGCACCGCCGACGTCAGGCCACGGCACGTCGGTCTCGCTGATCGTCTTGCTCGCCTTGCTCGGCGAAGGTGGCTGCTTCGGGCGACCAGCCGGAGCCGAAGGCTTCGAGGCCGCAGCCCGGAGCAACGAGCCGAACTGTGCGTCGAGACCACGCACCGTCTCGGCGTCCTCTCCGCCGGACTGCGGAACGAAGTCGCCAGGGTTCATCCAGCCCGCGCGAAACGACGTCTTGCCGTTGTAGGTGTTCTCGTCGACCTTGATCTGCACGAGCGCTTCGGGCGGAGTCCCGTTCGCAATCTCGCCAAGCGATCCACGCCAGCCGAGCGACGTCGAGAGTTGCTCGACAGTCTTGTCGTTCACCTTCCCGCCCTTGCCGATCACCCAGTAGTCGCCGAACACCTGGTACTCGCCGTACTGTTGCCAGTCGTGCCACTCGTTCTTTTCGTCGAGCTGCGCGACGATGCGGAATCGGATGCTGATCGCAACCGATCCGGTCTCCTTGCTGCGGACTTGCCACGAGACGGGAACCGCCTTGAATATGCCCGTGCGGTCGATCATTTGCGCTTGAGTCACTGAATCACCTCCGTCGTTTTGCTGAACACGAGATCCCAAATCGCTCCGTCCGTCTCGCCCTCGAACGGGACGTCGACCTTCACGTTGCGCGACTTCGCCTTGTGGTCTGGACGTTCGCTCGTCCAGATCGTGCGCGTCCCGCCACCCTTGCCCTTGCCGTCCTTCGCGATCACGTCGTAGCCAACGAAGAGAACGTGGTCGGCCCACTCGAACGCGCGTGCGCGAATCGAGTTCTTGCCGCCCTTGCCGCCCTGGAGGCGCGGCTCGTAGCGGATGAAGTCCTCGCCGATCGGATTCGGCACGTCGCTGATGCAGTCATGGCAGACAAGAACGACGTTCTTGCCCTTTTCGACGAGCCGGTCGCAGTCGGAGATCAACTGGAGGAACGCGTCGTAGACGTGTCCCCATCCCTTGCCCCAGCCGTATCCCTCAATCGACTGGACGCGCCCGCCTTTCTCGTGGGGGACGCTTTCGACGACCCACTCGGTCGCGAGCTCCTCGGCCTTCGTCGCCGAGTCGATGACGATCGTGTCGTAGCCGTCGACGATCGGCGACTGAAGCACGGCTCTGAGTTCCGCGAACGAGCGCAGCGTGTCGATGCGCTGTACGGAAAGTTTGCGCGTGCTGCGCTCGAGGTCGAGGAAGAGTGTCTTGCCAGGCAGAAGGCTCGCGAGTGTCGACTTGCCGACACCGCCTGGGCCGTAGAGCAGGACGCGCTCGGCTCCGTACTGCATGCCCGTCGTTACGACGAACTGGTCAATCGCGACGATCGTCGAACCAGGACCCGCGTTCGACGGTGCGGGGCTCGCGGGCTTGCGCGTCGCGGGCGGTGGGGGGAGAGGTCTTGCGTTCATTGGGTTGCCTCGATTGCCCGAGGCGTGGCGTGGGTTGCCGGGCTTGCTCCCGGCGAGCATAGTTCCGGATGGATTTCGTCCAGTCGAACGAAGCCTTCCGGAGTGTTCGTTGCGAGGTCGGTACGACCGCAGACGTGTAGGTATTCACAGGTCCTCGTCGGCGTCACGCAGGCCGATGAGTTGCGGAACCAGTGCCCCGTCCGCTGTGCTGTTCGCAGCGCCAACTGCTGTTGCCAGAGCTCGTGACGGAACTCTTCGACGTCGACCTCGAGTCGTGGGATCTCGACGCGCGCAAAGTAGTGCTCGTGACGCGCGACGATGTCGTTAGTGAGCCGCTCTCCGTACTCCTCGATCGTCTCGATGCGCGTCTGCAAGACGTAGCCGAGATCGGTGTCGGCGGTCTCGCGCCACTTCTTGCCGTCCTTCGTTCGCACCCGCGCACCGGCTGCGTCGAGCACGACCTTCGCGCCGTCGTCGATGATCGGGAGTTGCTTCGGCGCGAGCCGAGGACGATACGTCACGTCGTAGATCACGGTCGAGACGTCGTAGCCAAGCTCGCGCGCGGCGATGAAGTAGAGCGAGATCTGCTGGTCGTAGCGCAGCCGCACCCAGTAGTCCGAACCCGGCGACAGGTCGCTCGACGTCGTCTTGTATTCCTGGATCGCGAGGCGACCGTCGCCGAGTCGCACTACGCGATCGATCTTGCCTGCGACGTTCCAGAGCGGCGTCGGCGCGCCGGTCTCTGGGTTTCGGAGCGGCAGTTCAAACGCGAGTTCGGTCGCGACCGGATCGTAGCGGCTGTCTCCCCATCGCCACTCGTGCGCGAGGTACAGACGCATCACGGCCTCGCACTCGTACGGATCGAGCGACATCGCGCGCACGATCTCGGCGACATCGAGTCCGGCGTCGGCGGATTCAAGCGCGGCGTGGAACGCGCTACCGATGCGGAGCGGCATGTCCGACGCCTCAGGGCGCAGCCCGTATTCGTACCGCAGGCAGTGCTTGCGCAGGCACTCTCGCGCGCAGGTCATGCGGGAGTTGGTGAGGAGCTGCATGGTCAGTTCCTCGGCTCCGCGAACGCGATCTCGAAAAGGCACCACGCGAGGAAGCCCGCGAAGAGAAGTGCGAGGGTGAGGGTCATTGGTCATGCTCCAGCCAGAAGATGAGCCCGCGCCCGAGCGAGTCGATCTCGCGCAGCCGACGCATGGCAGGTTCGTGCGTGTCGCGTTCAGCGTCGCTGCATCCGCGGAGTGCGAGCAGAGTTCGAGCCCGCTCTTGCTGCGCCTCATGCACGAGCGCGGTGAGTCGCTCGACTAGATCCGTGTCGGTCGCGTTCATTCGTGCGACCCTCGGCATCGGATGCCGTGCGCGGGGCACGTCGTGGATCGGATGCAGACGCAGTGCTGACGCTCGGCGAGAGCGCAGCAATCGCCGTCGAGCACCCATCGCGGCGTCTGGTCAGGGATCGTGACCGACGCCCACCAAGCGCGCGCGTACTCGCGCTTCTCGGCGGAGCACTGGCTGCATGACATGTAGGAGCACTCCTTGTCGGTGAGGTCCTCGGCGCGACCGTGCGCCCGGCAGGCGAAGTAGATGTAGCCGTGCGTGGCGCTCTTGCATTCGTAGACGTTGGCTGCTGCTTCCATGTCGTTATGTACGGCATTCTACGTCCGGCATTCTGCGCGCGCCATACGGAATCTTCGATCCTTCGCAACGCTAGATCCGATGGGCGGTTGCGGACGCGAGGTCGATCGTTCGGGGCGCACGATCTTGAAGTGTCCGGCTGTAGGTCGGTAGGGTCCGACACGTCGAGGCATGTGCCGCGACGCGACAAGACCATGAACGGAGACCCTGCAATATGGATGAAACACCGAAAACACGGCGCACCTACACGGAAGACGAGCGCCTCGCGCGGCTCGACTCTCAACGGCAGATGATCCTCGATCGCGCGGCGAAGAAGCGGCGCGAACGCATCGCGGAGGCCGCGATGCTGATCCGGGGGCTCGACGAAGTCGCGTCGGCGCACGCGGAGCTTGTGCGGTGTCTCGACAAGCTCGCGACCGACGAAGCCAAAGGGGCAAGGTCGTGAGTTACCAGGAGTTCTTGAAGTTGAAACGCCGCGTCGATGTCCCGACAGGCATGGAGATCGCGCGCGAGTCGATCTCGTCCAAGCTGTTCCCATTCCAGCGCGACGTCGTGCGGTGGGCTCTCCGACGTGGACGTGCCGCTATCTTCGGGGACTGCGGGCTTGGCAAGACGCCGATGCAGCTCGTGTGGGCGGATCACGTCGCGCGACACACTGGCAAGCCCGTGATGATCCTTGCCCCGCTGGCTGTGGCGGCTCAGACCGCTCGCGAAGGAACGAAATTCGACGTCCACGTTACGACGTGCCGCAGGCAAGCGGACGTGAAGGACGGAGTGAACATCGCCAACTACGAGATGCTGGAGCACTTCGACCCTAGCGCGTTCGGCGGGGTGGTGCTCGACGAATCGAGCATCCTCAAGAGCTACGACGGCGCGTACCGAACGGCGATCATCGAGGCATTCCGGCGCACGCCGTACCGTCTCGCTTGCACCGCGACACCCGCGCCGAACGACCACATGGAACTAGGCAACCACGCCGAGTTTCTCGGGACGATGACGCGCACGGAGATGCTATCCATGTTCTTCGTCCACGACGGAGGCGAGACGCAGACGTGGAGGCTCAAGGGTCACGCCGAGTCGGAGTTCTGGCGCTGGGTCACGTCATGGGCGCTAATGTTTCGCAAGCCGTCCGATCTTGGCTACTCCGACGACGGGTTCTCGCTTCCTGCGATTGAGTACTTCGAGCACGTCATTCATCTCGACCCGGAGGACGCGGGACTTCTCTTCGATGTCGGCTCGCCGGACCTGATCGCCCGTCGTCGCGCGCGGAAGAACTCAACCGAGGATCGTGCGCACGCGGCGGCGAAGATCGTGAATGAGAGCACGGAGCCGTGGGTCGTGTGGTGCGACCTCAATGCGGAGTCCGAGGCGCTCGCGTCGATGATCGATGGCGCCGTCGAAGTCACGGGATCGCAGCCGAACGACGAGAAGGAGCGGCGGATGCTCGACTTTTCCGAGGGCCGCGCGCGCGTCATCGTCACGAAGCCGAAGATCGCTGGCTTCGGCATGAACTGGCAGCACTGCCGGAACGTGATGTTCGTCGGACTCTCTGACAGCTACGAGGCGATCTATCAGGCTGTGCGCCGATGCTGGCGCTTTGGACAGGAGCGCGAAGTGCGCGTGCATTTCGTCACGGCGAGCACGGAAAGCGCGGTGCGCGCGAACGTGAAGCGCAAGGAGTTGGACGCGGAACGGATGCTTACGGAGATGGTTGCTCACATGGCAGACTCGAATCGAGAAGAAGTGCAAGGGACGGTGCGCACGGAGTCCACGTTTGCGGAGTCGGTTGCGACCGGCGAGCGGTGGAAACTTCATCTTGGCGATTGCGTCGATACGGTCGGGCGCATGGAGCCGGAGTCGGTCGACTTCTCGATCTTCTCGCCGCCGTTCGCGTCACTATACACCTACTCGAACTCCGACCGCGACATGGGTAACTGCGTCAACCACGACGAGTTCGCACGGCATTTCCAGTTCCTCGTGCGCGAACTTTTCCGCGTGACGAGGCCCGGTCGGCTGTGTTCCTTCCACTGCATGAACCTGCCGACGAGCAAGGTGCGCGACGGGGAGATAGGCATCGCGGACTTCCGTGGCGACTTGATCCGCGCCTTCCTCGCCGAAGGTTGGATTTATCACTCCGAGGTCGTGATCTGGAAAGACCCCGTGACTGCGATGCAGCGCACGAAAGCGCTCGGGCTGCTCCACAAGCAACTCAAGAAGGACTCGTGCATGTCGCGGCAAGGGATCCCCGACTACCTCGTGACGATGCGCAAGCCCGGCGTGAACACGCGCCGCGTCGAGAACACGAACGAGACGTTCCCGGTGTCCGAGTGGCAGAAGATCGCGTCGCCGATATGGATGGACATTCAGCCGAATGACACGCTCCAGAAGGAAAGCGCGCGCGAGGAAAACGACGAGCGGCACATCTGCCCGCTCCAACTTGAAGTGATCCGTCGCGCCATGCGGTTGTGGTCGCGCGAGGACGATCTTGTGCTGTCGCCGTTCACAGGCATCGGGTCGGAGGGCTACGTCGCACTCGACATGGGGAGGCGGTTCGTCGGTGTCGAACTCAAGCGGAGCTACTTCGATCAGGCACGAAAGAACCTCGCGAACGCCGAGCGCAACGCGAAGCAGGCGGATCTCTTTTCGACCGTGGATGTTGATCAATGAGATGGCGCGAATTCTCCCGCATGTCGCGCGGTCAGCGCGTCGTGTGGATGCCCACAGGGGAGCGCGGAGTCGTGATCCGATCCAGCATTCGCTGTCCCTGGATCCGATGGGACTCAGGTCGCATCGACAAGCTCGACGTCAACGAGGACAGCTACCACCTCGTGCATGACAAGCGAGCGAACGAGCCCGAGCTGTCGATCATCGAACTCGAGCGGCGGCGGACAAACGCACGGATACGGCCGCACCAGATCGAGGACGGCTCGCCCGAGGAGCTCGAACTGGTCTACCGCGAGGCTCAGGCGATCCGGGCCGAGCGCGAATGCCCAACCAAGAGGATCGAGCCGAGCAGCGTGCCGATGATGCGGGGAGAGGCGAATGCGCGATGAGAGAGATCATCCTCACTCGATGGTCGATCCAGGTGCGCGACTGGCTCGGATCCGACACGTTGCGCGCCATGTCAGCCGAGGCTGAGGCTCTCTTTCTGCGATTGTGCATCGACCAGTGGGAGCGCGGATCCGCGCGCGGAGACAAGGATCTCTGGCTGCGCGCGCACGGACATCGATTCGTCGACTTCGAGCGCGCCTGGTCGGAGGCGACGGGCCCGTTCGAGACCACAGAAAGCGGGCTCGTTCACCCTCGCGTCGCATCCGATCGTGCGCGATGCGTCGGCGAAATCAAGACCAAGACCAAGGCCGCACAGATGACTAACACGAAGCGTCGCTCCGACGCTGACCGCACGCTCAGCGGACGCTCAGCGCACGCTCAGCGCACGCTCAGCGGACGCTCAGCGCACGCTCAGCGCACGCTGATGGGTCCCTCCGCTTCCGCTTCCGCCTCCGCCTCCGATCCGGAGACTCTCCCTGGCGGGAGAGAGCCCGCGAGCGCGCACGAGACGACCGCCAAGAGTCGCAAGCGACGCAGAGCCCCGCAGCCCGTCGACCCAGCGACCGTCCCGCTCCCAGCCGCGATCGACACCCCCGCCGTCCGAGCCGAACTCGCGGCATGGGTGGCGCGCCGCGCCGAAGAGCGCTACCCTCCGCTCGGCCCTGTCGGCCTCGCCCGTGTCGTCGCGCAACTCACACCCCGTGGGGCTGCATTTGCCGCCCGAGCCATCGGCCTCGCCGCCGACAAGGGCTGGCGTGGCGTCCGCGCCGACTGGGTCGATCGCGAGGACAGCGTCTCGAAACCGAGCGCGAATGGCCGGCACGGATCAGCGCCGAGCCCGGCACCATCCGTCGCGACAAGCGCCGCCTACGAACGCTGGACACCACCGCCGGAGGAGCAACATGGCGTCTGAACACCAGGCAGTTCTCGACGCCGAGCGATCCCTCGTCGGAGCCATCCTGCTCGACGCGAGTCGTGCCCCAGACGCAGCCGCGATCGTCGCACCCGAGGACTTCCTCGCGCAGGACGTGCGACTCGTGTTCGAGGTCGTCGTCGCGCTCGACAACGCTCGCGCCGGCGTCGATTGCGTCACCGTCGCGCACGAGCTCGACCGACGCGGACAACTCGACCTCGTCGGGCGACGCGCCGGCATCGTCGAGCTCGCAAACTGCGTCACATCCGCCGCGCATCTCACGCACCACGCACGCATCGTCACCGAGGCCGCGACCCTGCGCCGCCTCGAGGCCTGGTCTCGACGCAAGGCCGAGGAATCCAGCGAACTCGCTCCCGACGCCGGATCAGTGCGAGAGTTCCTCGAGGACGCCGAGCGCGAGCTACTCGCCATCACGCGATCTCGCGACGCAGCCAAAACGCCGACCGTCGCTCGACTCGTCGACGAAATCGAAAGCTCGCTCGGACAGGGTGGACGCAGAGGACTCTCCACCGGACTCGTCGATCTCGACGCGCTCCTCAACGGCCTAAAACCAGGCCAACTCGTCATCGGCGCTGGACGTCCAGGCATGGGCAAGACTGGCCTCGCGTGCAAGCTCGCAGAATCCGCTGCGATCCGAGAAAACGCCGAGGGCGTGATCTACTTCTCGCTCGAAATGGACCCAAGATCCATCGTCGAACGCGTCATCGCCGCGCGCGCACGCATCTCGACCCGCGACATCGAGCGCGGATCCATTCCAGGCGACCGACGATCAGCCTGGGACGAGACCGTCACCGACCTCCGAGCCTCCGGGCTCTCCGTCTCCTCCCGCTCGCGCACCGTCCAGGCAATGCGTGGAGAAGCGCGACGCTGGAAACAGAAGCACGGACTCGCGCTCATCGTCGTCGACTATCTGCAACTCATGCGCGGGCCCAAGTCCGACAGCCGACAAGAAGAAGTCGCCTCGATCAGCCGCGAACTCAAGGAAATGGCTGAGGAGTTTGCCGTCCCCGTGCTCGCAATGGCGCAGCTCAACCGACAAGCCGAAGTTCGCAGCGACAAACGTCCAGGGCTCGCCGATCTCCGCGAATCCGGCGCAATCGAGCAAGACGCCGACGTCGTCGTGCTTGTCTTCCGCGAGGACTACTACAAGAAACCAGCCGAATACGACCACAAAGCCGAACTCATCGTCGCCAAGCACCGCAACGGACCAACGGGAACAATCGTCGTCGGCTTCGAGGCTCAGTCCGTTCGCTTCTTCAACGCCGCACCAGTGGAGGCCGTCGCGTGGTATCCGGGAATGAAATGAACGACTCCGGTCGAATCCTGCGGCAAGCTCTCGCGGCGATGATCGTTAGCCTCCAGGCTCAGGACTCTGGCGACAACAACCTCGCGAAGCTCGCGCGCGATCAAGCCGCTTTGTTCCTTCGCCGTGCGGCCGTCCTCGAACGACCACACGCCGAACTCGTCGCCAACTGCGGAGCGCGCCAATGAGGCGGCACGCCGACACAGAAGGCCGAGCCGAGTCGGCCGGCCCGCTCTTCGAGTGCGCCACCACACGCGCCGAGACCAAGCGCGACTTCGGCATGTCCCGCGCCGCGCACGCAGCCGAGCGCCACGCACCGGGATGGGAGGATCAGGCCATCGCCGACATGCGCGTCTTCGCGAGCGAACACGAGTACTTCGCCGTGGAGGACTTCCGTGCCGCATGTCCTCTCCCGTCCGACGTGAACCCAAAGGCCCTCGGCGGCGTCATGAAGCGCGCGCAGCGACTCGGCATCGTCAAGGCCGACGGCTTCGTGCTCGTCAACTGCTCCAATCGCAGTCCCCGCGTGCGCTGGAGCTCGCTCGTGTTCCAAGGTGCATCCAGACCATGAACACTACGCGCACGGTCGCTGTTCTCGCCGCCATGCTCTGCGTCGGCATGGGGCTTCTGTACTGCTTGGCCGTCGGCATTCAATCCGCCGCGAGACTGCTGAATCACTAGGAGCGCCGATCTACGAAATCGACTCTAGACAAAGAAACCGAACCGCAGTTTTCGCAACCGTGGATGAAACCGTGGCTTGAGGTCTTTACTAAGACGCGCGGTGTCGTTCAATCGTGCGACGCACTCAAACTGCATCGCACAACGCCGCATCGAGCAAAGAAGGTCGATCCGGTCTTTGCTCGCGCGTGGGCCGAAGCCGAAGTCACCGTCACTGAGCAACTTGAACTGAGTGCGCTTGGCCGAGCAATCGAAGGCTGGCTTGAGCCGGTTTTCTTTCAGGGTGTTCAGGTCGGAGAGATTCGTCGCTTCTCAAACTCGCTCACGATCTTCCTCCTCAAATGTCGCAAGCCAAGCGTCTACAACATTGCGCCGGGGCAAACTGGTGCTGAGGTGACGACGCAAGATCAAGCTGGCGAGATCCGCGATGCGCTCGCGCTTATGGAGCGCAGTGTCGGCGGCAAACAAGACGAACAAGAATCAGAGACAGGAGACGGCGAGAATGCGTCGAGCGAGTGAGCGCCTCGTCATCTGGCTCGGATGCGTCATGTCCGGGCTCAACCTCCCACGCGGCGCGCGGTCCGTCGCGGCGAATCACGAAATCGTATCGTTCGCATGACCGCAACCTCAAACCTGCCTCGGCGCTGGCATCCATTGCGCAAGCACGCTGAGCAGGATCAGTTCTTCAACGCACGCGAACGGTTCCTTGTTGCTGTTGCCGGTCGACGATCAGGAAAGACGGAGATTGCCAAGCGCCGGCTCGTACGGTCGGCACTCGCCTTCTCTACGTTCCCAGGCAAGTTCATTGCGTGCGCCCCGACACGCGACCAAGCGAAGCGCATCTACTGGGACGACATCAAAGCACTCGTCCCGAAGTCTCTGATTGTCGACGTCAGCGAGACGGAGCTCATGCTTCGCCTCGTCACCGGAACTCGCCTCGGCGTTGTTGGCATGGACAAGCCCGAGCGCGCCGAAGGTGAGCCCATCGACGGCGTGATTCTCGACGAGTTCGCGGACATGAAGCCGCGTGCGTTCCAAGCGAGCGTTCGTCCCGCGCTGTCCACCGTGGGCCGACCCGGATGGGCGATCTTCATCGGGAAACCAAAAGGCCGAAACCACTTCTACCAGCTCTGGAACAAAGCCCGATCGCAATCGGACCCAAGCTGGCGAGCTTTCCATTGGCGGTCGAGCACCGTCATTGACCCTGAAGAGGACGCCGCCGCTCGGCGCGATCTCGATCCGCTCACCTACGCGCAGGAGTACGACGCCGACTTCGTCAACTTCGAGGGACGCATCTACTACCCGTTCGAGGCCGCCGTCCATGCGAACGAACGCCTCCCGTACCACGACGAAGCGGACCTCGTGTTCGCCTTCGACTTCAACGTCGCGCCGGGTATTGCCGTCGTCTGCCAAGAGCATCGCTACGACGGAACGAATCCGAAGGTCGCAGGTGAGATCACCGCCGTCATCGGCGAGGTGTGGATCCCGCAGAACTCGAATACGCCGGCGGTGTGCCGGAAGCTCGCGGCGGACTGGGGCAGGCACAAGGGACACGTCTACCTGTACGGCGACGCGACCGGCGGATCGCGTGGCAGCGCGAAGGTCCTCGGGTCTGACTGGGACCTGATCGAGGCCGAGCTTCGCCCCGTGTTCGGCAGCCGGCTACATCTTCGTGTTCCGCGCGCGAACCCGCACGAGCGCGTGCGCGTGAACGCGATGAACTCGCGGATGCTCACAGCCGATGGACGAATCCGGATGCTCGTTGACCCGGCCAGGGCCCCTCACGTCGTCGAGGATCTCGAAGGCGTCGTCGCGCTCGAGGGTGGCTCTGGCGAGATCGACAAGTCGAGCTATCCGATGCTGACCCACGTCTCGGATGCGCTCGGATACTACGTCGAGCGCCGGCACCCGATCGTCGAGCACGTCGTGACGAGCGAGGACATCTGATCCGTGGACTCCGCGCACGCCTCTCGACAAGCGGCGGGCGACATGCGTAGAGTCGTCAGCGACCCACGGAGAGCGACCGGCGGATTGATCTTCGATCTCGATGCCTTGGAGTGGCGGCCGCTGCGCGCGGCTGGAGGCGATTTCGCGTCCATCGGTTCGATGGCGCTGCATCGTTTCGGTGCGGAGTCGATCCTGATCTCGAACGCTGCGTGGGCTCCTGGGGACGAGCCGGTTCGGACCGTCGAGGTATCGTGTCCGCAGCTTCCTCGTCTGCCCCGCGTCTTCCCTCCGCGCTTCGCTTGGAGTTTGCGCCCGGATCGTGATGGCCCCGTGTCCGCGCATGGATTCGCATCGGTGATGACGCCGACGGACGCCGGCGAGCAGGGCGGCGGGTTCATCGAGCTCCATCCGCCGACAAGCCGATGCTCTGCCGCGATCGTGGACTCATGGATCGACCGTTCCCCCGTCGCGGCGTTCAACCGACGCACGGGCCGTGCGCTGACGCGGCGCGATCTCGGCAAGGGGTTCGAGTACCGGCTAGAGCGCGGGTCGGACACGATTCAGCGCCTGCCCCAGTTCGTGCGCGGGACTGTCCCGCTCGCGCTTGCGGGGTGGGAAGCTCCCGACGAACAGCATCTCGTGCGAGCGTTCATGCGTGCGCTCGGCGCGTGGCGCGAGGGGCGCGATCCGGTGGCGCGATGGTGGATCCTGATGCTCGCCGAGGATGCTCGGCTTGCCTACCAAGAGGCGACGATTCCGCAGACGAGCGACTGGCGTCCGTTCTCGCTCGGCAACGCGCTCGCGGATGCGGCGCAAAATCCTGGGCATGGTGGTCGCATCGTGCGCGGTGTCGCGTGGGTCTTGCGTCTCGGCGCAGCGGCGCTCGAGGTCGGCGCTCCGAATCAAGACGAGTGGCGCGCGTGGATTGCAGCGATGGTGCGCTATGTCCATCTCGTGCAGCTCGACAACGGGGCCTTCTACTCCGCGCCGTACGCCGATCCGAACGGCAATCCGACGTGGGCAGACCAGGGCGAAGCGTGGAATCTCTACGGGCTCGACGAGCGATACTCCGAGTGCCCGAGCTGGCAGATTCCGTTCCTTGTGCGCGCTCTGTGGGAAGCGCAAGTACAGGTGCCGGAGTTGAGCCGCCGCGTCGTGACGATCCTTGGGAAGACGCGGAAACTTTGGGGGACTGCGCCACTCGTCGCGGACATGTACGGCGGCGTCCCTGGTTTGCCTCTGTACCTCGTCACGGCTGAGAACGGCGTCCCGGTTCCGAGCGTGGACGCTGGCGTTGGCCCGGCGCGCTCGATGTACGACGCCGACGCGTTCGCAGTGTTCGTGCGCGCTGGACTGCTGCTGAAGTTGCCCGCGCAGTACGACTCGGCGGGAACGCCAGGAATCACCGACGACGCGCTTCGCGTTGCGGCGGAGTTCGGCACAGATCAGGGCAGCTTCGCTTTCGGCGATGCTGGAGGAGTGCGGTGAGCGGGCAGAGGCACGTCCTCGCGTGGTTGTCGCGTTCTCCTGAGCGCGATCGCCACGTCCCGCAGTCTCAAGAAAGCACCATGACGGACACGAAATCGAAGGCGCTCTCGCACTCATCCCCGGTGACGATCGGGCTGATGCTCGTCGTGCTGTCTGGAACGGTTTGGAACGTGCAGCAGACGGCGAGTATGCGTGACGACATCGAGCACGACATGCGCACGCGCTACGTCACGCGCGAGTTGTTCGACGCTCGGATGAGCGCCCTCGCTGACCAGATCGCGGACTTGAAGGATGAGATTCGCAAGCGATGAGCCCGCGAATTCAGATCCTTGTGCTACTTGCGACGCTCGCATCGACGGTGCTGGTTGGTATCGAGTTGCGCGGGCTCCGATCGGGACTCGACCTACTCGTCCGCTCTGGCGTGGACGTGACGCAGCACGCGAGCGCGTCGTGGCGCGAGGTTGACGGCGTTGCGTTCTCGGTGCGGACGTACCGCAATCCGAGCGAGGATGCGACGGAGTTCGTGCGTCGTCATGCGGATGCTGTCCTAGCAATGGGCGCGTCGATCACAGGTAGGTCACCCGACACGGAGCGCAGACATGAAGGCCGCTAAGACGATCGTGGTTGCTGGTGGAGTCCCGTACGAAGTCGCTGGCACGCGCCTTTCCGGCGAGAGCGTGAACGCCTTCATTGCGCGGCACCTGGGACATGTGTATGCGTTCATCGCGCAGATGGGCGATGAGGTCGAGTCCTTGGAAACGGAGTTCTCCCCGTGAACTGCTTCAAACGAATGCTGGGCTTCGCGCCCGTGGTGAAGATCGAAGTCTTCCAGGCTCTCGACGGCTGGCGCTGGAGGATGCGCGCGCGCAACGGCGAGATCGTCGCGCAGTCAGAAGCGTACACGCGGCGCGAGAGTGCCGTTGACACGGCCACCATGTTCACGAAGGCGTCGATCGTCATGGAGAAATCACAATGAAGCACACCCCCGTCTACCGTCTGCCCATCTGGTTCCCTCTCTACCTGTTTGCCGTCGTCGCGATCGTGCTCAGCATCGCCGCGTGCTCGATCACGCCTGAGTCGCTGACGCCGACGCAGCGCACCGAAGCTGAGGCGATCAAGTCGCGCAACGACGCGGCGAAGGACGCGGCAGAACAAGCGCCGACGCCCGAGGCGAAGGCCGATGCGGAGAAGCTCGTCACGATGACGGAGAAGGAGATGGCCGACTTCGAGGCGCGGGTCATGCGTGATCGCGCGGGTCCGATCGTGTCGGGGCTCTCGGCTGTGCATCCCGCTCTCGGTTGGTTGCCTGGTCTGCTCCCGCTCGCGCCGTTGCTCGGCAAGCGTGGACGCAAGCACTTCTGGGGCGCGATCCAGAACGTCAACCCGTGGGCCGGTCCCGAGGAAGGCGCAGAGAAGGGCATTGCGCCGGTCGCAGCGGTGCAGGATCTGCTCCGCATGTGGGGGATCATGCACTCGTCCGAGTCGAGCAAGGCTGCGTTTGAAGCGCCGAAGGTGACGACCAATGCGTGACACAGAGCACATCTGGAAGACGCTCGCCGTCGCCGTGCTCCTGCTCATCGCATGGGCGGTGTCGGGCTGTCGCGGCCCTCAAGCCGCCGAGCGCGTGCTCTCGACGTTCACCGTCGCGTACACGGACGGCTCGGGATCGACGAGCGGCACGCACGGAGGGGTGCTCGACAACGCCTACGGAGCGGACTCGTCGTACTCCGGCGGCGGATCGAGCGACACGGACTACAGCGCGTGGACGTTCAGCATCCAGCCCCTCGTTGCGATGCACGACCCGCACGAACGCACGCGCGAGTCGCTCGATGCGATGCTCGCGGACATGCGCGCACGCGACGATTCCGAGCGGGCCGCGCGCCTGCCGTTCGTCGAGAGCGCACCCGTAACCGGAGTCGTTACGACCGAGGCCACTCCTGCGAGCGGTGGCTCGGCGGGAAGCGTGACGGCTCCGGCCTCTCCAGTCGCGGGTGCCGTCGAAACCCGTTCCACGAATCCGGGTCAATCCGACGCGCCCGCGACTGATCTCCCTTGGTGGAAGGATGCCGCGATCCTCACCATGTGGGCCGGGATCATCGCGGCACTTGTCGGTGGCATCGTCAAGTTCTGGCCTCGATCGAAGAAGGAGTGAGCATGAGCCGCATCCGCAAGATCCTCGCCGCGCTCGGCCTCGTGAAGAAGCCGCCCGCGACCGTCACGAGCACGGAGACGAAGCCGCACCGTGCCGCGCTTGCCGTCGTCCTCCTCGCCCCGTTCGCCGACCCGGCCTCGTGTCGCGTGACGATGCGCCCGACAGACTGGAGCGAGGTGCGTGTCATGGCTCCCGCTTCGGGGCCGTTCACGTCGCTCGCCGTCGAGCTGTGCGTCACGTTTGAGCAGACTGTCTCGCTCGAAAACCTGTGGGTGTTCGGCGGCACGCGCTGGCACGTCCGCGACCTCGCAATCGAGATCGAGGCGAGCTTCGACCCGTTGTTCGCGCCTGGGTTCGCGCTCATCCCACCGACCGTCATCGCGCTCCCAGATGTCGCGGGATCCGTGGGTCCGTTCGACGGCACGTTCGACTTCGGCGGCACGAGCGGCGAGGCGATCCCGCAGAGCACGTCGGCGCTCGTCACCGCGACGCTAGCGGTCGCTGACCCGACGTTCTTCCTGTCGCCTTGGCCCGTCTACCTCCGCACGCGCACGCTGCCCTACACGCAAACGAGCGGATCGCCAGCGATGGTCTTCACCTCGACGGCGAGCGCTGGCGGCGGGCTCGTCGTGACCTACGTTCCCTGACCCGATCCCCCGCTGCGGCTCTGACAACATGACCAACCCCCGTGCCGATGAGCCGTGGCGGGGCCTCCGATGCGCTACGACCACGACATCGACGAACGCGCGATCCTCGCGGTCGCACGTCGCCATCGTGACGCGGACGACATCGCGCAGCTCGCGCGTCTGTGGGTGCTCGAAGCGCGAGAGCCACGGGACTGCTCACGCGGTGAGCGCGCAGCCTACGTCACGTCGATCGCTCGCAATGCGGCGAGGCGGCATCTGCGGACGCGCACGCGGTGGGGCCGCGACGGCGAGAGCGGCGGCATCGAGCGCGTCCTCGACCGGGAGCACTCGATCGACGCGCGCCTCGACATCGACGCCTCACTTCGCCACCTCTCACCGCGCATCCGCATGTGGTTTCGGCTGCGGTTCATCGCCGGGATGTCACGCACGGACGCAGCTCGCTGGCTCGGTGTCTCGACCAAGACGATCGAGGCGCAGCTCACGAAGGGTTATCATGAAGGACTCCGCCCCTAAGCGCAGATCATGGAACGCACCGAGTGAGATCTATGGCGATCGCGTGCCGCGTGAGATGCGCCACGAGGACAGCCGGCGACGTCTCGACGATGGGCACTTCGAGCGCGTGGATTCGACAACGACGCGGCACGCCAAATACCTCGACAAGCTCAGACAGCGCGACCGCGCGTACGACCCCGACCTGAATTGGTGGCACTGATGGACGCGAAACAGAACATCGACATCTCATGCCCCGCGCACCTTCGCATGAAGGAACAGTGGGAGCTCATCGACGCTCTCCTCGGAAGCACGTTGCGAATCCGTCGAGACGCCGTGAAGTGGCTTCCGAAAGAAGAGCGCGAGTCGAACATCGCCTACCGGGTGCGCTTGGAGCGTTCGATCCTGTACGGAGCGCTGCGTGACACAATCCGCCGCCTGCGATCGAAGCCGTTCTCGAAGCCGGTCAAACTGGAGGGGAGCAAGCCCGAGCAGATCGAGTCCTTCATCGAGGACTCCGACGGAGCCGGCACGGACCTGACGCAGTTCGCAGGGGCGATGTTCGATGACGCCGTCGCGCACGGCCTCACGCACTGCCTGGTCGACTTCCCCCGCGTGGCGGAGAAACCCGACGAGACTCGCGATGAGATCGCGACGCGCGTGCGATCAATGCGCGAGCGTGAACTCGGGATCCGCGCACGGTTCGTGCACGTCAAGGCGTGCGACCTCGTCTACTGGGCGAGCGAGCGAGACAGTTCCGGGCGACTTGTGCTCTCGGAGATCAGGATCAAGGAGTGCGCGAGCGAGGACGACGGATCGGGAACGCAGGTCGAGCGCGAGCACGTTCGCGTCCTCACTCCGCGCGACTGGACGCTCTACGTCAAACGCGAGAGTAAGTGGGTCGTCAGTGACAGCGGCACGCACACCTTCGGGCGCATTCCGCTGGTCACCGTCTACTTCCAGCGCACGGGGTTCATGTGCGCCGAGCCGCCCCTATGTGAATTGGCGTGGCTGAATCTCGCGCACTACCAGAGCGACTCTGACCAGCGCAACATCCTCCGATTCGCGCGCTTCGGCATCCTGTTCATGAAGGGCGTGACGGCGGAGGAGAAGAAGACCGAGATCACGATCGGGCCGTCGAAGCTGATTCGGTCGTCGAGCCCCGACGCCGACCTCAAAGTCGTCGAGCACTCCGGGAAGTCGATCGAAGCGGGCCGTCTCGATCTCCAGGACCTCGAAGCGCGCATGGAGATGCTCGGACTTCAGCCGCTCATGTCTCGCACGGGCGATGCGACGGCTACCGGGCAGGCGATCGACGAGTCGAAGACGCAGTGCGACGTGCAGGCGTGGGTGCGTTCCTTGGAGCGAGGGCTCACGCAGGCGTTCGGGATGGCGGCCGAATGGATGGCCGTCGCGTTGCCGGCGGACTTCAAGGTGGACATCTTCTCGGAGTTCGGCCTCGCGATGCGCGCCGCTGAAGACATCCGCAACCTGATTGCGGCGCGTCAAGGCGGCCTGATCTCGCACGAGACGTTCCTCCTCGAGGTGCGCCGGCGCGCACTGATCTCAGAGACCGTCGACCCGAAGGAAGAGATTCAGCGCATCGAGGACGAGGGGCCTGGCGTCGATGGTCTCGTTGGGATCGCGGCGCTCGCCGCCGATGCGGCCAAGGAGCCCGACGAGGATCCTTCCGATCCTGAAGAGGACGAGCGTTCGGCTGCATGATTCTGCAAGCCGAAGGAGTGTTGACCGTGAACGAGCGCCTTCTGCGCGCGGCGATTCGTCACGCCGTGTTGATGGAGCGAATGAAGGCGAGCGAGGTCGAGGCGATCATCTCGATGCTGAATCGAGACGTGATCCCCGACATCACCGCGCGTCTGCGGTGGATGCTCGATCGTGTCAACCTGCGCGGGATCGATGCGTTGGTACTCAAGACGCAGCGCTACAAGGACATGATCTCCGGCCTAAACGGAGTCATCGACGAAGGCACGCGAGCGATTCGGCTTGAGCACGTCGACCGGCTGATCGAGGTCGCGAAGTACGAAGCCGAGTGGCAGCGCGGCGCAATCGCGCGTGCTTCGCCTGTCAACGTGAAGCTCGACCTTCCAAGCGTCTCGACAATGCGCTCGATCGTGACGTCGCGTCCGTTCGAGGGTCACCTGATGCGCGATTGGTGGTCGGGGCTTGCGGAGGCGACGAAGGGCAGGGTCCAGGCGCAGATCAATGCAGGCCTGAGTCTGTCTGAGGGCACGGACGAAATCGTTCGGCGGATTCGAGGCACGGCTCAGGCGCGATTCCAAGACGGCGCGATGCAGACGACGCGCCGCAACGCGGAAGCGATCGTGCGGACTGCGACGCAGCATGTGTCGTCGAACACGCGCGAGGCGATGTACGAAGCGAACTCGGACGTCATCGACGGAGTGCAGATCGTGGCGACGCTCGACACGCGCACGACGCCAATCTGTCGGTCGCAGGACGGCAAGGTGTACAAGGCCGGCGAGGGGCCGCGTCCTCCGTTCCACTGGGGATGCCGCACCACGACGGCTCCCGTTCTAAAGAGCTGGAAGGCGCTCGGGCTGCCGTTCAAGGAACTCGACGCGCCCGGACGCGCATCGATGAACGGGCAAGTACCCGCATCGATGACGTACTACGAATGGCTCGCGTCGCAGCCCGCGAACGTGCAGGACATGGCGCTTGGACCTTCGCGCGGGAAGCTGTTCCGCAGCGGCAAGGTGTCCGCCGAGCGCTTCGTCGATGTACGCGGGCGACCGCTGACGCTGAAAGAACTCGCGGCCGTGGAGGCTGCGTAGACCCACTGACCCACTCTGAGGATTGATCGAATGGCACTGAGAGCACTGATCACGAAGGACGAACACGCGAAGCTCGCCGAGGCGTTGAGGGGCGAGTACCAGGCACAGTCGGACGGGACCTACCTGCTGGCCGTCGAAGGCATCAACGGCTTCTCGCTCGAGAACGTCACCGGCCTCAAGGCGAGCCTTTCCGAGGAGCGCGAGGCGAAGCGCAAGCTCGAAGCGCGCATGACCGCCCTGGGCGACATCGATCCCGACAAGGCTCGGGACGCGCTCTCGAAGGTCGAGAAGATGTCCAAGTGGACACCCGAGGAGAAGGTCGCCGAGCAGATCAAGGCGCAGATCGAGCAGATCGAGCGCAAGTACATGGCGGAGATCAAGACCAAGGACGAGCGTCTCGGCAAGCTGGACGGTGCGGTGCGCGGCCTGGTGGTCGACTCCGAGGTGCAGCGCGTGCTCGCCGGCAAGGGATCGGCGAAGCTGCTTCTGCCTGCGATCCGCGAGCGGATCCGTGTCGAGGAGCAAGACGGCCAGTTTCGTTCGGTCGTGCTCGATGACCGAGGGAACCCGCGCATCACGATGAAGTCTGGCAGCAACGAGCAGATGGGCATCGAGGAGTTCGTCCTCGGTCTGAAGTCTGACCCGGAACTTGGACACGCATTCTTTGGATCGGGGCACTCCGGGACCGGCGCGTCTGGAACGATCGGCGGTGGCGGCGGAGGGACAGGCAGGTTCGTGCTGCGCGAGTCGGAAGCGCGCGACCACGACCGCTACCGGACGATGCGCGCCGAGGCCGAGAAGGCTGGCAAGTCGGTCGAAGTCGTGCCCGACTGACAGGGCCTGAGCAAAACGAATGGAGGCCGCCGGCTACATCACCGGCGGCCTCCGCCGCTATCGCGACCCGACGCAGGCCATCGAGCCAGCGGGCATCGTACTTGACGCACGGCCGTCGACGTGTCATCGTCCGTGCATAGCCCCTAGCGTCATGGCGGGATGCCGAGCGCGAGGATGGAACGACGGGCTCAATGGCGGGATGCCGAGTCCGAAGTGATCTCCGGGGTTCGAACGCGGAAGCGGGATGCTGAGGCGGCGGCGCTGAGGGCCGGGATGGCGAGGCGCTGAGGACAAGTCCGATTGACCTCAGCCACGGCCATTGGCCGTGAAAGTGCAGCGCACATGGCCAACACCCTTGGCTACTACAACCCGGTTTTCTACGCGAACGAAGCTCTGATCTGGCTCTCCAAGGCGCTCGGCATGGCCGGTCGCGTGCACCGCGGCTACGACGAAGAGCGCCGCGCGTTCGATCGCGGCCAAGTGGTCAACATCCGCAGGCCGTCGATCATGACGGTTGCCGACGCGCCCGCGACTGCGGCTGACCTCACGACCGAATCGGTCCAGGTGTCGCTCGACTACTGGCGCGAGTCGAAGTTCAAGCTGACGGATCGCGAGATCGCCTACACCGGCAATCGCGTGATCGAAGAGCACATCATGCCTGCGGCGTACGCGCTCGCGGACGACATCGATCAGAAGCTCGCGCTGCTCTACAAGGACGTCCCGTACTTCCACGACATCGCGGGCGGCGCTTCGACGACAGCTGTCGTCGCGGACGTCACGGCTGCGCGCAAGATCCTGTTCGACAACCAGGTGCCGCTCGCCGACGAGTCGAAGGTTCACCTGATGGCCGACTCGGGCATGGAGAAGGCCCTGCTCGACCTCGCTGCGTTCTCGCAGTGGCAGGGTTCCGGCACGTCCGGCGTCGAGACCCAGATGCGCGGCCAGCTCGGCAAGCGCTACGGCATGAACATCTTCGCGAACCAGAACGTGCAGAGTCACACGCCTGGAACGTGCAACGACACCGCGCTCCTGATCAACAACGGCGCGGGGTACGCGGTCGGAATTAGCACGATCAACCTCGACGCGGCGGACGCGGGCGTCGCGGGCACGCTGGTAGCGGGCGACGTGCTCACGATCGGGTCGTACAAGTACGTCGTCACCGCGACGAACACGGCCTCTGGCAACGCATTTACCGGCGTCACCATCAGCCCCGCCCTCAAGGCTGCGGTCGTTGACAACGCCGTCGTCACGGCACGCATCGACACGCACATCGCGGCGATGGCGTTCCAGCGCGACGCGTTCGCGCTCGTCATGGCGCGGCTCCCCGACTACACGAACTTCGACGGCCTCGGCGCGAAGGTCGCGTCGGTGCAGGATCCGGTCACGGGTCTGGCTGTGCGTGCGCGCGTCTACTACGTCGGCAACTCGAGCGAGGTTCACGTCGCGCTCGACGCGCTCTACGGCGTCAAGACGCTGAACCCGTACATGGCCGTCCGAATCTGCGGCTGATCGACATGCTTGCGGCGCGCTGAGGCTCATCTCCTCGGGTCTCGGCGCGTCGCGAGCGATCAATCCCCATGTCGCTCATCGTCGAGGACGGAAGCGGTCTGGCAACGGCGGAGAGTTTCCTCTCCGTCGCAGACTGCACGACCTACAACGACGCGCACCTCGCGGTGGCGGCGTGGGGATCGGCGTCGACTGACGCGAAGGAACGCGCGCTGCGCAACGCCACGCAGTACCTGGAGGCGACCTACAGCAGTCGCTGGCTCGGCATCCGCTCGACGGCGGTGCAGGCATTGTCTTGGCCGCGCTACGAAGCGGAGCTCGATGGCCGCATCCTTTCGAGCACGGCGCTTCCGACGCGGCTGAAGGACGCGACGGCGGAGCTCGCGATCAAGGCCGTGAGCGAGACGCTCATGCCGGACCAGGCGAATCCGGGCACGATCCTGTCCGAGTCGGTGTCGGTCGGTCCGTTGTCGACCAGCACGACGTACTCCGGCGGCAAGGATCAGGCGACGTGGTATCGGCTCGCTGACGCGCTCGTCGGCGCGCTGACGTACGGCACAGACGATGTGCGGAGGGCATGATGGTCACGAGCCTCGACACGAAGCTCGTTCCGAAGGCGACGGAACTGCTCGATCTCTACGGCAAGGCCGTGACGTGGAGCGTGACGATCGGGGCCGCGTACAACCCGGCGAGCGGGGCTGTGACGGTTGGCACGACGACGAATCACTCGGTCAAGGTCTCGCCGCCCGATCCGTACTCGTCTCGGTACATCGACGGCGACCTCGTGCGCGTGGGTGACGCGCGAGTGTACGTCGCGGCGGAGCTGCTCACGTTCACGCCGGCGGAGGGCCAGACGATCACGATCGACTCGGCAACGTGGAAGATCGTGCGTGTGAACGCAATCTACTCGGGCGAGTCGATCGCTCTGTGGGAAGCTCAGGTGCGCCGGTGAGCGACAACGCGCGCGAGTTCATCTTGGAGCTCGGAAAGCTGGCGGAGACGTTGCCGGCTGAGACTGTTCTTGTCGTCCACCGCAAGCTCCACCTCGACGCGCTCGGAAGCATCGTGCGTCTGACGCCGGTGGATCTCGGGACCGCGCGCGGCAACTGGCAGTCGACCGAAGGCGCGCCGTCGAGCGCGCAGATCGACGGAGTACGCAGCGTCGAGGCAGTACAGAGCGAGGGGCTCGCGGTCACGTCGAAGCTCGCGCCGTACTCGTCGACGTACATCTCGAACAGCCTCGACTACATCGAGGTTCTCGAAGATGGCGGGTTCGTTCCGAAGGATCCGGGGCCGTCTGAGGACCCGAGGCCGGACCGCACGGGCCGCGTGCTCGTCAAGGGCGGATATTCGGTGCAGGCTCCGCAAGGCATGGTCGCGCTGACGTTCGCAGCGCTTCAACACTCGATCAGTGGGGATTCCGCATGAGCAAGTCAAACACCTTCGAGACGGGATTCTTGAATCTCGTGTTCACGAACGCCGACCTCGCGAACATCGGCGATGCGACGGGGCTGCGCGGAAGCACGACGGCGGGATCGCTCTACATCTCGTTGCACACCGCCGATCCTGGCGAGGCTGGGTCTCCGTCGACGAACGAGGCGACGTACACGAGTTACGCGCGCGTTGCCGTGACGAGATCCGGCGCGGCTTGGACGGTCTCGGGCAACTCCGCGACGAATGCGGCGACGGTTTCCTTCCCGGCGTGCACCGGCGGATCGAACACGATCACTCACTTCGGCGTGTCGACGGCGTCGAGTGGCGGAACGCTGCTCTTCAAGGGCGCACTGACAGCTTCGCTCGCGGTGTCGAGCGGCATCACTCCGCAGTTCGCGGCGAGCGCGCTCACGGTGACGGAGGACTGATCCTGTGGTGCGCCTCTTCAATCCCTCGGCGACCGTCTCGAACTCTGGATGCACCGCATCCGGAGCCGCGACGATTCACGAGGCGATTGACGAGGGCGTGAGCACGCCGAACGACTCGGACCTATGCATCGCATCCGTCGACATCGCTCAGTTCGTCGTGACGATTCCGGATGTCTCTCCTCCGCCTGGTCTCGATTCGGGGCACAAGATCCGTCACCGATCAAGGCATGGTGGTGTTGGTGTCCTTGACCAAGAGGTCACTGTCACGCTGCTCCAGGATGGTTCCGACATCTGGACGTCCGCACGGCAACTGCTCACTGCGATTGCCGCCGACTACACGTTCACGATTCCAGACGTCGACGCCGCGAACATCACCGACTACTCGTTGCTCTCGATTCGCTATGAGTCGACGACCTCGACGGGTCGGCTTTTCCGCTGCTTCACGCTGGAGTTCGAGGTCGGCAGCGAGGTGGCTGTCGAAGGGACGTCCGGCGGCTCTTCGAGCCCCTCGGCGACCTGCACAGGCTCGGGCGCTCTGAGTGGGTCTCTCGCCACGAGTTCGCAGGTCGCCGGGGCTTTGTCGGCCCTCGTTGCTATCGCTGGCAGCGCGGCTGGATCGAGCGCGCTCTCCGCGACGGGCTCGCTGCTCGTCGACGTCAGTGGTTCATCCGCTGGGTCTAGCGCTGTCTCCGCGACCGGGCAACTTGCGTTCTTCGTGTCAGGCTCGATTTCCGGCGCTTCTTCGCTTTCCGGCTCGATGCAGGCGCTCGGGCTCATGGTCGGCGCTGTCGCAACCGCGACGACGCTCGAAGGTCTGCTCATCGATGCGTCTGGGATCGGCGTCTACGAACTCGTGTCGAACGTGGCGCGGCTGCGCTTTCAGTCGCAGATCAAGACACCGCAGGGACTGCCGACGGAGTGGGACAACGCGCCCTTCGCGGCTCCGCCTCAGTCTCTTTGGGCGCGCGTTTCGGTGCGTGTTGCCGAGGCGCGGCAGACGATGACCGGGCGCACGAACAGCTACCGCAAGTCGGGCGATCTCGTGGTTGGGCTCTTCGCACCGATCGGAACTGGAGACGCGGCACAACTCGCGCTGGCCGATGCGATCAAGACGGCGTTTCGGATGGTCGAGGTCGCGCCGGTGCAGTTCGGCGTCCCTTCGATTGGCGCTGGATCTCGCGACGGGGCTTTCTGGCGCGTCGAGATTCGCGTTCCCTTCGTGGCCGACTTCGAGATCGAGCGCATCACTGGGACAGCGCCCGAGTCGATGTCGTTCGAGGAAGCGTCGAACGTGGCGCGCTCGCGGTTCTCGGCTGTCGCTGAGACGACGCTCGGACTCAAGGTTGTCTACGACGGCGAGCACGACTCGATGCCGAGCACGGAGTCGACGTTCGTGCGCTGCTCGGTGCTTCACGGACTGTCGAGCATCGCCGAACTCGGGGCTGCGAAGAACTACCGCACGGTCGGCGTCGTGATGGCCGCGATCTATGTCCCGATCGAGACCGGTGAGAAGTTCGGCATCTCTCGCGCGGACTTGATCGCGGACTACTTTCGCGCGGTCTCCGATCGTGGCGTGACATTCAGAACACCTCTCGTACGCTCAGCGCGGCGCGAGGGTGCTTGGTGGCGGATCGGAGTGGTCTGCCCGTTTCAGTGGGACGAGGTGAGCTGAACATGGCCACCAGGAGCATCGATCATGTCTGACAGCAATCGCGTAAATCTGGCCTTTGTCGAGGAGTCGACCTTCGGCACGACCCCGGCTGGTCCGCCGACGCTGCAAAATCTGCGCTTCACCGGCGAGTCGCTGAAGCAGGACACGGGCTCGACGACGAGCAACGAGATCCGCTCGGACCGCAACATCACCGACCTGATTCGCAACGCTCTGTCGGCGTCGGGTGACCTGAACTACGAGTTCTCGTACGGGTCGTACGACTCGTTCCTCGAGGCCGGTCTGATGTCGGCTGATTGGACGGCGGTCGTGACGATGGCTGCGGGGCCGTCGATGACGATCGCCTCGAACGTCGTGACGCGCGCGACGGGCAGCTTCGTGACGGATGGATTCGCGGTCGGCCGCTGGGTGCGGATGCTCGGCTGGAACACGGCTGTGAACAACGGCTACTTCAAGATCAGCGCGGTGGCCGCGACGACGCTCACGCTCACGGGCGGCACGCTCACGAACCAGGGATCGGCCGAGACCGACGTCGAGATCGAGCAGGGGGCGATGATCACGAACGGGACGGAGCTTCGATCGTTCGCGATCGAGCGTCAGTTCCAGGATCTGTCGAGCGAGTTCACGGTCTTGAACGGCATGTGCATCGAGCAGATCTCGATGGAGATCGCGGCCGACCAGGTGATCACGGGCTCGTTCGCGTTCCTCGGGAAGACCGAGGACAGCGCGACCGCGACGGCTGGCACGGGCACGAACACGGCTGCGTCGACGACCGGCGTGATGAACGGCATCGACAACGTGAACAAGGTCCTAGAGAACGGGACCTCCTTCTCGATCACGGGCTTGTCGCTCGCGATCAAGAACAACCTGCGCCAGCGGCTTCAGGTCGCGACGCTCGGCCCGATCTCGATCGGATCGGGGGAGTGCACCGCGACGGGCACGTTGCGCGCGTACTTCACGTCGAAGGCGATCATGGACAAGTACCGCGACTTCACGGCGACGAGTATCTCGCTCGTGCTCGTGGACTCGGCGAGCAACGCCTACGTCGTCGACTTCCCGCGCGTGAAGTTCAGCTCGGGCCAGCAGGTCGCTGGCGGGAAGAACACGGACATCATCGCGGACCTTCCGTTCACGGCGTACATGCACGCCACGGAACTCGTGACGGTGCGGATCCAGCGTTGGGCGGTGTGATCGCTCGACGGTGACTGAGACGCCGCTGGGGCTCGCGTGGGCTCCAGCGGCAAGACCCACAACACGCGGAGACCCACTACGCATGGCACGTCTGTCTTCACTGCGCTCGGACCTCACGAAGGAAAAGGTGGGGGTCTGGGTCGCTTGGGAACTGGGCATCCGGTTCCGAATCGCGCGCATGAACAATCCGTCCTACGACGAGGCTGTGCGCGAGGCGCTTCGTCCGCATCGTGACCGCATCCGGCGCGGCGTGATGGACGAACGCGAGATCGAGCGGCTCAGCCTTCAGGCTGTTGGAACGCACATCCTCACGGGATGGGAGAACGTCGAGGGTGACGATGGGATGTCGATCCCGTACTCGCCGGAGAAGGCGGTCGAGATCCTCGGCGACGCGCGCTATCGCGAGGTGTACGACTTCGTGGTCGATGTCTCGCGACGCTCGGCTCTGTACCGGGTGCAGGAGCGCGAGGACGACCTGGGAAACTCACAGCCTGCCTCCGCTGGAACCTCGAGTGGGGGCAGCACGCCGAGTTCTTGAGGAAGAGGTTCGAGCAGGGGCACGAGACGCCAGCATGGAAAAGCCGACCGGAACTCTACGACGACCTCGCGCACGTTTGGCGTGCGTGGGTGGAACTGCACGCGGGTCGGCAGTACGTCTCGTTGGGGATGGCCGGGTGCGCTCCGCAGCCGATCATGTTCTTCGAGCTGTCGGCGTGGCTCGACCTGAGCCGGATCGATGGTCAGGACGAGCGCGACGAAATGACTGCGTTGGTTCGCGCGCTCGACGTGGAGTTCTTGTCGTGGGCGGCGGAGAAGCGAGGGACGTGACATGCCGACACTGACACTCGGGATCGACGCGAGCCGCGCGCGTGCGGGAGCGCGGGAGTTCCAGCGCGCAGCGAAGGACGCGGGGGACGCGGCGCGAGATGCATCGGAGCAGGTTCGTGGCCTTGAGGATCGTCTGAAGTCCAACGCGGCCAAGGTGACGGAGTCTGGCGCGGCTCTGCGTAGAGCTCGCATCGTGTTCGGCGAGAGCAGCTCAGAGGTCGCTCGGCTCAGCGCAGAGTATGAACGCTTCGGCAGGAGTCTCACAAAGTCACAGATCGCGATTGTTGATGCGACAGAGCGAGCAACGTCCGCACGTCGTCGATACGTCGACTCCATCAAGGCCGGGATCGAGGCGGAGCGTCTCGGGTCTGCGCGCGGTCGGCCGAGCGGAGGTGTCGAGGCGATTAGGTCTGTCGGAGCTCTCGGTACTTCGCTCGGGCCGATTGGTGGTCAGGTTGCCTCGTTTACCCTTCAGGCCGAGGGTGCCGGGGCCGCGATTGGCGGCATCGCAGGCGTCGCGGGTCTGAGTTCGACTGCATTGCTCGGTCTCGGTGCCGCGTTCACCGCGACGGCTGCGGTGACGGCGGCGGCGATCTCGGCCAATCTCGACTTCGAGCGGTCGCTCAAGGGGCTCAATGCGTTGCTCGATTCGAGCTCGCAGCTCGAGGAGCGTCGGCAGTCGATCTACGCGCAGTCGTACCGCTCCGGGCAATCGACGGAGGAAGTTGCGCGCGCGCAAGAGATCATCACGCGGCAGTTCCGAGGCGACGCGGCCGCGATCGAGGCGGTCACGCGCGCCTCGGAATCGTTCGCGGCGGCAACAGGAACGCAGGTCTCGGCAGCGGCGCAGGTCCTCGCGCAGGCGATCGACGGATTCAAGATCAAGGCCGACGATGCGGGGGAAGCTGTCTCGCGGCTCTTCACGTCGGCGCGCGCGGGGAACCAGGAGTTCCTCCCGTTCGCAGGCGCGCTCGGAACGCTCGGCGACGAAGCGCGCGCTGCGGGCGTCGGGTTCGGGCAGCTATCCGTCGTGCTTGCGCGCGCGTCGAGCGAAACGAACCTCGGCGAAGCGACGTCCGCGATGCGGCGCTTCCTCATCGCGCTCACGGATGAGACCGACCCGGCGACGCAGAAGCTTCGTGCGCTCGGAGCGCAGTTCGAGCGGCTCCCGGATGGATCGCGCGACTTGGCGCAAGCGATCGGCGAGATTCAGCGGGTGACCGGCGGCAAGGCCGAGGTCCTCTCGGGGATCTTCGGCAACCGCGACTTCCCGACGGTGTTCGCTGCGCTCTCGACTGATCTTGGGCAGGTCGCAGGTGCCGCGAAGGTGGCCCGCAGCGAGGTTGACGCGCTCAACGCGGCGATCGGAAGGCAGGAGAACAGCAACGCATCGCGCTTCGACAAGGTCAAGTCGTCGACATCCGCCGCGTTCTCAGAGTTTGGCGGCGAGCTTCTCAGCGGAGAGTCGCTCATCCCCGGCGTTGGAATCGTCAACGGGTTCGAGAAGATCCTATCGGTCGTGCGTTCGCTTGGATCGGAAGTCGAGCGGGTTGCCGAGTCGACGCAGTCGATCAAGCCTCCTGTCGTGGCGGAGTTCGAGAAGCTCCGCGCTTCGGTCGCGCAGCTCAACGCCGGACCAGTTGACGCACCGCTTGCTGGAGAATCGAAGGAGCGCGACCGTGCGCGCGCATCCTACCGCGCCTTCTCTGACGAGATCCTCCGCCTCAAGCCGATCGGGTTCCCGATCGATGTCGCGATTGAGAAGGAGACCGCCGAGGTTCGCGATGCCTTCGAGAGCATTCGCCGCGCCGCGTCCATCGAAGCGACGCCGGTCGACGTCGCGGAAGCGGTCTCGCAGATCGACGCTCTCGATGGTGCGACGCGTCGGCTCGAGGCGTCGAACAAGTCTCGCTCGGCGGCGCTCGATGCGGAGAACGAGAAGGTCCTCGCCGGTCGTTCGGCGGCCGATCAGCTCATCAAGTCGATCGAGGCCGAAGGCGCAGCTATCGGGCTCACATCGCGCGAACTCGCGGGACTGCGAGTCGTGCGCGACGCCGAGCGCGTGGCCTCGTCGACGGGCATCGCTCTGAAGGACTCCGAGATTCAGAAGCTGAAGGATCTCGCGCTCGCGAACTTCGACGCCGCAGCCGCATCCAAGCTCCGATCGGAAGCCGAAGCTAGGTCATCGATCGCGCAGAAGTCGTATTCCGGGTACGTCGACTCGCTTCGAGAACAGGTGCAGTTACTGAAGCTCACCGAGCAGGGACTCACGGAGCAGGAGATCGCGATCAGCGAGGGCGTGCGGCGCGCGCAGGAACTCGCCGACGCGTTCCGCGAAGCGCAACTCGCGGCCGGCGCGGACCCGCGCACCGTCGCGAACTTGATCCCGGATCAGTCGGCGACGATCGGCCAGGTGCGAACGCTCGTCGAGGAGATCGAGCGGCTGAAGTCGATCACTACCGAGGATCCAATCGCGAAGTACGGCGCTTTCGTTCCCGAGCCGAAGGAGCGAGAGCAGCTCGGGCCCGAGTACGACCAGGGAGCCTCGGACGCCTTCTCGCGATTGCAGGACCTCCAGGGCGGTCTTAGCCGGGAGCGCGAGCTCCTCGGCCTGTCGAGCGACGAACGCGAGCGTGCTCTGTTTCTTCGCGACGCGGAGAACGAGGCCATTCGCGCCGGGATTCAGGATCGCGAGGGACTCATCGCCGAGATGGGGCGCGAGTTCGAGGAGTTCCAGAAGCTGCGCGGCCTCGACCAACTCGGGAAGGACGTCGGGCAGTCGCTCGCTTCGGGTTTCGAGGACGCGATCTTTCAGGCGAAGAGCTTCAACGGCGCGATCCGCGACATCGGACGCGAGATCGCGCAGCTCGCGTTCCGCCAGGCCGTGACGGGCCCGCTCTCCAACTCACTCGGGTCGCTGTTCGGCGGCTTGTTCGGTGGGCTCGGTGGCGGCGCTGGGGCCGGAGCCGGCGGCGCGCCTCCGAGCGGCGGCGGCGGCATCTTCGCGCGTGGCGGCGTGTTCGAGCGCGGGAGCGTCGTACCGTTCGCGCAGGGCGGCGTGTTCGAGCGCTCGCGACTCGTGCCGTTCGCCGCAGGCGGGATCTTCGACCAGCCGACCTACTTCCCGATGTCGCAAGGGCGCACGGGCATGATGGGCGAGGCAGGCCCCGAGGCAATCATGCCGCTCACGCGCGGGCCGGACGGGAAGCTCGGAGTTCGATCCGACGGCAGCGGATCGAGTTCGAGTGTCTCGAACGTCTCGAACACGACCAGCGTCTCGATGACGGTTGTGGCGAAGGATGCGGACTCGTTTAGACGGTCATCGCGTCAGATCACCTCGGACTTGAAGCGGAGGCTGTGACGGATGGGGTTTCACGAAGTCCAGTTTCCGACCGACATCTCCTACGGGTCCAAAGGTGGGCCGGGGTTCGCGACGCAGATCATCGAACTACCTAGCGGTGCAGAGGAGCGCGTCGCGCGATGGTCGACGCCTCGGCGGAAATACAATGCGGCGTACGGTGTGAAGACGCCGACGCAGCTCTCGACGTTGCGAGACTTCTATCTCGGGCGAACTGGCGCGTTGTACGGTTTTCGGTACAAGGACTGGGTCGACTTCGCGAGCACTGCCGACGGTCGCACCAATACGGGATCGTGGGGCGTCGCTGCGGTGAACCACCAAGACCAGGTCATCGGAACGGGCGACGGGACGGCGACGACGTTTCAGCTCATCAAGACCTACACGTCGGGCGCGTACTCTGCGGTGCGGGTCATCACGAAGCCTGTTAGCGCGACGACCGTCGTCGCACTTGGTGCGGTGAACCAGACAACGGGATGGAGCGTGGACACGACGACGGGAGTCGTGACGTTCACGACTGCGCCGACGCTCGGGACGCAGGTCAAGGCGGGATTCGAGTTCGATGTCCCGGTGCGCTTTGAGAAGGAGATCGACGAACTCCTTGACGTGAGCGTCGACGACTACGGGTCGATGAGCGTTCCGCCGATTGGGTTGATCGAACTCGTGAACGAGGCCGCGCAGCCGGACGTCTATTTCTACGGCGGTGCGTACAGCTTCGGCGACGTGACGGCGAACGTGTCGATCACGGTGAACACTGGGCGCGCGATCGGGATCAATCCGACAACTGCGGGCGTGAAGCTGTATCTGCCAGACGCCAAGAACCTCCAGACAGGTGGGCCGTTCTTCTTCATCAAGAACGGCGGCACGGAAGCGCTCTCGATCAGGAACACGGCTGACACGCAGATCCTGTCTCTCCCTTCGACGACGTCTTGCGAGGTGTGGCTCGGGCTCGACAGCGGCGGCTCTAAGGTCTGGTGGACCAAGTGATCGCTGAGGCTGCATTCTTCGGTCGAGCAAAGGACCAGACGACGGGCGCGACCGTAACGCTGAACTTCAACCTGTACCGCGTCCACACCGTGAGCACGACGAGCGCTGGTATCAACATCAAGCTCCAGAGCGCGCGGCAGCTACAGAAGGGCGGCCCGATTGGTTTCGTCGTGAACGCTGGCGCGAACTCGCTCAACCTCGTGGACAATTCGAGCAACTTGCTGGCGGTGATGGCGGCTGGCGACGCGGTGTCGCTCGCACTGCTCGACAACACGACGGCGGCGGGTAGCTGGATCGTCCTGCCTGGAACGGCGAACTTCGTCGCGGATCCGCCGGCGAATCTCTACTTCTACGTCTGCGGCGGCGCTCCCGCCGGGACGTTTGACCACACGCAGCGAGAGTACAACTCACAGATCGACGCATGGACGCAACGGTCCGACATGCCTTCTCCGGTGACGCAGATCACTGAAGGAGCCTCGGCGGTCCACGGCACGGCGGGGTACTTCTTCGGGGTCACCGGCTCTGCTGGATCGGACCGACAGCGCATCTTTCACTACGACCCCGACGTGTGGACGGAGAAGACGGCCAACGGCGCGACCTTCATGGCTGAGTGTCTCGGCGTCACGCTCGGCGGAAGCATCGTCACGTTCAACGGCACGGCGTTCGACTCCAAGAATACAGACGAGTACGTCGTGTCTGGAGACTCTTGGACGGCGCGCACAGATAGGCCGACTGGCACTGCGGTCACGAACCCAACAGGCGCGCTCGCCAACTCCAAGGCGGTAATCACCGACGGCATCTCGAACGCTTGCGAGAGCTACACCGTCAACGCATGGGTGACGGAGACGAGCCGTCCCGGAGCCGATGCTCGTCGATGTAGCGCGACTTCGAAGGCCAACGTCTGCTACACCTACGGGGGGTCTGCGGGAAACTTCTTCATCGCCAACGTCTACGCCTACACCGAGTCGGCGGGAACCTGGGCTTCCATGGCGAGTCTCTCTCCTGCACGAGAGTCGGCATCGACGTGCTCTATCGGCACATCGAACTACCTCGCCGGTGGCAAGAAGGGGACGGCGGGGACATCATCAACCTCGTCATCGACAGCCACGAAGGAAACGGTCGAGCACCAAGTCTCCGTCGACACCTACGTCACGCGATCCGACATGGTGGCGACGACTTCCGACCAAGTCTACAACGCCATGAACCAGGGAGCGGCGATAACACCATGATCGACGCCAAGGCACTTCAGGGCTTCTTTGCCGACTACCGGCCTTTCCACTCAGCGCACCAGATCGATCACTACATCGTCGCGCGCTCGGGTGGGACGTCGTACGGCATGTACAAGCAGTCGGTGCGAGAGCTTCGGTCACGCTGGCAATCGCTATGCACGCAGTACATCGAGCGCGAGGAGTTGTCGCGCAAGACGGGCCACGCGAGCGACCTCGAACGTGCGCGACACGCGATCCAAGTCGAAGCGCTTGAGGCACAGATCCGCGACACCGAGCGCGAGTTCCGGCGCTTCTACGCGCATGCCGAGAAGCTCAAGCGGCATCTCGGCGACCTCACGGAGGAACGCATCGAGGCGCTCGAAGCTGAGCACTGGATGCACAAGCTGAAACAGCAGGCCGCGATCGACATGCTCACATCTGGGCGCGTGCAGCGCGACACGATCGAGCTTCTCATGGCGCTCGATCCGGCAGCGCGCGCACCGATCATGGACCTTCTCTCGACGCCGACCGGACACGTCGAGCTGACAACGTGGCTCCGCGCCTACAAGCCCGAGGTCGACATCGATCGCGGCGGCGCTCTTCCTGCGATCGAGGAAGGAGGTTTGCGCGATGCCCTACTCGCCCTCGGCGGCGGCTGACGCACTCGTTCATCCGAGACAGTCGCACCGTCTCGCGCGGCTTTGGTGGATCCGGCGCACGGACGGGTTCGCCCTGCACCTCACGGATCACGATCACGGCCTCACCTTCGATCTGTTCGACTACACGCCGATCGGTGGGGCACAGTCGACGGCGATTCGCAAGGCTGGCGCGCTCGAGGAGCAGAACTTCGAGGCGCGAGGCGTGATCTCATCCGATGCGATCACCTACGACGACCTTCGGTCAGGTCGCTACCAGGAGGCCGAGATCAATGAGTACGTCGTCGACTGGCTCTACCCGTGGGCTGGAGCGCTCCAGCATACGAGGTACTGGATCACCGAAACGAACTTCGACGGTGAGCGGTGGTCGGCGCAGGTCTCGGGGATCCCGTACTGGCTCAGATTCTCGACGGGCAAGATTCTCGCCCGCAACTGCGAGCACGACCTCGGAGACGATGAGTGCATGGTGTCGCTCGGCCCGCTTCAGTCCGCCCCAACGGTGAACGTCGTCAGCACTGCGCGACTCGTGTTCACCGCGAGCTCGCTTTCGGGCACATCAGACGACTACTGGTCCGAGGGCGACATCGAATGGATTTCTGGCGCGAACGCGGGGATCGTGTCGAAGATTCGGACCTACGTCGACAGTTCCAAGACGATATCCCTGTTCCTCAGGACTCCGTTCACGATCGCTAACGGGGACACGTTCTCTATGTCGCCCGGCTGCGACAAGAAGCGGTCAACATGCACGACGAAGTTCTCTAACGTCGTCAACTTCGGCGGCGCGCCGCACATGCCCGGAACCGACAAGCTGATCGCGACACCAACGAGCTGAGCATGGTGAAACGATCCGACATCGTCAGCGCCGCACGCGAGTACATCGCGACGCCGTTCCATCACCAGGGGCGCGCGAAGGGCGTCGGCGTCGACTGCATCGGACTCATCGTCGGGGCTGCGGCTCAGGCTGGACTTGTTTTGCGCGACCGGACCGACTACTCGAGACAGCCGGTCCCGAGCGATCTTCTGCGCGGCTTCCGAGACAACTTCGCGCCGATAAACGGGCCCGACTTCCGACCTGCCGACATCCTCGTGTTCTGGGTCGTCGACCCGGCGACACTTCCTCCGGAGAAGCTCGCCGACACGCCGCAGCACGTCGCGCTCGCCACAGATCTCGGCATGATGCACGCCTGGAACGGCGGGGCGCGCAAGGTCGTCGAGCACGGAGTCACGAAGGGGTGGCTCGCGCGACTTCACTCCGTCTGGAAGATCCAGGGACTCGAGGACTGAATGGCGACACTCGCACTCCAGGCGGCCGGTAACGCCATCCTCCCCGGTGTCGGCGGCGTCATCGGCGCCGCCATCGGTGGATTCATCGACAACCAGTTCTTGTTCCCTCCGCCGGACTCGAAGGGACCGCGCCTCAACGACCTCGCGTTCCAGTCGGGATCGGAGGGGTCGCCGTTGCCGATGGTCCTCGGCGTGTCGCGCGTGCCCGGTTCGATCATCTGGAAGGGACCGCTGATCGAGTCCGAGGATGACGTCGGAGGCAAGGGTGGCGGCCCGTCGCAGACGGTCTACTCCTACGCGGTCGACGTCGCAATCGCCGTCTGCGAAGGAGAGATCTACCGCATCCCGAAGATCTGGGCGAACGGCAACCTGCTCTACAACGCCGACGCCGACATCTCGATCAACTCGAACCAGATCTCATGCACACGCACGGAGGTCAACCGATGGAGCAACAATCTGAATGCGTTCGTGACGACGGTCTACCAAGACCTCACGAGCCCGAGCGGAGGTCCGGATCTCTCGCAGCTGCGATCGGGACGAAACGCGGTCGTCGGCGGCTTTGCAAACGGAAACAACAACGGCACCTTCCGCGTCCTGGCGTCCGACAAGACCATCGCGACGGGCATCTCGACGTGCAGGCTCCGCAACGCAAACGCAGTCACAGCTTCCAGCACGCCAACGATCACGATCACGCAGGATCTCGAGGAGTTCTCGCCGAACAAGGCGACGGCGTTCACGTTCTACATCGGCACGGCTACGCAGGTTGCCGACCCGCTGATTGAGTCCTACGAAGGCGTCGGAAACGTGCCGGGGTATCGGAAGAAGGCGTACGTCGTCATCGAGCGACTTCAACTCGCCGACTTCGGAAACTCGATGCCGCAGCTTCAGTTTCTCGTCGAGCAGGTCAACGGCACCAAGACGCTGGCGAGTGCCGTCTCAGACCTCATGCTTGCGTCGGGTCGTGAGGCAAGCGACTTCGATGTGACCGGCGTCTCTGGAAACCTTCGCGGGTATTTCGTTCGTGGTCCGCAAACGACGATTCAGAAGCTCAGGCCGATCATGCTCGCGTTCGATGTCGTGACGCAGCAGAAGGGCGGCGTCCTCTACTTCTTCAATCGAAGCGCGAGCGAAGAGGTCGCGATCACGAGCGACGAAGAGAAGCTCGCGGCGTTCGAGCAAGGATCGGACGCGCCGCGTGTGATCGATGTGACGGACATCCAGAAGCCTCAGCTTCCGGTCGAAGTGAACGTGACCTACACCGACACGAACTTCGACAACCAGCAGGGCAACCAGAAGTATCGCGGCGGGTACAGGTCCGGCAGCTCGGACAACGTCGTCAACGTCGACATGACGGGTATTGTCCTCACCTCGAGCGAGGCGCAGGACATCGCGCGAAGGACCTACTGGACGGCGCACGCGAACCGGCAGAAGGCGAGCTTCTCGCTTCCACCGTCGATGATGCTCCTTCAGGAGAACGACGTGCTGGCCGTCACGGCGCACTCGACGGACTGGCGGATGCTCGTTCACAAGGTCGATCGTGGCGCGAACTTCCTCATTCAGTGCGAGGCGCTGACGGAGGAGGATGAGGTGCTCACGTTCACGGGCTCGCCGGCCGAGGACGCGAGCTTCACGGTGCAGAAGATCTACACCTCGCCGGAGATGGACCTCGCGATCGTCGATCTCTGCCCGCTGAGCACGGACCACGAAGAGACGCCGGGGTATTACCGCGCGGCGTCGATCCATGACTCGGGCGTCGTGTTCGTTGGCGCGTCGCACTACATCTCCGACGACGACTCGACCTACTTCGAGGACGGCCGCATCGACTCTGAGGCCGTCATGGGCAACACGACCGGCGTGCTCTCTGGCACGTCGATCTCCGTCGCGTACTGGGATCGGATCTCGACGGTCAACGTGCGCCTCCACGGCAGCCAACTCTCGAGCGCGTCCGAGGCTTCTGTTCTGAATGGCGAGAACGTCGCGCTGATCGGGCGCGAGATCGTCGCGTTCGCGACCGCGTCACTCCAGGGGGACGGCACATACACGCTCTCGACGCTCATTCGGGGACTCGGAAACACCGAGGACGCGCTCACCGGGCACCAGACTGGAGACGTGTTCGTTCTGCTCTCTGGTCCTGGGATCGGGTTCCGAAGCGTGTCCTACGGCGACATCGACAGGCTGCGGTACTTCAAGGCCGTCGCGCTCGGTGGCATCGTCTCGCAGTTCACGTCGATCGACCATTCGCAGGAATGCAACACGCTGCGCCACTTCTCGCCGGCGCACCTGAGCGGCGCGAGGAATGCGTCGAGCGACATCACGCTTGCTTGGATCCGGCGCACGCGCGCTGTCTACCGACTCCTCTCGACGGCGACGGCACCGATGCTGGACACGCAAGAGGTCTACGAAGTAGAGATACTGAACGACGCGGAGACGAGCGTTCTGCGGACGATCACCGTGACGAGCGCGACGAGCACGATCTACACTGTCGCTCAGCAGACGACGGACTTCGGAGCGGCGAAGACGAATCTCCACTGGCGCATCTACCAAGTCCACTCGGTCACCGGAAGAAGCAAGGCCACGAGCGCGATCTCGTGAGACGAACATGGCATCAGTCCAAGTCAACACTCCAGACCTGGCGAACGGCCAGGCGAACGCTCACCTCACGGTCAACGAGGCTGTCGGCATCCTCGACGCGCACGTACACCTGGCCGTCAAGGATCGCGACCTGGCGACTCCTCCGGGCTCGCCGACGACCGGCGACCGATACCTGATCGCCACCTCGCCGACCGGAGCTTGGGCTGGGCAGGCGAACGCGATCACGGTCTACCTCAACGGCGCGTGGAAGTTCGCGACGCCGAAGGAGGGATGGACGTGCTGGGTCGATGACGAGGACCTTTGGCTTCGCCACGACGGATCTGCGTGGACGGCCATCGTCGACTTCGCGAGTTCGGCCAGCCTGACGGCGAGCACGACGCAGACGCAGGGGCAGCAGGCTCTTGTTCGGACGGTGAACTGGGTAGGGACGTGCGCGAACGCTAACGACGTCGTGACGCTTCCGGCTGCGGCTGCGGGTCTGTGGTGCGTCGTCATCAATCGCGGGGCGCAGACACTCCAGGTGTTCCCGGCTTCTGGCGACAAGGTCGAGGGCGGCGCAACGAACGCTTCGACGACGATCGCGACGGCGAAGATCAAGGCGTTCTTCGCGGTCGACGGGACGGACTGGTTCTCGATCCTCGGGGCGTGACGTGACGATTTCATCCGACAAGAGCGATCCCGAGAGCGGCGACACCAAGAAGGTGCTCCGGCTCTACTACGACGAATCCGCCGTCGATGGGATCGAGTTCTCGCAGGACTCGACGACGGGAGCGATCACGATCGCTCCACTCGGAGCCGGTGACGATCTCGACATTGTGTTCGGAGGGAAGGGTACGGGTGCGCCGAAGGTCGGCGCTGGCGTCGTAGAGAATCAAGACAACAAGGGACAGGCCGACGGGTACGCGAGTCTCAATGGAAGCGGGCTCGTTCCGACGACGGAGCTCGGCTCGGGAACGGCTGACGCGACGACGTTCCTGCGTGGAGATCGCACCTTTGCGACTCCGGCCGGTGGAGGGGTTTCAGACGGCGACAAAGGCGACATCACCGTCAGCGCTAGCGGCGCAACATGGACGATCGATCCAGGCGCGGTGACCTACGCGAAGATGCAGGACGTCTCCGCGACGCAGCGCGTGGTCGGTCGGAACACTTCGGGGAGCGGAGATCCGGAGGAGGTCTCGCTCTCGCAGCTTCTCGATTGGATCGGATCGGCAACGCGCGGTGATGTGCTCTACCGAGGCGCGTCGACATGGTCGCGTCTCGCTGTCGGTTCAAACGGTCAGCTCTTGAAGTCGGACGGGAACGATCCGGCTTGGGGGACGTTCACCGGCGGCGGTGCTGTGCTCTTCGCGAACACGTCGATACCAGGCGGGAACACGGTCACGAGCACGAGCGAAACGGCCTTCTCTTCGTCGTACACGATCCCGGCTAACTCGGTCGCGGTCGGAGACGTTTTCATCGTGCGACTGTCAGGCACTTACGGCGGGACCGTCCTTCCGACGCTGGAGGCCTGGATCAAGCTCGGAAGCACGTCTGCAATCACGACGGGGATGCTTTCTGGCCTGGTGAACGGTTCAAACTTGGCATGGCGTGCCGAGGCCCGCTTCGTTGTCACTGCGATCGGCGCTTCTGGTAGCTATGAGTGCGAGGGCGGTCTTGTCTTCTCGACGAGCGCGACAGCGGCACTCTCCGTCAACGTGCCGGGCTCATCCACGACGATCGACACGACTGCGTCGCAAGCCATAACGGTCTCCGTTGACTGGGGCGTGGGTGGCACAGGCCAGACGGTGACGCTGCGTCAGATGATCGTCGAGAAGGAACTGGTTCAGGCCGCGCCGGGCACAGTTACGTCCGTCGCGACCGACGATTCGCTCTCAGGTGGAACGATCACGACTACAGGCACGCTCAGCCGCGCCGCACTCACTGGCGACGTCACCGCTTCTGCCGGATCGAACGCGACGACGATCGCAAACAGCGCAGTCACGACGGCCAAGATGGGCGGCGACGTGACGACGGCTGGCAAAGCACTGCTCGACGACGCAGACGCGAGCGCGCAGAGAACCACGCTCGGGCTTGGGACGATGGCAACGCTCGCTGCGACGGCGCGTCCGATGGTCGTCGCCATGTGGGCGCGCGGTGATTCGACCCTGACGCTGACGAACATGCCTTCCGCTGAGACGCTAGTTCCGAGTTCAGGCGTCGGGCGCATGATCGCCAAAGTCGACCTCTCAGGGTTTACCCAGGTCTGTCTGCGCGGACAGCGC
>ERZ1292625.878-Hain-H41-01um-R1-878-length-40404-cov-37_pt1 | contig 40404 bp, 64 predicted proteins | sample MGYA00564400_ERZ1292625 | MGnify/ENA primary metagenome ERZ1292625 (study PRJEB36523, sample SAMEA6512639) | groundwater metagenome | collected 2019-01-08 | study: AquaDiva: Metagenomics assemblies of 32 groundwater samples
TCAGGCGACTGACGCGGCCTTATCGCGGCAGGTCGCCTGCACTGACGGGTTGGGGAGAAAACGATGAACGTGATTGACCAGATTACCGCCGAAGTTGCACGCGCCACGGCGAAGTTCCCAACGTGGCCGACCGACCCGCTGCATGCGCTGGCTGTGCTGGGCGAGGAATTCGGCGAGCTGACGAAGGCGGTGCTTCAGCACACCTATGAACCGCACAAGGGCGTGACGAAGCAGGACATCCGCGATGAAGCCATCCAGACGGCGGCAATGGCGCTGCGCCTGGCAATGAGCCTCGACAGCTACGAGTATCGGCGCGGCGAACAGCACAAGCAAAGCAGCGAGGGTGACAGGTTCATCGGGCGCGACGTGGGCGAACTCGAAGCGCTGGCGGCGAAGGGCTTGCGCGAAGACGTCACCAAATAAATTATCAATTTAATTTCCAAAACGCTTGACATAGCGTATAATAAGCGTATCGTAGCCAAACGGGGGTAAGCCAGTGCGAAGAAAGGCGGCGATAAGGGTAACTGTAAAGGTTGGCGCAAAACTGTTCAAGCTGGAGCTTGTCCCGCAGCCATTCAACCGCCGGTATTGGTTGCGGGTGAACGGGAAAAATTCGACAAAAATGCCGTCATGCACCGTGTCTGGATTGATGGATGAAGTCAGGCGGATAATTGTTAAGGAGGAGAAAAATGTTTGACCTTGAGAGACTGATTACCGATGTGAACACGGTTTACCGGGCTGGCATGGGTCTTGAGCCTCTCAAGTCTGACGGCTTGTGTCCGGTATGTCGCAAATCCTACGACGAGTGCGAATGCCCCTCAGAAATGGCGGTGAAAGATGAATGACTGTATCTGGCTCGAAGATTCGGATGGTAATTATGAGACTTCCTGCGCTAATTTCTTCATCATCATTGACGGAACCCCCGAAGAAAATAACATGAAGTTCTGTTGTTACTGCGGGAAAGGATTGGACGCTGTTCGATACGCCACGCCGGACGATTACGAAGAAGATGATGGCGACGACCATAGGCTTGATGACCCTCAAAGAGGGCAAGCTGAATACAACAACGCGCACAGACACAATGGGGGTTACTGATGGACGAGTTAAACGATGAGCCTGTGGATATGCAGCAGGCGATGGATGAGGAAGCAGAAGAAAACTTGACGGAGGCAAAATGAGCGATAACGCGGTTTACAAGGCCATAGCGAAGGTTACGGCAGCAATGGCAAGCGAGGGTATCGGCAAGGGGCGCAAGAACGCTCAGCAGGGCTATTCGTTTCGTGGGATTGACGACGTTTACAATACCCTCTCAAGGATGCTGGCTGACGCTGGTCTGTGCATCATTCCGAGGGCGTTGTCCAGGACGTGCGAGGAGCGCGCAGCCAAGAGCGGTGGCGCGTTGTTTACGGTAGTTGTGGACATGGAATATGATCTTGTATCTGCCGAGGATGGGAGCAAGCATACGGCAAAAGTCTATGGTGAGGCGATGGACAGCGCGGACAAGGCAACGAACAAGGCCATGAGCGCGGCCTACAAGTACATGGCTTTCCAGGCGTTTGCGATACCCACAGAAGGGGATAATGATGCTGATTCCCATACTCATGCAGCAGTCCCCAAGCCGGTTAAAGTAACTGAGGACGTTTGGGCAACCATGACCGAAGCGCAGCAAAACAAATTGACCGACATTGCGATGGTCGTGGTCGAGCATTTTACTGATGGCGATGTTGCCGAGGCGGCCAGGGTGATTGACGATGCCGGACTGGACGCAGAGGAAAAGATTGCCTTGTGGTCGAAGTTTGACAGCAAGCAGCGGTCTGCGCTGAAGCGACACAAGCAAGAAGCAGCTCTGGTTGGCTAAATTGCTTTCTCAGCTAAAGGTAAAGTACAAGACGCACAAGGCATACTGGGATGCGCTCGCCGGACTTGGCTGCATTGCTTGCTTTATGGAGGGTAGGCATAACGGATATGTCAGTGTGCATCATATCTCAGGCCGGGTTAAGCCCAATGCTCACTGGTATGTTTTGCCACTTTGCGGCGAGCATCATCAAACCAGCGAACTTGCTTTGCACCGCAACAAGGCCAGATTCGTGCAACGGTATGGGACGGAAATGATTCTCTGGACACAGTGCAATAAGCGTCTTTTTGGCAATCAGTTGGTCGGGGTGGGGATATGATTAACGTAGAGGTAAGCAGGCCGCGCACCGATGAACAATAAAACGAATGCCGCTGATGCGGCTCTGCTTGACCGCCGGGTTAGGCATTTTAATAGGAGAGAAAATGAGAATCAATGTTTACAGCCAAGAATTATCGAACGAAGTCATCCGCGTGGAAAAGGAAAGCAACACAGGGGTGAAGTACCATGCTGCTCAACTAGTGCTGCATTCCTCGCCAGAGGACGATGCCCGCAGCGCGGTCACGTTTTGGCTACCCAAGTCGCGGCGACGGAGGGAGGAGATGGCGAAGGCATTTGAGCAAATAGCCCTTGTCTTTCGCACGGCTCCTCCGGAAACGGGGCTAGATTGATGCACAACGGCCAAGTTCAGGCGAGCGGCGCACCGAATGCCGGGTTAGCTGTCATGCTCGAAAACATGGAGCGGGAGGCGTTTGAAAAGTGGTGTGGCGATAACCCGGATGCAGTAAACGATGCCTTCACTGGATGGAAGGCGCGAGCGTCACTTCAGCGCCAGTGTCGAGGGGTGGCACATCATGGCTGCAACTACTTAGCGCCATGCGGGTCAATCTGCAACAAATGTGGTCAAGCAACATGATGGCTAACGTGAAAGCTCAGGGGCGCGAAGCCGGCTTTTTGGCGAAGCGTCCCTCTGGAGCGGCGGGTTAGCCATGCAAGAGCTATCTTTACGCCCATACCACGGCAGGCTGTTTGTTGCGCGGACAAGGAAAGAGTACGAACGCGGCCACCAAAAGCTGTTCAAGACGCCGGACGAACTGACGTGCGCCCACGAGGGAAGATTCACTGGCGGTGAAGGGAAAGACGGAATGTGGACGTATCTCATTTGGGCAAAAGCACCGCATACGCTGGCGCATGAAGTCTCGCATGTAGTGCTGCATGTGTTTGAGCGGTGCGGGATTGATCCACGCGAGGGTGGAGGAGAACCGTTTTGCTACATGCTTTCGCAGCTTCTGCTAGAGGCACGGACATGATGGCTAACGACAAAGCTTAGGGGCGGCGATAGCCGTCCCGCTAGAGCGATGGGTTATGCGGCACTTTTTGCGGAGAGGATATGTATCACGCTGGCACATTGATTTATTTATTGCTCTGGATTCCGGCGGCGCTAATAGGGTATCCGTGGTCGGGAATACTGCTCGGCCTTGCCGGATGCGTCTTGTGGTGGGCTGGCCTTTGGAAATGGGAGTTTGGCACATGGCGTTTTTGGGAATGATGATGCACAACCTATACCACCGCATTCAACTCGCCTGCATTCACAGCGGCATCACTCTCTCCCGCCTGATGCTGGCGGTTCTGGTGAGCGCGGTGCTTATCATCCTAATGGCGTGGCCGAGGGAGGGAACGACTGACGGGGTGAGGCTGTTCCCGCCGGTGGTGGTCAAGATAACGCAGACGGATGGCTGGACGTGCATCACTCGACCGGACGGACAGAGCCTATGCCTGAGTGAAGCGGCCATGCAGACGGTGGATGAATGGCGGGATGAGACGCGGTATCTGAGTAAAGGAAAATGAAGATGGGCTTGCCGAAGGTTCCGCCGTTGCTTAATCCTTGCCGATACCCCTAGCCCACTTGGCCGCACACTCAAGGTTTACGGCGTAATTGTCGCCTTCTGCAAGGAGTCCTGCAATTCCTTCCTCAAAACTTGAAAGCGCATCTGCAACCTTGCTTCGGGTGTAACAAACTGCGTCAGGCAAAGTGGCGCTTTCTGTGCTTCTGGGCACGATGCTGCTATGGGAGCGTTCGTCGCGCAACCGCTTAGCAAGGTCAGCAACGATAGCGCGGGAAGTTGTAATCTCATGGTCGGCAAGCTCCTTCTGTTTGGCATTATGTTCATTGGTCTTTCTTGTTTCGACTTCCTGTGCGTCACCGGCCGCCTTTGCTTGCGCTACAAACTGGGCGTATTCGGACTTGGTTGCTTCCAGACGCTTCGTCTGCGCCCATAGCCCCGCCGACAGCATAGCAATCACCACAGCCACGCCTACGGCAGCGTAGGCCATTATCCCGGTGGGTAGAATGAATCCGCGCTGGTTCATGGTCGCCTCGTAAAAATATCCGCCAGCGCCAACGCAATGTAGGCGATGAGCAGGATGCATACCATTTCGATGTCGGTCATGCAACCCCCAGCGCATCTTTTGCCCGCTCCCAATAAGCGGTTCTATCCGCCAGCCCGTTTACTCCGCCATTGATGCGCTTTGTTATTTTGATGAAGTCATCAGCGTCCGCCAATAACGACAACCCCCTGGAATCCCAAAACCATGCAGCAGACCGGCAAGCGTAGTTCGGCAATTCCAGCAACTCCGGGTTAGTCAGCAAATTAACACCCAAGTCTGTTCCGCAAGCAGCGTAGTTCGACCGCCCGGTGATTTGTATCAGCCCTCGCCCTTTATAGCGCACCCCATCCCCGGACTCGGTATTGCCCAAGTCAGCGCGGCCTTCATAGGCTTCGCCAGAAGCCAGTTCCTTGACATAGCGGAAGCTGCCGGATTCATGCGCCAGTTGCGCCAGAAAAGCCGCTTGCCGCTTCGGGGTGTTGATGCCGAACTCGTCCATTGCCAAGGCGAGCGGGTCAACAAACGGCTCCATGCGCTCAACCCGCGCTAATGGGCATATCTGCTTGAGAGTGTCGGCAGAAATCATTCTACTTTCCATTCTGCGGTCTTTTCCGGGTCAGCCTTTTTCCAAGAGTGCCGACCCGTCTTGCGCCAGACAATAAAGCGGTAAAAATGTCTCGCAAAGAAAATGGTAAATGCCCACGTCAGCGCCACGGCATACCAAGACTGGAACGGTTCGTGCCCGGAAATGATGCTGAACAAGGCTAAAAGGGAAACCAGCCATATCCCGGTCAATGCTATCCTTCCAGTGAAGCAATCCTCGTAGGCGTTATCCTCGACCAGCCATATCGACAGGATCAGCAGGATTACCAGTGGCGCAATCATCCATGCGTTCATTCCTCCCCACCTCCCAGCTTCTTGGCCAGACCCTTCTGCATGGCTTCTACCGCTGCGTCAAGGATGCTCGCCCCGCCGTAGCCTAGTGCAAACATGGTGATGCCGTAATAAACGGACTTGTCCAAGCCGGTGGCATGGAGCAATGGGTCAACAGCGAATATCGCCAGCGAGAAGCCGATGGTGAAGCCGAGAACGGCCTTTACCTTATTGTTGTCCATCAGCATCCCTTTGACTGCGGTAATTCCCGCCCCCAAAGCCCCTGGTATGAGCATTTTGTAATCCAAAGCATTACCCCCTTATTTTTGATATTTCTCTGCTTCCGCCGAATCCCGGCAATGGTTTGGAACAATCCACTCAAGAAACCGGCGCAGCAGAGTATCCTCCGGCGCGTAGTAAAGTTCCGCACTCAGGGTATGCTCGCCGTCATATCCGCATAGCACCGCCAGCACTTTGTCCATTGCCTTTCCCAGCGGCCGCCATACAGATTCGTTCTGCATCAGCAGCGCCACCAGAAGCGTGGGGATAGCTACCAGCGCCGCCAGTGAGAACGGAATCCAGAGCAAGAGGATGGCGAGGATTAGTTTCATCATGCGTTCACTTCCAACAGTTGCATCGTGCAAGCAAGAACCCCACCAAAAAATCGGGCAGTAAGCGAACCGTTGCATCGGAGCGTTCCCGCCGCTCCGATTTTCACGCTGTAAGTCTGTTGCGCCGCGCTCGCCGGGCTGTCGAGGTAATTGAATGACCATGCCTCGGGGATTGCCGCCGCCGCCGAGTTACTCGCTTGTGTAAAAATGCAAGTTGTCCCTCTAAACAGCGCGACAACAAATAGATTGCCAGTCACGCCGGTTGCCGCTGTCCCGCAAGCATTAATCAGCACTTTATTCGTGTTATCTGCCGGGGTGATATTGGCTGTCAAGATTTCATTGCCTTCGGTTGACGTGGGAATTGTGTCATCCAGCGGGATTGTGGTGGTCAAGTCAGCATTAGCGGTGTAAGGCGTTGCGTTTACCACTTGGATGATGGTCTGTGTTTGAGTTGTTTCTACTACCGCTTTGCCATCTTTCTTGCGCGGATGAACAGTAAAGACGGTGGTGCTTTTTGCCCTCATCAAAACTCTGTCGCCAATGGTTGCCGTGTAATTGGCGTCCCCGTCCACTTCAAACACTGCGCCGTCAGTAAAGACATGGGCTGCGTTCATGTAGAGTTCAACTTCTGCCCCGGCTTGGGGTGCAGAAGTTAGTGCGGTGAATGTTACGGCCCCGCCAGTCAAGGTGACGTAGTTCCCCAGGCTCCACGGGTCACAAGCAGTCGCATGGGCTGCTACGGAGGCGTTTGCGTCGAATATGGAAGCCCCGGACATGGCAAGGTTGCCGGTCATGGTAGCGCCAGCGAGTGTCGGCGTTGTAATTGTTGGCGATGTAGCGAATACAGCCGCGCCGGTTCCAGTCTCGTCTGTTAAGGATGTTCTCAGGTTCGCGCTAGACGGAGTTGCGAGAAATGCTTGCACCCCCGACCCTAGCGCGGTTGTTTTTACATTAAGCGCATCAGCGGTTTGAATTGCGTCAAACTCAGCGCCAAGTTCTGTGCCTTTAACTACTTTGGATGGATTGCCCGTTACAAGAGCGTCCTTTGCGGCAAAATCCACTAGCTTTGTGTAACTCAATTTAACCTCCCGATTTCATGTAATGACATTTACAGACGTCCGTTTTTTGTTAGCACGTCTATTTTTTGCATGGAAAGCGAGCCGTTGTTAATTGTCGCCTCAAACCCGAATTGAAGAACCCTACCCACCCCACCAGCCTGCACGGAAATCTGACTAAAACTGACTCCAGATGTGTATTCCGCTATATTGTATTCGCCAACATTATATTCAGAGACAGAGGCGTTAGATGCGAGTGTCGCGGTATAGGATGTGTAAACCTCATCAAAGTCAGTTCCAACCTTAAAGACGATGGCCTGTCCATTGGACCCGATTGCCCATGCCAGAATCTTCTTGACGATGGACATTTGAATCGGATTGCCAAAGTCCAGCCAAGGCGTGTAATAAGTCATCCGATAAGTCGCTGCATCATCCAGATACCCGGTGTATTCTCCGATATACCCGGCCTTCCCCATATACAGCTTTCTGCCTTTAGTCGAGAGAAACGCGGTAGATGTCGTTCCGTACCATGTCGTCACTCTTGCGGCCCCGTCTTCCAAAGGACTTCTGGTGTCAAAGCAGTATGTTTGCAAGGCTGTCGGCATTGTTATCAAGTAAAAAGCCTCTACCGGGTGATAGACTGACTTGATATTCGCCGCCGTTTCAGAGTTCATTCGGTCTTTAACTTCATTCCGGATATTCTTGCTCAAATCCCTTAATGGCTGAGATTTCTCTTGAATCGTTCTCTGTAAAGACCTGACACCTGTGTCCGAAAGAAATATAACATCAGTGCCGGTGTTTTGAACCGAGTCCCTTGCGATACACCCAATGCTGCTCACGGTGTCGTATAGCGACATGGTTGATGGAGTTGAAGCCCCGGTGTAAATAAGAATCTGCCGCGTACCGAAGATATACAGGTAGTTATTGTGCGCTGCCAGAGCAACTATCTCATCCCCGCCCTTAGGCCACACACCAATAAGATTAAGCGTCCCGGAAGTCCCGCCAGTCAATAGGTGTGACGTTAAAACGTCAGACCATTGCACCGTGTTCTTGTCGGTAGCCGTGTCTGCGTTCCAGATTCGACCATAAGCACTTATGGCGCAATTAGAAAGCTGGACAGTGCCCGTATATCCTGTCTTCTCAGAAAGTCTCCTGAAGGTGGTTGTGGAGACTACAGGATCATAAATTAGCGGGTCATTGCCTCGCTGGAAGAAAATCCCAACCCCGCTTATCTGGACAAACTGCCAATTATTTGCGGAGATAGTCGGAGCCGCGCCCCCGCCACCGTAAGTCAGCGTGGTTAAAGTCGTTCCAGAATGAGTAAAGAGAAATCCCCCGCCTGCCGCGACTATTGTGATAGTGCCGTCATTCTGGACGAGTTCGCCAATACAGCTTATGTTGGACGTGCTTAAATCGCTATTCGATGTGTGCGCCCTAGCCCATCCCTTCCTTGCGGCAATCCTGCCATACTTGTCTATGACGCAGTTCTGCGCTTGCAGGGCAAAGCCGGGGGCCATATCCACATAGGAGTCTTGCAGATTTAACCCGAAGAATCCGGGCGCTCCTATCGAAAAGGGAGTGATAGGTTGCATTAAACGGCCACCCAACAGTCGTTCTCAACCTGCCGCGAAGCCTCTAGCGCTATATGGTCGGCAAGAATGCCCTTGTATAACCCATAGGCTTCGCTCGAAGAAAGACCCCCATCCTCACCCCTTTCTACCAAAGCCCTTGCATAAGCCCCTGCTATAACGGACTCACTTGAAATAAGAAGCACGTCAGCATCGGCAGACAGGGCTGCTTGAGGGACATACATCCTGAACTTGATTGAGTAAGTCCCGCCGGGAGTAGTAAAGAACTCTACCTTGCTGTCAGTCCCGTCATTACCATTCCATGCGTAATAAGAAGGGATGCCGTTGGAAACGGTTGACAGGTCTTGCTGCTCAAGAATCCATTGGACAGGCACGTTGCCAAGAGTTACCTTGTTCGTGGTGTCATTAACTACAACGTCTTTAGGGAAAAGACCGGAACCTGTTACGGTGTAAGTGCTAGTCCCGGATGACGTGGTAACAGTCTTGCCCGTGTAAAGCGCGTTCCATTTCCACGCATCTTCAACCTGCCGCTTTGCATCATTGACGAATTTGCCGATAAGGGTTGAGTAGGATGTAGTAGCAACGGTGGCGACGGAAGACTCACGAAGACGCGCTAGAACGTCATTAACAAGCTGGAGATATGTCATTTCCGTTCCTCAATGTAGGGGGAAAACGCCCCGCCCATCAAACCAGCCTGCGCTCCGTATGGTGCGGCTTGGCGCAAAGTTGACAAATTATAGGATGCAGGACTGCCTTGCAATAATCCCGCCTCACCGAGAGATGGCGCAACGCCTCTGGCAATCATTGGGGCGGCAAAAATAAGCGGGGCAGGGCTTCCGGTAGAAAGCGCCCCGCCCATCCCTCCCATTGCCGCAACAGTTTCCCATCTTGTCGGAGTTGGCAATCCAGACTTAACAATGGGCTTTGTCACATCCCTGAAAGTGTTGGCGAACTTCGCAACAGTCTCGATATTCCCTGTTACATACTTTTGGTTGCCTTTGTATCTACCGACAACGCTTGCTAACTTCTGCAAGTCAATCAACCCATCATCCATAAGCGCCGACTCAATCATGTTGATTTGAGATAGCTGTTTTCTGGAATCCCTGAACTTTTCAAGTAACGCTTTTTTGTTGCCAAGAGACTTCTCTATCAAGTCCTCATAAAGATTCGCCAGTTCGTAGTTCGTCTTGGCTATCTCCGTTTTAGCGGGATCGCCGGTTGTGTCTTTGGCGTACTTTCTCGCATCACTACGCAACTGCTTTATTTTGTCCATGACAATAGACGATGACATATTCTGCTTAACCATTTTCCCGTTAGCATCAACAATTGGTTTTAGCTGTTGCTCTAGCAGTTCAATAGACGAGGACAGGGCAGAAAATGCTTTTGGGTCTTGGGCAAACTTGGCTTTCATCGGAGAAAGCATATCATTAACGCCGGACTTGAAATCTAAAGAAATGCCAACCTCCTTACCAAGAGCCTTCTGGACATTGGCGTAATCTTTGGTTAATTCCCCAACTCTGCTCGATATATCGGCATCATAAATAGCCCCCTTACCGAGTCCAACATCTTTAGCTATTGCCTGCGTTCCAATTTCCCTGTTCTTTATGGAGATATAGGGGTCTGCTCCGCCCATTTTTGCAAGACCTTCTTTTATCCTGCCCTCTGCCGGGGCGATTAAGCCGATTGACTTACCTCTAACACGGATGCTGTCGGTTAGTGCGGCGAGAGATTGCTGTTCTTTTAATGCTGCCAGTTTAGCCATGTTACTTGCTTCTATACTGCCGGCGGCTTTTGTTCCTCCTTTTACTCCGAGGAATCCAACCCCCTGCAATGCAGCCTCTTTTACACCCCTGGCAATATCTTCGCTACCAGTGACATACTGAGCGCCCTCCCCAATTTTCTCCGCACCAGCCTCGATTACGGAACCAATAGGTGCGAGTATTTTCTGGCTGACAAACTTCCCGCCCGCAGTTCTCGGTTCATAGGTTAGCGATTGCTGGATTTCATTCTTGAAGCCAGTAGGCGCATCGCCATTACCAGCGCCAGTTAAAGCATCATAAGCGGTCGCAGCGCCACCCATTACCTCGGAAATAGGCTTTGCCATAAAACCAGTTGCCATTTGCGCGACAGGCTCAACGACACTTCCTGCGAGATTGTTTAACGCCCTTCCAGCAGAGATGTATGGCGCAAACATTCTCTCAGTGATTGACTTCTGCTGCGGTTCGGCTTCTTTGGCAACGTCCGCGACGATACCAGCCTCCGCAAACAAATCCCTCGGCGGGGCTATCCCGGCTTCCTCGAATAAGTCTCTTGCCATGTCAAAGTCCTAGACGGCGTTTAACTTCTGCCGGAGTGATTTTGTATTTTGCAGCTGTGGCGTTAATATCCGCCTCGGTCGGCGCGGTCACTTTCGGCTTCCCAAACTTTGTTTTGGGTATCCCTGTATTGCTGAAATAGGTGTCTAATGAACCTTCATCAACCTTCCTGTCCCAAGTGTCTATGTCTCGCTGCGCGGCTTCCTTGCGTAGTTCAGCCATGCGAAGCAACGTGCCTTTCTCTAAAGTTAATTCGCCGGTCAATACTTTTCGCAAAAATTCTCTCTCCGCCGGGGTATCCATGCCTCTAGCCCCAATACCTAATGACGAGATAAGCGGGAACACTTCCGACCCCATCATCACATCGGCAATTTGGGAATCTGTTGCGTTTTTCGCCCCACTTTCCCCGCCCAACAGAGATTTAAGCCGCGAAAGACCGATACGCAGGTCGGCTGCGAGTCCAGTCGTCACATCACCAGTTTTGAGTTGATTGATGAGCGCGTCTGTCTTGATGATTACTTTACTGGCAGCGTCGGCCATGTGGTATAGCTTGGTGTTAATTTCAACGCCAGTCTTTCCCCCTTCTTTTGCGGCAGCGCCAGTTGACAGCGCTCCGGGGTCATTTGCCGCCAGTGTTTCTGCTTTTTTAACCTCGCCAGCAACATCTGCTTTCGATTTTGGTAGCGCAATAACGGGCAACTCTTTTATTTTCGCAACAGCCTCCGTATCACCCCTAGCAGAAGCCTCCGCTATCATCATGTTCTTGTCTCTCTGGGTAATCTTCAAACTTTGGTCAATCGCCGTTCCGGGGGATAGTTTAATACCCGCGTCGTAAGGACTTGCTTCTGGACTGGATGGGGCAGAAGCTCCGCCTGATTTGACAAAGTACGCCCTAACTTTCTCAACTTCCGCATCAGTGAAGTCAATTAAATCCTGTCCACTCAACCCTCCTTGTCGCCCTATTTCCATAGCTCGCGCCCTTGCAATGGCTAATTTCGGAGCAAGTTGCGCCATTGATGTGTCTGTTTTGGCGGTTCCGTAGTATTTTGCATGGGCTTTCTGTAAATCCATCTTTGTTTTTTCTTCTTGAATTTGCCTTGCAAGCATACCGAGTTGCAGTTTTAACTTTGGGTCTTGAATTTCGCTCGCTCTTTGCAAAATTGCGTCAGGGTCGCTCAAGTCAACTCCGCCCAATGCAGCCCTTGTCATTTGCGCCTGTTGCATCTGCGGGTCTTGCATACCCATCAGTCCAGCCCCGGCATTACCGAACGCGCTACCAGCCCCGAAGGTCAGTGAATTTGCGCGAGCGTAGGGGTCTTGATTGCCAAAGGCTTGCGCTGCGGCATCAGCCTGTTGCTTGCGCTGTTGCTGGATTTGGTAGGGGTCTAGGCCAAACAGTCCTGATACGATGTTCTCAGCCATTACAATGCCCTCCCGGTAAAAGCATCAAAGCGTGGTTGCTGTTGCGGATTCTGGTAATTTCCTATGGCATCCGCAGCACCAGAAAGAAGGCCAGCCCATGGGCTGTATTGATTGGCTTGGTTCATTGCTTGGGCGGAACCTGTAATACCTTGAGCAAGCAAACTTCCGGCCTGCTGTCCATACGCGCTTGTCTTCCCGCCCAAAGTAATACCTTGGTCAAGGGCGTTCTGCCCTAAACCTTCCAGCCTTTGCACCCCACCTAAAGCAGTTGAATAAGGACTGTAGGCATTGGATTGAGTTTGATATTGGGCATTAAGCAAGTCTGAGCCAGTTCCAACAAGACCCGCTCCAAACTTGGTGTAGTCCATCCCGCCCTGAGTAGCGTTAGCGGCTAGTCCCAAATCCTGCTGTCTATTGGCGTTGTAGTAAGCGTTTAGTTCCGGGTTTGCAGCCATCATTCCGGCATCGCCGCCAACTGCCAGTCCACTTCGCCCTTGCGCGTTGAGCCTTGAGTTGATATTGGCTAAATCTGTGGCTCGCGGAGAAGCCAATAAAGCCTGTTGCTGCATCATGTATTTATTGGCCTGCGTTACGGGGTCTGTAGAAAGGTAGTTTTGTCCGAGGCCAAACAGAGTTTGGGCGGCACTTGATAGGGGTTGCGTCTGATTCTGAGCCAAAGCATATTGGCTTAGTGCGCGGTCTGATATTTCAGAAAGAAGGTCTTGCTGTGCGCCGATCTGAGGGCTTAACGTATAACCGGCATCAACAAGATTGCCGTTCTGGTCATAGCCGAATTTTGAAGTCCCGAAACGGGTAGTTACCCCTACCGGACGGAATTTGGATGCGTCTGCCGCCGTTATAGAGGCGCGTCTTTGAGCGTCAGCCAGTTGCTGCGCTGCGTCATAATTCTGTCTTGCCTGCGCTTGACCGCCTAGATATTTTAATCCGCCAGTCAAAAGTGAACTACCAAGACCGCCCTGACCCAAGAACCCGCCTTGGTCGAATATCCCGCCGCCTTGTGTTGCTGCATTCGGAATGTTTGCGTAAGCGCCGCCTTCTGGTAGGGAGCCGCCAAACAGCCCGCTCGAATCAGAAGCATAACCGCCGCCAGAATTAAAAAGACCGCCTGCTGCGCTACTACCATAATCTCCGCCAAATTGTAGCGGCCCTTCCCAACCAACGTCACTCAACGCGCTGTAGTCTTGAGTCGGCCCGACAAATTGGCCGACATCATAATCCCCCAAACTCCCGCCACCGATGTCTCCGCCAAAGCCGCCATAAGCCCCGTAACCACCCAAAGCCGCGCCTATCAGGTTTCCTTGCGAGAGCGCGTTTAGCCCGTTGTAAGCGGCCACAAATGGAGCTATGGGCGGGAAAGCGAAAGAGGCTATAGAGGCTACCGTGCCGAGATTACTAGAAACCGCGTCCACGACCCCGCCGACGGCATCCGCAACTCCGCCAAAAACATCCCCGACAAAATCACTCATGGTTTTTCCTCACTTCAATATGTCCGTCCCGTTCACGTTCAACGTGAAACCCATGCCATTCAGCGACTTTTATCATTTTCTTGTTTGACACAGGGATTCTCCCGGTTAAGTAGTCCTTATCCTTGAAAGCAATATCCAGAGCGCCTTTCAGGGATTTTATGTATTTGTGTTTGTTGGCATACGGCTCAATAAGAAGATGAAGATTGTGTCCGTTTACCAGCATCGCCCCGCCCGGCAGTTCAATCACTTCGCTGGCGTTAAGCCAGTCTATCGCCTGTTGCGGGGTTTTGATTCTTTTGTCGTTGAGCGCAAACTCAAGCAGCCTTTCTCTATTCACGGCCAATAATTATTCCAAAATGCCCTTCGCCTTCAATTCCGCCGCCATTTCTTTCGTCCCGCGTGCAAACACGCCATCTTGTATCATGCCAATGAAGTTTCCTTTTTCGTCAGCAACAATCTCTCCGTCATTCGAGACGTAGTATTTCTTCCCGCCGAATTCTGCCACCCCGTTTTGAACTTCTACTGGCTGGCCGTTGACGCTCACGGTTCCGCTGAATGCTTGTTGTGGTTGCATCATCCCCGACATATCGGGCGGCGGCATTCCGGGTTGCGGTATCATCATTCCTTCCATTTAATGCTCCTTTTTAGGCCTGCCGGGTTTGCGCTTCTCTGGTTCAATAACTTCCGCGCTTTCAATGACAGGCTCAGTCTCGATGACTTCCTCGTAGCCTTCGTGCTTCCTAAGACCCTCTATATCCTGAGGAAGCGTGAAGCTGACTGTATTACCAGACCGCTTACACCGAAAGGTGGCCATCATCCCGCCTGAACGATGTTGCCAGTCAAAACACCAGAACTGGACGCGCTTATCAACTGAACGCCAATCCCGATTGCCGTATTGCGCACACTCAAATCCGGCCTGACAGTGTTAGATACGCTGTCTATCAGGTTTCCGGCGATTACAGTCGTAGCAACAGAGCCGGTATGGGTAATGGCTGAGATGGTCTTGAAATACTTTGTTGTATCGCTGTTGCTTGCATTTGTGCCCGCAACCGCCTCTGTCTGCGCCCGCCCATCGGAGTCCGTCCCGGTAAATGTAAAGGTAATTCCTGAATCATTACCTCCAGATGTCAGCCTTACCAACTGCGCCGCACCGAATGACGCAACCCCACCAGAAGCCAAAGCTCCGTTGATGAGAATGGCTCCGGCAGCGGGAGATTGCGACGCCGACACGCCATCAGCGTCAACGGCAGTAGGGGCTAAAGATAACGGCCCGTATGAATTTATGTCCATGTTATTCCTTGAAAAATCCCCCGAAGGGGATGTTATTTAGGCTGCTACGATATTGTTTATTAAGTGAAGGCAGGCGTGGCGGTGGAAAAGACAGCGCCACAGACGAACCATTCTGTGCCATTACTGTAGATTTCAATCGCAGTGCCAGCTTCAGGTGTGGTGGCGGTCAACGTCAGATGCGACGTGCCGTTGCCATAAACGGGGACTGGAGAGGCGACGGCGTTCGAGTCATCCCACGACACGCCGCCATTGTAGAACGAGGGTGTCGTGGCGACGATAACCCAGTTCTGCGCTTCGGTAGCAACACCGCCCATGATGAACTTGTAGCTTAAGCCTGCGGCGATAGCCGGCAGGTTGAGTGTAATGCTGCTCGTCTGCTCAAGGATGATGTGGAGCTTCCCACTATTAGCCGCCAGGACGGTGTAGGGAGTAGCGTCAGCGACAAAGACTGGAGCCTGTACGACAGCACCACTGAGGGTCGTCGTGCTTCCAGAATTCATCGTAACGGCACCACCAGACTGAACCGTCAGCAAGCCACCAGTGGGCATCACCGTGTCCAAACTCGCGTCAGAAGTCCACGTCTTGCTTGCCGCAAGCGTCCCTAGGGTGGCGATGTCGTTGTAGTTCACCTCGGCTGCTGTAGCGGTAACAGCCACATTGCCGATCTCTAGCGTGGTCGCATCGACGGTCGTCGCATTGACAGTCGTGCTGGTCAGGGTGGTAATAGTTGCAGAGGTAATGGTGGCGATTTCCTTGCTCGCGCCCAAAACCAGCGCCTTATTCGCCGCCGCCGTGCCGTTGGTAATACCGTCAATCTTGGTAAGGTCAGTCGCGCCCAAATTATTAAGGGCGGCCAACTCAGTCATATCAACCGTTGTTTCTGCCGCAGTGCTTGCATCAACAATTATAAAATTTGATGTTGATTTAAGACGCAGGTCTATATCTTCACTATGTCTGGACATGGTATTTCTCCTTGAAAAGAAATGGGGACGGTTTTACCCGCCCCCAAGATTGCTGCAATGTAGCTTGGCTTGATTATAAAGGATTTTTTATAATCAAGCCGGTACAATAAAACTCAAAGCCGCGTAGTCCCTCAGCTCTTTCACGCCATACACGGTATCGGACACAACTGCGGTTCCGAGGTATTCAACCTTGTATTGCGCTTGAGTGCGGATAGCGATTTGCTCTGCATGACACATTGCGTCTTTGTGCAGAAGCAGACCTGCGCGGTAGTTGGTCATGGTTCCCGACACGGTTACAGTCTCGCCCAACTCGTCAACGCCAGTGGTGTGCGCCGTCGAAGTGAACTTAACCGCTTGTGTGCTGGTTCCAGAATCAACCTGAACCCACGGACAGTTGGTGGAGTGGAATACTTCTACCCCATACAACATACCGAGTTTGCCGGTTTTGATAGCGTCGCCGCTGCCCACAAAGGCTTGCTCAGTGAAACGCGCAATTCCGCGCAACACATTGGCCTCGACAGGCGGGATGATGAGTTTCAATTCGCTGGAATTAACATCGCTGTCTTCCAGAGTTTGAATCATCCGGCGGATACCCGCGTCAGTCAGAGCCGTGCCGTTGCCCGGAGTCGCGCCAGAGAACAGCGTAGTGCCGTCGCCACCGAGAACCGCTTTCTCGTAGGAAGTCGTGCCAGTGCCGCTCAGAGACCCCCCGTTGAAGGTTGCGCCCAGAAGATGCAGGTCTTGGTCAACTTTCTTTGCCAACCCATACCCGGCCGCGTCAGTGTAAAACTTACGCATCGAGGACATGGCCTGCGCTTCCGCGATGTCTTCAAACATATACGAATACTCGAAATGCTTGTTGACAACCACCTGGACAACGCCTGCCGTATCCGCCACGAACGCGACAACGGTGTTGGCGGCTTTGGCTGTTGCAGAACCGCGAGCAGGAACAGGGATGTTAAGCGTATCGCCTTTCTTGCCTTTGAACGGGTATTTGGTTACAAGATTGCCCAACACAAGATTTTGCTTGTAAAGGGCGATGGTTTCGTCTGACCAGATCTCCGGGATAAAATTTGCGGTGGTCGTGACTGTTTGATGATTTGTGCCTAGTGCCATGATGTTACTCCTTTATTTATCTGACGCGCCCCTCGGCGTAGGCCAGAGTTATTTCCTCTGACAACTCCGCGTATCTTGAAGGGTTGGTCATGTTGAGTCGGATTAAATCAGTGCGTCGGTAAATTTTCTTCGACCCTTCTGTTGTCCCGCCCGTTTCAACTGCCGCAGCTTTTAACTGTTTCTCCCTCGATTTAACTTCCTCTTTGGGGATTGGTTTTGTAGCCGGATGCAACTGCTTAAAGGTGGACAGCAATTCGTCTGCCGCGTCAACATTAAAAGCATCGGCCATGCCGAACAGTTGAGTCCTGATCGGGCTGGATTTCACCCAATTAACAAACTCTGCATCCTGAGTTACATTTTGGTAGTCAGGGTGCTTCTGCATCAACATTTGCTTTGCCTGTTCCCTCCGCATAACCTGCGTTTGTTGCTCCGCAGCAATGACCTTGGGATTGTTTTCTACGGCCTGCCGTATTGCTTCTTTCGGGTTCGAGAAAAAATCTACTTCCGGCTGTTCTGGTTCGGCCTTTTTCGTGAGTTGAGACTTAATCAGTTCGTCTGCGAGCTTCCTGACTTCCCCCACTTCTTGCGCCTGCCTTCCAATAAGCCTTTCGGCCTCTTGGTGCATTTTCACAAGGTCTTCTGCGCTCTTGCCCTTATATTTTTCAGGGAGCGATTCAGCTTCCGTGGTTTCTATCTTAGGCTCGGCTTCCGTTGAGTCTGTCAATTTAATGTCAATCTCAGCGAACTCGCCCTGCGGTTCTTCAACTTCAACAATCTGTGCCATGATTTAACTCCTGCCCAAAAAGGGTTCTAGGTTACAAAAAACAGTCCGTGCCCTGCGGCGTTATGAACTGCGGTCAACGGCCAATAAAAAACCCGCGTAAGCGGGTATTGGGTTGCGTTGTATTACATTTCCTCTAAACTTTTCTTTCGCGCTGCTTTTTCGTGTCTTGCAGCCCACGCATCCCCGTCTATACCAGACCGGAACTTTCCTATCTTTATGTAACTTGGAAAACACACAAGCTTTTGCGCTTCCTTGCCGCAATAACAAGGAACAGTGTCGGTATCATTGCGTATGAAATGTTCTGTAATATGCCCGTCTGGACATTGGAATTCCAGCATTACCCTCATTTCAGTTCGTCGTACGAATCTTTGCTAAGTTGTTCAATGGACTTTAGCCATCTAAGGATAGAAAGCTCCCCCTTCCTGAATTGAAGGGTCTTTTCATCTGGGATTGAACTAATATCAGAGGATGCACGCAACATCAAATCAACGTCCTCAATAAAGTCCTTCCAACCTTTTCCAGAGAACATTAAAAGACGCGCTTCGTAGTATTCCTGTAACTGTCGTTCCATTACGCCCTCATGAGCATGAAGAAGTTGCTGTTGGTGGCCGCCGCCGTATCAGGTTTAAGCGTCACTCCAACCGAATGAATGGTAATGCTTCCAGTCGTCCCACCAACAAACTCGTAGCTCAGTTCATCTGTGCCGGTGAACGTGATGCTATCAGCGGTGTTCTCATACCAGCCAGCGCCACCAAGCAGAGTAATGGTCGTAGTTAAGACTGCCGAACCGTTCTTGAACAGCTTTAGTGTGCCATCTGCCGCGTAAGTATTCGCAGAAAGATAGCATCCGAGATTCTTGGCGGTTCCGGGGTAGCCTACTTTGATACGGGCTTGTGATTCGGTTGTGGCGCCTACGCTAGTAAGAGCGCTACTGAGCGGGTAGTAATGTGCTGTAGCAGAAGCGGCTCTTACTAAACCATTTTGGCCAGATGCCCAAACATCCTGCTCAATATCTGTTGACTTAAGAGTAGCCCCGACAAAAGCTACCGTTAAATCTTCTACACCAGTTCCAAGCGTAATGGACGCGCAAATTGTGTTCCCGTCTGCTATGGCATCACCAAGCCCGGAAGAAACTACCAGCCCCGTAGCCCCGGCGGAGAAGGAACATGAACCCGTTCCATCAGCACCGTTTATTCTGTTCTTGAAAGTGCTGGTGTTCGTTCTTGCATTTGTAGTGGCACGAACTTGCAGGGCTTCAAAGGTTGTATAGCCTCGGGCTTTAAAAGCAGCATTGGCCTCTGTTGCAGTTCCGTCTGCTTGTGTAGCACCTGTTAGGGAGATGTACCGAGTAGCAGATTCGACGTCATGAATAGTGTTGCCGTTGCTCGCTACAAATGCGCCATAACCACTACTAAATTCTACTAGCCCGCTTATCCATGCCACAAATGAGTTAGTTCCATCATCCGTATAGGCCAGATTGAATAAATCCGCCGCTGCCAGCGTATCTATGTTGCTAGAATCTTCTTTGATGCCCGTTCCGGTTCCGGTAGCCAGTTGGTTGCCGTTAGCTGTGTTCTTGCGAAATCGCAGGTCATTGGTTCCGCTACCGCCAGAAACGACATTGAAGCGCAAGAGGGAGAATGTGCAGGCTTCTGTAGCAGAGGCTTGCATTGTGGTTTCAGTCGCGAGGGTGAGGAGCTCCCCCCAAAGGTTGTCATAGTCGCCAGATGCAGCTGCAAAGCCGCCGCTCTGCCCCCTACTCCCCACCATCAGTGCCTTAGCCATTGCGCACCCACTTATTCAGGTCAACGGGCTTTCTGTTGGCGCGAAGTTTCAGGACACGAACGACCGTGCCGTGCGACATTTCTATGTCACCATTTGGCAAGGTGCGAGTGGCTATCAAAGATGCTGCGGGGGCTTCTTCGGTGCCTACAAGACCAAGTTGAACGGCCAGAACATCTTGCAACTCTCTCCGGTCACGGCAAGTCTGCAAGACGTGCGCAGCATCGGTGTGGGCGCTGCAAGTTCTGATAGCCGTTATCGAGAGCAATGCATTAGGGACTTGAACTGCCTTTGCCGCCAGAATTCGGGACAAATCGCCATGCGTTACTCTTATGCGAAGGTCTGGAAGAATGTCCAGCGTAAGGTCGTCAAACGAAACTCCCCACTCATTCGCAATTGCCAACGCCTCCGTCATGTCAGTGCCCTTCGGCGCGAGCGGGTTCTCAACCTGGTCAATGCAGCACTGACCGCCAGCGCAAATATCGGGATACCAGTAACTCATGCGGATGCCCCATAGTTCCATCTCGCCTTACAAATTTTGCACGTATTTTCTATCATATTATGCCGTTGCTACTATTCTCCACTTACTGGATACACTATTCCAGACAAAACCCATGTCCAACCGGTTAGTTGATGCGGTTGTGGTCGGCAATGCTACGGTAGAGGCTTCAAACGAAGCGCCGAACGTCAAGGCGCGGGCTGCGGTGCCGGTCACGGCTATCCACAAAATCTGATTCTCGGTCGGCGTTCCGCTTAAATTCGTCGTGAACGAAGTAATCGCCTCGGCCTGCGCGGTCAACGAGTAGAAATCTACATTGTCCGTGTTGATTGTCGGCGTGGCGGAAGAAGTCGTCGTGCCGGTGCGCTTCGTTACCCGCTTGTTCGTCAGGGTGTCCGTGCTGCTGTAGGTCGGGATTGAGGCTCCCGCCAATGTCGTAGCGCCCGTCCCGCCGCTCGTCACCGCCAGCGTTGCCGAAAGCCCTGCCGCCGTGCCGGTCGTGTTTTGATTCAGTGTCGGGAAGTCGCCAGCTACCGCAATGCTCGGAACCCCGGTAGTCGTGGTGTTCTTCAAGATGCCAGTGGCAAGACCTGACATCAACGTGCTGTTTATCCCCACTACCGTCAGGGCAGTTGCGCCAGTTGCATCGCCGGTATGCGTGGCGTTCGTTACAAGGCCGCTGTATTGGCTGTTCGTGGCGTTGTCACCAGTGTTAGAACCAGTAGCCGTGCCGCCGCCAGTGGCAATGTCCCCGTCAGACAGGGCTGTGTTCAACTGCGCGACTGTGAAACTACCCAAGACCGCAGCATTGCCTGTGGATGTAACGTGGCCAGTCAGGTTGGCGTTGGTGGTGACAGTTCCGGCAGTCAATCCTGATGCAGTCCCGGTGCAATTCGTGAGAACCCCGGCAGAAGGCGTTCCCAAGTCACCGCCGACAAATACAAAGTTGCCGTCTGAGCAGGCGGTGTCGAACTCGGCTTTGGTTCCCGTTATGCCGACGATAGTAGTCCCGCCGCCGCCAGAACCTACTTGTGTGTTGATGATGTAATTCGCACCATCAAACTCCATCAACTTGCCTGCGTCTATCTCTTTTCCGTCAGACAGGTCAAAAACAAGGTTCCCATCGGCAGCGATATGGGCATCAACAACAGAAACCCCATCATCCCCGTCAACCCCATCTTCACCGTCTTTGCCATCCTTGCCGTGAAGTCCAGTAAGACCAACGTCCCCTTTGTCGCCTTTTGCGCCCTTGGTTCCCGGCTTTCCGTCTTGACCGGGGTCGCCCTTATCGCCTTTGTCGCCCTTGACGGAATCGCCCTTATCACCCTTGTCCCCCTTATTCCCCTTGTCGCCACGCAGGAAGTCAAGTTTTACAGGAACGGCTTTGGGTTTTTCGGCGGTATTGGAGAGTTTGGACTTTGCTTCGGCAATCATGCCGTCCATTACCTTGCCGAGTTGTTCTAATTCATTGTTCATTGCATCTGTTTCTCAACGATTTGCTTATTAGCCACTGAATCGGCCTTCTTAATCTTCAAGTCCTCCTCTTTCATCATCAATTCCGCAACCTTAACGCGGCGGTCAAATTCAGCGTTGGCATCCCCATCTTCGGACGGAAGGTTTCTTGAGATAGCCGAAAGAACCTTCGCTTTGGTTTCTTCCGGGGCTAACTGTCCTTCAACTACGGCTTTTTGGGCGTTGGCGTTATTAACTGCGGCCTTGCTCTCCAATTCTGCCACTTGCCCTTCCATGAGCTTCATCTCAATGACTTTCATCATTTGAGCAACTTTTTCCTCGTTCGGATCTGGCTTGGAAATCGCTGCAAGCTGTTCCAGCATTTTTTCGCGGTCAGAAAGTGACGAGTTCTTGACGATTGCCTGCATCAGAACCGGGGTCAGGGGTGATTGAGCGCCTAAAGTCTGAACAAGGAAAGCGAGTTGCTGTTGCTCGTATTCCCTTGCGATAATACCCAAAGTCGCTGTCGGCATGAATTTAACGTCAACAGACGGGTATCTTTCCGGGTCAAACTGCATATACCGCCAAGCGGCTTTGTTCACAAAAGGAATCAGGAAGTCTTCCTGGAAGTTGACAAGGGTTCTCTTGTATTTCTTGATAATCCCTGCGACGGCAGGAGCAAGACCGCCCGCATCCCTCGAACCCGGCGTGACCATGCCCTGAGAATCCAAGGTTCCGGTTGCCATGAGCAACATTCTCTCAAATTCTTTGCTGGTGTTCATCGCCGCCCCGTCATTTGTCCCAAAACTGAACGGATAAATGATTTCCTGGGGCGGGCCGTTGGTCATAAACGCTTTACCCGGCTGAACCTCGAATTTAGCCGCCCTAGGAAGTCTGGTGGCGTCCACAGCGACCATCGGAGCTACCGTCAAGGCCAGGCTGTCCATGTGGCTTCTAATACTTCCATCTATCGCGGCCTGCATATTATTGGCTTTTTCCGCAGTTCCCCTGCCTAAAAGACGGTTCGGGACTGTATCGTCCTGATAAGTAAGAACCGGGCGGTCTTTCATCGAATACGGGTTTTCTTCGGCCTTCAGGAGCGTATCCCCGTTTGCGATGATGACAATGGCCTCAACCATGTCGGAATAGTCCTCCAATTCCCCTTCGAGGACTTCTTCTACCGGCTCGATACTGTCCAGATACTCTTTCGGGACAAGCCCGTAATAGGTCAAAAGAGAGACTTTGTTATCCCTGAACGGGGAAACCTCTTTGGTTGGTTCGAGTTCATCGCTCTGGAAGAAAGAACCAATATCAACATCCATATACTTACCGGACTTGATTCCCTCCGCTATTTTATGGATGGAGACATTTCTTTCGATAGCAACGCCCATACAGTCATCAACAGACGTTCCGTTGGGGTCAAAAAGGAAGTTTTTTGGGTTTACCGGCATGATTTTCACCGAAACCCTCGATTCTTCCATCACACCATAAGCCTGCTGATTCCCCATTGGCATAGTGGCGGGTTTGTATAAAGTTTCGCGGGAAACCGTAACTTCTCCGATACCTGTTCCGTAAATCTCGGCCATCAACTCAATCTGGTCAATGGATTTTCTTATTTTGTCCCTGCCGAAGTCCTCGTACAGCTTGTTTTTGAGGTCTTCGACATCAATCGGGTTTCTGTCTTGCAAATCGTCTTTAATGTCGAAATACTCGCCCTGACCAAAGATAGCCTCCATGACTTCGGCGTGGCGAGTCTCAATAGCCTGTTGGGTGGCGGGAGAAATGACGCGAGAACGCTCGGATTTGCGGTTTTTGTCCTCCTCAGCCCAGATACCACGGAAAATGCGCTCGTATTTCTCCCAATCAGCGATAAAATTCTGGTTTCGGTAGTCTCTCCAGCGATCTGTATGGTCTATGATAAAATTGACAAGCTCTTTTTTGCCGTCAATTTCCTCATCTAAACCTTGAAGGTCATCCATTGTTTATTCCTGTAAATATTCGATAACGCCTACCACGCCAAGAGAAGAGCCGCCAAGCGCCAAGCTAACTGTTGACCACATCATCCCGTTAAAAGGCAGGGCAGTCTGCGGACTTCATGTTCATTACAACTTGCAGCTTTTAACCAAGAGCGAAAACTCTAGCAAGGGCAACAGATTGCAGCTATAGTCCCGAGATCACGTCTATTGGACGCCATTCTTCCGACTCATCGGGCTCTTGGTAATTAGTAACCGCCATTTGGCTTATTAGGGACAAACTGTCGATTAAATCGTCATGCACACCGGGGGTGGGGAAAAATAAATACTCGCGCACAAACTCATCCCAATTCGCTTCTTCGTTAAGGATAATCCGCCCATGCTCAAACATCCCCTGCAAAGCCCATATAACCCGGTCATTCTTGTGCTGATTGCCATGCGTCAAAGGTTCAATATGAGCGTACAGGTTGTTTTTTCTCATCAAGTCGGACAGGTAAGGAAGAATGGCATTCATTAAAGCGCCTCTCTCGATTCCAACCATCAAAGGTCTAAAATCCCTGATGTTTTTCAGGATTCTAACGGCGGTCTCGCGTATATCCCACCTGCCAGCCTCTATTTTCTTGACAAACCACTTGCCTTCGTCCGTAAGAAGCACAACCGCTATGGCGGTCTGGTCCAATCTTTTCTTGGAACCTGGAGCCAGCTTTGAGACTTCCTCAAATCCCGCAAGGTCAACAGCGATATACCAACTCCCCTGTTTCGGTTCCTTTCCGTATTTCAGCCATTCTTCCTTAAACTGGTCAGCCCCGGCATTTTCAAAAGAAGCCAGGTACTCCTGCATAAAGGCAAACGTGCTTAATGTCCGTTTTGCGGACTCGATTTCTTCCGGCTTGATTAACTCGTTGTCAGCCGTATGGAAAAGCCATGACTTCCACTCAGGATCGCCACTCTGACCCAAATCATACAATTCCTTGAAATGCTGTGCCCCAGGTTTCGGAGTACCAATAAACAAAGCCGTCCCCTGCGTATCCGATAACGAAGCACGGATAACCTGCTCCCACACAATCGGCTTCATGTCCGCAAACTCGTCAAGAATCGCGTGGTAAAGACTGACACCCCTCAAGGTGTCCGGCCTGTCAGCACCCCTGATATAAATCACAATCCCATTTATCAGGGTAACTTCCGAGTTATTGATGTGACTCGAGGCTATTACTTCCCTCCCAAGCCTGTGAATCAAGTCCCACATCAAAACCCTTGCCTGCCCTTGAGTGGGAGCTACATACATCACCCCAGACCCCTCGGGACACTCCAAACCCTTCATCAACAGGTCAACAGCAGCCTTCCTCGTCTTCCCGGCCCTTCTCCCGGCCACAACTACCTTGAACCTGTGTTTGTCGCTCAGAACAGTTCTCTGCCAATCAAGAAGCTGAAAGTTAAGCGCCGCCATCTATAACCTCACCCTTCACTTCCCTATCCATCCCGCTTATCGTTATCTGCACCACAGGACTGCCGGATTCTTTCTTGTCTTCAAAAAAACTCACCGGCAACATCCTGTCCATGCACATCTTCAATGCAGCTATCTGGCCGGCGTGACTATCATCAGCAGCTATCTCCAATACCTTCCTGATAACAGCCTCACCAGTCTCGGCCTTCAAAAGCCTGTGCCGAAACTCCAACATCCGCTGCTTAGTCCCAACAGGCGTGGCAATAGGCTCCCTCGCCTTAACCTGACCAGCCTTATGAGCCAACCTGTTCGCCTTCCGCTTTTCCTCCTTCATCTTCTTCACGACATCAGACATTATCCTTCACCCATTCCTCACCCAATACCCTCAGGGCATCCTCATCCAATTCCATGCTGTAACACGATACATTAAGAAGGTAATACGATAACTCTTCCATCCGCCCTCTCTCCAACCCGTACCGAAGCCCCAACTCAGAGGTTATTTCAGCGTATCTGTCCATTTTCCCAAAAACCCCTTTCATGTGGAGAGGAGGGTACATCAAAATTTCCCCGCACCGCCAGCTCTGCCCCCCCCGGAGTGAGCACTCGCTGACGTTAGTGCGCGCTCACTCATGCACCAGCTTGTGACTTAACATAATGCACATTATGCGCATCATGCGCTGCACCATCCAATAGAATCAATGGGTTGCAGCAGATGAGAATGAATGCTTACACAATGCTTACGGATTGGCGCTGAATAGATGCCATTGTTGCAATGCAACAAGGGATGGTTACTCACTGAGCCGGGACTGATCGCCAGCGATAGACTAGAGCAAGGGGCAAGGATGCACCATATACATGATGCCGGGCTGTGTATTGAGTTAACCGCTCTATGCGGTTATAGCCTGTAGCATCTCTCTAGACTGCGCCTGTTCTATTGGTACAGTGTTGCATATCTATCGCGCGTGTGAGTGAGTCAATATCCTATCCAGCGCATTAGCTCGCGTTACTGTGTGTGCGGTTTCCATGTTATCTCAAGGGGTGACGTTTTTGGGCATGGCGTTAGTGGGCACTTACTTTTTAGGGTTTATCAAGTGTTTCTGCGGGTCTTAGTGGTTACTAACCTGCGAACTGGCGTATTCATTGGGTTTGACTATCCGATGAACGGTATTGAATAATGCGATTATTGAGTATATAGTTACGCCAGCAATACAGATTAACTATCTAAACGAGGCTCAAAATGAGTATATTTGCAAGCAAGCAAGATTACGCAGACATCGAGGCAGTGCAGGATGCTTACCCGGCAGCGGCGGAAATCATAGAGGTTGATGGTGGCTGGATGGTGTTTGAAACCGTCACAGCCGGGGAAACTTGGCGCAACCAAGAATAACACTCTGATCTCCACCGTCCCGGCGGATCCGGGTGAATTAACCTTATGAGGCTACAAAATGATTACCCATTTACCAAATTACAGCCACACCGCTAGCTTATGCGGGTTGCATCACTCAAAAGCCAAGGGCATCGGCAAGCCGTGGCATTACGCGGGCATCTATGCGCCTTATGTGCTCTGCGGGAGATGCAAGCGATCCGCAGACAGCTTAATCGCATCAAGCCGGGCCTGATCTCCACCGTCCCGGCGGATCCGGGTGAATTAACCTTATGATAAGTCTAATGTTATCCGCCTTGCCAGCTTATTTAGGAGGCTGTCAAATGAGCCGCACACAATCATCTCAGGTCACTGGAGCCGTCTTGCTATTTCAACATAATGTGCCTATCAAGGACTGCGCTGAAATCGCTGGCGTTTCCGTGGCCAGCATCTACCGGGCGCTGGCGAGGTCGGGAATACCACTGCCAAGTCAGCGCCCATTCGTGAATAAGCGGGAAATTTGAAGGATAGAGTGCCGTTCCAAGTGGACGGCCTCTTTTTTATTATGTCCTGAATTTTCGCCCAGGTATATGAAGTTAGGGTAATTCTAGCGAGGATTTTGCAGTTGTCAAGAACTTTTCACGCGTTAGTGTAGTTGACAAACCCATTTAGTGCGAGTATCTTTATAGCCATAGACAGGAGAACCGATCATGGCTAATTCAATACTAAACCAGCCGCACTTCCAAGACGCTGACAAAGCGCGCCAATACCTTGAGGCCATCCGCTGGCCTAATGGCGCGGTATGCCCTCACTGTGGCAGCGTAAGCAAAGTCCATTATGCCCTTAACGGTGCAGCGCATCGCCCCGGCGTCTACAAGTGCAAAGACTGCCGCAAGCAATTCACGGCAACTGTCGGCACAGTCTTTGAGCGCAGCAAGGTTCCGCTTCATCAATGGCTGCAAGCGGTTTACCTGATATGTTCCAGCAAGAAGGGATGCAGCAGCCACCAGTTGCAGCGCACCCTCGGCGTTCAATACAAAACCGCGTGGTTTATGGCTCATCGCTTGCGTTTAGCAATGCAATCTCCTGGCGGCATCATGGGCGGAAGCGGCGGCACGATTGAAGCCGATGAAACCTTTATTGGTCGCAAGCCCGGTAGTCGTAAGGGACAAGGCGGATACCAACATAAAGAGGCGGTATTCTCTCTCGTTGAGCGCGGCGGAAAGGTGCGTAGTTTTCATGTGCCGGATGTTACTGGCGCAACCCTCAAGGAGAAACTTACCCAACACGCCGATAAAAAAACACGCTTAATGACCGATGATTTCAGGTCTTATAGGCCGGTGGGTAAAGAATTTGCCAGCCATAATGTTGTGAAACACAGTCTTGGTGAATACGTGCGCGGGGATGTTCATACCAACACGATTGAAGGCTTTTTCTCAATCTTCAAGCGCGGAATGTATGGCGTTTACCAACACGTTTCCTCTCGTCATTTGGAGCGATACACCACAGAGTTTGATTTCCGCTACAATCACCGTCAGAAGCTCGGCTTCGATGACACCATGCGCGCAGAAGCGTTGCTCAAAGGCATTAGCGGGAAACGCCTCACCTATCGGCGAACTAATAGCCAAACCAGCCAAGGATGAAACTGCGGATTGAGCATTAATGCACCAAATTTCTCATTTATGGCATTAATTGTAATAATTGTATAAATTTAAGGTAGTGGTTCAGTTTGAAATTATTTAATTTGTGCGGATTCCGATGTCGGAATGTGTACAAGAAACCAAACTTAACAAACTGTCTTATTTCGGTGTTTTCTACTATACATAAAGAAGTTGTAGCTTTTGCCGATTAAGTTAATTGTGGATGAAAAGACGACTTTCCCATGCGGGGGTTGACAGGGGGGGCTTCTACATGTTCAGATGCGTTGTCGCAAGGAAATTTTTTCTTGCATAATTTAGCAGTTGTGGTAAAATCCTGCGCCTTTCGGCGGAATCACTAGAAATAGTGGTTAATGGCAGTTGCAACACCAGCATGGCAAAAAGGGGTTTGTGCAAATTAGGACAATAACAGCGCTATCTAAAAATTCTATTTTTAGCATAGGAGAAACATCATGGAAGAACAAGAAAAGTTTTTAGAATGGTACGCCAAAGAACTTGATAAAGGATTGGTTGATATTAAGTTTTATGTTGGCGAAGGAAGTTTTACCAAGAATGCAACAACGGAAGAATTCTTCCGCGAGGCTAATCGCGTTAATGAATTGTACGCGCAACAAAAATTTATTCCCCGACTAGACGTATTTTAATGCGGTTAGCGGATGTTTCTCTACTTGCGAGGGATGTCCATTCTCTCTACATTAAAGATTGCTGTAACGGCAGTCCCGCATCACTTCCAATTAAAATTCTCAACAATGGGTTAATTTCTGTCATAAGCAAGCGGACAGGGTTGGCTATTGAAACGCGTTGCCTTCCGTGGAACGGGCATATGCTACGCGCAAATTTGAGGCGATATAAAGACAGCGCCTCCATTATCTATTCAAATGAACTTAATACTTGCTGGAGCAGATTTTGTATTTGCAAAGAGGCCTATCATCTATTAAGCGATGATGTAAAAACATATAGCACTGACCCTGTATCATTAGTTAATGGGCTAATGAATGATATGCCTGTTATAACCATTGATGACGACATTGAGGCAGAGTGGATGGCGGTCATCGGTGCGATGGAACTGCTTATCCCAAGTCAATTTGATACTTATCTATATGGGCTGGAAGCTTCTGGTAAAGAACATTATGAAATAGCATTAGAGTTCCGTGTGCCCGAGAAAATAATTTCCTTGCGCCTTAGCCCAGCCTTAAGGAAATCATTAGATCAACTTCATAATGATATGCATTAAGCAACCCTCTTTTTGTAGTTCCCGCGCTTCTTCGGTTCTTCCTCTGGTATCAGCGCCACAACATCAGAAATATTCCATACATGGTCAGCAATCTTGGCTTCCATCGCTGGCGTTACCCGCAGCGTCTTGTGAATCTTGCAGAAATTATAGAACATGAAATACAGGCTGATCGCGCTCATGTGATTTTCCAGCTTCTTGCTGAATGCGTTGGTCAGTCGCGTGAAGCGGCGCATGTGCATACGCATGGTTAGGTTCTGGCGCTCTACATAGCTGGTTGAAACATCCTTGATGTTCGGGTTGCCGGTGATGCGGCGCTTTTCTATGCCGGTGCATTCCGCCGGACTGTAACGGCGGCTATCCTCTTTGCTCTGCCCTGCGTTGCCATACATCTTAATCAGTTGAGCAAAGTCTATGTCTGCACCGAAAGCATCCTCTACGGCGGTGATATAAGCCTTGTGTCCGTCTGTGGTCAGTTGAACGCGATTACTGAGGCGTGAAGCTAGATCGTGGATAAATTCATACGCTGATTCAAGTTCACGAGTTCCAACGTGCCAGCAGGGGATTAGTTTGGTATCTGCATCAATCGCCGTCCAGGTGTAAACATCGCCCAGCCCGAATTGCCCTTGCTGTTCTTGTGGCACGTTCTTTTGCTTCATGCCCACGAAAGACCATATCTCGTCACACTCCACACGCTTGCAGTTCAGGTTGCGCATGGCCTTGTCCTGATACTTGGCACAGGCTTCGCCAGCATCAGCCAGCAGCTTTAAGACGGTGTTCTTAGACGCGCCAGTGATACGGCAGGCAGCGTTGATACCCATGCCCTCGCAAAGCACAGAGAGGATTTGAGCGCGTTTCTCGTTAGGCAGTTTGTTCATGGCAACCTCTCAAGCAATAATTCATAATGAACATTATGCTTGAGTAAAGCCTGGTTGTCAAGGTTTTTTTAAGTAGCTTCTTGCACGTCTTTAACACCGCCAAACATTTTGGAGACGTTCTCTGAGCTTAACTGCTCGGTGGAGTAAACGCCTTTTTTACCAGGAACGTAGTAGATCAAATCCTTTGTAACCATTCTGGATAATTTTGAGTATAAAGAATTGCGCTTATGAATCTCCCCTGTTTTCTTGTAAAGCGCGATTAGAAGTTTATCGAGAGATATAATCCCCCCGGCTTCCTCGGTAGCGTTCACTATCTCAAATTCCATTTTATCGGCGTCTGATAGGCTTAATTCCTTAATTAACTCATCAGGTAGTCCCTCTATATCCTCAATACTGAGGGATAGCTGGAGAGGCTTATTATTCCGGGTGGGCTTGACCTCCGGTGGCGGCGTGTCAAGGAACTTATCCGCACTCTCAAGGTCGGAGGCTAAAGCTTTAAATTTTTCTGCCGTAGATTGATGCAGGGTTGAGCGGAAAGAATTGGCTGCTTGCTTCTGCACCATCTTTTCGTGAAACTCAATTTGTCCGTTGACAAACTCAATATGTTTAGCTAAGATTGACATTGCTTATCTCCTTGAACCCTGTTAGTAGTCCTGTAGGTAAGTAAATAGATTCGTGGCCAAGTTCGATATTTCTATCAAAGCTCGAAAGAACGGAGACGGAGAGATTCGAACTCTCGGAAGGTGTTCCTAGCACCTTCTACGGTTTTAAAGACCGTTGCCATCAGCCGCTCGGCCACGTCTCCACATATAATAAGAGCGCTCTCAAGAACAAGAAAAAGGGTTGCACCCACTGGTGCAACCCTTTTTTTATGCACTCATAAATATTATCTCATATCACGAATCGCTGCTCTGGCGTGAGCTTCTTAGCCCTAGCCTTGCCACCCTTCAACCCACCTTTACGGCTATCAGCCTTCTTGCCTGTCAGTTTAGTGGACGGAACCTCACCCGTTGCCTCTTGCACCACATTGAAGGCAACCTGTGTAAAATCTCTGCGGGTATTTGTTGTGCGCTTGGTCATGCTCTTTAAGATAGCACAGCCATAACACAAAGGCTACGGGGCTACTTTTCAAACTGAACCACTACCAAATTTAATCATTTGCAACTTTTATAGAATTTTGCTATCTTGACTACAGAAACCGTTCTACCAGCCGAACTGATGGGGAAACTTGTCAGGCGGCAAAATCCTACAGCCACGAAAGTGGCTGTAGTTGTTTAGGGGGCAGAATAATGATAAGAATTTGCTACATAGACGAGTCTGGCTGTACCGGAATGCTGCCAAGCGCCACCTCCCAAATTCAACCAATACTAGTTATTGCTGGTATCGTTTTTCACCAAAACCATCTTACCAATCTTACTCAAGAATATTTGACACTTAAACGTAAATATTTCCCCGCCCTAACCCCTGCCACCGTCCCGTTTCTAGAGCATGTTAAGGCCGAAATAAAAGGCTCTGACATAAGAACAACGATTCGCAATGGCAATCGTAATCAACGAAGACATGCGCTTGGCTTCTTGGATGGATACGTAAGCATACTTGAAAGGTATAACGCAAAAATCTTCGGCAGAATTTGGATTAAAGGAATAGGACGCAAAATAAATGGCGCTGCTATTTACACTTCCTCTATCCAGGCGGCATGTGGCGACTTCCAAAACCTATTAGAGTTTGAGAATTTGAATGGAATCATAATCGCTGACAGCCGAGATTATCTGCAAAATATTGGTGTTTCTTATTCCATATTTACACAGAAATTTAAAGCTACTGGCGATGCATATGGCCGAATCTTGGAGATGCCCACATTCGGCCACAGCCAAAATCATATCGGTATCCAACTATCTGATATTCTTTGTTCTGCAATACTTTTCCCAATGGCGAGCTTTACTTACTGCACCGGCTATATAAATAGCGTACACGTTAGTCCGAAATATGATCTTATCAAAAAAAGATACGCGGATAGAATTAAGGCGCTTCGTCATAGATACTTAGATGGCGGCCGTTATCGGGGTGGGATAACGGTTAGCGACGATCTCGCCAAGAGATCAGTTGCGCCTCTATTTGTCGTTTAGTCGCGCACGTTATTTCTTCTTCATCTTTTTCTTCGCCGTCTTATGCTGCGGCGGTGCGCTCAATATCTTGCGTAGCGCATCATCGAATGGCATTGGGGGTAAGCTGGGCTGTTTATTGCCAGTCTCTTTTGTCTTGTTCATCGTGATTAGCTCGGATTGATATTGCCAGCTACTTGGGATATTAAACGAGTGAACGGCATGACACTTACCATTGTGCTAAGAATGTCTGTTTCAATTTTTGCTCTCTCAACATCCTTGCGGTCATCCATGACAACAAGAATTTTTCTTTCATCTCCAATGTTAATTACATCAGCAGCCTTGCGGAGAATGGAGCCTGTTCGCGCTCCATGTGGACGCGCCGCATCAATGAGTTGTCGTTCAAGTTCAAAGTGAAATGTGTGCATCCGCCCGGAATGTCCCTGAACGTTTGGATAGTGACTTATCTCAGAGGATGGTTTCCATGCGCGAAGATACAATTCCGCTTCCTTAACAAACTGATCTAGCTCATCAGGAATACCAAGATATTCGCGCTCCCAATCAACAACGGCAAGTATCGCGCTGATGTAGCGAGTAACCAAGCCATGCTCTAATTTCTTTATTTCCTTTCCTACTATTTCGCCGCTATCGAGTAATTCCAACCCAAAAGTCTCAACTGTTTGTTTAACCCCGCGCCATTTCTTTCTGTCGGAAATGTCATACCCAATGGTCGCCAGGTGAGCAAGAGTATTGGCATTATCGGACAAGCGAACGCCGTCTTCCAGATCATGAAGATAAAAACCTATTGGCTCCCCGTCTGTAAAAGTAAATGGGGTGCTAACGTCTACACCGGCTTCACCGGCCAAACGACAAGCAAAACCAAGTCTATTTAGCAATCCTTCACACGTCGCCATGATTAAAACCATCCAGAGTGCTGTGGCGGAATATACTTGCCGCCAAAATCAATATTAGCGTTCTTTAAAAACAACCTAAACCATTCTTCATGATGATCGCAGCCAAGCGTGATTTCAGAAGGAAACCTTTCTGCGCGCTCGCCAAAATGATGATGTGAACCAAACCAAATTTCCCCATTAGATTCAGTGTGTGAGGATTTGTCTATAGGGCGAACGTTTATTTGGTAAACGCGCAAACGCCTCCCTCCTTTGATTTGAAATACACTAAAATCATACCGGCAGTCTTGCACATAAAGCCCTTGGCGTATACGCAAATCCACTGTAAGGCCTGGAATTGTTGCTCCGGATTCATCGAGCAAGTTTTCACTATGCTGAATGAACGAGCTGTTACTTGGTCGTGCGCTCCACTCAATATTCCCAAGCATAATTTTTCTTCGCCCTAAAACCTCGGCGATCTCTGTGTCCGATAGGGCATTTTGGGTATACTGAGTCATCCATGTAAATATACACCATTTTTACGCCATCCCGTGGTTTGTCAACTACACTAACGCGACTTTTCAACTTATATTTCAAGTCGGCCGAATAAAGCCGTACCGCGCTTTCAATTTCCGCAACAAGCTCACCTATTTTTTTTCCATGCTTGAGCCGGTAAATCTCAAGGCTGATACCCAAGCTCAACGCCCTTTCTGCGTCGGTGAACCGTCTAACCTGCACTCCGGCGCATTCGGGGCAAGTCAGGGTTACGTTATTTTCGAGGCGGATAGCACCGCGTCCAGCGCATTTCAGGCATTTATCGTAAAGCCATTCGTAAAGCGCCTGCTTTGCTACGGCATACGCCATGTTGCGGGAACCCTTTAACCGCTTGCGGAGTAATTCGAGAGCTACGGGGTAGGCTTGTGCATCGGAGTTATGCTTTAATCGCGTCAGAACGCTTCCTAGTGCGTTTGAGAGGCCACTGGCAGCTATTCGGTCAACGGCTTTTTCGTGTTCCTGCCATTCAAGGTCTTTTGATTGACGAGCAACGGACATTTTCTCAAGCATTTTTACCCCTTAGTCTTGCAGCGTATTGCTGGTTAATCAATGTCCATGCCGGCGTTCTGTCAATTTTTATCGGGCGAAAAATATAGTGCTTCCAGCAATGCGGAGCATCTTTCCATCCATTCATAATTTCCACCTTCATGTCGCCTCATCAGTTATCGCTATAGGGAAGATTAAATCCCCTCGCCGGTTTCTTGATCTCGTGTGCAATATGTCCTCCGTCATAATTTCTGAATCTCGTGAACTCTGGATTGAACCACAGCCGCACGTCACCCGTTCCGCCGTCACGATTCTTTCTGATGATGATTTCAGTGGTTCCAGTGGCCTCGCTCCCTTTGTTGTATTCCTCGTCGCGGTAAGTGAATATCACAATGTCCGCGTCTTGTTCGATCTCTCCGCTGTCCCTCAAATCCGACAGCAGCGGCCTTTTGTCCGCCCGGTCTTCAACCTTCCGGCTCAACTGAGCCAGCGCCATCAACGGCACATCAAATTCCTTCGCCAGCGCCTTTAATCCACGGCTTAGGTACCCTATTTCTTGCGTCCGGTTATCCCCCTTGCCTTGCATTAGCTGGAGATAATCTACCACGATGAGGCTTAATCCATGTATCCGTTTAATCCTGCGGCAGCGTGAACGGATATGCCCAAGCGACACCGCCGGAGTATCGTCAATTTGCATTTTCAGGCCGTGAATCAATGCTATTGCCTCCCCCGTTTCAACATGACTTTCGTGCCAGCGCAGCATTCTGTTGGCAATTTTACGCCGCGACATCTCCAGGCTGAACACCGCCACGCTGTTCTGGTGGGCGGCATTTTCGGCAATCTGCATAGCAAGGCTAGTCTTGCCGCTGCTCGGCCTACCGGCAACGATAATCAAATCTGATTTCCCCATCCCTCCCGTTACCCGGTCAAGATCGTGGAATCCGGTAGAAAGATTTTTTTTCTCAACATCCCGCCAGTCAACCGCTTCGGCTACCGCCATCCCGATAGAGCAATAATCCCGCTCGTTCCGGGTTTTCAGCACAGACAGAATTTTCGCTTCAGCTTCAACCGCTACCTCTTTTGGGTCACGCCTTGTCTCGCAAGCCTCTGATATTTCATTACAAGCTGCTTTTAATTTCCGCAAAACCGCAGCATTTTCTACAATTCGGGCATGGTGAACGATATTAACGGGGCTAGGAGCGTTTTGAGCCAGCGAGCCTATGTAGGGTATTCCCCCCACCCTTTCAAGCGAGCCTTGCCCATCTAGCGCCTCTGCAAACAGGATTAAATCAACAGGCTTACCCGCCTCAATCATCCGGTAGAGGGAATTGAAAATTATCCGGTGGTCTTCACGGACAAAGTTCGACTCGCCAAATCCTAGAATCTGGTCATAGGCTGAATTTGAGACGATCAGGATGCCCAGCAGGGCTTGTTCGGCAGCAATGCTCATTTGTTTTCGTACTTCCCTTCGATAATCTTAACGAAATTTGCCGATGTAACAAGCCACTCAAGGTCACAGGTGAATGGTTTTGGCGTTCTCCCGCAAAGGAAGTCGCTTTTCGCTACATACTCGAAAAACCGTGTCCAGTAATCCAAACTCTGCCGCTTAACGTCTTCTCGCCAACGTGCGGAAAGTTTCTTTTTCCTTGGTTCAGTCCAAACCCTGACCGCTGGCAGCACAGGTAAAGCAGAATGGTAAATCTCAATTATTTTTTCATGCGGGCAGAGTCGTCCAGCATCGCTGGCGACAATAGCTTTTGACTTATGTGTATTGTGTCTTGTGTCTTGTGTGGCATCGTTTTTCATGCTCGGAGCATTTTTAGCATCGTTTTCTATGCTCGGAGTATCTTTTTCTATGCTTGGAGCATTCGCAAGCATTGCTTGATTATGCTTGTAGCTATCCCACCGCACGTTTGCGGCAAGCTTTGCTTTGTCTTTTCTTCCCCCCGCAGCTTCCATTTCCTTTAAGACTCGGTTATGAATCCATCCCTCGCTGACCAGCTCAAAAAACTCCTTTAATACGTCCTCGATTTCAGATTGATAGTCGCGCATACCGACTATCCTAGAAAGGGCGTGGGCATCATTTGCCAACGGTTTTTCTGTGGTGTATGCCAAATCAAGTAACCGGCGATATGCCAAATCTTCCATCAACGATAGGTGTCTTGTGTGGCTGGCATAGTCGCCAACATTAAACTGGTAGTAGTGCATATCAGCCAGCGGACAGGGCTTTCTTGAGCAGCGCCAGCAAATGCAGGATGGCTTCACGCTTAACGGATGGATTGCACAGCGGGATCATGCTTGCAGCAGCGCTGGATTCGTAAAATTTTGGGTTGATTTTTGTCATCTAAATCCCCTTAAGGCAGCCGGTAGCTTGATTAGGGCTACAAAATGGGCGCAAGCACGGAGCATCCGCTACCATCTCTGGCGGCTGCATAAAAGGGACTTTGGATTTAAGCATTTCTGATACTCCGTTTGCATCGGGTAATCACACCGACAAATCAATTTTAGACTAACGAATGGAAAATGCAAGAGTTATTTTAGTTAGCCATGGAAGCTAAGATAAACAGCATTATCTCTTCTCATCAATCCAGTCCTCGACCACCATCCACAACCAGATAAACGGCGTGGCAACCAGCGCCAGCAGGAACATGATGATGTAGAACAGCGTAGCCAGCGCCATCGGTAGCAATGCAAGAACAGCTACGACAATAAGAATATCCATTATTTAGTCTCCCTTTTGTAATGCTTGCACTTTTTTTCGATGATTCTCCCCTTGTCGCAGTAAAATATCCGCTCGCCGGAGATTCCAACGGGAGCGAGGTAGCGGCAACCGTGGCAGGATTGCTCTTGGCGGCGTTCAGCGACCAGCATAGGGTCGCCCATCTCCCAGCGGGTCAGGTCGTCCATGCCGCGCTCATTTCCCCTTCCTCTCGGAGATATTTTTCACGCATACCGGACAGATTCTCCGCGTAATCGTGCCGCGCTTGTTCCGAACAGGGAGCCATCCGGTGTATAACTTGCCAGGATTTTTTCTGGACACGTCGCAGTGTCTACAGTAGGTCATGTCACTCATTTACTAATTCATTCGGCACGTCCTTCCATTTGCCTCCGGGACGCCTGTATTGCAGGACATCTTTTAGAATGACATCGCCAAACCCGACGTCAACTTTCCTCTTAACCCATCTTAGCTCAATCATATTTTCTCCTGTTGGTGCGCCGTTAAGCCTCTCGCGCTACGCACTCAGAGCCGACCGTTTCCAATCCAGTGTTGCCACAGGCCGCGCTCGCCTTTGCGGATTAGCAGATACAGCCCGGTCTCGCGCCGGATTGGAGGTGTGGGGAGATATGAACAAACTCCGCCACCCGCTAGCTCGCGCCCATCTGCAATGGTATGCGTCCGCTTTCGGCAAAAGTTTGGCTACCAGAATCTAATACCCAAATAATCCATCACCACAAGCCACGCCCGCTCAGAACTGCGACATTCAACGCAACGATACCCGGCGCTTCCCAAGTCGCTCATCAACGCCTTCTGTTCGGGCGACATCCTGCCTTTGGGCGTTTTCATTTCGATAAACAGGCCGTGGTAGCCACCAGAAGGCCACGCCAGAAACAAATCAGGCACTCCCGCGCGCACCCCTTCGGCTTTCAGCATTGCGCCAGTAACGGCGTTCCTTGCCCCGCCGTTGGCGTTCGCCCACAACAATTTCAGCGGCGGATATTTGGCTTCGTTCCAGCGGCAACGCTGGATAAATGCTGCCTGAATCGAGTGTTCTGAAACGCGGTCTCTGGCAGATTTCACTTCGCCGCCACCTTAATCGGCTTCACCACGCGCCTTGTTTCATCGGCCAACTTCTCGGCATCTTCTTTCTGTTGGCGGCGGATAATATCGAACCGCGCCTTGAGATAGCCGGGTTTCCTTGATGTCTCGGCATTGTTGCAAGTGAAATCCTTTTTGATAACCTTCATTTCTGCCCCCCGTTTATCAACTGAAATCTAGCAAACTCGCTGGCCTGCAATGCACTTTGAAGCTGAGTCTCGAACAAGGCGCACCGCGCTTCCAATACGCTCACTTCCAGCATCAGCGCGTTGACCATTTCCAGCTTGATTGCGTCAGGCAGGCCATTCCATGCGGTGAGATATTGGTGGATTGCAGCTTTGTTCATGCCAACTCCAAAGGATGCGCCTGTTCTTGAGTGACTTTACAAGCCCGGCGCGGCAACTCTCTCAACACGCCCAAGTCCAATAATTCCTTAGTTCGACCGCAAACAGTGTTTATTCCCCACTTTGCCGCCATTGAAAACTCCTGTCGCGTCCAAGCGCCGGGATTCAAGCGGAAGAATTGCAACATCAAGTCTTGCTGGTGCGACAGCTTGCCAGTTGACTTGAGCTTGTTGTAGGCCATGCGCGAAGTATCGGCAATGACTCGCGGCAAACAAGGGAGGTCGGGATTCCATTCCTGCATATAGGAAATAATCTCGACCGGCTTACCGGCTTTTATTTCCTCTGGCGTCCGGTCTTTAGCGTAATGGACTGTCGTAATCATGGGGTAATAAACTTTTATTCGGTGCGCCGCTCGCCTGAACTTGGCCGTTGGGGGCTTCCGGTAATGGCATCCACCAAAACGGTGGATACGGCATTGGCTGCATTTGTTCGTCGAGGAGCAGGCCGAAGTCGTTTTTCAACGCAATCACCAGTCGGTGTTTGGCTATCGGGGCCGCGCCTAACCTCTACGTTCTGCGTCATCAAGTTTGGATATGGTCGTCAACATTGAATTTCACTCCCTTCTCTGCGCCGAACGCCTCGGCCATCGTTATCAGGTCTGACATTTCCCGCTTGCTCATTTTGCTGGTCGCAACCCCCAAAACCACGAAGCCGGAACCGTCGAGATTCGGTACAGCCTTTTGGCCTTTCAGCGCAGCCGAAAATATGTGCTTCCATTCTTCCGGCGCGAGCTTGTTTCCGTGCCAGTCAACTTGTTTGGCTATCTCGTTAAGCGTAGCCCACATCAGGGCGCTCTGCTCAAGGGTTCTGGTCGGCTCCGCAATCGTTACCACATATCCTTCCGGCGCATCCTGCACCGCCCGGATAGCATTGGCGCGAGCTTGCGCATGAGCGAGGATGTAGAGTTGTTTCATGTCAGCGCAAACATCATGTAATCATCGTTTTTACGGCACCTTTCGCACAGACGATTCTGGCTTCCGGCGCTCATGAATGATTTCTTGCAGCAAAGGCAATTTCGGGGCGAACCGTGGAGAATGGCAGATTTAACAACTTCGCAGCCTTCACCAGCGGCATTGACTTGATGACCGCATCGTGTTCTGGTGTCATTTTGCCCTCGATGCGGCCTGCCAGACTTGGGAGGCGGTGATCAGCCCCTTCGTTTTCTTTTCGATGAGCGATCCGCGCCGATAGGGAATGTAGCCCTGGCTAACCCATCCCGCAACCAACTGCCTGTCAACCTTAAGAGCAATGGCCGTCTTGGACTGATTTCCGTATAAATTTACTAGCTGTTCTATTGGAGTCATGGCGAGAGAATAACCCCGTCATCTCTGAATGTCAATATATATTTTCAAATATTTCTTGACAAGTTCGCCTTTACGGTTCACACTGAATTTACGGTAAGGAAAAGCAGAGGAACGAGCGATGTTGAACGATAGGTTGGGCAACAAATTGACCAAGACACAAAGAGCCTGTTTAGAAAAATTGCGCCAGATAAAAACCGATGGCGCGTGGATATACAACCATTGCGACAACATCGGGTATCAGAAGCGCGTACTCGATGCCCTGATAGCGCGTGGCTTGGTGGAGTATGACAGAGGGCACTATAGGGTAGTGTAGGGTAGTGCCCAACGAAAAGTTGAGCGCCGGGGGACGGCGCGAGGAGAAAGCATGATCGAAGATAAAAACGACCCCGCCGTTACCCGTGCGCTCGAACGGCTTGTTAGAACGCTGTAACTTACGGAGAAAGGATTATGACATTCGACGAATGGTACACCACACAAAGGCACTGGCTTACAAACGAGCAGGTGTGTCAGAAGATTTGGGATGCAGCAACGAAAGAAGAGCGCGAGGCGAGGCGCAAGATGAACGAAAATAAACCTGACGCTGTTACCCCGCTCCGCTTCAATGACGGGTTAGAGGGCGAGACAGTTTGGAGCATCCATTACTACGACGGAAGAGCAATGCAGGTTACGCGATTCCGTGCGCACTGCAAAAGTTGCGCCTGGCGCAGATTTGAAAGTCAAAACAGAGGCTGCCGGGTGTCGGTTGTGGTGCCGGCTAACGCAAAAAGTCAGGCGACTGACGCGGCCTTATCGCGGCAGGTCGCCTGCACTGACGGGTTGGGG
>ERZ1292625.808-Hain-H41-01um-R1-808-length-42639-cov-50_pt2 | contig 40369 bp, 57 predicted proteins | sample MGYA00564400_ERZ1292625 | MGnify/ENA primary metagenome ERZ1292625 (study PRJEB36523, sample SAMEA6512639) | groundwater metagenome | collected 2019-01-08 | study: AquaDiva: Metagenomics assemblies of 32 groundwater samples
ACGGGCGCTGACCTCAGGGACGCTGACCTCAGGGACGCTGACCTCACGGGCGCTGACCTCACGGGCGCTGTCCTCAGGGACGCTGACCTCACGGGCGCTGTCCTCACGGGCGCTGTCCTCACGGACGCTGACCTCACGGGCGCTGACCTCAGGGACGCTGACCTCACGGACGCTGACCTCAGGGACGCTGACCTCACGGACGCTGACCTCACGGACGCTGACCTCAAGGACGCTGTCCTCAGGGACGCTGACCTCACGGGCGCTGACCTCACGGGCGCTGACCTCACGGGCGCTGACCTCACGGGCGCTGACCTCAGGGACGCTGTCCTCACGGGCGCTGTCGTCACGCCGATCCGTGACGACATCTGGGCTGTGTTGTCGTCGGCCCCAGCTGAGGTCTCAGCACTGCGCGCGGCGCTCGCGGAGGGCCGGGTTGATGGCTCTACTTACACGGGTGACTGCTGTTGTCTCGTGGGCACGTTGGCGAATGCGCGGCACTGTAAATACGATGCCATCCCCACGTTGCAACCCAATGCGGCACGACCCGCCGAGCGGTTTTTCGAGGCGATCCGAAAGGGCGATACGCCGGAGACCTCGCAGTTTTCGAAACTCGCCGTAGAGTGGGTGGATGTGTGGTTGGCGAATATGCGCGGCGCATTCGCGTGGCAGGCGTGAGCTGGGAATTATTACAAAATTATAACCTCACGGATGACGAGCCTGGAACGACAGATGGGGATGAGCTTTGGGGATGGGAAGGCGCACTGAGATGCGAAATCGGGTGACCACAGAGCAGGATCTCACGGTCCTGCTCGATCGGCTACGGGTGAGGGGCGGCGAGAGCAAGACTCGCGCTGCTGGTGAACGGTCGGCACGCACACCGTCCGGCCTGCGAGGGAACCGGAGTCACGCTGAGGCTACGACGCGAACCCTTCAAAACGGCTCCTCACCCTATCGCTCGAAACTCGAAGCACTGTTTGCGCGCGAGTTGGCCGCCACGGCCCATGCTGGCGTGATCGTCTCGTGGCAGTACGAACCGCTGAACTTCAGGCTGCCAGGACAGAAGAATTTCTACAAGCCAGATTTTCTAGTGCGCGATCGCGATGGACTCACGTTCTACGAAGTGAAGGGCCGCAACCTGAGCGATGATCGCTCGCTGGTGAAAATGAAGACGGCAGCGGGACTGAACACCTGGGCACGATTCGTGTTGGTGAAACGCATCAAGGGCCAATGGGAGGAACGGCATGTCGCCTGACGACGATCTCAAGGCCCGATTCCGCCAGATCATGGCGCGGCACCGTGGAGCCGCACACGCGATTCAGGTGCGCGAGCTGGCGGGGCGGTTGGGATTGGGCGAAGGGCACAACGGCCAGCGGATGGTGCAGATCGTGAAACGCGAGTTGGTGGACGAGGGCCTGTTGATTGCGTCGTCGTGCGGGAAACAGTCGGGCTATTTCCTCCCGGAGACGCAGGCGGAAGTCGAGGCGACGTTGAGAAACTACGAGAACCGGCTCAAAAGTTTAGCCGTGCTGATCTGCAAAACCAAAGGGGCAGCGGGGTTTAAAGCGTATCTAGGGCAACTGGCCATGGAATTCGAGGAACAGACGATAGGAGTCAAGTCATGAAACTATATCACGTGCAATTCGATGGGGCATCGTTTTGGGTCGAGGCGGACAGTTACTCGAATGCAGTCCTGACCTGGAAAGCGCACGTCAAGGTGCTCTGGGAAAATGACTATGATGGGACCGAGGAGCCTGAAAGTGTGCATCTCGTCCATGAGGAGCCAGTGATTCGGATGGCGGTGAACGTCTGATGCCGTACAAGACGATCAAGATCGCCTTCGAAATCAAAGGGAAGCCGACCGTGTTAGCGGTGGAGGCGGAGATCTTCGGTGCGCTCGCCGTGCATCCCACACCACGAGAACGGGCGTTCTGGACCGTGACCCATGTTCAGTCGGGCCGCGCCATCTTTCGTTTTTTCAATTCGAACGAGACGGCGAAGCGCATCGCGATGAAATTGGGAGCTCATCCTGGGTGGACGAGAGGAGTCGAGGAGATTGAATCGGACGAAAAGATGAAAACGATTGTGAACAAAGCAATGAGACGGCTGGAGGTTGTCGAACGATGATCTGGACCAAGGTTCGCACAATGCACGAGCCGCCCGGTGCAGGCCTAGGCGATTGGGTCTCCGGCATCTACAAGATCGAGCGCTATGAGCAATCTATCCATCCTCTTCTCGAGCGCGGCACGCCGTTCCGAGACCTCTTGTTCAGTCATCATCTCTCCCCCGTAAGACAGTTAAGTTAACTGGTGAATCCCCGTGAATTTACTTTTGGACGAGCTTAGCTATGTAATTCAGTTGCTGCACATGCTAGTGTTAGATAAACAGACGTGTCAAGCGCAATCAATAGGGGGGATGATATGGAAACAAAAACTGATAGCAGGAAACTGGACCTGACTCAGGGTGCATCAATGCTTGGGGTGAGCCCTCATACCTTGAGAGCGTGGACGCGGGAGCGGCGCATTCCATTTCATCGCTGCGGGCGTCGAATCGTGTTTGCTGTCACGGATCTTGAGCGTTTCTTAGCGGACAACCGGGTTGAAGCAGTGAAGCGATGACCACCGAGGAACTACTGCTCCATTTTGACGGGGTGCAACGGACTTCACGAGGCTACCAAGATCGGCTGGGTGTCCACTATCGCGCCTACTACATCCGCAAGGGGGACAAGTGCTGGGGCTATTACGTGGATCCAAGCCAGTCGTATTACCTGACATGGGAAGCGGCCAAAGCGGCCCGTGAGACGCATCTGAATGAGCACGATGTCAAAATTGCATCTCGCTGAAAATCTCTCACTCCCTCTCGATGCCTGTACCCAGACCTTTGCCTGGATCGGGCGTAAGGGGTCCGGCAAAACCTATGGGGCAGGCAAGCTCGTCGAGGAATTACTGACGGCGTCGGTGCAGACCGTCATTCTGGATACGGTCGGGAATTGGTATGGGTTGCGGATTGCGGCGGATGGAAAAGGGAAGGGTTTCGATGTGCCGGTGTTCGGCGGACTTCGGCAGGATCTGCCGTTGCTCTCCACGGCCGGCGAAGTCGTGGCCGACGTCGTCATGGATAGCCGGCGTAGCGTGATTCTCGACGTGAGTCAGTTCAACTTCTCCGAGCGCAAGCGATTCGCCGCAGATTTCGGGACCCGACTCTGGCAACGGAAGAAGGGCGAAGCCGAGCCGTCACCGCTCCATCTAGTGATCGAGGAGTGTCAGTTGATCGTTCCGCAGTTCGTGCAGAAGGACGATACGCGGATGGTGCATGTCTACGAGGAGATCATCCGTCTTGGCCGCAACTATGGGATCGGGGCTTCCATGCTGACCCAGCGCCCGCAGAGCGTGAACAAGGAAGTGTTGACGCAAGCCGAGTGCATCATGGCGTTTCAGATCAATGGTGTCCCGGAGCGGAAGGCGCTCAAGGAATGGCTGACCTATGAGGGCGGAGACGTTAACCTGGTCAACGAGCTGCCGAGTCTGCCGGTCGGGACTTGCTACCTCTGGTCTCCGCAATGGTTGCGGAAGTTTCAGCAGGTCACGATCGGCAAGAAGTCCACGCTCGATGCCAGTGCGACCCCGAAGGCTGGGAAACAGATGATCCGTCGAGACCCGGCTCCGCTTGACGTGAAAGATATTGCAGCGCGGATGACGTCTACCATCGAAAAAGCGACGGCCGACAATCCGAAGCAGCTCAGGGAGAAAATTGCCGAATTGGAATCCAAGATCCGTGTCGGGCAAAAGCTGGCCGAATCGAAGCCAGCACCGGCACCGACGATCAAGGAAGTGCCCGTATTGAAAGATGGGCAGCTCAAACGTGTGGAATCGGTGATGGCTCAAGCGCAGGCCATCATGGACAAATTCAGCCCCTTACTCAATGGGTTGCGAGAGGCCGTGGTCAAAACGGCTAATAATATTAGCAGGGAAAGACCAACAGTCTCGCACGTTCCGCACAAGATCGAGATGGTCTCACTCAAGAGGCCGATCGTCTCACGATATGATCAATCCGTTTCAGAGGGACAGCTCGGCGCCTCGAAACAACGCATTCTCAACGCCATGATCTGGGCCGAAAGCACTGGCCTCCCCTATCTCGACAAGACACAACTCGCCCTATTGTCCGATCAAAGCCCGACCAGCGGAGGTTATTTCAGTAACCTGGGCTCGCTCAGGACCGCCGGCCTCATTGAATATCCTGGCCCAGGCTCTGTAATGTTGACGCAAGAGGGTCGGGCGGTGGCGGCGCCGAGTGATGTTCCGACGACGAGCGCGGAACTGCACGAAATGCTCTTTCGCAAACTCTCCTCATCGCAGGTCAATATTCTTCGCGCGTTGATTGTGGAATACCCGAACGCCATGCAGAAAGACCTGTTGGCAGAGACGACGGGTCAGAGCCCCACATCAGGCGGGTATTTCAATAATCTTGGGCGGCTGCGCTCGTTGGGCCTGATCGACTATCCCTCACCAGGCCTGGTGGTCGCTCAGTCCGTATTGTTTCTGGAGGGCACATGACCACCTACCGCCTCGCCGTTGCTGGAAGATATGCCGAACGTCACGCCATTGCTGAGATGCTGCGAGACGCGCAGCTCGATCAGCTGCCAGTCGAGATCACAGCGACCTGGCTGACCGGTCCCGAGGCCTGTGACGGCGACCTGACCGACGAGCAAGCCGTGGAGCAGGTGGAGACGAACACTAGAGAGATCAAGAGCGCGGACGCGCTGCTCTACGTGCCCAGCTGGTACACCGTGCCCTCGGGCGACTCGGTGGGCATTGCCCGTTGGAGCCCTGGCCGGCTGATCGATTTCGGCATGGCCATGGGCTTCACGATCCCCATCATCGTGGTCGGCCAACCCGAACACACGATTTACCAACGCGGTGAGCTCGTCACGGTCTGCGCGCCGGAGACGCTGCGCGAGACGATTCAACGAGTGCTGAAATTTTAACCGAGGAGATCGCCATGAAACAACGCGAGACTGGGAAGTGGTCCGCATGGATTGGCTACTCCTATGCCGACAATATTTCGGTTCCATTCACCGACCTCCCCTGCGCCATCACTGAGGCGTGGATCGAGGCGAAGGAGCAGGAGAAGTGAAGGTTGGATCGCTATTCACGGGTATAGGAGGATTCGATCTTGGACTTGAACGAGCAGGCATGTCAGTCACATTCCAAGTTGAAATTGACCCCTACTGTCAACGAGTCCTCGCGAGGCATTGGCCTACCGTTCCTCGATACGGAGACATTAAAGCCGTCGATTGGGCCACCGTCGAACCTGTTGACCTCTTGTGCGGAGGATTCCCCTGCCAAGACATTAGCCTTGCTGGGAAAGGGGCAGGACTCAGCGGAGAGAGAAGCGGCCTCTGGTCTGAGTACGTCAAAGCCATCGACGCGCTCAAACCGAAATATATCATCATCGAAAATGTTGCAGCCATTCGCTCTAGAGGATTGGATCAAGTCCTCAGGGAAATCGCTGCGCTCGGGTATGATGCGGAATGGCATTGTATACCCGCTTCCGCCGTTGGTGCCCCTCACAGACGTGATCGGGTGTGGATTGTGGCCTACCCCAAGTGCCAGCAAAACGACGTTGAGCGGGGAGTTGGTGAACGTAGACGGGACGCCCTGGGACGGGCGCAGCAAGCCGCACAGCCAGTCAACGGGGAAACCAGTCACCTCAGCATTAGCAGATGCCGTGAAGATGCGCCCGACTCCCAACGCCAGGGATCACAAGGACAGTGGGCCGAACACGAACTATGCGGCCCTCGCTGCCAAATCGAAATTAGCCGGAGTCGCTGGTGGGAGTCTGAACCCGCAGTGGGTGAGTTGGTTAATGGGGTATCCGGTGGATTGGTGCGATTTGCCGGACGAGTCGCTACCAGCGTCCCGAACCGTGTCCAAAAACTCAAAGGACTCGGCAATGCCGTAGTACCCCAAATTGCCGAAGCGTTAGGCCGCATGATTATAGCCTCATACGTGGGAGCAACACGATGACCCCCGCCGAGGCACAGGCGGGGCAAATCACAAGAGGAGGGTGCGTGATGGGAAAACAGGAGGGATTTGCAGGACTACCCGAGTACTGGCAACCGACCGGAATTACGCCAGGCGCGACACAGCCGCCCGCGACGGGGTTGGTGAAGTTTGTGCCAAGAATATTGAGCGACTATGGCATGGTAACGGAGGCGGAGATTGCTCACTATGAATTACCTCTTGCCACGTATTACCTCGCGGCAGACGTGGAAAAGATACTGCAAGGGGTCGTTCGCTATCTAGCTAAACAAGTGCTCTATCATGATCCTCTCTGTGTGATGGGTATAAACGAGGACTATAGACCATGCTCGTGTGGGCACGAAGAGGCCCAGCAACTCCTCGCCCAACTACGGGGAGGTGGGGCATGACGCCAGGGATGGTTACGGATATTTGTCTAACGGTGATGTTTGTGGCGTGGTGCTTCTTCCATTACAGGAGCAAGCCATGACGCGCCGCAAGCTGAGAAAGGGGAGTGGATGATGGTGATCAAACTCAAACAACTCTGGTGCGGGTTTTGGACATGGCACTATGGAACGCTTGAACGGCAAGTGCCTGGTGGGTTCGTCACGAACTCGTGGTTTTGGTGCAAGGGCTGCGGGAAGAGACAATTCTTGTGATGCCGAAGACCCGCTATTGTGGGGTGTATCGGGGGCCAGGGTGTATTACGAATGCTATAGATAAAGGAGAGACGCCATGATTCGGTGTAAATTTATGTGTGTGTCTGTGACAAAGCGGAAAAATTGGAACCGGGATGCTTTTGTGTACGAGGCGGAGTTTACCGTGGTGACCTCAGGGAGCGAAGAGAATAGGAAGTTTTTAGAGGCAACCCCTTCCGGTTCCATCAAGATCGGGACATACAAAGACAACATGTTCGAGCCAGGGAAGGCCTACTTTCTCGACATGCACGAAGCCGATGACGCAACCGTGTAGGGGGAATACGATGCCAACTGTCTATCTAAGCAGTGCCACGAATAGCACGATGTTTACGACATGCTGCCGAGTGGCCATAAACGATAATCAGGAACGCTGCCCAGTGTGCAAGGAAATTGTCACGCCTGATGGGCATAAGGCTCGATGGCAATATGCCTATGGGAGGAGCACACGATGAGCGCGTGGACAACGAAGAAGCCGACGGTGTCGGGGTGGTATTGGGTAAAAATGAAATATCGCAAAACGGTTAAACTTACGATCTTACGGGTACGGTCGTATACAGATGGGGCTTGTTATGTCTACGCGAACAAGCCCGTTGAGCGATGTGAGTATGAGTGGCAAGGCCCGATCTCCCCACAGGACTAACGAGCGGAGAAATGCTATGAAACGCCACAAAAAAGCCGGTCGAAAAGTGCCGATGGTGAATAAGTGGACGCCGAAGCTGGAGAAGTTCTGCCACGCGATTGTGAGCGGGAAAGCGGTTGACCAATCGGATGCGTACAGAATCGCGTTTCGTGTTGCCCCAACAACGAAAGCGAAAACGGTGCATGAGAAAGCCAGTCGGTTGATGGCGGATGCCAAGATTAAGGCAAGGATTGCTGAGCTATTACAAGCGGTTATAAAGGACGTGCAGGTGACGCGCCTGGAATGGCTCAAGAAGATGGAGCGATTCTTTCATGCGGACGTGCGAAAGATGTTCGATAGCCACGGCAACCCAATCGAGATCCCGCAGTTGTCCGATGCGGAAGCGGCGTTGATCGAAGGGTTTGAAGTGATCGAGGATTTTACGAAAGTGAAGAACGCTGCTGGTGCGACCGAATCCGTGCCTACCGGCTACACGAAGAAATACAAGCTGACGCCTCCGCTCAAGGCGATGCTGGAGTTTGGCAAGGTGATGGGTTTCTACAAGGAAAAGATCGAGGTGGAGCATACGACGATGGAGGAGTTGGTGCTGGGATCGATGGAGTCTGAACAGAAACCGTGACCCCTGAAGAACTGAAAGCCGCCGCCAAGAAAGAGATTGGCCTCTGGCGCCGCAATGCGGTGTATGCCTCGCGGCAGCTCTTTAACTTTGAGCCCGATCCCGCGCAGCTTGAACTGCTAGAGGCCTTTAGCGATCCCACCAAGCAGCGCATTGCCATGAAGGCCAACAAAGGGCCTGGCAAGACAACAGGGCTGGCGATCTGTTGCTGGATCTTTCTGGCGACACGTCCGCACCCGAAGATCGCCGCCACGTCGATTTCAGCGGACAACTTAGCCGATAATCTTTGGCCTGAAATGTCCAAGTGGCAGCAGCGAAGCCCGTATCTGTCGAAGTATTTTACCTGGCAGAAGACGCGCATTGTTTGCAACGATCACCCGGAAACGTGGTGGATGAGTGCGCGGAGCTGGTCGAAATCCGCCGATCCCAATGCGCAAGGGCTGACGCTGGCCGGCCTCCACGCCGATTATACGATGGCCGTGCTGGATGAGTCTGGAGGTATCCCAGACGGGGTGGCGGCGACCGCAGACGCCTCTCTGGCGACGGAGGGAGGGGAACATCGTATTTTGCAGGCAGGCAATCCTACGCACCTGGAAGGGCCGTTGTACCGTGCCTGCACGATGGATCGGCACCTGTGGTATGTGATCGAGATTACCGGAGATCCTGACAATCCGAAGCGGAGTCCTCGGGTCTCGGTCGCCTGGGCGAAACAGCAGATCGAGAAGTACGGACGCGATAATCCCTGGGTGCTTGTGAACGTGTTCGGGCAGTTTCCGCCGTCGTCGATCAACACGCTGATCGGGCCTGACGAGATGAACGCCGCGATTAAGCGGTCCTACGAAGCGTCGGCCTATGCGATCCAACCCAAGGTGATCGGTATCGACGTGGGGAGGTTTGGCGGGGCGCGATCGGTGATTTTCCCACGACAAGGGCAGCAGGCCTTTACCCCCGTCGTGCTGCGACCGAATCGGTCGGAACGGGACTGGACTGGAGCGTTTGCGGCGCGTATCGTGCAGGCTCATAACAAGTGGACTCCGGACGGAATCTTTATCGATGCGTCAGGAGGATGGGCGGGCGGGGTGGTGGATAGCTGCCGGCGCGGTGGCGTGGAGATGTTCGAGGTCTTTGTGGGTGCGCCAGGCGTGGACCGTCGGTATAAGAATCGACGTGCCGAGGTATTATTCAAGGCGGCTGAATGGGTGAAGGGCGGCGGGGCGTTGCCAGATATGCCAGAGTTGGTTCGGGAAGCGACCGCGACCACCTACACCTTTGTCAATGGCGTGTTCGTGGTGGAGGATAAAGAGCAGGTCAAGGAGAAGCTGGGAGGGGAATCGCCGGATTTGTGGGATGCGCTGTGCTTAACCTTCGCGCAGGAGGTGGCCACGAAGCAGGGCTTGCGCGGTCTCAGTGCCGCACAGGCTCACGCGAAAACGGAACCAGAAGAGGAGGCGTAACGATGGGCCGATACGTGAAGCTGGGCATGCAAGATTCTCGGGTGCGACAAGTGGCACAACGGATTGTGTCGATCGATGCTCGGGAAGTTGTCGGGGCGGAAGACCGTGTCAGGCTGCGCGAAAAGCTCGTTGCGATGCAGCAACGGGCGGAGGCCTGTGACTCTAGGATTGTGGCCTTAGAGCAATTAGTGTACGCACTACGCGTGCGCGTCGAGGCAATCGAACAGCCGTTAACGTAACGCGAACAGGAGGATGCATGTCTCAACGGTTTGAATTGATCGCAGAAGGTGTGGCGGGGCAACCATTGCTCGATAAATTGGCCGAGCACCCCGATCTGTGGACGAAGAAGACTGCGCGGCAGTCGTATCCTGGTTCCGCGCACCAGGACACGGAATCGATCTATCTTCGGTGGGCCGTGGATGAATCGGTGCATGGAGGATTCTATTGCGTGGAGAGTCAGGACCATCTCGGCACGATTCGCACGCTGGCCCCAGAAGTGTTCGGCCTGCTCTATGATGTTCTGCGACTGATTTGTCCTGATTCTTCCGTCGGTGCCCTACACGATGTGGGCCGCGTCATGCTCGTCAAGCTCAAACCGCATGGACACATTGCCGAGCATGTGGACGAAGGCCCCTATGCTGATCGATACGATCGGTTTCACCTGTGCCTTGCTGGGGCATCCTCGTTCGTGGTTGAAACAGAACGCCAGGTCATGAGGCCTGGTGAGCTGTGGTGGTTCAATCACAAAAAGCCGCATACCGTGGAGAACGAGGGTGAGGCAGACCGCATTCATCTAATCATTGATTTGGTGGCGCCAGCATACCGCAAACTCAGAGGTCTGACGTTTCAGCGTGAACGTCCGCACGAACTGCTCGACGAAGCCAGACCCTTGTTTGAGGCGCACTATCACGAGATTGCGCATTATCAGGACATTCCTCTTGACATCAACGAAGAAGCCTATCGACAGTGCGAAGAGTTGGGACTGCTCCGCTGCTTTACGGCGCGTTACAACGGCGAGTTGGTGGGCTATTGCGTGTTCATGGTGCGGCCAAACTTGCGCTATTCCTCATCAATCCAGGCAGTGCAAGACATTCTCTTTATCGACAAGACGAAGCGCGGTGCCCTGTTCGGGAAGCGGCTCTTAGAGTTCTGCGAGCAGCGATTGAAGGGAGAAGGCGTGCAAGTGGTCTATCAGCATGCGAAGGTGAATAGCACGGCCAGCAAGTTCTTCGAGGCGGTTGGCTACACGTTGATTGATTCGGTCTATGGCAAAAGGTTGGATCAATGACCCTCACGAAAGCTTGGTATTGGCCGAGTGAAGTGGCGGTGCTCTGCTGTGTCTCTCGCATGACGGTGTATCGCTGGATTGAACGCGGCACCGTTACGCCGATCCTCACGATCCGTCCCTACAAGATCCCCCGCGAGGAAGTCCAGAAACTCCTGTCACAAGTGTAACCGTCCTTCTGCTGCTCCCGTGCTATGTCTTCCCATGACCGTATGGCCATGGAGGGCTTCGAATGGGTGCAGCGGCAACGTGGGTCATTGATAATGCAATGGCCCCAGAGGGATGGAAAAATACGGTTGCTGGCGCTGTCGGAGTCGATAGAAAGAAGGGCAAAGACGATCTCAGCCCTTCTGCTCCTCCCTCACAAAATACCAACGAGAACGAAGCCCGAAAAGCCGCTGAACGTCGGCGCCGAATGTATGCCGGCGTCGGGCGTAGTTCCACGATCCTCACGCAAGGACTCGGTAGCAGCGCGATGCCGGACGATAGCGCACCAAAGCAACTACTGGGATTATAGCGCCTGATGGAATCTAAGCGACATCGACTCGCCATCCTCGAAGGTCAGCTCTACCAGGAGCGGGCCTCGTTCGATGCGCACCTGGCCGAACTCGGGGAACAGTTTGCGCCTCGTCGCACGCGATTCATGCAGACCGACAAGAACCGAGGCGATAAACGGCATGGGAAAATCATCAATGAGCACGGCATGTTGGAGGCGCGTACCTTGCGTTCTGGCATGTTTGCTGGGATTACCTCTCCTGCCAGGCCATGGCGCAGGCTGACCACGCCAGACCCGGATCTGGCAGAGTTTGGGCGAATCAAAGATTGGCTCTACCTCATCAACAAACGCATGATGGCGATGACGCTGCGCTCGAATTTCTATCAGGTCAACCCGATTCTGTACGGCGACATGGGCATCTTTGCCGGAGGAGCCATCGGGGTATTCGAGGATGCGCAAGACTTGATGCGCTGCTACAGCTACCCGATCGGCTCGTATTGGCTGGCCTGCAGCGATCGCGGGGTCGTGGATACGTTTCTCTATAAATACCAGATGACGGTTCGACAGCTCGTGATGAAGTTCGGTGATCCTCGGGCGAGTGAGGCGGAGAAGTGGAAGAACTTTAGCGTGGAAGTGAAGAACCACTTTGAGCGCGGCAGTTATGAAACATCGATCTACGTCTCGCACGTCATTACCCCCAACATGGAGTATGACCCGCGCCGGCTCGAAGCCAAATACAGCAAACCCTACCAGTCCTGCTACTACGAGGCCGGTCTCATGAATCGAGGAGGGGGATACGTTGCGTCTGACTCGAAAGATACGCAGTTTCTGAAAGAGTCAGGGTTCCCCTATTTCCCGATTTTGGCCCCGCAATGGGAGAAGACTGGCGAGGACACGTATGGCACCACCTGCCCAGGCATGGATGCGCTGGCGACGACCAAGGAGCTACAACTCACGGAAAAACGAGTGAGTCGAGCGATCGAGAAACAACTGAATCCAGCATTGCAAGGGCCGCCAGAACTGCGCAATCAGAAGGCGTCATTGCTCGCGGGCGATATTACCTACGTCAACGAGGCCAACGGCAAGGGCGGGCTCAAGCCGATCCATGAAACGAATATGGCGATTGATAAAGTGGAGCAACGGATACAGCGTATGGAGCACCGTATTTCTCGCTGCTTCTATGCCGATCTGTTCTTGATGTTGTCGCAGATGGAAGGGATTCAGCCACGGAATGAAGCCGAGATTGCTGAACGGCACGAAGAGAAATTGCTGGCCTTGGGACCTGTCCTCGAAAGCACGAACGATGGCCTCCTCGATCCGCTCACGGAAATTCAATTTACCATCATGCTGCAGTCAGGCCTGGTGCCGCCTCCTCCAGAAGAAATCGCGGGCAAAGATTTGAAGGTCGAATACGAATCGATCATGGCGAAGGCGCAAAAACTGGTCGGAGTGGCCGGGACGGAGCGATTCATCGCCTTCGCGGGCAACATGATGGCGGCGTTCCCAGAGGTGCGCGACCGTGTGAATGCCGACGAAGTGATTAACGAATATGGCGATATGATGGGGGTCTCGTCCAAGATCGTGCGGTCGATCGAGGAGGCGCAAACGATCCGCGACCAAAACGCCAAACAACAGCAAGCGGCGGCGATGTCCGCGCGTATCCCGGCTATGGCTGGTGCGGCGAAGCAATTGAGCGAGACCGATATGAGCAGCGATAACGCACTGACTCGAATGTTAGCTGGGGCATAAGCACGTATTAACCAAGGAGAGACCATGCTGAAAACATCACGCATTAAACTACTCGGAGCCCTGGCATGGATCATGGGGGGCATTCAGCCCGCCATTGCCGGAGGCGCGAAGCGCTGGATCACCTGGCCCGCGTTGGCCTCGCTGACCGGGGGCACTGACACGGCCGGGGTCGCCGGGACGCGGTTCACGGCCTCGTTGTTTATCCCGCACATCGTGACCCTCACGGGGATCGGCTTTCTGATCGGCTCCGTGGGCGGAACCGACAAGGCGATTGTGGAACTGCACGATGCGGACGGCACCCTCCTCGCCAATTCGGCGCTGGCAGGCGTGACCGTCGGCACAGCGGCGACGATGCAGGAGATTCCATTTACCGCTCCTGTCGAAGTGGTCGGGCCTGGTTGGTACTTCGTGTCAGTCACCTACAACGGCATCACCGCCAAGCTGCGCACGATGGCAGCGGCGACCGCGATGGCGAGCGTGGCAATTACCAAGTCCGCGACCGGCACGTTTGGCACCGTGGGTGCGTTGACCGTTCCGACGACGTTCACGGCAGATGTGGCCCCGATCGCGTACACCTACTAGACGAGGCAAGACGATGAACGCGGCTGTTGGCGGGAGCGTAACGACGATAGGGCCACAATGGGACAGGTTGTAAGTATAGAAGCTGGGCGGGTTCGCAGAAGCGAGAAAGTACAGCAAACTCACTGGAAGTATCGTGATGATTTAATTTGGCGATGCAATTGTGGATGTTTCCAGTTTGAGATTATTCCGACAGGAATGCGGTGCATTGCCTGTGGAGTGCATCCGCCTGTGAAGGTGTATTAAGTGAACGCAGCTGATCCACGACACGTTCGGAAAGCCAAGCAGCGCGAACGGCAGGAGCACGACCAGGCCATGAAAGACCTGCGCGACGTGCTCTCGACGCGGCAAGGCCGACGGTTTGTGTGGAAACAGTTGGCCAGCGCGGGTGTCTTTCGCTTGTCGTTTGTGCATGGCGAGCCCGAGACGACCATCTTCAACGAAGGGCGCAGGAGCCTTGGCTTAGCACTCATGGCCGAGATTCACGAGCTGGATGCCGGGCTGTATGCCCAGATGGCGAATGAGGCGCACGGCGAGGTCAGCCAGCGTGCAGATGTGACAGAGTGTAGTGAACCCATGAAAACTGAATCTGTAACTGAGGAGACCGACAATGCCTGACCCAACTCCGACCCCAGCACCGGCACCAAGCGTCGTCCCTGCTTCAGCACCACCTGCATCCGTGACGCCAGGTGCGGCACCAGTCCCAGGGACAACTCTGACTCCAGCTCCGGCGCCTACACCGGTGCCGGGTTCCCCCACGCCTGCTCCAGCGGTCACGCCGCCAGCAGAAGTGGTCTATGCGCTGACGCTTCCAGCGGACAGCCTGCTCGATCCGACTGCTGTAGACCGAGCGACGACCTTTGCGAAAGGTTCGACGCTCGCCCCCGACACAGCCCAGAAAGTCGTCGAGTTTGCGAATGCGGAAGTTGCGGCGGCCATTCAGCAGCAGAAGACCGATTATGAGGGCAAGGTGAGAGCCTGGGAGTCCGACGTTAAGGCGGACCCTGATCTGGGAGGGGCGAATCATACACGCACGCTCCTCCGCACCAAGACCGTATTGGAGCGGTTCATTGCGGCCAAGCCTGAGGTCGGCAAGCAGTTGCAGGAATCCCTGAACAAGACGGGGTTTGGGAACTACAAGCCGCTCGTCGCGTTCTTTGACTATTACGGCTCGCTCATGGAGTCCGATCAAGTGACCCAACCTCGGGGAGCCGAGGTGGATATCCAGAGCAAAGCCGAGCGGATGTTCCCCACATCGGCGGGGAAATAACGAGACATTAACCTGAGTCGATAAAGGAGTCTGGATTATGGCCACAATCAATGCGACGGTGATGAGTTTGGCGGACTGGGCCAAGAAGCAAGGCCCCGATGGGGGCATTATGGACACCGTCGAAATGCTTTCGCAGATCAACGATCTGACCTCCGACTTGCCCTTTCGTGAGGGCAACTTGGCAACGGGGCATCAGTACAACGTCCGCACGGGGCTCCCAACGGTCTACTGGAGGATCATCAATCAAGGTGTGCCGAACAGCAAGTCGCGTACCGCGCAGGCGACAGATGCCTGCGGGATGCTGGAGGCCAGGAGTCAGGTTGATCAAGCCATGGCAGAGTTAGGCGGGAATATCTCCAAGCTTCGGCTGGACGAATCGCGGCCCTTCTTCGAAGCGATGGCGCAGGAGATGGCCGGCACGATGTTCTACGGCAACCAAGCGCTGGCGCCGGAAGAGTTTACCGGGCTCTCTCCTCGCTATTCGGCTATTTCAGGGGCGAACAACGCCTCGCATGTCATTTCAGCCGGGGGGGCCGGGTCCGACAACGCCTCGATCTGGCTCACGGGCATGGGCGAAATGGGGCTGCACGGCAGTTTCCCGAAGGGCAGTTCTGCCGGACTCAAGCACGAGGACATGGGCCTGCAGGACGCCTTTGATGCGGACAACAACCGCTTCAGGGCCTGGATGGACCATTGGATTTGGAAGGCCGGGATTGTGTTGCCGGATTGGCGGACGTGCGTGCGGATCTGCAATATCGACATCAGTAATTTGGTGGCGAAGTCGTCGGCGGCGGACCTGCCTGAGTTGATGATTAAGGCGACACATCGCATTCCTCGGAGTGCAAAATCGCTCAAATACTACTGGCAGATGAATCGGACCTGTCTCGAAATGCTGGAAATTCAGTTGCGAGACGACGTGACGGCTGGTGGGCAACTCACCTATGAGAAAGTCGATGGCATGCCCGTCACGTCATTCCGTGGGATTCCTATCAGGATCTCAGACCAACTCTTGGAGACGGAAGCCACGGTGGCCTAACGATACGGAGTGTCGCCTGAGATGAACCGGGAGAGGGCGTTGGCCCTCTCCCACTGAACACAAGGAGATTGCATTATGATTATCGATAAGCAGACGCTATTCAGTGATTCGCAGGCCGTAACGGCTGATGCCGTCGGGACCAACGTGATTGACCTCGGCGGGGATCTGTCGCTCGGCAATGGGACGCCGATGGCGGTGCTGTTCACGGTCGAAGTGGCCGCTGACCAGACCACAGGCGATGAAGACTACACCTTCGACGTGGAGTATGCGTCGAATGCCGCCCAGACCACAGGGCGCCAATTGATCGGGCGGCGCGCATTCGAGTCCGGCACGCCAACTGCGCCGGCGCAGGATGCCGATTTGCTGGTGGCGGGGTTCCAGTTTTCCATTCCGATTCCGCCAACCAAGCTCAGCGAGAGCGAGCGGTATCTGGGTATTCGCTACGACGTGACGGGCACAACGCCAACCATCACTTGTTCGGCGGTGTTGGTGCCACAGTCGTTTATCGGTGAGGCGCCCACCTACCCGAAGGGCTACACCATTTCATAAGTAACGGATGCGCGGGGGCGGGACGGCCTGCCCTCGCGGTCATAACTAGGAGGCGGGACAATGACACGAAGAGCAACAGTGGTAGCGCAGGAGCCCTCAGGGGCACGATCGTCCGAGGCGTTTTTGGTGGAGGCGATTCCCTACAATGGCGCGTTGAGCAAGGGCGATGCTGTGGGGTATTTCAATCATCGTCGCATTAAGGTTGGTGAGCAGTTCAGGGTTACGGCTGCGCAGTTCTCCTCGAAGTGGATGCAGCGCGTTGGCGAGAAGAACGCGAAGCTCGCGAAAGAGGAAAGCGATGATCTCGACGCAGATGAGGCACGTTCGGGGGGCCGTAAGCCTGCGGAGAGCGTGATCTAGCAGCGGTCAGTTTGAGTACAGGAGGAACACGTATGAGCATCCTACGAGTCTGTGCGCTGCTGTTGGCCATCGTGATGGCGACGACGACGGCACAATCGGCTATCACGGCCACCGTGACAAAAACGGTTCTCGTCAACACGAATGCGGCTGATTTTTCAGTGATCGCCGCCGTGACGGGCCAAACGATCTTTGTGACGGCGATCGATGCGCAGAACGTCGGGACCACGAACAAGGTCACGGTCAAGTTTTGCGATGGGGCCTGTGCGGGAGCCACGAGCATCATTGGCCCGTTTGAATTGTCGCCGGCTACGGCTGGCACGATGGGGGGTGGGTGGACGAAAACCTGCTCCGGCGTCAACTGTTCGTGGAATATCACTCCAGGCAACACCGTCTATGCGCAGGTGGACACTGGGGCGACGAACAACGTGCGGGTCCATGTGACCTACCAATACTATCAGCGATAGGAGGAGGACGCGATGCGAAGACTAGTTATAGGGCTCTTAAGCGTTTGGATGTGCATCGCCTCGCCTGCGTTTGCTCAATTCTATAGTGGTGGGTCTGTCGTCGATGCACAAGTTCCCGATACGCTCACGCTGACGAACATCACGGGCCCTACGACGCTTGCGGCCGGCACGGCCACCACTGCCGTCTCACCGCTCGCCATCACCCAAACCTGGGATAACGTCGCGACGACGTTCCCCGGGTTCACCCACACGATTACCGACACCGCGTCGGCGTCTGGGTCGTTGGCCGCGCAGATTCTGTGTGGAGCCTCAGGGACGACGACCTGCTTCAATGTGAGCAAGGTCGGGCAAGTGACGGCGGGCGTCGCCTCAGCGACTGTACCGGTGTACTCGTTCCCCTTAAATACCAACACGGGATTCGGCACCAGCGGCACAAACACGGTCGATCTCTATACCGCAGGAACGATCCGGTTGCGTTTAACCGATGGCGGCGTGACGCAATCCGTACCTCTGATTTTCGTCAGTGCCATTGGCGTGGGCGACTACGCTTCGTTGTCTCGCATAGCCACCGGCGTGGTCGGGGTTGGCACGGGTGCCGCTGGCAGTATTGACGGATCATTGAGCCTCAAGACACTGACTCATTCCAGTGCGGAAGTGGATACATCGTTTTCCTACAACGCCCCCGCCACTGGGGCGACGATCACACCTGCTGTTGGTGAGCAGCGCACCATTGTCAATCCAGCCGGCACGATTGCCACGCTGACCATCAACACCCCCGCAACGCCGGTGAACGGCCAAATCTGGGGATTCGGCTGTACGCAAATCGTGACCACGTTGACCGTGACGGCGGTTGGTGGCGCCACGATTGTCGCGGCCCCTGCGGCCTGCGCTGTGGGTGGACATCATAATTTTCTGTATCGGGCGACAGGCACGACCTGGTATCCGGTTCCATAGGAGGCCGACATGAAGACATTTCTGCTGACCATATGCGGTGCAGTGCTATTCGTGACACCAGCTTTGGCCGTTGATGTGACGATCACCATGACGGCTGACCAGGCCACGCGATTCGCGGCGGTCTGTGGGGCAGCGAAGAACTTGGGACGGAGCTGTACCATCGCAGAGTCAAAAGCATTTGCCATTGAACGGCTTCGGCAAGTGGTGGTGGACCATGAAGGGGCGGTTGCGAAGAGAGCGGCCACGGAGGCGGTCGTGGTGCCGAACTTTGACCCGAGCTAATCCATGAAAGACTACAGACAGATTGACCTGCATGCCATGATCGAGCGCCACGAAGGCAATAATCCTGTGGCCTATCCAGATAGTCTTGGCGTTTGGACGGTAGGAGTGGGCCATAACCTCTCGCACCCACTGTCACAAGCGGCGATTCAGCAGATCTTCAACGACGATCTCACCGAGGCGACGAACGATTGCCTCCACGCCTTCCCGTGGTTCGCGGATCTCACCCAACCACGGCAGGCCGCGCTGATCGATATGTGTTTCAATTTAGGGTTGTCACGGCTCAAGGGATTCAAGAAGTTCCTATCGGCGATGGAACAGGGTAACTACGAGACGGCGGCGACAGAAATGCTGGATAGCCTCTGGGCGAAGCAGGTGGGGGTTAGAGCAGTAGAGCTGGCTCAATTGATGCGAGGGGTAGACCATGTCTAAGCGCTACGTGTGCCCCTATTGCGGGAAGCCATTGAAGCATGACGAGGCGTTCACGCACGTCCAATATCATTGCACACAGAAACCAAAGCGGTAGCATGAGTATCGTAAAGGAGGATGGATTGTGAAATGCAAAACAAAGACGACCATATCGCCTCGCTCATCCCTTGGCGACTCATTGCTCTTGGGGCTTGTAGTCTTGTCCTTACCTTTGGGGGGCTGGTTATTGGGGTATGGTCTGAGTCCTTGGATCACCGACTCAACGACATTGCGAACAGCCAGCGCAGGCAGTGGGAAGTCCTCAATGAACGTGCCAGTCTTTCGCCAAGGATGGAGAATGCCGAGCGACAGTCCCTCGATCAAGAGCAGCGACTCCGGGCGTTAGAGCGACAAGCCTGGGGCGGGAAACGATAGGGAGGAGTGGGCCATGAAATACACCGATACAACCACGCCGAAAGTTCTGGCCTACATCCTGCTGGTCATCATTGCCGGTACGCAGTTGGGTCTCTTTTTCGTGGCAATCCCTGTGCTCAATAAAGACGCCATCAACAACATTTTACAGACCTTGTTGACGCTCACCGTAGCCGCGGTCACGTATTTTGTAGGCTCCAGTTCAAGCAGTGCCACGAAAACGAGTCTGGCCGCAAAAGAAGAGGTTGCACCATTGCCTCCTTCGCCACCGATTGCACCGAACCCTGAACCCACGAGGATACTATGAGAACTATTGTGATTGCGACCATGCTCCTCCTGTCCGCCTGCGCACCGAAGGCCACATTCATTCAAGGCGGACACGGCTCATCGGTGCAGATCGAGGCCAGTATGACGGGCGGCCATATCAGCCTCACGGGCCCGTTCGTCTACTGCGCGGACAGCACGGACACCAAGAACGCGGGCAAAACGCTCTTAAATTGTCCGATCGTGGACACACCCCAGTAGGAGCCTGCTATGGCCTTAACCGATGTGATGATTTGCAATCTGGCACTCGGGCATTTGGGACAGACCAAGTTTATCGCGTCGCTTGATGATCGTTCGCTCGCCGCGAATCTATGTACGCAGTATTATGAGCAGTCTAGAAATTTTGCACTAGAAGATTTCCCGTGGCCGTTTGCGAATAAGTACGCGGCCATTGGTCTCATCGAAGAAGATCCTAATGATGATTGGCGCTATAGCTATCGCTATCCATCAGATTGTCTAGCCGTGCGTCGTATTGTCACCTCGTTGGGTCGTCTGGAAACCGCGCCGCCTCCGTTTGAAGTGGGCGGCGATGCTGCGGGACGGCTGATTTATACGAATCAGGAGAGCGCCGTCATTCGCTACACGCGACTAGTTGAAGACACGAACCTCTACCCTGCCGTGTTTGGTGAAGCGGTCTCCTGGTGGCTAGCAGGTCTGATGGCCCCAGGGCTGGCGAAGGACCGGAAGCAGGCGCAAGTCGCGTTCCAGATGTACGGCCTTGTCAAGGAACAGGCCGAGGCGCAGCAACTCAACGAGCAGCAGCAAACCACTGAGCCGGACAGTGAATTTATTCGGGCGAGGGTGTAGGGTCTGTTGCTATGGGAACATCGCTTATTCAACGGTCCTTCGCCGCCGGAGAAGTCGCTCCGGCCTTACTGGCGCGAGACGATCAAACGAAGGTCCAGACCGGCCTGGCCGTGTGTCGGAACTTCATTGTCCGCAAACATGGCGGCATTGCCAACCGTTCAGGGTTCCAGCACATCACATTACAGCGGGATTCCTCGGTCAAGGGTCGATTGCTGAAGTTTGTGTTTAATGCAGATCAGACCTATATTCTTCTCTTTGAAAACCAAACACTGCGGTTTATCAAGAACGGGGTGCTCCTCACGGTGTCAGGCGTGGTGGCCTATAACGGGGCCACGGCGTATGTGCCGGGGAATCTCGCCAGTTCGGGCGGCGTCAACTACTACTGCATTGCGAACACCACTGGCAACGCGCCGCCGAACGCTACGTATTGGTATGCAATGCCGGCCAGCAACATTTATGAAATCCCGACTCCCTATGTGACAGCCGACCTGCCTCGCTTGCGTGAATCGCAGTCTGGCGACGTGATTACGCTCACGCGACATGGGTACGATGTGCGCGAACTGGCACGCACGGGCGACACCGCATGGACGCTCACGGTCATTACCACAGTCCCCTCGATCTCTGCGCCTGGCTCGCTGACCGTCTCTGGCGCAGCCGGAACGGTCGCGGTGTGGGTGGCGACCGCGATCAAGAGCGTGACATTGGAGGAGTCGATTGCCTCGTCAACGGCTGGGGCCAGTGCGGCGCCGACCGCTGCGGCTCCGCGCACCTTAACGATTGGGGCCGTGACCGGCGCACAGGAATACAACGTCTATCGTAGCGATGGCAACGGTATCTATGGATTTGTGGGGTCCGCTGGAGGTACAACCTTCATCGATAATGGGATTATCCCGGACTTCGATCTGACTCCACCCATTTCCTCGTCGCCGTTTGCGGGAGCCAACGAGAAACCCGCCATCTCAGGGTACTATGGCCAGCGACGGATCTACGGCAATACCGTGGATAAGCCAGAAGATATCTTCGGCTCACGGGTTGGCAGTTTCAAAAACCATACGATCTCTTCGCCATCACAAGATGATGACGCCATTCGATTCACGCTGGCAGGTCGGCATGTCAATGAAATTCGTGCCATCGTTGAAATCGGGGAATTGGTGATTCTGACGAGTGGGGCGGAATGGATTCGAGAGGGCGGCGCGACAGACCCGCTGACGCCACGTTCGCCAAACCTCAAGGCGCAAACCTACAACGGGGCGGCAGACATTGAGCCGATTGTGATTGGGGACAACCTCTTGTATGTGCAGGCCAGAGGTTCCATCGCGCGCGATTTTCGATTCGATCAACAAGTGGCAGGGTATACGGGGCGCGACCTCACGGTCTTTGCGCCTCACCTCTTTGATGGCTATACCATCGTCCATTGGGATTATGCCCAGATACTCGATTCCATTGTGTCAGCGGTGCGGTCTGACGGCACCTTGCTTGGGATGACCTATCTGCGGGAGCATGAAATCTGGGGCTGGCATCGGCATGATACAGACGGGACGTTCGAGGATGTGTGCGTGGCGCCTGAAGGGCAGGAGGACCGCACCTATGTCTTGGTGAAGCGGACGATCAATGGCGCGACGATGCGTTCCGTGGAACGACTTGCCTCTCGGCACGTTTCCAACATTGCCATCGACGCGACATTTATGGATGCGTTCCTCAGCTATGACGGACGGCATACAGGATCGACGACGATGACGCTCACCACGGCGACCGGTTGGCTCGTTGATACTGACTTGACGCTTACGGCGAGCGCTGGATTCTTTGTCGCTGGCGATGTGGGGAATGCGATTGTGTTGTCGATCGTCACCACCACCTACACGCCTGAAAATGGATGGGAGACGATAACGACAACGCTGACATGCACCATTACGAATTACACCAGCACCACGGTTGTGACCGTGAGCGCCAACAAGGATGTGCCGACCGCGTTCCAAGGTGTCGCCATTACGGTGTGGGGGAAAGCCGTCGATCAGGTCGCTGGGTTGAGCCATCTCGAAGGGAAAACGGTGTCGATCCTGGCGGATGGGTACGTAGTTACGAATGGCATTGATGATCCCGCCATCACAATCAGCGGAGGGCAATTGTCGCAAGTGCTGGAACGCCCCTACGTGGTCATTCATGTGGGACTGCCCTATTGTTCGGAGGCGCAACTCTTGGACCGTGAAGTGATGGGGCAAGAAACGATCCGGGACAAGCAGAAGTCCGTCAATCAAGTCACCGTCCTCGTGGAAAGCTCACGCGGGCTCTGGGCCGGCGAACCCGATGCGAATGGGAAAATGGCTGAGGATGATCTCTATGAATATCAACAGCGCGACGTGGGCGACGAATATAACATGATCGTGGGCGCGACTGGGAAGGTCGATATTGCCATTCGGTCAAGCTGGAATACGGGTGGGCGGGTGCATTTTCGACAACGTGACCCGTTGCCACTGGCGATTCTCGCCGCAATTCCCAACGTGGAAGTGGGGGGATAATATGGGGGGCACGGCCGCTGTCAGTATGGTGGCACTGGGTACAGGCGTCTCCGCGTATGGGAAACTGAAAGCGGGGGACGAGGCGAAGAAACTAGCCGATCGCAACGCGGGGATTGCCGATTGGCAGTCTTCGGATGCCGTGGCGCGTGGACAGGTTGACGAAACCAAGCAACGACGACAAACCGAGCAGGTCATTGGTGCGCAGCGCGCGGGGTTCGGGATGCAGGGCGTGGACGTGAACCGAGGGTCTGCGCAGGATGTGCAGGCGGACGCCGCGTATCTCGGGGAGCTGGACGCGCTCACCATTCGCAATAATGCGGCCAAGGAAGCCTGGGGCTACAAGGTCCAGGCTGGCAATCTCCGCACGCAAGGCGAGAACGCGCAGCGAGAAGGCCGGTTCGGTGCGTTTAACACGATCCTAGGGTCAGGGAGCAGCCTGCTCCTGGCGAAATATGGAGGCGGAAGCGTATCAACCCGTTCGACCCCAGGGCTCGCGTCCTCACCTGCGTTATTTGGGTTATAGGGAATTAACTCATGCCAAAAGTCCCACAGCTCGAACAGCAAGTCTCACCGCAAGCCGTGCCTGGAGTGCGCCTTGGGCCTGCGGGTTCGCCGGAATCCTACGGTGCCGGGGTCGGGAACACGCTCTCTCGCGTCGGTGCCGCCATCTACGAACAGGAAGTCTACCAGTCTGATCGTACCGCCGTGTTTGAGGCGGATCGGCAGGCTGCGGATCTCCAAACGGCGCTAGAGGGCAAGCTCGCCACGATGCAGGGCAAGAATGCCTTGGCGGCCCACGACGCCATTCAGAAGGAATGGACGGAGGGCGTAACGAAGATCGGCGGCACACTCTCGAACGACCGGCAAAAGGGCAATTTTGAGGTCTTGCGATCACGGCGCATGCAACAGCTCAACGAAACGACGCAGCGTCATACGGCGCAGGAATATGGCAAATACCAGGACGAGGAAACCGTCAACACGATACACTCAGCCGAAGATCGCATTCGTAGCGATCCTGGCAACCAGGATAAATGGGCGATGGAGGCGTCACGTGCCCTGTCAGCCCTGAAGATCCAAGCGCAACGGAAGGGACGGGTCGGCACGGTGACTGAAGATCTACTGCGCAATCCTGAGTTTCGGACATCCTACGAATTGAAGGGTGAACCGGTGCCGAAGGTGGGAGATGAATTCGCCAGTGAGACCTATGCCAAGCAACAGCTGGATGTGCGCTCCGGCTTACATGCCAGTGTGTTGCAGGGCTATATTGCGCAAGGCGACGACATTCTCGCTGCGGACTATTTCAAGGCGCACGAGAAGGATCTGAATGCCGAAACACGGAATAAGTTCGAGCGTGTGGTAAAGGAAGGGTCCACGATCGGGGAGTCTCGACGCATTGTGAAGAACATTATCGAGACGGACGGCATCTTCAGTGTGGCGGCACAGAAAGAGGCCAGGCAGAAAATCAACCTGCTGGACGATCCTAAATTAGCCGACATGGCGATGCAGCGGCTTGAGCATGAAATTGCCGTGCAGGATCAAATGCACGCGAAGGCGTATAACGAAACGGTCGAGCAGGCCACGGTGAGCATTCAGAAGATGGGGCCGCAATATCCAGACAAGACGGTTGAGGAGATCGTTGGGGTCCTTGCATGGACAGACCTGAAGCCTGTCGATCAGAAAAACCTGAGTGACCATCTCGCATGGACTCGTACCGTTGGACCGCGTAGCCAGGATGCGCTGGCCTGGTTTGATTTCCGGGCACTGTCAGACGCGAAGCTTGCCACGATGCAGAAAAATGATCTCTTGCCCTATCTGAATAAGTTCGACAAGGCGCACTACGACAGAGCGATTGAGGACTGGAACGGCGCGCGCGAACGAGCGTCCGGCACCAAGGCGCCGAAATATGAAACACTGTTCAACAATCACGAGATGTTCAAGAATGCCGTGGAACGCTCCGGCTTCTTCCCGTTGGATAAACCGAAACAGAAATGGTCTGACGAAGAGAAGCTGATCTGGGGCACGATGGAAGATAAAGCCATGTCGTTGATTGGCACATATCCAGCCGGCACGTCGCCGGACGTGATTCAGAAGGCCCTGAAGGCGTTGGTGCAAAAAGAGATTGGCCGAAAATATACGGTTGACCCTGGATTCTTTCGCAGTAACAAGGACGTGCCTGCGGCAGGGATTGAGCCATATGTGGGTACGGCGCGGAGCATTCGGGTGCCGCTGGCAGAGATCCCGAAAGATCGGCAGGATCTCCTGCGAGGAGCCTTGCGAAAGCTCGATATCCCAATCACGACACAGAACATCGAGGAGCTGGAAGCCAAGACACGATTAAAAGCTCGCAGGATTACCCCGAAGTCAAAACCGTGAGGAGACTACGTAGCATGAGGATGGATTGACGATGGCGACGCTGGACGATGCGATGACGTTGCTGGACGAGACGGAGGAGACGCTTGCGGATACGCAAGCCACGCCATCATTCGCGCCTCCCGTGCTGGCCAAACCGAAGGTCGCCCCGACACTCGATGACGCCGTGGAGCTGCTCGCTGACGATCCCGCCGATGGGCTCCGCACGACGGCATCCGTTGCAAGAGATACAGACTCGGCGCACGCGCTGAAGACACTGCGCCTCTATGGCAAGACCGGCCTGCCTTACGAATTTATCAAAGAAAACGCGGACTTAGTGGAGCAGGAATCGGCGCGCCAAGACTTCAATCCGGACAAGCTGGTGAAGGACAGCCCGGCTTTTGCGGCCTGGCTCGCGCAGCATCCCGATCATGTGGCGGCGGCGATGCCGGACTTGGACAAGATCGGGTATTTTGAGAAGCAGTGGCGGTATATGAGCAGCTCGCATGAAGCGGGGAAGCTTAAGGATGAGCTGGTCGATATCGGTGGGAAAGCCTTCGCCGAGACGATTACCATCCAAGATCGCAAGCGACAAGCCGAACTCGAACAACGGCTTGAGGCGATTGGCCGCTCGAAGGAAGGGCTAGACTTGGACGTTGTGAGCCAAGTGCCAGGGGAGGCTATTGAGCAGTTCCCGAATCTGATGCGCGGGCTCAAGGGGAAAGTTGAGTTTGGGGCCAAGGGTTTGGTCGCGGGCACGGCAGCGGGGGCCGTGGTCGGCTCGGCGGCGGGGCCACATGGCACGGCGGCTGGGGCGATTGGGGGGGGGACGGTTGGCGGACTCACAGGTTGGCGCTATGGTGCCGCGATCAATGCCGGTATCGTCGAGCGCAATACCGCGCTCATTGACTATGAAAAGCTCAAAGACGACCAAGGCAACCTTTTGGACCGAACCACGATCAAGGGCTTGTCGCTGATGGCTGGGGCGATCAACGGATCAGTCGAAGGATTGACCGGCATGGAAGCCATGATCGACAGGCTGCCAGGTATCAAGCAACTGACACGCAAAGGCATTAAGGAATTGCTCAAGACTCCCACGGCACGGGCGGCAATTCTTGGGATGGCGAAAGATGTTGGAAACGTCATGGTTACCGAAGGGGCCACGGAAGCCTTCCAGATGTACGTGACGAAGGCAGGCGGTGAGATCGCCAAGTGGGCGGCTGATGGCGGCGGGCCGGTGGATGTCCTCAGTCGGATCTTTTCGCGAGAGAACTTTGAACAGGCGAAGATGGAAGCGTTGCGCGGGGCACAAGCCGGAGGGGGCACGGCTACGGTCCTTTCAACTCCTGGGTTGGTACAGGATCTTCAACAGGTCAGGCAGGCCAAGCAGAATCAACGAGCGTTTGAAGCTATGGGCCAGGCCGCAGCGTCCTCCCAGTTCGCGAAGGATCTGCCTGACCACCTGAAACAGATCATTGCCGAGGCGACGAAGAACGGACCTGTTGAGCAGGTGTATATCCCGACCGATGCCTTCAATACCTACTTTCAGGGGAAAGGGGTAGACCCGCGAGAAGTGGCGGCAGCGATTACTGGCAGCCTTGACGCCTATGACCAGGCGATCCAGACCGGCCAGGATTTGCCGATCTCGATGGCTGATTATGCCTCGAAGCTGGCCGGCACGGAGCATAACGAGTTTTTTGCCCGTGAGCTTCGCACAGCCCTAGATCAGATGAACGCTCGGGAAGCCGAGGAGTGGCAGCGGGAGATGGACGCGCAGGTCTCTACGCCTCAAGCTGGAGTCAGTGCGATGACGGCCGATACTCCTGCGGCCAAAGTACAGCACGACATTATGGGGCAATTGCAGGCCGCTTGGCTCGACCAGATCGTGGCCGAGAAGTACGCAAAGCTCTATGCCGATCGCTACGCGGCGCGCGCTGAACGGCGTGGATTGGCCGAAGATCCTGCCGAACTCTTCCGCAAACTGAATCTTTCGGTGACGAAGCAGATTCCCGACGTACTCAAAACGTTGGGCGGCAAGACGACAGAATTGGATGCGCTCTTGAACCGGCTCCGAGTGGGCGATGTACCCACGCCAGAAACCATCTATGGGCAATCCCTGGGTGAGTTCCTGAAGTCGAAGGGCGGGGTGCAGGACCAAGGGGAACTCGCCGGCAGAAACCTCGACAAGAACCGTACCGCGTTTAGCAAGAAGCTGGTCCACGAGAAGGGCTTGACACTCGATGACGCGGCCCTTCGCGCACAGGAAGCAGGCTATCTCCAAGAGCGCAGCATTCAGGCGCTCCTCGACGCGCTCGATCGGGAGTCCAGCGGGAAGCCGGTCTATGCGATTCAGCAAGAAAACGTCAGAGCCCTCGAAATACAGACCAACCTCGACAGCCTGCAGCACTTCCTGGCTGACCGACAGATTGACGTGAACACCACCAACAATGAACAGATCAAGGCGCTCCTGGGTGAGGCCATTCAGCAACCGTTGCCAGCGGCGGAAGGGCAGACGTTCGCGCAGGGGAGGCAAACCGAAACCGCCGCGTTCAAGAAGTGGTTCGGTGATTCAAAAGTGGTCGATGCTGACGGGAAGCCGTTGGTGGTCTATCACGGGACGAAGCCGGGCACTAGAACCATCGACCCGAATAAAATCCTAGATAACGATAAGCAGAAGTCATACGATATTGAAATAGAAAAAATATGGAATGTCTACAGAGAGAAAACTAAAGAAATATTCAAAGTAAAGAATTACCATCTTAACCGGCAACTTAACGATGCTGTAACTGAGGCATTAGACGAAAGGAACGCTGGTGTATCTGCTGTTGATCAGAGGTACGGGCAAGGCCTACTAACAAGTATTGCTTATGATAACGTCGAGTTGCATGGAGAGTCGTTTGACCCACAGAGAAGTGCTGATATCGGGATTCATTTTTCCGAAAGTCCTGGCGTGGCGTCTAAGTTCGCCGGTCCATTCGGATCAGTGTTCCCAGTATATCTAAAAATAGACAGATTAGAGCGTATCAATGATGTGTTTTCTAGGCATAAAGGACTAAGTGCAGCGGTAGATGAATTCAACAGGATTGGCGTACTGACAGAAATAGAATCGTCCGCTCTCGATAAATTGGGAGAGAGAGGAGACGCACAAGAATTTCAGGATGAAAGGGATTGGGGTTCAAGTAAACAAGTCGTTAAGTTCTGGGACAAGGCAAGGGATATATTTTCAAAAAAACGTGGGGATTTAGGGTTCGTGTACTTCAATGAAGTGGAGGGCGGAGGAGATTCTTACGCGGTGTTTTCGCCTTCTCAAATCAAATCAGCCACCGGCAACGCGGGCATCTTCGACCCAAAAAATCCTAGCATTCTCCTTCAGACCTTCAACGAAGGCGACAAGCCGAAAGGTTCCATCACATTTGGTGACGGACAGATCAGCATCCAGCTTTTGGAAAAAGCCGATCTCTCGACCTTCATCCATGAAACGGGGCACCTGTGGCTGAATGAATTGGTGGACGATGCCTTGACAGTGGGCACCCCGGATCAGCTTCGGGTTGACCTTGATACTATCCTGGCCTGGATGAAGCTGTCGGTACGATCAGCACAGGGCACTGAGGCCGTCAAGGCAGCCATCCAGACCGTCCATCATGAGCAGTTCGCCAGAGGATTTGAGGCCTACGCGATGGAAGGGACGGCCCCCTCGCACGCGTTGCGTGAGATTTTCGCCACGTTCCGGCAATGGTTGATCCAGGTCTATCGGTCACTGACCACTGGACCGCTGCATGTCAACTTGACCAAGGACGTGCGCGGGGTATTTGACCGGATGATTGCCACGGACGAGGCGATCGATGCGGCGGCGCAAGAGGCTGAGATTTATCCGATGTTCACCGATGCGGAATCGGCAGGCATGACGCCAACCCAGTTCTCCGCCTATCAGGAGACGGTGAAGCGGGCCAGTCTAACCGCTCGGGAATCTCTGCAGACGAAGCTGATGGCCCAGTACAAACGGGAGCAGCAGGATTGGTGGAAGGCTCGACGCGAGGAAATCCTCGCTGCAGTCACCATTGAAGTCAATGACCAACCAGCGTATGTCGCCCTGGCCGTGCTCAAGACAGGCAAGATGCCGGACGGGTCAGAGATCCCGCATGGCATTGAGGCGATGAAGCTCGACAAGAAGGCCGTGGCCGATCAGTTCGGCAAGGACTTCCTGAAGCGGATTCCACGAGGGCTCACGTCGAAGGATGGGATGCACCAGGACGCCGTGGGGCAGCTGTTCGGCTACGCGACCGGCGAAGAATTTGTGCTCGCGTTGGTGAACGCCAGGCCTAAGCAGCAACTCATCGAGGCGACGACCGACCAGCGCATGAAAGAACAGTACGGCGATATCCGGTTCGATGGGACCATCGCGGAGGAAGCGCAAGCGGCGGTACTGAACGAGCATCAAGAAGAGGTGATTGCCGCCGAGATGCGCGCGTTGAACGCCAAGCGGCGGGAGGTGGCCCCATTCGTGAAAGCAGCGGCCACCGAGGCGAAGGCACAGCAAACGCAAGGGCGAGACCTGCTCTCCACGATGATTCCTACGCTTGAAGAGACCAGGACGTTAGCGCGGAATATCCTAAGCCGAACGGCATTGAAAAACATCGAACCCTTCAAGTATTCGGTGACGGCACGGCAAGCCAGCAAGAAAGCCACGGCGGCCCTGCTCAAGCAAGACTATGTGCAGGCCGGCCATTATAAGCAACAGGAGCTGCTGAACCTGGCGCTCTTCAGGGAGGCAGGTATCATTCAGGGCCAGCAGGAACAGGCACTTGAATTAGTCAAGAAGATTTTTAAGCCCGACGCTGGCATGGCAAAGACGCGGAACGTCGATCTGATCAATGTGGCGCGGGCAATTCTGGCCCAGTATGGATTGGGACGACCATCAGACAAGACGGCTGCGGAATACCTCAAACCCATTGAGGCCTACGACCTGGATCTCTACAACCAGTGGAAACCACAAGTAGATGCGCTTGCTCCTCGCCCCTTGGATTACAAGGCACTGACGGTCCAGGAGTTCACGGAACTCCATGAGGACATGCAAGCGCTCTGGCTGTTGTCCCGACGCACACGGCAGACCTTGATTCACGGACAGATGGAGGATCGAGCCGATATCATCGACCTCCTGACGGCGGAAATCGCCAGCAAAACGACGCGGGAACAGAGCCGAATCCTAGGGCAACAGACCACATGGGAGGACACGAAGGTTGGACTCTTGAGTATGGCGTCAGCCTTGCGCCGGGTGGAGTCATGGGTTGATGCGATGGATGGTGGCAATATCAATGGGATCTTCCGGCGCTATCTTTGGACTCCGATTTCTGAGGCTGCCGATGCGTTCCGCGCCGACAAGAAGCATCTGATAACCCAGTATCTTGAGCTCGTAAAGCCTATCGAGGGCACGATCACGCGGGACCTCATCCCAGCGAACGAACTGGGGGACGGGTTCGCCTTTCGTGGGAAGGGCGCCCTCCTCCACGCCATCCTCCACACGGGCAACGAAAGCAACAAGGCCAAACTCCTGAAAGGCTACGGATGGGATACGGGCACCTGGGACGCCTTTCTCACGCGAGCCTGGCAGGATAGCACCCTCACCAGGGCCGATTATGACTACGCGCAGGGGGTCTGGGATCTCTTGGAGTCGATCAAGCCTCACGCGCAGAGGGCTCACCATGAGATGTATGGATACTACTTCAGCGAGGTGACAGCATCGCCTGTCCAGACTCCGTGGGGGGAGTATCGAGGCGGCTATGTGCCAGCGATTGCGGATAGTGCTAAGTCTGTCGATCAAGCGATCCGGCAGGAAAAGGACCTCTTCGACCAGGCGGGGAACAGCTTCATGTTCCCGACGACAGGGCGTGGATTTACGAAGGCACGGGTCGAAACCTATGCGGCGCCACTCGCGCTCAATCTGGCCTCGATCCCGGTCCATCTCGACAAGGTGATGCGGTTCGTGCATCTAGAGCCTCGTGTCAAGGATATTGCGCGGATCGTCACCAACAAGGCCTTCCGGGCCTCGCTGGACGCCATGAATCCCACCACAGCCAAAGACATGCTGGTTCCGTGGTTGCAGCGGTCGGCCCAGCAAACCGTCTCAACGCCAGGCAAGAACCGCCATATGGACCGATTGTTCCGCTATCTCCGCAATACAACCGGTGCGCAGATCATGGTCGGCAACGTGGTCAACACCTTGCAACAGTTCACGGGTTTCTCGATCTCGCTCATCAAAGTTCGGGGGCGGTATTTGCGCGGGGCTCTGGTCTCCTACCTCTCGGGCCCTGGCGCGATGGCTGACGCCATTGCGGAGAAATCAACGTTTATGGCAGGGCGGACGATGACGCAGGTGATCGACGTACAGCAACAGATCGACGACATTCTCTTGAACCCCACGAAATACGAGAAAGCTAAGGACTTTGCCAGACAACATGGGTATTTCCTCCAGCAGGCGACGCAAAACGTCGTCGATGTGGTGACGTGGAGTGGGGCTTACGATCAAGCCATCCATGACGGGGCGGATGAGGATGAGGCGGTCCGGACGGCGGACTCCGCTGTGCGAGAAACACAAGGGTCGTTCAACCCTGAGGATATCTCAGCCTTTGAGGCGGGCACGCCATTTGTCCGAGCATTCACCATGTTTTACAGTTACTTTAACATGCAGGCCAACCTGCTTGGGACGGAGTTCCAGACGATTATGCAAGACGCCGGACTCCGTAAGGGGGCCGGACGCGCATTCGGCGTGTACTTTTTTGGCTTCATGATCCCTGCCGTGATGGCAGAAGTGATCGTCGCTGGGCTAGGGGGCTTCGATCCAGATGATGACGATGGGTACCTCAATGAACTCTTGTCTGTTGCCTTTGGATCGCAGCTTCGCACGGCGTTGGCGCTGGTTCCTGGCGTGGGACCGATTGCCTTGGCCGGCATCAATGCGTTCAACAAGAAATGGTATGACGACCGAATTTCCACCTCTCCCATCGTCAGCACCATTGAGGGCGCCGTGCGTGCGCCACACTCGCTCTATCAAGCGATGACGGAAGACGGGCACAGCAAGAAGGCGATTCGGGACGTGCTGACCTTGATTGGATTGGTGACGGGCACTCCCGCCGCCGCCCTGAGCCGACCGCTCGGCTATTTAGGCGCGGTCTACGACGGAGTGGCCACGCCAGAGAATGCGGTCGATGTGGGCCGGGGATTGATTTCAGGGAAAGATGTCAACCGAAAGAAATAAGGAGGCATGATGAGACGTGTACTATTGACCCTCTGGCTCTTACTGGCAGCGCCCGCGTGGCTCTTGCTGGTGCCGGCTGATGCGACAGTTTCCACGACCGCGCCGCGCAACGATTATGTCGGCACGAGTTCGACGGCCACCTACAGCTATACGTTCAAGATCTTTGCGGCCACCGATCTGCGTGTGACCAGTCGCAATACGTCCAACATTGAAACGACCCTGGCCTATCCAACTGATTACACCGTGACCGGCGTCGGGAAGGCTGCGGGCGGAACGATCGTGCTGACCGCGGGGAATCTTACGACGGGGTACGCGCTCACCATTCGGTTTGATCGCACGCCTCGGCAATCGACTGACCTGCGAAACCAGGGCAGTTTCTTTCCTGAAACCCACGAAACGAAATTCGATGAACTGACGAGATATGCCCAGCAAAACAAGGATGCCCTCGACCGCTCACTCCATCTGCCGGAAACAGAAGTAGGTACATCCGTCGCCACGACCATTCCCGTTACGGCGAGCCGGGCGAGCAAGTACCTGGCGTTTGACGCCAGCGGCAACCCAACCGTCATGGCGGGCACGTCCGAAACGCCGAATGTCCTACTGAAAACCGGCGGCAATCTGACGGGTGGGATCAACGAGGCGAAAACAACAATCGCATCGTCTGCAACGCCTGACATTTTTGCGACGACGGTAGGCCATACGATTAACTACACCGGCACCGTCGCGGCCACTGGGTTTGTGGCGGCACCACAAGCGGGAGCCAGCCGGGTGCTGGTGTGCGCTGGGGCTGCGCCGTTCACGGCTGGCGCAAGCATGCTGATTACTGGCGTCGCAAGCGGCTCGACCTATACCTGCGAGGCGAACGACGAAGTGACGGTCCTGGCATTCACGACGACGGAATTCCATTTGTCGATCAAGAAAGCTGACGGCACCGCCTCCATGCTGGATCTGGCGTCCGCGCAGAACTTCCGTCTGTCTCTCACGACGGGTGTGCCGGTGACGACCAGCGATGTGACGGCGGCAGGGAATCTGTACGCAGTGCCCTACCAAGGCACCCGTATCGGCCTCTACAACGGCACAAAGTGGAAGGTGCGGACCTCGGCGCAGTTCAGCCTCGCGCTCACGCTGACTTCCGGGAAGCCCTACGACATCTTCGCCTACGACAATGCTGGGGTTCCGACCCTGGAAGTGCTCGTCTGGACGAACGACACCACGCGGGCCACGGCGCTGGCCTACCAGGACGGGATCTTGGTGAAGTCTGGCGATGCGACTCGACGGTACATGGGCTCGCTGTACGCCTCTGGCGCGAACGTGACTGAAGATTCCTACGCCAAGCGGTATCTCTGGAACTACTATCACCGGAAAATGCGACCGATGAAAATCCGAGAGACCACTGCTAGCTGGACGTATGCCACCCAGACGTTTCGTCAAGCGAATGCGGCAGCCGCCAATCAACTCGACTATATCGTGGGCGTGTCGGAAGACGCCGTATCTGCAATCGTGCTGGCCAACTTCGAGAACGATACGCAAGCCCACGGCGGCAAAGTTGGCATCGGCATTGATTCCACGACGGTCAACTCCGCAACACTGACGGGGGTAGGGTCGGTCGCCACGACGGTGGCGAACATCGTGATGTCAGCGCAGGCCTTGTACCGAGATTTCCCAGGCGTCGGGCGGCATACGTTGGTCTGGCTGGAGGTGGGTACTGGGTCAGGTACGCAAGTTTGGATGGGGAACACGGATACTGGGTCAGGTGCATCAATTCCTGCTCAGTCTGGTATCGTCGGCGAGGTATGGGGATGAGCGCGTAGTCAATCAGCCATATTTTAGCGCACGCCTCTACTTGCGATAATCGTCGCGGCGACCGAGCGCTTTGTCGAGTGCTCGGTCACTCGCGTCCTGCTGCCGGTAGAGGCTGTCGAGGAATTGCGCCATGCCTCTGTCCTGTCGGTCCCGATACGGATCTGACGGACGGACATTGTAGTACCGTGCGCCCGGCATCGTTTCGACCGATGATCCCTCGATCTCCCCTCGGTATTGCCGATAGCCTGGAATGAGCTCCACGCCGATCGATCCGCCATCGGCACCGCCATAATACGTCACGCCAGGCATGATCTCCGTTGCCGTCTGGGCGTGGCCTGTCCCACAGACGATGAGACCGACGCAGAGCCCAAGTGCCGATCCAATGAACAAGTTCAAATTCTCTCGTGTCATGACGCACCTCCTGTGTTGTGGTTCTCCTTTTGTGTGCTGGTCATTGGCTCATAGCGAGCGAGGACGGGCGTCATCATGGCGTAAACTCCTCGTGACGCAATCCTACATGATGGAGTAATTCATGGCCGCAGGTGGCCAAGTCGTGTGGCGAGCAGTAGATCGTGCGCGTCTTGGGATCGTAGCAGCCGTGAGCCGCTTCATCGTGGCAGACCGCCTGAATCAGCTCTCGATGCTCCGTGAGGATCAGGCCGCCCTCTGGGATCAGGTAGCCACGATTGACGACCGGCACACAGCCGGAGATGGCCAGCAATGCGGCAGCAAGGAGGAGATTCGGCGTCATGATTGCTCCTCCCCTTTGCCAGCACGTTTCAGGATTACGAAGTCCTTCTTCGTCGCTTCCAGAAACTTCGCGCCGAGCCTAGCGGTGTAGAGGAGGCGGTCGATGGCATCGGACCATCGCGGCCCACACATCATGAGGAGATTAGGCTCCATTTTCTCAATTTCCTGGTACGTCAGCGGTTCAGGCGTGGTCATGATGTGTGCTCCTCCATTTAATGCCTATCGGATCAATCTCCCAGCACAATCCTAATATATCTGTCGGCATAGCGCAACAAATAATTCATGCACCGCGAATAATTTACTTGACAGGCTGCAGCGCGTTCGATACAGTGTTTTCCAGCAAGGGAGGGCTGGCGATGGATCTTACACAATTCACGACATTAAATCCGGGCCTGATTCGGGCCGTGAAGCTTTCTGACAAGAAACGGAAGGACTTGGCTGCACAGGCGGGCCTGCACGACTCGGTGCTCAGCATGGTGCTTCGTGGCAAGCGCAAGGTGCGTTATGGCGATCCCCGCATGATGCGACTAGGTCGGCTGGTGGGTCTGCGCTCACGCAAGGCGGTGTTTATGGAGAGTGATGGCAGCTCATGCAAGGAGGTGAGGGCGCGATGATGAGCCACACACCTGGACCGTGGCGAGTGAGTAAATGCCGGCTTGGCAACAAGCTCCTCATCGAACACGGGGACGCGGACACGATGTCTCCCATAATCGGCTCAGTCTACCTAGACGAAGGGCGATTGCCACAAACGGCCAATGCGTCCCTCATCGCTGCGGCGCCGGAACTCCTCACGGAACTCAAAATGCTGCATCGAGCGTACTGCTTTGCGGTCGGATTTGAGGGCCGACAACATCAAGTGGCGGTGGACGCATTGGCCGCTATCACCAGAGCCGAGGGGAGGGAATCATGAAACAGACCATCAACATGCGGCGCTATCCGTTGGACCTGTGGGACATGCAGGAGCAGCTCCGTGGGGGACCGATTGAGCGGATCGAGGTACGGGCGCTGGCCGGCCGAATTTGGCTGGCGGTGGCAAAGATCGGCGGAGGGATTGGATTGGGCTACGGCCTGTTCTGGGTCGTGCGATGGGCGGTGGCGGCATGAACGCATGCGCGGTGGTGTTCTGGCAGGGGATGCTCGTCGGGGCGGTGCTGGCGCTCGCGCTCGCGATCGTGGTCACCGGCGTGTGGCTCCTGATCGGTCAGGGCCAGGTCAGGAAGCGACAGCAGGGGAGGAAATCATGAGCAACACCATTATGTGGTGGGGCTATCTCCACCAAAACGGGACGATCCAGGTCAAGCGGTGGTTCGGGGACCACAAGGATTATACCGAGGATTGCGACGGAAATGATTTTGTGCAGCGCGTGGTCACTCCATTCGCCGCACCGACCCGAGAAGATGCCGTGACGCACATCGAAATGCAGTTAGGGGTGAGGAAGCCATGAAGCGCGACGATGTCTCCCGCTACCCGTACCCGTTGAAATTGGGCATGGATGCCGCGCACGAGAAGGAACAGCGTTTCTACGGCACGCAACAGGGCCTCGCGAAGAGCCGGAAGAAGTCGGCGGCAAAAACGCAGCAGCACTGGAATGTGCTCAACGTGCTCAAGAGGCTGGGGCTGTGAGCATCCCCACCATCACGCTGACGCTGGGGCGGCACTCTGCCGATGTGATGTCCGACACGGCCCATCAGTGCCCTCGCTGCCAGCAGATGGCGCGGTGGTGGAGAAATCAGCACGGCGAAACGTTTTGCGTGAGCTGTGTGGAGGAGACGGAGGGGGGCAACTATGTCGGTCGCTGAATGCGAGCTGGAGGAGCCGTCTGATTTGGATTGGTGCGCAACCCACAACGCCTATCGACCGTGCCGAGCATGCAGCGCTGAGGCCCAGGAATCGCGCGCCGATGCCGAGCGGGACGAGATGGAGGTTGTGCAAGATGGCAAATGATACAGGGTTAACTCAGCGATCGTCTGCACTCATATCTGTGCTGAGGAGAACCCTGGCTAGTGAGCAGGAAAAGATTCGGCGCGCTGAAGAGGAGATCTTCAAGCTCAAGATGGAATTGCTTGAGCTGGGCGTTGAATTGCCGCTGTCCGAATAAGGGTAAAACGAAAGCGGGCCGCGTCGCTCTGATCAGCGAAGCGGCCCCAGTGAACCAACAGGCCCGCATTCTGCCACAGGCAGAGGTGGGAGGCAAGAGGAGGAGAGACCATGAAGAGCAATTTAGCCGAAGTGATCGAGACCGAGACTGATGAGCAGACGATGCTCACCACCTATCAACAGCGAGCCGCCACGCTGATTCCCACCGACGATCTCACGATCCGTCAGTGCGCGGAGTTCGTCGAGGAATGCAAGCTCGCGGAGAAGCGGCAGGAACAGAAGCGCAAGGACAAAGTGGATCCGCTGAACGCCAAGGTCAAAGAGTGGAACGCCCTGTACATGCCGGTGCGCGATGCGTTCGGGCTGCTCTGGCGCACGGTGGACGAAAAGGTCTCGCGGTTCGTCCATGCGCAACGGCAGGCGGCGCAGATCGAACAACAGCGCGTGATCGCCGAGGCGAAGAAAAAGCAGGACGACGAAGACGCCAAGGCCTTGGCGGCACGCAATGCCGCCGACGCCGCGAGAGAGGCGGGCGACGAGAAGCTCGCCGCGAAGCTCGACGCGAAAGCGGACAAGATCGAGGTCAAGGCCTCGATGATTACGGCCCCGATTGTCCTCGCGCCGGAACGCACGATGGACCTGGGGGGCAATACCTTGAGTGTGAGCGCCCCGAGGAAAGACTGGATGCTGGCCGGTTGGGATAAATCCAAACCGCTGCCGGTGCTCGATGCCAGCTTATTGCCGTTGATCGGCAAGACCGATGCGCTGCCCGAGGGCCTGCGCTGGCTGCTGCGGTTCTGCGACGTCAACCCGGTGCGCCTCAACGCGGCATTTAAGAGCGGGGAGAAGTTCCCTGCACCGTTCGCTGAGATGGACAGGTTCGGCGGATCGACGTTGAGGAAGGGCTAGGACATTGAACCTCACCTGCACCAGAGGCGCGAAGTACGAGTACCAAGACGCTGACACCGGCAAACGGTACTACAGCGTCTCTCAGGTTTTGAGCGTCCTCGATCCGCACGCCTTTGACTCGGTGCCGCCCGAAGTGCTGGAAGCGGCACGGCAACGCGGCACCGACCTGCACGTCCTCTTCGCGCTGCTCCTGCTCTCACGCCTCAACCTCTGCGAGAAGCCGGAGCGACTCAGCGGAGAACTGGGTGGCTACTTCGATGCGATGGATAAGTTCATCGCCGAGCACAACCCAGCCCCGGTGCGTGTCGAAGAATCTTCGACGAACGAAAAACTTGGTGTGGCCGGAACAGCGGACTGTCTCGTCTGGATGGGCAAGATATTGGTGCTCATTGACCTCAAAACCGGCGGCAAGCGAGCGGTCCACAAGACGCAGCTCGTGGCCGGCTATCGCCCGATGACCAGCCACCGCGAGGCGAAGAAAATGGCAACCCTCTACGTGCATGCCGATGGCAGCTACAAGCTCGATTATGTCGATCTCGCCGACGAAGCCATGCACCTGGCCTGGTTTCAGGCAGGCGTCACGGTCTTGAACGGGCGACGGATGAACAATCTTTTGGAAGGGAATTGAAGATGGAAAGCAAATTACAGGTCGTTCCCATGCACAACCAAGCCCTCGATGTTCCACTGAGGGCGATCGATGTCCGCGCCCAAGTGAATCTGATCCAAGAAGTGATGCGTGAAGTGATGCAAGGTCCCACGAAAGATAACCCGGAAGGCGTGCACTACGGCCTAACCCCTGGGTGCGGGAATAAACCCGCGCTCCTCCAGCCGGGAGCCCATAAGCTCATTATGACGTTCAAGCTTGTTCCCGATCCTGAGATGACGGTGATTCCGATGGACAGGGGGCATCGGGAGGTCCGGTGCAAAGTGAAGCTCTATTCGCGAAGCGGGGAATTGTTGGGCGCGGGCGTCGGAACCTGCTCGACGATGGAAGGCAAGTATCGTTTTCGCACAGGGCCAGTAGAGTTCACCGACAAGCGCGTTCCTAGAGAGTATTGGGATCTGCGGAATGCCGATCCGGCGAAGGCCAAGCAACTTCTAGGCGCTGGGTATGTGGCGAAGAAAAACGATCAGGGCATCTGGATGTGCGCGATCCAAGGCGAGAAGGTCGAGCACGACAACCCTGCCGACTACTACAACACCGTTGAGAAGATGGCCTATAAGCGGGCGCTGGTCTCAGCCACGCTCACCGTGACCGCTGCATCGGACATCTTCACTCAAGATATCGAGGAAATCCCTGAAGACCTCAGAGAGGAAGCTGCCCACGATGTTCCAGCGGCAGTACCCACTCAAGATGACATCAACAAGGCTAAGCTCTCGGCGGCACAGGAGGCCCTGAAGAAGCAACGGGAACAACCGAAGAAGGCGACCGCTGCGGCTACCGGGAATGGGGACGGCCTGAGCGAATCAGCCCACGCTGAGACGCGCCGCCCAGTAAGTCAGGATGCCCCTTCCCCACAACCTCCTGTCACCGCCTCCATGCCTGCAGACCTCGATGCGGCCTGGCTCTCCGAGGTCCTCGATTGTGAGGATTTCCTCCGTGGCACCCAGCAGGGCAAGGGGACGCTCAAATCCATTCGTGAGGGCTTCAGGCTCACCGATGGCGCCTACCCGATGCTGCCAGAGGATCAGGCGCAGTACAAAGCCATGCTCGCCATGGCCGTGCAGCGGATGCAGGCGAAGTGAGACGCACTGAAAGGATTACAAAATGCAATTAACAAACGATTTTCTCATTGCCGAGCGAGCTTGTAGCGATGGACTCGCCTGGTTTACCGAACATTTCGGGGACGCAGCCGATTATCAGGCGGTGCTGGATCGATTGGCGCAGGAGAATAAGTGCGACTGGGCGGACTGGTTGCTCAATGCGGTAGGCCCGATCGATGCGGCGATGGAGCTGACCGGAGAGGCCGCGATCACGGGCCATCTATTTGTAGCAGGCACGTTGAAATGTTCCGCGTCATTGTCGGTATCGTTATCGATCAAGGCTGGCCGGGGCATCGAGGCTGGCCGGGGCATCAAGGCTGGCGGGGACATCAAGGCTGGCGGGGACATCAAGGCTGGCCGGGGCATCGAGGCTGGCCGGGGCATCTAGGCTGGCGGGGACATCGAGGCTGGCGTGGGCATCAAGGCTGGCGGGGACATCGAGGCTGGCTGGGGCATCAAGGCTGGCCGGGGCATCAGGGCTGGCGGGGACATCAAGGCTGGCCGGGGCATCG
>ERZ1292625.879-Hain-H41-01um-R1-879-length-40337-cov-47_pt1 | contig 40337 bp, 55 predicted proteins | sample MGYA00564400_ERZ1292625 | MGnify/ENA primary metagenome ERZ1292625 (study PRJEB36523, sample SAMEA6512639) | groundwater metagenome | collected 2019-01-08 | study: AquaDiva: Metagenomics assemblies of 32 groundwater samples
TCGGGGTATGCGTATGAGGAACTGATGAAAAGGCCGTTCTTCGAATTTGTGCATCACTAGGGGGACATGATAACTAAGTATCGATAATCATGATAAATGCCTTTGTGGATGCTTGACGAATCAACGAAAAAGGGGTTATAAAAAGGCCCGCGTCAATTTATGTTTGACAGGTTAAACGTCCGCGGGAAGGGCATTTTGTGACTAACTATGATGGATGTTTAGTCGAGTAAGACGAGTCAAAATTCTAAAATCCAGTCGCCGCACCACGCTTGATAGATTTATCTAGATCGGCCTTTTTCTCCTGGTCTATTTCACCCTGAATTTTCTCAGAATAAATGAGTAGAGATCCATCATTAGAAACATCATTATACAGAGTAATTATTGAGGTCTTCTCTCCCCTCCAACTCATAGAAAAGCCCCGATTATAAACAAGCCCAGTCCCGAACTTTTCAGACAACGAACCCCTGATCATTTCCCAGTTTTTATTCCCCTTAAAGAGAGCAACAACAGAGTGTAGATTCCCCTTCCAAAAGCCATAATTGAGGCTCGTCAATTTGGCGTCACCGATCTTCAGTGAATCGTTTTTGCGACTGTAATATTTTATGCCCTCCGTGTCTTTCAAAACAAACAGCAGGCCTTTTATTGAGCCGATGGATGCACCCCATTTAAAGTCTCTAAATCCAACGGGCTCCTGCGGGTAGCTTCTGATCGAACCATCCTCATGCAGATATTCAATGGTCCGCTGACAGGGTTCCCAAGAAGCATCTGATGCAAAGGTGACCTTTAGCTTAGCCGGATAGAGCCACACGGCCTCCCAGGTAAAGCCCTTTGTTTTTTCCCAAGGGCTCGCAGACGCCGGATCTCCGTATTCCTTCTTTGTTTCCTCCATCACCCCGGCACACGGGTTAGGAGCTTCAGCGCGCGAGGACGAGACAACAGTCAGCCAGGCGGCCAGGCCGATCCCCGCCAGAGCAATAATTCCATTTTTCATATAATCCCCACGTTCATCGTTCCAACTCCCTCCCGAACCAGATCACCTTCCCATTCACCTTCACCTGAAGAGGATCCGCGTCGATCGGTTCATACCGTCCGTTGTCGCTGATGATCCGAACCTTCCCCGTGGTCTGTATCATCTGCATGCGCTTGATCATGATCGTGTGATCCATCGAGATCGCGTAAATCCCGCCGTGGGCGTCTATATAGTTCCGGCCATGGTCCACCAGGATAAGGTCCCCGGAGAACAACGTTGGCTCCATGCTGTCACCGGACACCCGGATCAGCGACATGTTCGTTGGGTCCCCGCGCCTGGCGATCCACTCCCGCCGAAAAGCCACCTTCATGTCAACGGTATCGTCAGGCAGCAGCCCGCCGCCCGCGCTGATCTCGCCGCGGACCTGCGGGACGAAACAGTAATTTTCCGGATCTTCCTTAACGAGCGATGCCCCATTGAGGGAGAACATCGGCTCATCAGAGCGCGTCATTTTCCCCTTCCCCGTCAGCAGCCAGTCGACCGACAGGTTGAACTTCATTGCAAACTGCACAATGCGATCCGCGGGAAGCTCGCCCTTGCTTTTAAAGTTAGAAAGCGCCTGCGGAGTGATATCCAAGGCCTTGGCGATCGCCGTCTCGTTCTTTAGATCAGCACCGCTTAACATTCTTTCAATTATTGCTGAATAGTAGTAAATCATAGGTTTAAATTAATGCTTGACACTATGTAAGCATGGGTGTATATTTACACCTGTAATTTACAAATGTAAGCAAACATGGACTTAAAAAATGACCAAGACCCGTACCAATAAGAAAGTACTCAAAGCCCTGATCGATCAAGACTGGGAAGAGTGCACCATAACCGAGCTGGCCAGGCGCGCAGGTTTGTCACGCATCTGGACGAGCAATGCCATCCACGGCAATACACAGAGCAGATCGGCAAGAGAGGCGATCGCGAAAGCTCTCGGATTCAGCTACGAACATCTCTGGCAAAACAACCGGGCTGCATAATTCTACCAGAACGGTAGAATTGTAGCCCATTTTTTGTGACCTGTCTATGTCTAAAACGCGAACGAAAATAGATTCCGCCCGCCAGATGGACCTGGATGTCTTCGGACTGATCCGCGAGGTATCTCAGCGCCAGGCCGAGACCGCCGGTCCGCTCGTGGAGTCCGGAAAGTTCAACATCGACATACGTTTGCGCGAGCTGCTGTCCGCCGCGCTGAAACGATCCCACCTCTCACGCTACGAGGTCGCCGGCAAGATGAGCGAACTCATGGGCGTGGAAATTACCAAAGCACAATTAGACTCCTGGACCGCCGAAAGCAAGGAGTGTCACCGCTTCCCGTTTGCCTACGCAGCCGCGTTTTGTGCGGTCACGGGAGATCGGTCGATCCTGCGCCTCGTCGCGGATCTGTGCGGCGGGTATTTCATCGACGGAGAGGACGCCCTTCGTCTCGAGCTGGGGAAGATCGAAGAAGAGAAGGAACACATCGCGGAGCGAGAGACTGCAATCCGAGAGTTTCTCAGAAAGGGGCACTGATGGGAGCGGATTATCCGGGACAGGAAAAAGCGATAGCGATCCTGCAGACCATGCCGGACGCGGCAAAGGAATACCTCGCCCATCACATGCGGAACGCCCTGGCCGGATCCATCGGGAACATAGACCTGGCAATGCGCCAGGCAACAACGCCCGCGCTGAAAGAGCGGCTGGAAAAAGCGAACGACGGGCTGTTCCACGCGGTCTCTGACCTCGCGCGGATCGGCTGCTGAATAAGGGCAGGCTGAAGGTAGAAGACTGAAGTAAAGGAGGAGGTGAGAATATGGCAAAAACAGATTACACGATCGAAGCACAGCAGAACCTGATCAAGATCGTCCACTACCTGGCGACGGACGTGACCAGACACGCGACAGCGGGAGAGATCGCCGAGGCGCTGGAGATCAGCAAGAGCAAGACGATGTGGACGCTGCACAACCTGCGCGAGCGCGGGTGGGCGGAGCAGAGCGGAGACGGCTGGCGGCTGGGCGTCGGCATAGTGAAGGTGGCCGAGGCGGTGCGGAAGGGCCTGACCGATACGGCACAGCGGTATCTCGGGGCATAAGTCAAAAAGTCAAAGCTAAAAAACGCAACTTAATAAAATCAGTTAGTTAGCGTTGAAAAAGTCAAACAAATTTGACTCGGAGGAGAGATCGATGGCGGTCAAGAAAGAGCGACAGTATGGATTTTTGCAGGGCATGAACTTCATGTCTCGCATTAACGAGGTGTCCTTCCTGGCGATGGTTCAGAAGGTCATCGAGAGCGGCGAGTATAAGAAGGACTACGACAGCGTCAAGGAGTTTGTCAAAGAGGAACTCGGAATCACCTACCAGACCTACCTCAACCGCACCGAGGCCATGCGCGTCATCGGTCCGGAGATCACCAGCATCCTCGTAAGCTCCGGTCTTCACCTGCGCGACGTAAAGATGATCGAGCACATGATGACCGACGAGCAGAAGGCCAACCTGAAAAAGGGCGTGCTCGAGATCGGCGACCGGAAGATCCCGATCAACGAGGCCCACTCCGAGGACATCCGCATCGCCGTGGCGAACCTGATCGAGTCCGCGGACCTCTCCCGCAAGGCCGAGAAGCAGGCGAATAAAGATCTGGCTCGGCTCAAGAATGAGTTCGACAAGGGCGACTCGCCGGCGAAGAAGCGGCTGGCGGAGCTGGAGGCGATCGCGGGTGTGCCCGACACGCCGGAGAAAGTGATCGCCGGGTTCGAGCGCATCGACCAGGCGTTCTCCGACCTCGAGACGACCATCCGCGTGTTCGTCTGGAAAGACGCAAAGAAGCTGATCGCCGATGACCCCGCGCTCCAGGCCAAGGTCGAAGGGCTCCAGCGGCAGATGCAGGCGCGGGTCGAGCAGCTGATCAAGGACTGGGATGGGGAGATCAACGGATGAAAACCCTGACGATCAAAAAGGCCAGGCAACTGATCCGAAAAAACAAACCGAACACCGAGAAAATGTTCGAGGCCATGAAGGACTGGCCGTTCCGCGTACGGCTGTCGCTGGCGATACAGCTTTTGCTGGGGTGGCGCAAGGGCGGTGTGAGATTTGAGGCGGACATGGTGAGTATGAAGGAAAAGAGGAGGAGCGATGAAAAAGCAGGCGCGAAAAAGAGTCACGCAACGGACCAACCTCGACCGGGCCGTAACGGAGTTTGCTAAAGCACAAGCGTTGATCCACTCCGGAATTGAGACGGCGGTTCGGGCGTTCGACCGGCTTGAGCGGCACATGAACAACCGCATCGCCGCGCACAAGGCGCACGCGACGATGACAAAGCAAAAGGTCAATATCAGGATTAACGGAGCCCCAGTGGACTTTTCAAAGGTGGACTGGGCAGGGATTGCAGTGAGTCCTCGTATCAAAGGCCGGATGGAAAAGACCCTCCGTGATGCTATTAAAGGAGGCAAGCCATGAAAAACATCGCTATAAAAACGGCGCTGTTCGTCGCCTGGCCGCTGTTGGCGTGTGGGATCGCCGCGTGTGTGGTATTTGTTCTCTTCGCGGCGTGGTTCGCAATCCCGTTCATGGCACTTACCAGAAAAGCGGATGGTTCTGTTTCTTATTCCATGGGAGGCAAATCATGACTGGCGGCGATCTGGTGAAGCTGAGGAACGCGGGCTTCCGCGTGTTTTAGAAGAACATCATCAAACGGGTGATCCACGAGTGCGACAACGGCACATTGAAAAAGTTCGGCGGGCCTTACGCGACCATGGCCGAAATGAACCGAGACTGGACCGAGCTGATGGAAGATCCGAAGCATATTTTCCGATAGCCGTTCCCCCACATTGTGGGGTATCACCGTTTCGCCGGGCTCCGGCGTGAGGCGCGCGAGCGCAGAGGGGACACCACCCCTCACCTGACCTCTCCCCCAAGGGGCGAGGGATAGACAACACGAGGAGCCCATGGCAATCAACCCACAAGTCAGAGAGCAGATCAGGATGGACCTGATGAACGCGCCGCACGGGCACAAGGCCGAGACGATCCGCCGCTGGGCGATCATCGTCGGGCTGAAGCCACAGACCGTCTACAGCGCTCTCGAGCTGAACGCTCGCACGCGCAAGAGCGAGCCCGTCCGTCCGGAGCTGCGCGACTGGGCGAAGATCGTTGCCCAGGTCAAGAAGCGGCCGCCGACGGAAGCCGGAGAGATCAGCACCGACCAGGCCGTGCGCATCGCCATCGAGAGCAAGCTCCTTCCTGTATCAGCCATGGATGTCTCCATCGGGACGTTCGACCGCATCATGCGCGAGCTGGGCACAAATAAAAAATCCGTCCGCTGCAACCGGATCCAGGCCGACCGGCCGAACAAGGCGCATCATTTTGACGGCTCATCGAGCAACCACTTCTACATAGCGAACAAGGTCGGCAGCGAGTACGTCATGAAGATGCACCGCCCCGGCGCCGGCGGCTACAAGAACAAGCCCATCCCGGTGGACCGGCTTCGCCCGTATTACTATGGCCTGATCGACGATCACTCCGGCCGCGCCATCGCCCGCGTGACCGCGGCGATGAACGAGAACGCCGCGGACTCCGCGCTGTTCCTGTCATGGGCCTGGGCGGAGATGGGCCTGCCCGACGAGCTGCACATGGACCAGGGCATGCTCAAGAAGTGCTTTGCAACACGTGATTTCATTGACCGGCTCAATATAGGATTGCCGGAGTACACGCCCTTCAACTCACGAGCGCACGGCAAGATCGAACGCACCTGGCGTACCACCTGGCAGCGGTTCGAGAAACAGTTTTTTGCCATGGATGACTGGCAGAAGTTTGAGATCCCGATGACGGAGTTCAACGCCCGGCTGCTCGGTTTTCTGGAGGAGCTGAACGCCCAGCCCCATCGGTACGAAAAGACCGTCACGCGGATGGACGCCTGGCGCCGCGTCATGTTGAACGGCGGGATCATCACCCTGCCGGCGGACGCCATCAGCACCATCGCCCGGCGCGAGAAGCGCAAGGTGGATATCGCCGGGATGTTCGAGTACCGCGGCACGCCCTATGAGGTCAAGGGCTTGCACGACGCATGGGTGTACGTCTATGAGGGCGTGTTCGAAGACAAGCTCGTGGTCGAGGACATCGTCACACGCGAGCGCTTTGAGGTCCGGAACTTCAAGCCGTTGAACATCGGGGAGTTCAGGGGGCATGTTGAGACCGCTCACCAACGGGCAGTGAAGGACGGGGCGGAGTTGAACATACCGGAGGCGGCGACGTTATACAGCGGACGCGGAGACGCGGAGACGCGGGGACGCGGGGAGAACGTCATCAGCCTGCCGATCAGGACGACCGAGCGCGAAGTGGCGAGCGTGTTCGATGTGGAGCACTACGCGAGCCTCGAGGACGCGATGGCGGAGTTCACGGCGATCGTCGGTACGTTTCTGTCCGACCAGGACCGGCAGGCGATTGAGGGATTGATCGAAGAGAACAAGTTGGACAAGGCATACGTCGCCAACCTGGCACAGGAGATCAGGGGCGAATTGGAAGCTCGGAGAGCGATAGCGTTATAGCGGGAGTAACCCCACCCTGCCCCTCCCCTTAGGTAAGGGGAGGAAAAAGGAGGGGTTAATTTATCACAAGGAGGATGTGCGATGACAAAGCAGGTATCAGTATCGAAGTTAGAAGTGCTCAGCGAGTTCGGTTACAGCAGGGACCCTTTCAAGGGGTTCCTCATGGAGACGGCGGACAGTCTCCGCATCAAACGGCTCTTGAAGATCGGCGTCGAGAGCCGCGCCATGATCAGCATCATCGCGACGTATTGCCAGGGCAAGACCAGCGCGCTGGACCTCGCGTTCCAGGAGATCGACGCAACGGTAGTTCGGCTGTTCACGCCGGACAAAGAGCGCGTCGTAGTGAGCGACATAGAGAAGGCGCTGATACTCGGCCTGTCGAACGAGAGCTGCAAACGGACAAAGGAAGTCCGCGCCCGCCAGATCCGGCGCATCATCGGCGAGGCCGCCCTGGTCAAGCCCGTGGTCCTCATCCTGGAGGAAGCTCACCGTATGCACGGCCAAACCCTCCGCGCCTTGAAGACCTTCCGCGAGCTGGAGTATCACGGCATGTCCCCGCTCTTCACCGTCGTGATGGTCGGCCAGTACGATCCCATGAGCAAGCGATACGTGGACGAGGTCCGGCTGCGGACCGACAGCGTGAAGCTCAAGGGGCTCACCCGTGACGAGTCGAAGCAGTACCTCCTCCAGACCGTGGGCAAGAGCTTCGAGGACGACGCGGCTGAGGCGATCTCCCGCCTCGAGGTGGCGCGGAACTTCGGCACGCTCCAGGAGGCGGCCATCAACCTGATGGGCCGCGCCATGCAGCACGGCTCGAAGAAGGTCACTCCCGTGCATGTGTTCGAGATGTACAACGGCGGGATCAAGGAGCTGATGAAAAAGGCGCGCGTCAGTCTGGAGGACCTGTCCAAGGAAACCGGGATCCCGAAGAGCACGCTCTCCCTCGTGACGAACGAAAACCAGGGCACCATGACCGACGACAAAATGAGCGAGACCCGGAGCGCCGTGGCCAGTGTTCTCGGCAAGCGGCTGAAGGTGAACATCGAGCAGGCCGAGGCGGCGGAGGTGAAGGCGTCGTAGAAACAGAGGTCAGAGGACAGACCGCTGCGCTGACAGAGGACAGACAAAGGACAAGGAGAAGAGCGATGAAAGGACGAGATAAGAGGCGGAGAGTAAAGAGCCGCAAGAACGAAGTTCCACTTGAGCGGCTGCGGCACTGCAGCGGTGTCATGGCCGCGTTAATAGACGCATCCACCTGCACCGCAGAGCAGCGCTTCCAGAAAAGCCAGGCGATCAACTGCTGCGACGGGTGCCCACATGCAGCGGTCGACGCGGCTACAAGACCACCCCTCACCTAACCTCTCCCCCAAGGGGAGAGGGATGAGAACAGGAGGACACATGGACAAAAGGGACAAAGTGATAGCAACGCTGATCGTGCTGATCGTTCTCACGATCGCCGCGCTGCAGTTCGGCATGTACGTCGGCCGTACAGCGAACGCAGAGGCAACGGTACGAACGCCGGAGCAGGCGACCATCGACCTGCTCAAACAGCAGTTGGCCGAGGCCCGGCTCAACGCGGAAGTGGAAAAGGAGAAACTCTCGATCATCCTGTGCGAGAGCGACTACAACAGGAACAACGGCACCATCCGTCACACGGCCTGGGGCGACGGCGGCAAGAGCTACGGCGTCGCGCAATTCCAGTTCCGGACGTTCAACGATCTGCGGACCCAGGCGGGCCGTCCGGATCTCCGGTGGAAGAACAGGGACGATCAGATCTGGCTCCTGGACTGGGCGCTGCGGCACGGGTATGGGAAGTACTGGACGTGCTACAGCAGACGGGGTGAGTCATGAGCGCCTGCATCTACCGCCACGCCGGGAAGCCCCGGATCTGCGGCCAGGACAAACGGCCCTGCCGGTGGTGGCGCGCCGCGTGGTGCATCAGCACGGACGTGATCGGCGCCGCGTGTCAGGCGTTTTTGAAAATGATACTCGGAGGAGGGTGCGACTGATGGAAGCCCCGGAGAGAGAAGAGCTCTTGCGCAACATGCTCCTTGATCTGGTCGAAAAGGGCAACACTGTCGACGATGCCGAGGAGATCATCGAGAACAACCTTGAATACGTCGCAGATGAGGCCCGCAGCAGCCTGGTTAACATTCTGAGGGAGGAGTAAAAATGACAACCATGTTCGACATAGACAAAGCCGCCCAGGCCTACAGCCAGGCGCACGACGCGCTGCGCGACGAGATGCAGATCGTCGAGTTGGCTATCTCGGGAATCAAGGATGCGCACCACAAGGCCCTGCGCAAGCTCGTGGCCCAGGCGGCGGACAAGAAGGCGATGCTCGGGAACATCATCAAAGAAAACCCCGCGCTGTTCGCGAGTCCGAAGACGCGGATCATCCACGGCGTGAAACTCGGGTTTAGGAAAGGCTCGGGCAAGCTCGACTGGGACAGTGATGAACTGGTCGTAAAGCTCATCAAAAAGAAACTCCCCGAGGAAATGTGGGAGATCCTGATCAAGAAGACCGAGAAGCCGCGCAAGGACGGGTTGAACGGCCTCGACGTGAACGACCTGAAAAAGATCGGCGTCACCGCCGAGGACACCGGCGACCAGGTCGTCATCAAGCCGACGGACAGCGAGATCGACAAGCTCGTCGACGCGCTGCTGGCGGAAGCGGAAGAGCCGGAGGCGGCGTGATGGAAAACAGGGGCCAGGGTCCAGGGGCCGGGGTTCGGGAAGAGATCCAGTTCACCGCCGAGGACCTCGCCCGGCTCAGATCGTCCGCCGAGTCCGCCGCGGCGATCGCCAGGCGCCACGGCTGCCGTGATGCCACCTACCAGGAGCGGCGCTGGGAGTTCGCCAAAGACTGGGCAGCGGGCAACCGGTGGAACACCAAGAAGAGCTGGAACTGGGCACGGGAGATAAAGAAGGAACTGGACGAGATGAAGCGGAAAGGCATCGAGGGATCGCGCTACGGGACGGCGAGGGCGGCGCGATGAGCGACGAGAAAAAGACCTGCGGGCAGTGCGGCCGGTACAACCTCGGGAAGTGCATGCGGTATGGATATTTCATAAGCGCCCGCGGGCTCGCGTGCGAGAGCTTCGAAGGTAGGAAGGAAGGAAGGTAAGAGGGAAAGATGAACTGCCACATCTGCAACGCGACGATCAATCCACCCGAGCCCCGCCTCACGGCGACGACGTTCCATTTCTGGGCGCGGTGCTGTCCGGCCTGCCAGCAGAAATACGGAGAGAGGGATGCGGACGGGAAGATCATCACCAAGCTGGAGAAGAAGGAAAAGGTATGAGCAGCAAGCGCGGCATACGGCGAAAGCAGTGCCAGGGGAAGCGGGCGCTCTGCAACGAGGACCACGCCCGCCGCGAGGCAGCGAAAGGCCGCCGCCGGACCGGCGACGATATCCGGTCCTACCGCTGCCCGCATTGCAGCTGGTGGCACATCGGACACCACAGCGCGAGGAAGATCTAATGAGCAGCAGCGATCAAATAACGCTTGACCTGAGCGAGCCGCAGATGACCTCGGAAGAGACTGCGGTTTGGAACGTGCTCCGCATGTGCAAGGGCCGCGAGCTCGCCATCCTCGGGCCGGACATCGAAGACCTCACGGGCATCCGGTATAAGCAGGTCCAAAAAGTGATCAACGGCCTCCGCTGCCATCACATGAAACTGATCGGCTCCGGGACGTTCGGTTATTACCTGCCACAGACGCGGGAAGAGATGGACGCGGTGACGCACTACATCAGCCACCGGGCGATCATGGCTCTGCACACGATCAGTAAACTGCGGAAGCTCAGCATGGATGAGGTTTACGGACAGGCGAAAATAGTGTATGAGAGGGCGGGGTAAGAAAAACTGGTTGGAACTTGGAGGTTGCTTTGAAACACATTGGACTTCACGCCCACAGATTGAACGAGAATAACCCCCGCGAGATCGCATTCTCCGAAATATGGAAAGAAGAAAACAATCGGGACAGGGCTATTGGACTCGGAAATGGAACCTTGCAAGACCTGATGATTCAAATTTCCAGCGAACCTAAAGAGGGATTTCATCGAACATTCGGGCATCATCTGTCTGCAGGCGGAAGCTATGCAAAATGTTCCTATGAAATCACGCAACGAGACGCAGAGATCGTCGCCACGGTGGTTCAATGGCTCGGGTCGAACGTCGGCATGTGCTTTCTCGGGCAAGCGTTGAAAAAGTTTGGAAAGCAAATAGTCGATATTAAGTAGTTCCAACCCGCGGATGAGCGGCGAAGCGCAGCGGAGTCCGTCTCGATCCGCTGGTTGAAAAGGAGGCGCGACAATGGCGATGAACACCGCAACCAATCATGATTTGAAAATCCGCAAACGAGTGCAGCTCGTCCACATCGCCGCGAACGAACTGGGGCTCCTGGACCCGAAGAAGCACGACACGGATCCTGACGACGAATATCACACGATCCTGAAACGCTGGAACCGCCCCGGCACCCGCCAGCCGGTCACCTCGTCGCTACAGATGAGCTATCAACAGCTCGGGGAGCTGTTGGATTTTATGACGGCGCTGGGGTTCAAACTGAAAAGCAAGGGTCCAGGGTCCGGGGTCCAGGGGCCAGTTCACCCCTCACCCCAGCCCTCTCCCCCAAGGGTAGAGGGAACATCGAAGAAATACGCCTCAAGTCTTGACGGCCTCCGCGAAGAAATAACCGACCTGGCCCGCGAGCGCTGGGGAGACTCCTGGGAGCAGAGCCTGAACAAGCTCTGCCGGAAGTTCGGCGTGAGCCATTGGCGGTTTCTGAACGTGAACCACGGCAAGGCGGTGAAACAGCGGATTGAGAGCTGGCAGCAGGGAGAGGCGGAAACGGTATGAACGAGACCGAAGAACCAAAGTCAAAATACGACTGGCTCCTGGACATGAAGCAGACGGAGCTGCGCGCCGTGCTCAAACAGCACGAGGGCGACATGCTGCACGCCTACGACAAGGGCGGCATCGACCTGGTCACCGCGCTGTGGGAGCACCTCGCCGGGATCCCGGTGTATCCCTCGAAAAAGGCGTTCTATAAACTCGCCGCCATGTACGTGCGCCAACACTACGATCCGGCGGACTCGGCGTTCAGCAAAAAGATGCTGGCCGCGCGGATAGGCGTGTCGCTGCGGTTCGTAGAGCTGGCCCTGGCGACGACGGACAAGACGGATGTGCGGCAGATAGACGCGTTTGAGAAGCAGGCTGAAGGCTAAAGGCTGAAGGGAAAACCAATGGTCCGAAAAAAGATCGACATAGCCGAAAAGAAAAAGCACCTGAACTTTGTGATGCTCTCCGAGAAAGAATACTCCGACCTCTGCAACCGGCTCGGGCCGGACGGCGCAGCGGACTGGATCGAGGAGCTGGATCTCTACCTGGGCAGCAAGGGCGATCCCTACGAGAGCCACTATTACACCATCCTCACCTGGGCGCGGAGAAAAATGAAGAAGGACGCGGTGACGAGTCCGGGGAACAGCGCCGTCCTGGACCGGTTCATCGAGGACCTGAAGACCTGCCCCTCCATGCCGGTCATGAAGCCCGAGGCGCATGCCGCCGCGTTCGCCGCGCTGCAGAAGCTCAAGACCCCCTGGCCGAAGCTCCGGCAGCAGCTCCTGGACGACCCGACAATTGAAAAAAAGATCAGGGCGGCGTATCTCGCCCCTTGACGTATGAACTGGAGTCAAATATACTTTGGTCTGGAGGTAGAGCGATGAAACAGATTATAGCACTTGCATTATTGGTACTGATCACGGCATGCGGCGGCAGCAACGGTGGCGGAGGCGGCGCAACCCCGGGAGTGCAGCAGACCGGCGTAACGGTAAAATGTCTTTCGCTCAATACGAGCGGCGTGTGCAATTCAACGCCGGTCGGAAAGCCCACGATCCTCTCGGCGCTCAGCAGCAGCCTTACGTTCACGACGGCATTTCAGGGGCCGGATCTGAGCCTGTCCCTGGGCGGCTCCGTGCTGATCAGGATGGAGGTCTCGAACAACGATCCGATTGTGTTTCAGGGCTACGCGATATCTCACCTAATCGTGGGCGGCATGGACTTCGGACTGATCGGCGCGCCCGTCGAGATCCAGCCTGGCGCAACCTCCGTCGTCCTCAATGGCGGCGTCGGCATGGTGAGCTCGTCCATGGCGCTCGGTGCGGACTCGGTCTCCGCATACCTGCTCCAGTGCGACGACACAAACTTCACCTGGCACGACGCCAACTACAACACCGCCGCCCAGATCATGTCCTATCTGACGGGGACCGCTGCGAACACCGCGGCCGTCGCCGTGAATAGCTATACGATCGTACCGTAGTTATCGGAGGTGTTCTGTAATGGTAAAAAAATTGATACAAATGGCGTATGACTTTGAACAGAAACAGGGAAAGAAGGCGATCGGAATATATCTCGGAGCGGACGAATGGGATATTCTGATTCACGACCCGGAAGCAAGGATGTGGTTCTATCAGAACGGGCCGATCGTAAATGCACGCCCGGAGATTGACGGGGTCCCTGTTTACAGAATTTTTGCGCAGACGCATTTAAACATCGGATAGACAGACCCGCATTCCCCGCGTCCCATCCAGGCCGTTGCTCTCCATGAGCATCGGCCTTTTTAATTAAACTTGCCCGAATGCTTCGCAAGATTTGTATTGCCCTCTGCGGTATTCTCCCCCCATCGCGCATCCTCTCTCTTTACCCCGTTAGAGGTGTAAGCCTCTAACGGGGCCTCCTTCCGATGCGCGATAGGAGAGAGCAACATGATAGAGATCAGCGACAGCGCGGTCCTCGACGACAAACAGCGGCGGGTCATCGCAAAGATCGAGCCGTTCACCACCGGGCTGGACCTGCGCGTCACGCGCGGGCACTCGACCCCTCTTTCCCAACTCTCCACGATCGCCAAGCTCGCCAAAGAGTACAAGGTCTCCTTCCCTGAATTTTCGCAGGACAACGTAGACGAGATGGTAGAGGTCCCCGGCGTCGGCCTGGTCTACCGCTGGCAGCGGACCCACAGCCGCCTGCTCCACATCGGCGTCATCGTCAATCCGCCCCGCACCTGCACCATCCTCGAAAGCTACGTCCGGCCGACGGGCGAAGAGATGCTCGGCAAGCTCATGGACCCGAGCCCGCACATCACATCAGATCCGATCGACTTTTCCCAGAAGGTGAACGGCGTCCCGAACATCAAACTCGCCGCACGGATCCTCACGCGCGCGAAGGCAGCCGGCGCCGGGATCAAGTACGTCAAGATCGAGAACGTGAACGGCTGCTGCCACTGCGACCTGGAAAGGACGGCATGACGACTGACGCGGGAAAAAAGCCTTTTTTGATGATCACCCGGAACGACGCAGGACAGCACGCCATGAACAAGGTGCTCGCGTTCGCGGCCGCAGCGGTGATGTCCATCGCGTTCATTACCGAGTCCTGGACCCGCGAGCTGCTCTGGCTCGACTATATCGGCTATTCCTTTGGCATGGCGTTTTCTTATGCGCCCGTCGCCGTGGCAAAAGCGCTCAAGTCCCTGCGGCCCGGCATGTCGTATCAAGGTCCGGTCCGACAGCCGACAACCGTTGTGTCCGGACAGGAGGAGTCATGATCACGCGCACCGCTCTATTTATTTTTTGCATGGCGATAGCGGCCTGCGGCACCTCTCACGGCCCCACGCCCGTGCGCGAGCTGACGAATGCCGGCGAGGTGGTGACCCGGCTCGAACCGACACCGACAGCAAGCCGGGACAATCTGCCGGCAGGAGTAAAGCGGCAGGACGTGGCGGTGATCATCACGCTCACTCCGGAAGCGGAGACGAACAAAAATACCAATGCGGCATCGCCGCCCAAAAGTGGCACGCACGGCGGCTCCGGACGGATCACCGTAACCAAAGACGGGAAAGTCTACGCGGACGATCTTGCCATGTCCGCAATCGAAGCGGTGGAAACCCCGGAGCCGTCTCATGCCTGGCGCTGGTGGGCCGGCGGGATCCTGTTCACGATCCTCAGCCTCGCCTGGGCGTCAAAACAGTTTGCCTGGGTCGGCGCGCTGCTCTCGCCGATCGGCGGGCTTATCAAGCGCCTCCGGGCGCTCCTCGGAGGCAAACCCTGATGGAAGAACAACTCTTCGAAGCGGTGATCAACGCGGGCGTGGGCGCGCTCATCGCCATCGCGATTATCTTTTTCACCTACAAGCTCGTGAGCGCCCTCCTGCTCAAGGTCGGCGCCGAGATGGTCGGGGCGTTCAAAGGCCAGACCGAGGCCATGACGCGCCAGGCGGTGTCCATGGAAATGCTCACCAAGTCCCTGTCGGACTACGTGCTGCGGGACAACAGCGAACACCGGGAGATCATTATTCTGCTCAAAGTAATAGCCGAGCGGCTCACTCACCTGGAGGAAAAGAATGGATGCTCAGAAAGAACGTTATAAGCGCATACGCGGCATGCTGCTGAAGCTGCTTGTCCACCAGCACCCGCACCCGCTCGATGCCAAGGTCCTCTACGTGCTCCTGGACGATCTCCAGTACAGCGTCTCCGACGAGGAGTTCGGCAGCCACATCGTGTACCTGGAGGAAAAAGGGTTTGTCCGCAAGGACGTGCGCAAGACCACCGGCGTCACCATCGAGATGATCACCATCACGCCCGGCGGCATCGATCTCATCGACGGGTTCCGCGAGGACTGCGGCGTGGACGTGAGGTTCTGAAAAGGCCGAAGGTGGGAAGTTGGGAAGTTGGGAGGGTGGGAAACGGCATGGGTAAATCAGTTGACGACGAGATAAAAGAAAAAGCCTTTCAGCTCTGGCGCAAATGCGGCCGCTCTCCCGAGCGCGTCGTGAAGGAGCTGCGGGACCAGGGGCACATGGTCACGCGGCAGTCCATCGATACCTGGAAGAACAAGGGCCTCTGGGAAGACCGGGCCGCGCGCGCCGAGGCGCTGGAGCAGACGGTGAACGACCCGCAGCTCTCCGGCGAGGAAAAGATGATCGCCGCGCTGCTCGGTCAGAAGGACCGCTATGAGAAATATTTTGAGACCCTGCCGATCGGCGAGATGGACACCCAGGCCGTCTATGCCTACACCAACATGATCACCACCATCCAGTCCATCCGGCAGAAGACCGCCGCATACAAGGCCGAGCAGTTCATCGACTTTATGAAAGACCTGATCGGGTGGCTATCGAAGAATGACCCGGAGAGCGTGCCCGCGATCGAGAAGAACTTTGACGATTTCATAGCCTTTGCCAAGGAGAAGTATGGCAAGCGGTAAGGAAAAACTATTTGACCGCGCCATCGAGGAGCTGCGGCAGCAGATCCAGGCGAGCACCAAGCCGTTCCCCGAGGACAAGCTGGCGCAGAAGGTGCGCATCGCCACGGCTGAGAAAAACATGGAGTACTTCGGGAAGATCTATTTCCCGCACTATGTGACCTCGCCTCCCTCGGCGCTGCACAAGTACATCTGCACCCGCTTCCCGGCCATGATCGAAAAGTCGATCGCAACCGGCCTCGGCGACAAGGAAGCGGACGCGGCCCCGCGCGGGAACGCGAAGTCTACCTGGACGACGCTCATTCTCGTGCTCTGGGTCGCCGCGTTCAAGAAGCGCAAGTTCCCGCTGATCATCTCCGAGACCAACAGCCAGGCCGCGGACTTCATCAGCTTCATCAAACTGGAATTGGAAACGAACGAGCGCCTCGCCCAGGATTATCCGGACCTCTGCGGCGAAGGGCCGATCTGGCAGGCGGACACCATCATCACGCGGAACGGCGTCAAGGTCCGCGGCGTGGGCGCGGGCCAGAAGCTCCGCGGCATGCGCCACGGGTCCCGCCGACCGGATCTCGTGATCGTGGACGACCTGGAAAATGACGAGGCGGTGGAGAGCGCCGAGCAGCGCAAGAAGCTGGAGAAGTGGTTCTTCAAGGCGCTGATGAAGATCGGTCAGAAGTACACCGTCTTCATCGTCATCGGCACGATCCTGCACTACGAAAGTTTATTGAACAACCTGCTGCTCAAGCCGGGATGGAAAGGCCTGAAGTTTAAATCGATCATCAAGTACTCCAGCTCGCACCTCTGGAACGACTGGGAGTTGATCTTCACCAACATCACCATCGGCAAGGAACAGGCCGAGGCCGCAGCCGACGCCTTTTTTGAAGCGCACAAGGCCGAGATGCTCGCGGGCACGGAGGTCCTCTGGCCCGAGGTGGAGGACTACTACTACCTCATGAAGATGCGGATCTCCGAAGGCCCCGCATACTTCGAGAGCGAGAAGCAGAACGAACCCATCAACCCCGAGGACGCCGCTTTCCTCGAAGAGTGGATCACCTACTACGATGACGACGAGGTGGACCTGACCGGCCTGGCGCACGGCGGATCAGTTGACCCGTCGCTCGGGAAAAAGAGCAAGAACGCGGATCCGTCGGCGATCATCGGCGGAAAGAAAAAAGGCGAGATCATTTACCTCACCTTTGCCGACATTGAGAAGCGCCACCCCGACAAGATCCTGACGGACCTGCTCGCGTACCACGAGAAGCAACACCTCGACCAGGTGGCGATCGAGGCCGTGCAGTTCCAGGAGTTCTTCGCCGGCCACGTGGAGAAGGAAGCGCACAAACGGAACCTGACGCTGAACGTGCTCGCGGTCCCGGAGAACACCGACAAGGACCTGCGCATCATCCGGCTGCAGCCCTGGATCAAGAACGGCTGGATCCGCTTTCGCAGGAGCGGCATGCAGGAGCTGATCCGCCAGATCATCTACTACCGGCCCAAGGGCAAGGGCGGACACGACGACGGACCGGACGCCCTGGAGAAGCTCGTGAACCTCCTCGTCACCGGCGTCGGCAAGATAGAATACCAGACCGTGGCATCGCGCACGTCCGGATTCGGAAAACAAAAGGGCGCGTGGTAGTTTTTAAATCTGAAATCTGCAATTTGCAATCTGCAATTTGCACTTAGAGGTTCTCATGCCTTTACTCGACCAATACGGAAAAGAGATCAAAGCCAACAAGCCCATCCTGGAGCCCGTCGCGGTGCAGACCATCCGCGATCGATACTCCTCCTACCCCAGCCAGGGCCTCACGCCCGAGCGGCTCGCCGCCATCCTGAAGGAAGCGGACCAGGGCTATGTCCTGCGCCAGGCGGAGTTGGCTGAAGAGATCGAAGAAAAGGACGGGCACCTCGGGTCGGTCCTTCAATCGCGCAAGCTCGCCGTGGCCGGGCTCACCTGGGAGGTCCTTCCCGCGTCCGAATCGGCGGAAGATAAAAAGATAGCCGAAGCGGGCAAGGAGATGCTGGATTACATCGGCAGCACGGACCCGCACGAGGAAGGCTTTGAGGGCGCGGTCATCGATTCGCTCGACGGCCTCTTTAAGGGCTTCGCCGTGCAGGAGATCATGTGGGAGATCGCCGAGGGCCAGGTCTGGGCCAAGAGCCTGGAGTGGATCCACCAGAAGCGCTTCACCTTCTCCGGCCCGCAAACGACCGTCGGCAATCAAACCCTCTGGCCGCTGCTGAACATTCCGCGCCTGCTCACTGACGCGGAGCCCATCTATGGTGATGAACTGCTGCCGAACAAGTTTGTGTTCCACCGCCACAAGGCGAGAAGCGGCGCGACCAGCCGCGGCGGACTGCTCCGCGCGTGTGTGTACATGTACCTGTTCAAGAATTACGACATCAAAGACTGGCTCGTCTTTAACGATCTGTTCTCCGTGCCCATGCGCGTGGGCAAGTATAAGTCCGGCGCGAGCCCCGCGGACATCGACGCGCTCAAGACCGCCGTGTTCAACCTGGGCGTGGACGCAGCGGCGGTGATCTCCGACAGCACGGTGATCGAGCTGCTTGAAGCCGCGACCAGGACAAACGCCGGTGGCTTTAAAGAGCTGGCGGAATACTGCGAGAAGACGCAGACCAAGGTCGTACTGGGACATTCCAGCGCGGCGGACTCCACGCCCGGCAAGCTCGGCAACGAGCAGCAGGGGCAGGACCTCCAGCAGAACCTGCTCGAGTCCGACGCGAAACAGATCGAGCGCACGGTCCGGTTCCAGATCCTCGGGCCGTGGAAGACCTACAACTACGGACCGAACGCGAGCATCCCGAAGTTCAAAATGCACTACGAGGCCGACGAGGACCTCGCCTCTCTCGCCGAAACCTACGGCAAGCTCGTAACGTCGGTCGGGTTCACCGGAATCCCGGTCTCGCATGTGCATGAGCGGTTTGGGATCCCCGAGCCGAAGGATGGGGAGAAAACTATTGTCCCCCCGCAGCCGGCAAACCCGTTTGCGGGGTTGATGCCTTCAGCGCCAGGACAGAAGACAGCGGCGACAAGCCCTGACGATGTTCCTCCGGTGGATGAGTCCGGCGCCGCGAAGGAGTTGCAGACCACACAGGCCTCCGTGCTGAACGGCGCGCAGATCACCGCGGCGACCGCCATCGTTATGGCCGTGGCCAACGGCGAGATCCCGCGCGACGCGGGGCTCGGACAGCTACAGGTGTTGTTCAACCTCACGCCGCAGCAAGCCGAGCAGCTCATGGGCACGGCAGGAACGGCGCAATTTAAACAGGCCGCGTCTCCCGAGCCGCCCGCGCCGATCGACAAACAGCCGCCTCCGGACAAACAACAGAATAAGCTCTGTTCCTGCGGTGTTGATCATCACTCCGCACTCCGCACTCCGCACTCCGAACTGGAGCTGATGCTCAATGCCCTCGAAGGCGCCGACGCCGCATGGGTCTCGGAATACATGAAGCGCCTGGAGCCCAGCCTCCACGGAGCAAAACAGTCCGCTCTGAACGAGATCGAGCGCTGGCTCGCGGAGCTGACAGAGCCGCCCACGGCGGAAGAGTTCAACGCGAAGATCCAGCAGATCCTCGGCGACGCCTACGCGAAGATGGACAGACAGACGGTAGACAACACCGTCGCCGACATGTACCGCTACTACAAAAACAGCCTGCCGCTCGCGAACGTCTCGACCTATTTCGGCGGAGCGGACGCCCGCGCCATGGAGTGGCTCGCCGAGAACGACAACCAGTTCTATTCCAAGTTCATCAAAAATCCCGAGTCGCAGGACGCGCTCACACAGTTCCTGAACGACCGCTATCTGCAGGGCGGCGAGGGTCTGTTCGGCCGGGGCGATCCGAAAGTCATCGCAGAGCTGAAAGCCCTGCTCGGCGAGAAGCTCACCGACATCAGCGGCTTCCAGGCGAACAGGATAGTAGACACGAGCGTGCAAAGAATACGCAATTTTGCCCATCTCGAAAAAATGGCCTCCGCGGGGATCCCCGAGGTGGAGATCTACGAACCAACCGAGGAGTGCGCCTTCTGCGCCAGCATGAACGGCAGGGTCATCCAGGTGGCAACGGCCTACGGACGGATGCAGGAGATCCTGGACATGACGCCCGACGAGTACGTCGAGTCCATGCAGCAGACCCCGGCCACGGTGGACAATCTCGAGGCGCTGCAAAATTCCGGAGCGATGCCGCCCTATCATCCGCACTGCCACGGCCGCCCCATCATGCGGATACAGAAGAACAGGTCAGACGTTGGTAGCCGCAGGCTTCAGCCTGCGCCGATCATCACCGTCCCCGTGCATCTGACGTTCCACGGCAGCGGGGGAAATAAAAAGATCGTGAGCCGGGACGCCGAGGGAAATGTTCTTAAGACGTGGGAGTCTTCCCCGTCAAACGAGGATTGACAGGGCCGCTGTTTTGGCAGGGGCAAAACCGAGAATCAGCTCCTTCCCGGACCACAAGGCGGGGCGTTATAGCCGGTCGGAACGAAAAAGAACGCTTGCCCGTTTATAAACGCACTCAGGCCTATAGGATGAGGGGCGAATAGCAGCATTCAGGATTCAAAAATCAATATTCAAGATGTTTGAGGAGGTTTACCCATGTCAGACATGAGCAATTATCTGGAAACGATGATCGGCAACCTGCTGTTCCGCACGCAGGTTGCCTGGAAACCGGCAGCCATCTGGATCGCGCTGTACACCACCCTGCCTGCCGAGGACGGCACCGGCGGCGTGGAGGTCACCGGTGGGAACTATGCCCGCGTGCAGGTGGCCCAGCTCGACGCGAACTGGAACGCGCCGGCAGCCGGCAACGGCCTGTTCGACAACGTGGCCGATATTGTGTTCCCCGCGCCGAACGCCAACTGGGGCAACATCGTCGGCTGGGGCGTCCTGGACGCGAACGCGGCCGGAAATCTTTTGATCTTCAAAACCCTCACCGTGCCGAAGACCGTGAACAACGGGGACCCCGCGCCGAAGTTCGCGGCGGGCGCGCTCGACGTGACGTTCGCGTAGAGAAAAATTATGATCCTCGACGCCATCACAAAAAAGCTGGAGATCATTCTCGCCGGAGCGGTAACGGCAAATCAACTGCCATTCCAGTGCGACTGGGTGGACGTTACGACTACGGCGTCCACGCCCGGCACGAACGGAGGCCTGACGAACAGCGCCGTTGCCGTGGACCTCGTTCCCGTTCCCGGAGGGACGACTCAGCGCATCGTCAAATACATCAACATCTACAACGCGGACACCGCGGCGGCCACGGTCACGGTTCGGTTCAATGATAATTCCACACTCCGCACTCTCGTCAAAATAGTTCTTCAGGTAGGCGAGACCATCATCTACAACGGGACTGAGTTTCTGGTGCTCGATGCCACGGGGTCAAAGAAGCTCGCGCAGTCCGGAACGGGCCGCTGGCTCAGAACCGTCGTGCTTACCGCCGGATCTTCTCATGTGACCGGACCGCAGGCGACCAGCATCTTTGTCCGCATGGTCGGCGGCGGCGGCGGCGGCGGCGGATGTTCCTATGCCGCCAGCAACTTTGCTTTCGGCGGCGGTGGAGCTTCCGGGGCATACGCGGAAAAGACCTTCACCGTCACGCCGAACACCGCATACACCTACGCAATCGGCGGAGCGGGCGCGGCGGGCGCGAACACCGCCGGCACGGGTGGAACGGGCGGGGACAGCACCTTCGCGGTAGGCGGAGTTACCGTCACGGCCAAGGGTGGACTGGGCGGCGTGGGTATGGCAACGGGAGCGACGCTTATCTTTGCCCGGGGCGGAGCCGGTGTAATAGCAACACTTGGCGATGTGAACGGACGCGGTATGGCAGGGCGACCCGGTATACGTCACAGCGGACTGCTCGGCTGTTCCGGCAACGGCGGGTCAAACCCGCTGGGCGGCGGAGGCGGGAACGGATCAAACGCGCACGCTGTAGGAGCGGCAGGCTTGGGGTACGGCGCCGGCGGCGGCGGCGGCGCGGCCATGACTGCAGCGGTCCTGGGCGGAGCGGGCACGGCAGGCTGCATCATCGTGGATGAGTTCGCATGAAATATACCATAGACAAATTCGGGAACGATTCATTCTACCAGACGGCAACCTCGTTTGGCGTGGATGCGTTCCTCTCGATCTCGTACCTGTTCGCAGTAGGCGGCGTGCAGGCCCTGCTCGAAGGCGCGGCCTCGTGTTCGATCACAGCAGCCGGACAGCTCGCCACGGCGATCCCCCTCGCGGGCGCGGCGCAGGATGCGGCAACGGCAGCGGGCAGCCTCACCACGGCTATTCCACTTGCCGGCGCGGCGCAGGATTCGGCAATAGCGGCAGCAGCGCTCACCACGGAGATACCCCTCGTGGGATCCGCCCAGGACGCGGCAACGGCGGCGGCGGCGCTCACCACTGAGATACAACTGGAGGGCAGCGCGGTCTGCTCTATGAGCGCCGATGCAGAGCTCACGGCGCCGCAGCCGATCCTGCTTGAGGGCTCGGCCCTTGACACGGCAACGACAGCGGCGGCGGCGCTCACCACGGAGATCCCTCTCGCGGGCGGAGCAGAGGCATCCGCGATCGCCGAGGGCGATCTCACGGCGGGGGCCGCTCCGGATATTCTGCTCGAAGGGTCGGCCCTGTGTTCGATATCGGCGACAGCGGACCTCACCACCAGCCCGGCACAGCCCGCTACCGGCGGGGGCGGCGGCAGCGACGCGAAGCCGAGCTACATCACGCCGTACCGACGGGCGCGGGAGCAGGCGGCGATCGGCGCGGAGTTATCCGGCTCGGCCAGGATCTCCTACCGGGCGAGCGGAACGCTTACGGATGACAAACAAGAGGGCAACCACGCGGGGTTGCCCCTACAGGGCTCGGCGCGGATCTCGATGACGGCGGCCGGAGAATTGACCGACAGCGCGTTCGACGGGCTCACCGATGACGACATCGTCGCGCAATTGATGTTTGACGAGGAGCTGCTCGCGGCATGAACATCTCCGTCAAAAGCAACACCAACGTGGAGGCTATGATGAAGCGCCTGGGCGAGGACGTTGCCGGCGGTCTGATCGCCGGGACGACGACGGTGCTCGAAACCGCCGACGCGTTGATCTCTCCGGAGGTCCCGGTCAAGACCAGCAACCTGGTGAACTCCGGGACCATCGAGATCTCGCCGGACGGACGAAAGGGCGTCCTCCGATGGCTCGCGGACTATGGCCGCTACGTGGTTGAAGGCACCGGCCTCTTCGGCCCGTTTAAACGCAAGATCGTCCCGAAGAACGCCAAGGCGCTCAAGACGCCCTGGGGTCCGCGCAAGAGCATCAAAGGCCAGGAGCCGAACGACTTCATCACGCGCGGCGTCGAGAAGCTGAATCCGCCGGAAGCGTTCGAAGAGGGCATGGGGAGATACCTGAAGAAGAAGGGATGGTGAAGGGCGCGAAGTTGAGAAGATGAGAAGTTGAGAAGGTAGGCTGTTGGTTTTACTCAACCTCTCAACCTCGGCTTCATCAACCTCTCAATCTCGTGAATTTCCCCGAATGCTTCGCAAGATTTGTCTGGACGAATAGCCTACTGTACGGGCACAGGAGAAACCTTCCATGTCAAAGCGCATTTTGATCGTTGATTCCGCACCCCGCACTCCGCACTCCGCACTTGGGCTGCTGCTCATGTTACATAACATAACACCCGACGGCGACATGGTGCTGCTGAACAGCATCGACCTGAACGGCAAGGTCCCCACGGAGATCCAGGTGATCCCCTACGGTGTGCTCAATACGCCGAAGTACGGAAAGCTTGTCGTGGACGATGAGTCTCTCGCCTCCATCATGTCCTTCCGGATGAAACAGAAGAACGACAGCGTGATCGACTACGAGCACCAGACCTTTGCCGAGCCGCCGATCGCCTCGCCCGCTGCCGGCTGGATCAAGCGGTACGTCAACAAAGGCAAGGACGGCATCTGGGCCGTCGTCGAGTGGACCGCCAAGGCGCGGCAAATGATCCTGAACAAGGAGTACCGCTACTTCTCGCCCGTGACGCTCACGCGCAAGAGCGACGGGAAAGTGCTGGCGCTCCTGGGCGGCGGGCTCACCAACATGCCGAACATCGACGGGATGGTTCCGTTGACGAACAAATCCGCAATCCACAATCCGCAATCCGCAATTCAAAAGGAGGGTCCAAAAATGAAGAAGCTTCTCGCAGCACTCGGGCTTTCGGAAACGGCCACCGAAGACGAGGGAATAATCGCACTGAACAAACTGAAGGCCGACAGTTTCGCGATCGTGGCCAATCGCGCGGTGCTCGCCATTCTCGGCGTGTCCGACTCCGCGTCGGAGTCCGAGGTCACCGGCACCATCATGGCCATGAAGCAGAGCCACACGCAGGTCGCGTCGCTCCAGACGGAGCTGAACACGATCAAGATGGCCAACGCTGAGCGCGAGGCCACGGAACTCGTGACCAACTCCATGCGTCCTGATGAGAAGGGCATGGTGAAGGTCTCCCCCGCCATGAAGGACTGGGCGCTCGCCTATGCCAAGCGGGACCCGGAAGGCTTCAGGGTGTACATCAACAAGGCCCCCGGCGTCATCAGCACCGAGAAGATCGCGGGCGACGACAAGGGCGGCGGGTCCGGCGGGCAGCAGCTCGACGAGACCGAACTGCAGGTCTGCAAGGCCTTCGGCAACAAGCCGGAGGATGTGATGAAAAACAAGGCGGCCGCTTAACGGCGAGAGGCCGAAGTTGGGAAGGTGGGAAGTTGGGAAGTTGGGAAAAAGCACAAGGGGAAAAAAACAAGGAGAAAAAACATGAAAAAGAAAATGAAACAGATGGCGTTGTTCGGACTGCTGATGGTCAGCATCATGCTGGCCGCGGCGGTTCTCATGGCGGTGGGCTCGCTCAAGACACCGCTGGTTGTCATCATCCCGGCGATCGCCGCGGTCCTCTTTGTCGCATCCGGCACGGGCCTGCGGATCCTGGGCAACCAGATCGGCGCGCTCACCGCGGACCGCGACACGCCGCGCAGGGCCGGGCAGCAGGTATCGCTCGGCGTGGCAACGACTAAGAAGATCTACGCGGGCTCGCTGGTCATGCGCAGCGCAACGGGCTACGCCACTCCCGGGGCGATCGCAACGGGCTGCATCGGCGTGGGCCGGGCGGCGGAATATGTGGACAACACCCTCGGCGCGGACGGCGCGGTCTCGGTGCTCATCGACAAAGGCGTGTACCGGTTTAAGAACAGCGCCGCCGGCGAGGCCATTGCCGTCTCCGAGATCGGCAATCTCTGCTACGTCGTGGACGATGAAACGGTATCCAAAACGGACAACGGCGGGACCCGGTCCATCGCCGGACGCATTCATGATGTCGATTCGTCCGGCGTCTGGGTGGAGTTCAGCGTCATCCCGCGCACGGCCACGGTCGGCAGCGCGGACCTGGACCCGACCGCGATCAAGTACGCCACGGTCGCCCTGACCAATGCGAACATCAAAAACCTGCGCGCCACGCCTATCACCCTCGTGGCGGCCCAGGGCGCAAGCAAGGTGATCGAGTTCGTCTCGGCGCAGCTTCGGCTCGACTACGGGTCCAACGTCTTCACGGAGACCGCCGACAACCTGGCGGTGCGCTATGAGAACGGGGCCGGCGCGCTCGCGTCACAGGCGATCGAGTGCACGGGCTTCATCGACGCGGCGGCGGACACCATCACCAACGCGCTGCCGAAGATCGATGCCATCGTGGCCCAGGCCAGCATGGCGAACAAGGCCATCGTGCTGCACAACACCGGCGATGGAGAGTTTGGCGGCAACGCGGGCGCCGACACGCTCATGGTCGTCAAGGTCGCGTACCGCGTCCATGACTTTGCGTAAATAAATCAGGGTCCGGGGTCCAGGGTCCGGGGTCCAGGGTTAAACCTGGCTCCTGGCTACTGGCCCCTGGCCCCATCTTTCATCTTTTAGGAGGAACCACAAAATGAAAAAGCTTGGAACCATCACCCTCTGGCTCGTCATGCTGACGATCGCGCTCGTCGCGTTTGCGGCTGCGCCCGCCGGAGCTCTCGCGGCCACGGGGGCCGCTGCCCTGCCGATGCCCTTCATCGGCCTCATGATCGTAAACCGATCAACCATCAGCGCCATCTTCGTGAACCTGAAAACGACCTTCAACAACGCCTTCGACGGGGCGCCGTCGACCTGGCAGAAGATCGCCATGCTCGTGCCGAGTTCCAGCAAGAGCAACGACTACGCCTGGCTCAGCATGTTTCCCAAGATGCGCAAGTGGGTGGGCGAGAAGGTAGTAAAGAGCTTCAGCGCATTCAAGTACACCATCACCAACGACGACTGGGAAGCCACCGTCGAGGTGGACCGGAACGACATCGAAGACGACAACCTCGGGATCTACGCGCCCCAGGCGCAGATGGCCGGCTGGTCCGCGAAGCAGCTCCCCGATGAGATCGTCATCGCCCTGGTCAACGGCGCTTTCACCGCGCTCTGCTACGACGGCCAGTTCTTCTGCGACACCGACCATCCCGTGGGCAACGAGTCCACCGGCGTGGCCAGCGTCAGCAACAAGGGCGTGGTGGTCCTGTCCTGCGCGACCCTGGCCCTTGCCCAGGCGTCCTACGGCGCGGCCCGCACGGCCATGAAGAAGTTCAAAAACGACGACGGCCAGCCGCTGAACATCACGCCGAATGTTTTACTGTGCGGCCCTGCCCTGGAGGACACCGCGCTCACGCTCAAAAACAACGAGCGCCTCGAGGACGGAAAGCAGAACCCCTACCGCGGGACCTTCGAAGTGGTTGTGGACAGCCGGATCACCAGCGACACCGCCTGGTTCCTTTTGGACACGACCAAGCCCATCAAGCCGTTCATCTACCAGGAGCGCAAGGCCCCGAACTTCGTCGAGGTCACGGATCCGCAGTCCGAGGACGTGTTCAAGCGGAAAAAGTTTCTCTTCGGCGCCGAGGCGCGCGCGGCCGGCGGCTACGGCTTCTGGCAGCTCTGCTGGGGCAGCACGGGTCTGGGAGCGTAGCGTCGTAACGACAACATCGGAAGTTGGGAAGTTGGGAAGCTGGGAGGTTGAGAGAAACCACCAACAGCCTAACTTCTCAACTTCTTAACCTCTCAACTTCAGACCTTTCATCGGAGGTTTTATGATCATCACCGTCACATCAAAATCCGAACTCGGCTTCCGCCGCTGCGGGACCCGGTTCACCCGCGAGCCACAGGACGTCGAGGTCGACGCAAAGACCCTCGCCGTCCTGAAGGCCGAGACAAACCTCGTTGTTGTAGAGACAACGGAAAAGGCCAAGACGCCGCCCCCCCCGGTTGACACCGCGAAGGAGCTGATCGAAAAGATCAAGACCATGACCGACGTGGCCGCCCTGGGCGAGCTGTTCAAGGGCGAGACCCGCAGCACCGTCAAGGACGCCTTGAAGGCGCGGATCAAGGAGCTGAAGGACGCGGAAAAGAAATAATGCGAAACGCCCGCGTCCCCGGCGGCGAATGTCGTCGGGGTCAGTGCTCCGCAGAGGAGCAGCGCGGGCGTCACCATGGCGCGGCGGCCATGGCCTGAAGAGCAGCCAAGGAAAATCAACCAATGACAACGATCCCCGTCATACATCCATTCGTCTCCGCCTCCCGGCAGAACAACTGGTACAACTTCGCCGCCTGGGGCGACAGCCTCACCAACGGCGCGGGCGGCAACGGGACGACCTATCCCGCGGTCCTGTCCAGCTTGTTCGGCTATCGCAACGTTCACAACAACAACAACGCCGGCGGGACCAGCGTCGATATCCGGGCGCGGTTCGAGGCCGATATTGCCGTCCACGCCGGAGACTTCACAATCATCTGGGCGGGCCGGAACAACTACACCGACCCCACGCAGGTAAAGGCCGACATCGCCGCCATGGTCGCGGCCCTGCCGAGCCCCAGGCGGTTCCTCGTGATGTCCGTCCTCAATGGGAATTATGCGGGCAGTGAGTACCTCGGGTTCGCCAATTACAATCTCATCATCGCGCTTAATAATGATCTCGCGGCCCTGTACCCGGACAATTATCTCGACATCCGCGCCCATCTCGTCAGCTTGTACGACCCCGGAACTCCGCAGGACGTAACCGACTTCGGCAACGACATCCCTCCGTCAACGCTTCGGTCAGACGCCATTCACCTGAACGCCGCCGGATATACCGCCGTGGGGAATCGCGTGCATACGTGGATCGCCGCGAACGACGCAGGCCTGGGCCGCACGCTGCCCGATCTGCAGGACCTCGTCACGATCTTCGGCTCGCCCCCGCCCGTCGGCACGGTCATCCCGGCGATCGGAGCATTCACGGACCTGACGGCACAGCGGATCGACGTCGTCTCCGGGACGGGCGCAAACAGCGTTGCCGGCCCCACCCTGGCACTGTCCACGAGCAATTACGGCTACCAGTTCACCATAGCTGCTATCAACATGTACTCCAGCTATGGCGGCACGCAAACCGCGACGCTGAACTCCGGGCCGAAGATCCTGGCGCTGGCCATGGACCAGATAACCAAAACAGCGCTGACCTTCTGGACCGCAAACCCCACGACCGCCGCCACGGGCGGCTCGGAAAAGATGCGGATAGATTATGACGGGCGCGTGGGGATAGGGATCGCCGCGCCCCTGGGCAGGCTGCAAGTGCATAGCTACAGCGATCCCTATATCACGGGCACTGCCGTTTACGGACATCTCGTGTTAAGTGCAACCTCAACCTCGCTGCAAATGGGAGTCAGCGCCGCGTCCCCCTACGAAGGCTGGATACAGATGCGCCATACAACCCAGTCGGGGTTCACCTATCCGCTCTCCATCCAGCCCCTGGGCGGCAAGGTAGGCTTCGGCATCATCACGCCGACCTCGTGGCTCCATGCAGTCACTGGTCTGATCGCGGCGACCGGGGACGAGATAGCTTATCGGCTCGAATACACCACCAACAAGCAGACGTCCGGGAACGACACCGGGCTGCTCATCCAGCAGACCGACACGCTGAGCCCCGGCACGTCCCTGATGCTCGATCTCCAGGTGGGGACCACGAGCAAGCTGTCCGTGAATAACACGGGCGTCCTCACCTGCGCGCAGTACCGGCTTACCGCCCTCAACACCGCCCCCGCGAACGCCGGAGACACCGGCACGCTCGGCGAGGTGCGGATAGACGCTTTGAACATATACGTCTGCACCGCTACCAATACCTGGAAGCGTGCGGCGACATCGACATGGTAAAGGAGACGATCATGAAGGTGGACATGGACCAGGTATTCAAGGAACTCGACGGGAAGGTGATCAAGGACGGGGGCGCCGAACTCAAGCTCGAAAACCTCGCCGTCCGGGCATTGAACGCGCCGTCGAGCAAAGTGGGACCCGATGGAAGGATCATCCAGATAGGGGCCGAGGAAAAGATCGCGCGGTTCAATCTTTCACGGAAAGTATTTTCCGGCGGTGAGGTCGATCTCACCACGGACGAATGCGTGCTCATCAAAAAGTGCATCGACGCGGCGTATGACTCGCCGCTGCTGTATGCCGAGGCCTGCGAGATGATCGAGGGAAAGAAGGAGTAGACGATGCCCATGCCGTTTGCCGTGCCCTATGGCCAGTCCGGCCTCGCCACGCTGTATATCATCCTGACCCGGGACGCCGACGGATACTACGTCGTCGATGCCGCCGGGGCGTGCCAGGCCGCAGCACCCGCCTCCTGGCCGTCGCTCACGGAAGACGCGGTGAAAAAGGGGCGGTATACCCTGACCGTGTCGGCGCTGAACAACGGCTGGTATACCGGCATGATATACAAGCGCCTCAACGCGGCACAGGACCCGGCCGTGGACGAGGCAATAGCGCTGGTCACGAAGCGGGTGGAGAGCAACGCTTTTATCCAGTATCCGAGCGAGGCGGCGCTCGCAACTGTCGCCTCGTACATCGACACGGAGATCACGGCGATCATCGCGGCCCTGGCTACCCTGCAAACCGTCGGCGGCGTGATCACCGCGCTCGTGGACATCGGCGCGGAGATCTCCTCGGCGCTCCTGCCGATCGTCATGGAAAAGGGAGAAAAGCTGATCATCCAGGTTGAGGTCCTCGAAGGCGGCGTGGCCAAGGACTGCACGGGTTTCACGGCCAAGTTTGGCGTCAAGGAAAAATTGACGGATACCACATACAAGATCGGTCTGCTCGACGGAGTTTTCAGCAACAATGCGCTCGGGGTCAAGTCCATCCTCACGTTCACGATCCTGCCGGCGGCGACAACGGGTCTCGCTGCTTTCGGCGGGCTCTACTCCGCGGCCATCTACGACGGCGGCGGCAACAAGGCCCCGATCGCCGATCGCGGCGGCGTGGCGTTTACCCTGAAGGAGGATATCCTCGATGTATAGCTCTATAGTCCGCATCAAGGCAAAATTGACCAATGAGGTCCTGCTCCAGCTCACCGACGACGAGGGCCTCGGCTCGGTGAACGACAGCCGGATCACCACGGCACTGACCAAGGCGTCCTCGATCACGGACATGCTCTGCGGCGTGAAGTACTCCGTGCCGTTCGCCTTTCCGGTCCCGGCGATCGTCGAGGACCTGGTGGACGACATTGCGGAGTATGAGCTCTATGCGCGCAAGGTACAGGAATTTCCCCCGGCGGTCAAGGAGCGGCGGGACAACGCGATCAAGCTGCTCACCGATGTTTCAAAGGAAATAGCATCTCTCGGCATCGACCCCGCGCCGGCGCAGCCGACCCAGGGCGCGCCGGAGAGCAACAAGACGACTAACGACCGGGTGTTCACAAGATCAAAGCTCGAAGGATTTTAATAGGTCCTATCGGACCTATAGGACTTATATGACATATACCATTGAACAAGTTCAGAACGCGCTGCTGTCCGCGCTCAAGGTGTCGGACCTGAAGGGCCTCTGCGGCGAGATGGACCACTACAACGGGTCGATCGACGATCTGGTGCAGAAGATCGAGCAGATGCCGGTGGTGAAGCCCTCGGCTTTCGTCCTCTACCTGGGCTCGGAATTTTCCGGGGAGGGCAGCAACCCCTATCTGGACGGCCAGTTCTTCGGCGTGGCGCTGGTGGTCAAGGACCTGCGCGGCGGCAGCGATCTGAAGCAATCGATGAACAGCCTGCTGGAGATCTGCAAAACAGCGCTCATCGACAAGACGCTCGGCCTGGAGATCTCCCCGCTGGTCCCCGTGCGGATCCGCCCGGTGCGCGTTACCAAGCTTTTCAGCATCTACAGTTTCGACGTAAAGACAATATTCGAGATGTGAGGAGGTTTTAAAATGGCAAAGATCAAATACACAGGACCCGTCAATCCCCTGCGCATCGAAGGCGTCGGCATCGTCGGTCCGGAGTTTGTCCCCTGCTCCGAGGCGATCGCGCGGGAGTTTGAAAAAGAAAAAGATTTTGAAGTCCAATTTGATTCACCCCCTGAGACCTCTGCGTCCTCTGCGGTGAAGAAAGGACGTGATAAGTCATGAGCACTCTGACCACCATCGCGCTCGGCCGCGACACAAAAGTATTCGCGATCAAGGAAACGGTCCTCGGGGTCCTGGAGATCCCCGGCAACACGAACCTGATCCTCGTGACGGGCGGGGAGATCGACGTTCCCAACCCGGCCTACGAGGAGGACAAGAGCCTCCGCGCCAACCGGTCCACCTACGGGCGGTTCCAGGGCAACACGCCCCCTACTCCGTGGAAGCTCTCGCACTATCTCCGGCCCTCGGGCACGGCGGGCACCGCGCCGGAGGCGAGCGACGTGCTCGAATGCGTCAAGGGGAAAAAGACGATCGTCGGCGGCACGTCCGTGGCCTACGATCCGCTCGCGGCCAAGCCGAGCTTTTCCCTCTATGTTAAAAAGGGGCACACGGTGTTCGCGGCTGCGGGATGCGCGGGAAACAAGATCTCTCTCAAGAAGGACAACAAGGGGATCCTCGAGGCGAACGAGGACGGCCAGGCCATGAAGAGCATCTGGACCGGCACGGGCGCGCTGGGCGAGGCGATCGTCACGACGCCGGCGCCGGGCACGGAAGAGTGGTTTACCGTGGACGACAACAAGCGGTTCTGCACGGGGTCCCATGTGCTCATCGACACGGAGCAGATGCAGGTGACCGGGACATTTTGGGAAGGGACCGCCGGCGGAAGCGCCGGCAAGATCAAGCTCAAGCGAGGCTACAACTCCTCTGCCGTGGCCGCCCACCTGAACGCCGCGGCCATCACGCCCTGGCTGCCCGCGGGCACGGAGCTGGGCGCGCCGCTCTCCTCCCGCGTGGGCACGCTCACCATCGACGCCGTGGAGTTGCCCTTTACGGACTTCGAGTTCAACGACGAGGACCCGAGCAAGATGCTGGAGGAGGAGGTCACCCAGTCCACCACGCCCACGGACTTCATCGAGGGCGAGATCAAATCCTCCGGCAAGGTGGACATCTTTTTCCGCAAGGCGCAGCTCCTGTGGTTCGCCGACGCGGTGAAGCAGACGCGCAAGGCCGTGGTGATCAACTACGGCTCCATCGCCGGGAAGAAGATTTCCATCACGCTCCCGTCCTGCGAATTTGACGTCCCGAAGGTCGCCGGGGACAAGGAGCTGGTGAAGCTCTCGATCCCCTGGCGCGCCTATGCCGTGGCCGGGTACGACGAATCTCAAATCAAATTTTTATAAATCCGTCCAACCGGTCCGACCGGTCAGACCCGTCTGAGGAGAGAGACATGGACCTGAACAGCATGAAAAAGAAGACGCCCACCACGGGCTGGTTTACGTTCGACTCCTCGGGCGTGGAGATCGAACTGACCTATGAGTCGCCGACGGCGATGATCGCGCGCCTGGAGCGTTGCAGCGAGACACGGAACGGCCGCACGGTCCTGAACCAGGACAAAATGCTCGAAGAGTCCGCCGCGCTCATCCGCTCCTGGCGCGGCATGACCCTTGCCCGCGCCGCCGAGCTGATGGACCTGGAGCTGCCGACCGACGCGGACCTCTCCGCGGGCGTGCCCTGCACAAAGGAAAACAAGCTGGCGCTCTTTTCCGAGTCCTGGGGTTTTAAGCAGTGGCTCGACCAGAAGATCGTGGCGCTCTCTGAGTTTGTGGCGATCGAGCGGGAGCGGAAAAGAAAAAACTCGCAGACGCCGCCGAGTGGCGGTTCTCCGGCGGCGTCGAATGCGGAGAGTGCCGCGAAGTAGCGAGGGAGCGGCGCGAGCCGCCGCCCTGCGGCGCGTGCAACCGGCCGGAGGACCTGCCGGAGAACGCCCCGGTCTGGGACCTCTACTGGCGGGTGCATGATCAGATCGGGTTCTACCCCGTGGACAAGGAAGCCAAGAAGCATCACGTCTATCTCCGGACGGAAGCCGTCGAGGCCGCGATACGATTGACCGGCTGCGAGGATCCGATAGAGATGTTTGACCGGATCATGATCATCCACAGAACGCGATACAGCATCGAATAAAATCTTGAACTTGGGAGGGTGGGAAGTTGGGAAGTTAGGCGGTCGGTTTGCTTTTTCTCAACCTCCCACCTTCTCAACCTCTCACCTTCGGTCTTTCAATCATGTCCAACGTCATCTCCCTCATACTTGAAGTCGACGACAGCGGCCTGGTGAAGGTCCAGAACTTCGAGAAGAAAACCGTCGAGGCGAATAAAAACATCGGCGACTCTTCAAAGAAGGCCGGAGAGACCGGCGCGGGCGGATTCAACGTGCTGCGGATCTCCGCCGAGAAGACCGCCGAGTCCATGGGCCTGCCCGGACGGGCCGCGAACAAGCTCGGCGACGCGGTCTCGGACCTGGCGCGCAGGCACCTGCCCGCCTGGGGCGCGGCGCTCGGCGTCGCCGGCATCGCCGTGGCCGCCGTCACCTTCGCCACCACGCAGTTCATCGAAAAAAAGAACGAAGAGATCAAGGCGCGCGAGGAAAACATTTCGAAGCTGCGCGGCGAGCTGTCCGAGATGGACCAGCTCCGCCTGAAGACCGTGGAGATGATCGCGGCGCAGCAGCGGTCGTCTGACGCGAAAAAAGCCGAGCTGCTGCTCGAAACTCCGGAGCAGATCGAGGCCAAAAGGGCGCTCCTCGTCAAGCAGGAAAAGAACTATGCGGACCTGTCCGCCCAGCGGGAGCGGGCATATTCCATGCTCGCGGTCAACCAGGGCGGCGGCGGGGAAGCGGCACTGATCGACCGGTTGGAATCTAAAATTGCGCGGCTGGGGATACAAATATCACGGACAAAATCGGATATCGGCGAACTGGGCGCGCTGGTCCAGGGCGCAAGCGGAAAGGGAACATCTGCCGCTGATAAGGAGTTTCGGGAAGAAAAACAGACCGCATATTTTCAAACAAATGAAAGTATAAATGTTCGCAATGCCCAGCAACGGATGGAAGCTGAAAAAAGCTTTCAGCAGGAACGCATAAATTATATAACCGCGGCCGGGACAAGCGAACAGGATATTTTAAAAGCAGAAAGGGACATGATCGGCCGGCACTATGCCGAAAAAATAGCGGCGCTGCAACAGGCTGGTGCAACAGAGGCCACAATCAACAAAGTTAAGGACGCGCGTGCTCTTGCCAACGCCACACTCACGGCCGCGCGGGAAAAACAGATAGACCAGCTCTCATTGTCCAACAAGGCCCAGGTATACGGCTCCGCCGCAAACCTGCTCGACCAGGCCTACAGACTGAGCGAGGGAAAGTATAAAGCGTTTTTCTATGTGTCGCGCGCGGCGGCTGCATCGGAATCCATCATCCAGGGATATCTCGGCGCGAGCAAGGCGGCCGGTACGTTCTGGGGCATGGGAATGGCCCCCATCCTGATCGGGATGGGATACGCAAACGCGGGCATGATCATGGCGCAGGCGTTTATGGGCGGCGGATCGGGCGGCGGCGGCGGGGCGATGCCGACCTACGACGCCAATCCGGTGACCGGGATGGCGTCGGACTCATCGACCACGGCGCAGCCGCAGCAGCCGGTGAATATCACCAGCATCCACGTCATGGGCGACGTGCTCGACATGGACCAGTTCAGCCGCAAGCTCCTGCCGAGCATCAAAAAGGCGGAAAGGGACGGCATCTCGTGAACCCGATCATTCTCTACGACAACCGGTTTCTCGACGTGCCGTCCATCCTCGCGACGGACACGGACCAGACGGGCGACTATGACGTGCGGAACATCCGTGACACGCGGCCCTATCTCCTGCATAAGTTCGCGTCGCTCGGGACAAAGTACTATACCGTCAATTGCGGCGCGGCAAAGTCCGCCGACTGTCTCGGGATCTTCGGCCACAACCTCGGCAGCGTTGCCGCGGCCGTCTCCGTGGAATCGTCCACGGACAATTTTGCCGGCGTGACCACGCAGCGCCTGGCGCCGGTGTCCCCGACGCACGACCGGGCGATCCTCGCGCCGTTCACCACGGCGTCAATCCAGTATTGGCGGGTAAAGCTCGTGACCGCCGGGGCCGCTGCGCAGGCGGGCTGTGTGGCGCTCGGCTCGCGGCTGGAGTTCCCCCGGCCGCCGATCCAGCCGTTTGTGCCCTACGAGGAGGACGTAAAATCCCTCGCGCCTGACGGGGACTTCGGCGCGCAGATCGAGGCCGCGGTGAAGTACCACCCCATCAAAATATCCGCGCGGTTCCAAAGCCTCGACCGGACGTGGATCGAAAACACGTTCCGGCCGTTCTGGGACGCCTGGATGAAAAAGGAAAAGTGGTTTTTCTTCGCGTGGAACCTCGACGACTATCCGCAGCATGTGTTCTACGTCCGCAGGGGACGCGGCTATAAGTTCAAGATGCCGCTGTCGAAGGGTTATGCCGTCAAGGAATTTATGATCGAGCTGGAAGGATATTCGGAATTTTAAGGAGGCATTATCATGGGCGGGACCTACACGACAAAAAAGTATCTCTACAAACCGGATGTAAACTCCACGGGCTGGGGCACGCTGTTCAATCTGATGATCGACATCCTGGACCGGGTGTTCGACCTGGCGGGCTATCGCCGGGTGGGTGCGACGCCGGACCGCTGGTATCCGGCGGGCATGAGGAGCTGCGCCGCGCTCACCACGGTCGCGCCCACGGCGAATGTGCTGCGGGCCTATCCGCACATTGTTCCGTACAAAACGACGCTGGACAAGATCGCCGTCAACTGCACCACGCTCACCGCGGGAAAACAGCGGCTCGGGCTCTACGCGGACGACGGCAACTGCGCTCCCGGCGCGCGGCTCCTGGACGCGGGTGAGGTGGACACGGGGACAACGGGTGTTAAATTGATTGACATCAGCCAGACGATCGAGGCGGGCACGCTGCTCTGGCTCGTCGTGGTGGGCAATGCGGCCCCGACGCTCCGGGCGACTCCGGCGAACGCGGGCTCGCCCATTTTGGGATACGATAACACGCTCGGCACGGACGCGGCGATCGGCTGGAGCGTAGCATACGCGTATGCTGCGCTGCCCGCCACGTTTCCCGGCGGGGCGGCGGTGATCACCGCGGCGGCCGCGCAGCCGGCCATATTTGTAAGAGCTTCGGCATAAGATGCCTCTCCCATCAGGGGGAGAGGTCGGCCGCAGGCCGGGTGAGGGGTGGTATTTTGTATGAGATTAACGCGCGGCGCATACGGCACCTCACCGTTCGGCGGGGACCAGTCGCCCTTCGGCGGGACGCCGAACGGTGAGCTGATCGGCCAGTGGGGCGAAGCGCCTTTTGGCGCGGACTTCGGCGGCAGGGTTGTCCCGGTCACCGCCGGAGGCTTTGGCAATGAAGCCTGGGGCGCTGCGCCTTTCGGCGGAGCGTCCTATGACGACGTGCGGGCGCTCGAATCCCGATCTCCCTGCTGGAAGGTCATTCTGGCGCTGGACACCTGCGGCAATTGGTTCGGCAGCGCGCCCTGCGCGGCGACCGGCGAGCCCTGCTACAACACCTATCTCACCTGCAAGGACAAAACCCATTATAACCGGCAAACCGGCGAGCTGCTCCTAACGAGCGCCGACGTGCCGCCGCCGTTCAGGCGCGGCGAGCGGCCCTACATCACCGGGGTGACACTGATGCCCACGGAGATCAGCGACGGGTCGTCGTCCGTGGGGAGGACAAAGGTTTCCTTCCTGGACGAGCCGGACGGCGATATCGGCATCGATCCCTACGTGGACCAGCGGGCGTCCGTCCAGGGAACATTTTGGAAAAAACTGCTGGCCCGGAACGCAAACTATGAATCGCGGCGCATTTACGTCTATCACGGTTTCGCGGACCTGGCGGAATCAGCCTGGCAGCTCCGCTTTGCGGGCACGCTGGCAAACATCCAGGACGGGGACGGCAAGTGCGAACTGGAGGCGGCGGACCTGATCAAGAGCCTGAAGGATGTAAAACTGCCGGCCAAGATCGACGCCAAGCTTGTGAACGATACCACGGCGGCGCAGACGGAACTGTGGCTGTCCTCGATCGAAAACGTGCCCGCGGGCAACGCATACCTCAAGATCGGCGACGAGATCGTCTGGTACGACGGCATGACGCCGGACCTGAAAAAGCTGACCGGCGTCCGGAGAGGCGAGCTGGGCACCACGGCGGCGGCATACAGCGCCGACGAAAAGGTATCGCTCGTGCTTTACTACCCGCTGGCCAACATGTTCGACCGGATGGTCGAGGTCCTTGCGGACGCGGGGCTGGAAACGGATTTCATCGAGCAGGCGGATTTCGATTATTGGCGGGACATGCCGGGAGGAGAGCCGCCGGTGTCGGCGCTGGTCGCCGAGGTGATCGGCGCGGACGAACTGTACTTCGAGCTGGTGGACCTGGCGGACTGTAAGTCCTGGCAAAACGAAAACCAGAAGATCACCATCAAGCGCAACCTGCCGAATCTGCCGGGACGGACCTATGCGCGCCTGCGCGAGGGCGAGAACATCATTGCCGGGAGCTGCAAGGTGGACCGGGCCGCGGACTCGCGGATCAGCCGGGCGTTTGTGTACTGGGGGAAAAAAGCGATCAAAACAACGGAAGAGGACAACGACTACCGGCGCAGGGACATCGGCGTGGACGCGGAGATGGAGGGCGAGAACGCCTACAACGTGCCGAAAGAGAAAAAATACGCCTGCCGGTGGCTCCGCCTGGAGGACCAGCAGGAAGAGATCATCGCCGCTTTTCTCGCGGCGGCCGTGAAGCGGCGGGTGTGGCGGCAGAAGGACCCGCTGCCGAAGGTGGCTCTGGAAGTGGGGCTCAAGGACGAACACATTCTGACCGGGGACCACGTCCTGCTGTCGCACTCCGCGCTGTTGAACACGGACGGAACACCATTTGGCAATGTTTCGTTCGAGGTGCTCCGGCGGGACCCGAAGGACCGAAAAATAGCGCTGAAACTGCAAATGCTCTGCAGAAGGCGCGTGGCGTTTTTTGCGCCGGCCGGCGCGCCGGACTACAGCGCCGCGTCGATCGCACAGAAGGAATACGGGCATTTTTGCAATGAGCGGGAAAAGCTGCCCGACGAGAGTGAAGCATACTGTTTCTGGTAAAAGGAGAACATCATCATGGCGCAGAGAACGACAGAGGCCTCGGTTCAGCCCGGCAAGCCGGTGATTGGCCCCGGCGGGTTCGGCGAAAACGTGGCGAAAGATTTGCAGGAGCTGTTCGGCCTGCTCGGATCATTGTCCGCGTTGAACATTTCCAACGGGTCGTTCGAAATCTCCACGGACGGGATCACGCCGGATTCGTGCGTCATTTCTCTATATCCGGGCGGCAGCAGCGGACTGGTGACGGACGTTCCCATGCACGGGACCCGGGGCTATGAGTTCATCCACCCCGGAGGCGCGGGGAACGGCGGCGGGACCCTCACGTTCGACTATTTTCCGGTCGATGAGCTGGTGACACAGGCGATCCAGGGCATGTACTATGCGAGCGCGGCGGGGATGAAGCTTGAGGTCATCCTTTTGTGGTACGACAAGGCCAAGGTCGCCTTGGGCGGAACGCCCAGCACGTCGCTCTATAGCTCCACGGCAAACCCGACCAGCGCTACAAAGACCGTATGGCAGTTCACCCCGCCGGCAACCGCCCGGTTCATGCGGCTGAAGCTGGTCGGCGGCAACAGCGACACGGACGTGGCAGGGACGGCGTATTTCGACGGGTTTGCCCTTGTGCCGGTGGCGGTGCAGAATATGCTGAAAACCGCCACGTCAGAAATATCCCAATTTGCCTCTGGAGATTCCGGCGGGACCGCGTCGTCGTGGACCTCGCCGACTGCTGGAGAGTATACATTTTTACCGGTGACAAAAATAGTTGAGAGCTATCCGGCGGGGGCGGGCGGGAGCATCATTTGTTATCCGGGATGGTCCGCAAGTGTCGCCGCGGCATACGCTTTTCATATTTTCATAAGCGCAACAGACGCTAACCCGGCAGGCGCGGTCGCCGGAGTGACCGGATATGCTCAGTTTCGGTATGTTACGTCGTCGGGGAGCGAGCACTGGATTTTTCTACTTGTGGACCCCAGCGGCCGCATTGTTTCGGGAGCGTCGGCTCCTGACCATCCGAGTTTTGGGAGCGGGAACGATTCGGAAAAACATCCACATCCGTGGGTCGGTCATGTCCCCGATGGCCATTCCGTCGTGTGCCTGTCCATGGACGAGATCCGGAGAATAAAAGATCTCGCGCAAAAGAACAACCGGTCTCTGCTGGAGGAAATTCACAGTGGCGGGCATGTGGTGGACCTGAGCGTGGAGATCCCCTGGGAACCTCGGGACATGGACGGGAAGCGCATCATGAACATTCAGCATCCGTCGTTCACCCACCGGAGGCTGATAAAATAAATAAGACGGACAGCAACCAGGGGAGCGCCAACTCCCCTGACCATGCGTTTGTGCGCATTACGGGAGGACCCGCTGCCATCCGCCGCCCTGATCAGAGCGAAATCAGTGTAGCAGGAGCCTCCCGTCCGGTCAATCTTTGATTGAGGTTCATCTTCCTTGTTACCTCTCCCATGCCTTGGGGAGAGGGGCGGGAGTGAAGGCCGAACGGAGGCACACGCATGAACAGCTTTATCTCTTACCTGGGCGGGAAGTCCAGGCTCACCGATAAGATCATCCCGTTGTTCCCGGAGCATCACTGCTACTGCGAGGTATTCGCCGGAGGTGCGTGGATGCTCTTCCGCAAGCCGGAGTCCCACACCGAGATCATCAACGACATCAATCTGGACCTCGTCACCCTCTACCGCGTGGTCAAATACCATTTGGACGAGTTCATGCGGTACTTCCGATGGGCGCTGATCTCTCGGGAAGAGTTCAACCGCCTCCGCACCGTCCCGCCCGAGACCCTGACCGACATCCAGCGCGCCGCCCGGTTCTACTATCTCCTGAAGGCAGGCTTCGGGGCCAAAGTCAAGGGTCCGACGTTCTCCTCCGCCCCGAGCGGCCCGCCCCGGCTGAACCTCCTCCGCATGGAAGAGGACCTGTCGGAAGCACACCTCCGCCTCTCCCGGGTGTACATCGAAAACCTGCCCTTTGACCGCATCATCGAGCGCCACGATCGCCCGACGACGCTGTTCTACCTGGACCCGCCATATTATGGCTTTGAGAGCGACTAGGGTAAATTTGTGCTATCCATTAACGATCGGCCGGAGATCAGGGAGCTGTTCAA
>ERZ1292625.777-Hain-H41-01um-R1-777-length-43673-cov-25_pt2 | contig 40296 bp, 50 predicted proteins | sample MGYA00564400_ERZ1292625 | MGnify/ENA primary metagenome ERZ1292625 (study PRJEB36523, sample SAMEA6512639) | groundwater metagenome | collected 2019-01-08 | study: AquaDiva: Metagenomics assemblies of 32 groundwater samples
TTCACAGCGATGCTATCCGCCGCACCGGAGGCGCTGATTTCTGAAATCAAATCCACCGAGAGGTCAGAATGAACCCAGTAGGATGGCCGGGATGCCGGAACAATGAATATAAAAAAACTGGAGCAAATGATAGAAACAATGCGCGGGATACCGCCAGCAAATTGGTTACTTATGGCTCCGGACGGGCGGATTTGGAAGGGGGCCGACCCCATTGTGCTGGTTACACAAGCAGTGCGAAAAGTTGTCCCTGCGGGAATAGAATCCACCGGGAAACCAGAAAGTTCTAGAAAAGTGAACTATGACTGGCTAGTAACAGAAAATGCCCCCGCCGGAGACGTGGGAAAGGCTTTGATCCGCTCATTAGATTCGTTATCTAAAGTCATTGAATCTCCCAAGGAGCCAGAATGACAACCAATAAGGGTGCTATGAATCTGGATGATATTAAAGCCAGTGCGGATACGGTAATGACAAAAGAACTCATACGCATGTTCGCTAGCGCTGGATGTAAGCCGACAGTTTGCCACGCCTGTCTAACGGAAATAAAAGTTGGCGATATTTTCAAGCTAGTTCCACATAGGATTCTTAAGTGGGAACCCAAAGACGAAATGTGCTGCTCAAAGTGTAATGACGACTCTCTGACCAAACGCGACAGACGTGAGTTACGATATTCCATTAGAGCTAATGGTAGTGGCGGGTACAGCAGGCCAAGTAAGGTGGCGAAATGACAACCGATGAGGGTGCTATGCTGAGTCGAGAGAAATTGCGAAAGATTATGTGTGAATGCTTCCCTACGACGACAGCGCCAGACAATCTACGCATCGAATATTTCCTAGACATTGTGATGCATCAGGCCGAAGAAGCGTGCCCAGCCGGTATCGCCAAAGGGCGGGAGTTGCAGCGGGCGAGTGATATAGAGATGTTTAAAGAGTTTGGCGCTGGAACAAGTTTTTCTGCGGAAACTATAGTTTTCATGCTTCGCAACAACACCGGAGAACTTCCATGACTAATTTCACTTTAGACACCCTTGCAATCGGCGGCGAAAATCCTTACGCCGCGCCAACGCTCCCGAAGGAGTCAGTAATACTTCATTCGGAATTCCCGGAAGTCCTCGACAACACTGCTCGTGAGCAATTCTTCTCTTGCCCGCAGAAGTTCTTCCGCTCGACGATCCAGAAGCTCGCCCCGGCGCACCAGTCGGTTCACCTCCACTTTGGCGGCGCTTATGCTGCTGGCCTCGAAGCTATGCGGAAGGCTTTTTATACGGAAGGAAAACTGCAAGAAGAGGCCCTCGCTATCGGGATAGAAGCGGCAGTCGTGTTCTTCGGAGACTACCAAGTAGAAGAAGGCAGCTCGAAGAATGCAGGCAGTCTCGTTGGAGCCCTTATCTCTTATATAGATGAATACCCGCTCGCTTCTGACCCGATAAAGCCGGCGAAAATTGACGGGCTCACCCATGCTGTCGAATTTACTTTCGCCACTCCTATTCCAGATTGCTTCCATCCAGTAACCGGCAATCCTATCTTATACGCCGGCCGATTCGACATGCTTGCCGAATTTCAAGGAACTCTTTTCGTCGAGGATGATAAGACCACCGGGCAGCTCGGCGCAACTTGGCCTAAGCAATGGCGATTGAATTCCCAATTTACGGGCTACTGCTGGGCAGCGCAGCAATATGGCTTCCCGGTCGCTGGAGCTATCATTCGAGGGCAAAGCATTCTTAAGAAAGGTTTCGGACATGCGCAAGTGATTATCTACCGCCCGCAATGGATGATAGATCGTTGGTTGGTGCAGCTTCAAGCGGACATCGCCCGGATGATAGAATGCTGGAAAGCTTCACAGTTCGACTATGCAATCGGCGGAGCTTGTTCCCATTATGGCGGGTGTGAATTCCTTTCCTTATGCGAGAAGGAGAATCCTACACCTTGGATTCAAACCGATTTCGTCAATAGACATTGGGACCCCCTCGCGAAAGACCCAGAGGCTGTATGACCTTCACTCGCCACTACTTCATCGGTTCGCAGTATTACGGAAGTAATTCCGTTCGTCCTCACATTGTTCACGGGCAACCGCAAACTCCCTACGGCCAAGCCTTCTTCTGCCCCATTTGCAGCGAGCTCTGGGCGAACTGCCCGGTTGAGGCTCAAGTCTCCACCGTTTGGCAGATGCCCTGCGGGAAGCATACCTACGGCGAACTTGGGATTTGGAGTACCGACCTCCCCGGCAGCATTTATGCCCCTTGGTTAAGGGATTTCAACTCGGACTTACCCATCGAGCTCCTCGCCCGTGAAGTCTTATTACTAACTGGAGGCCTTCCATGAATGATTCAACTCGCCTCGACTCTATCAACATAATTCGTGAGACAAGTTCCGCCATTTTACTCCTTACCGCCGAGGGGGAGGAAGTATGGCTTCCTTTATCACAAGTAGATGAAATTCACAAGCACCCGCAGCCGGATGAAAGCTGGATAATTGCGAAAACTTGGATACTGAGAAGTAAGGGGTTAATATGAACCCGGTTTTCGATGCGGGCACTAAAGCAGGTTTCGCCGGGGAACCCGTGTGGAGGAATCCCTACAGCCAACCGGACTCACTAAGGGCAAATTTTCACCTCTGGTTCGCGGGTTGGTGTTTGGGGCAGCAACAAAGAGAGGAGCTTAGCCCTCAGGGGGCTCGTCGGGCATATGTTGGTTTTCGTATAGGAGATGGAAGCTGATATGCCCGGCGCGTTTAAATGCGATTTGACGCATTATTTTTGCCGGACATACATATGGGCGTCCACGGCGAAAAATGCGCCACGCGGCCATTAAACCCCATTACTATTGAAGAGTAACATGAAAACACCCCGAAAATCCACGATACGCGCAAAAACCCACCACACAGGCCGCCAGTGCCACAAAACCTTTTACGGCCGGAAGAACCAGCTCTTCTGCGATTCCGTCTGTAAAAGTGCCTATTACATGGAGCAAGTGCAGCAACGAGCAGAAGCAAAGGATTCATTACTTAAACAATTACAAACCGAAAACTTGGCATTACGGCAAGAATTACAAACCCTGAAGGAGAAGCAAGATGGAAGCAGTCGCGGCAATTAAGTACACGATCCCTGGATTCAAAACCCTTCTCATCGGTGATGCAGGGAGTGGAAAAACTCACTCTCTCCGCACCCTCGTGGATGCCGGGCTCACCGTCTACGCGATCTTCACCGAGCCAGGAATGGAAGTCGTCGCGGATATTCCTTCGGATAAGCTTAAATGGAAATACGTTTCGCCGTCAACCGTCTCCTGGGATGCGATGCTCGATTCCGCCAGGAAGATCAATACTATCTCGCACGAAGCCTTAACCAAGCTCCCTTTCATTAAGCGGGACGAGCACGGGGAATTCATGCAAGTTATCAGCTCCCTTGCCAACTTCATTGACGACCGAACCGGAGAAGTCATTGGCCCCGTGGATAATCTCGACCAGAGTTGCGTCCTCTGGATTGACAGCCTCTCTGGTCTTAATACAATGTCTATGAATCTTGTCGTAGGCTCCAAGCCAACAAAATCCCCTTCCGATTGGGGGGTGGCTATGGACAACCTTGAGCGTTTCGTTTTCAAACTAACGCAAGACCTTAAGTGCCACGTCGTTATGGTCGGGCATCTCGAGCGGGAGAAAGATGAGCAAACAGGCGGCACCTCCATGATGGTGTCTACGCTCGGCCAGAAGCTCGCGCCGAAGCTTCCAAAGATGTTCTCCGATGTTATCCATGCGAAGCGGGAGGAACAGATCTTTACTTGGAGTACCATTACCCCGAATACGGTTCTCAAAGGCCGTAATGTAGCTTGGGGTGATAAGCTGCCCCCGAGCTTTGGGCCTTTATATGCTAACTGGAAGAAGGTAAATGGCTGAGCTTCTTGGCGAAAGTACTGAACCCGGCGCACAAAGTGAGACGCCGTTAAACTCTCCCCTAAAACCGTAACCTAACCGTAATACATTTAAGGAGTATCACTATTATGACAAGCACTTTTAACCCCGAAACCTTCATGAATACTTCCACAACCGAAGCCGGTTCGACGAAGTACACACCTGTACCTGAAGAAGATTATCCCGCTTCGATTAAAGAAGTCAAACCACGGGAAGCAAAGGGTCGCGGCATCCTTGACATAAACTGGGAAATCGTTGATGAGCGGGCAAAGGCCGCAACGGGGATGGAAAGCTCCGTCGTCCGCCAATCCATTTTCCTTGACCTGACGGAATCTGGTGGGCTTGACATGGGCAAGGGGAAGAACATCCCCCTGAATAAGCTCCGTGAAGCGGTGAACCAGAATGCGCCCGGTAAAACCTGGCAACCGGGCATGTTGCTCGGGCAGGTTGCTCTCGTGAAGGTAACTCATCGGTTGGTGGATGATAATATCTACGCCGATGTGAAGGGTGTGACAAAGCTCTAAGACTTCAAAACCCCTTGGGGCTTAGACTTTGAGCCGTAGGCTAGTAATGAGCCTTAGGGAGTTTTGCGTTAGGGATCGTAACCCCGACCAGGTGCAAGGCCTGGGCTAATTCTATGGAGTAATCTCGATGAAACCGCTTCTCACTGCAAGGCCTGGACTTCTTGGCCAGTCTCGCCCGCATTCTCTACTTGAAACAACCTTGAGTACCCTACTCGGTTTAACAGTAGCTCTCATCACGCAGATTATAGTCTTTCCCTGGTTTGACATTCTTATCCCCTTCGAGACCAACCTAACACTTGCGGCAATTTTCACTTTCGTTTCTATCCTTCGTGGCTATGCCGTTCGCCGCTTATTTAATCACTTCCACATAAAAGGAATTCTATGAAGCTCTGTGACCTTATCATCCCAACGAATCGGCAGCGAAAAGAGTTTCCTAAGCCCGCAATGGAGCTACTAAAACTCTCCATTATCTCCAAGGGGCTTCTCCATGCCCCTGTCGTCCGAAATGATGGAGTTACCCTTATCAGCGGGGAACGGCGAGTTCGGGCAATCACGGAGCTCCATGCGGAAGGACTTTTCTTCTTTCATAATGGGCTTCAGGTTGCCTCTGGCCAGTGCCCCATCACGCTCCTCGGGGATCTCGACCCGCTTCTGATCCGGGAAGCGGAACTTGAAGAAAACACTATCCGTCTTGACATTTCCTGGCAAGAGCGCGCCCTTGCCCTGGCCGAGTTAAAGCGGCTTCGAGAGGCGCAAGCTATTCAATCCGGCAAACCTTACTCTACTGCGGATTTATCTGAGGAGACCACAGGAATCCGAAAAGGTACTCCGGCGGTTGAAACCCGCAATGCTCTCCTTCTCGCTGAGCACATGAGTATTCCTGAGGTGGCAAAAGCGAAGACACAGAAGGATGCGGAAAAGGTTCTCCGTAAGATTAAGGAAACCGAATATCGAGCAGTGTTGGCGGCAAAGATGGATCTGACAGAAACCGTTCACGATCTTCGCTGTGGGGATATGCGGGAACTTATTCAGACCCTCCCGGATTCCACTTTCGACCTTATAATTACTGATCCCCCTTACGGCGTTGGCGCAGATACTTTCGGTGATATGGCCGGTACAGGGCATAATTATACTGACACATGGGAGCAGGCATATGAGCTTTATCAAGTATTGGCCTTCGAAGGCTACCGCGTTTGTAAGGGGGAAGCGCACCTCTACACCTTTTGTGATTTCTCCCATTTTCAAGAAATATCAGATCTCCTGGATCTTGCTGGATGGAGCGTTTGGCCTCGTCCACTCATTTGGGACAAGGGAAATGGTATGCTCCCCCGGCCGGAGCATGGGCCGAAGAATACCTATGAATGTATTATTTTTGCTAACAAGGGGGCAAGAAAGACTCTATGCGTTAAACCCGACGTCATCCGAGTGTCAGGCGATACAAATTTACTTCACGGAGCTCAGAAACCTACTGCTCTCTATGCCGATCTTATCTCGCGGTCATGCCTCCCGGGATCTGAGCTTTTTGATCCGTTTGGCGGATCGGGCACTGTTATCAGTGCAGCCATTGCAGCAAGATGCCGCGCCACAATGTTCGAAGCACTTACAGACAACTTTAACATTGCGCTAACTCGGTTAAAAGAAGAAACCTCTGTAAGCGAAGCTGATGAGATTCACCTCGAACTATGATAACCGTACCCGCCACCGGGCCACGCACCGCACGCTGCCTCGTCCTCCTCGATTTTCCTTCCCTCGAGGATGAGAAACATCAGGCGCCTCTGAGTGGCCCGGTTGGTAATGAGTTTAAGAAGATGCTACAAGAGGCTGGATTTCTGACCACGGAACTCCGCTTCACCTTCTTATGCAAATTCCGTCCATACGCAAGTCAGATGAAATACGCCTGGACTACGAAGAAGAAGGAAGGGCTTCTAATCAAGGATGCGATCTTCCTCAACGGGGCTTACCAAACTCCGGCTTTTCTTGAGAGCTTAAACTTGGTCGCCGCCGAGCTCCAAGATTTTAAGCCTAATGTAATCATCGCTTGCGGTGACGCCCCCTTATGGTATCTCACAGGAGAGACTTCTATCAGTAAATGGCGAGGTTCCCTTCTCTCCTACCAGTCACAAAGTGGCCGGTCTGTAAAGGTTATCCCTACCTTCTCCCCGGCGCAGGTTATCCGCTTCTGGGAATGGCGCCCTGTTACCGTTCGGGATCTCCAACGAGCTTTCCTTCAGCAAGATTTCCCAGAAGTTCGTGCTCCGAACTACAACTTACGCATTCGTCCTACTTTTTCTCAGGTAAAGCTTCTTCTCACTTCCCTACTCTTTCGCGCTACTCAAGGTGAGATACTAAAACTCTCCTGCGACATTGAAACAATATCCCGCCATATCGCTTGCATCGGCATCGCCTGGAATCGTCTTGATGCTCTATGTATCCCCTTCATGATCCAGGATGGGCATTACTTCACACTTGAGGAAGAGGTAGAAATTGTCTCCTTACTGCAAGAAGTCCTCACACACCCGAATATTAAAGTCATCGGGCAGAATTGGACTTACGATACTATGCACATAATCCGTTCCTGGGGATTCCGCCCGCAGCGCTCCTTCGATACCATGCTTGCCCAGCATGTCTTATTCCCCGGCATTCAAAAGGATCTCGCTTTTCTCGCTTCCATGTACTGTGAGCATTATGTTTATTGGAAGGATGAACTCACCGACTATCGAAGTCTCCCAAGCGACCTCGATAAATTCTGGTTCTACAATGCCAAGGACTGCATCAATACCTACGAAATTGCAGAAGTCCTTGACGGGCTTATTACCCGGCTGAATTTCCGGAAACAGTTTGACTTCTTGCTCCACTTAGCCTATCATGTGGACACGATGATGCTGCGCGGGGTTAAGATCAATCGTAAGATAAAGGATGCTCTCGCCTTGGAACTATACCAAGAACTCGCCAAGCGCAAGGATGAGATCAACTACCTTATAGGAGGAGAACTAAATATTAGTTCTCCGACTCAGTTAAAACGCTTATTCTATGATGAAATGCAGTTCAAGCCGATTATGAATCGGAAAACGCATCAGCCCTCTGCTGACGATGATGCTCTTGAGGTACTCAGTCAACGGGAACCTTTACTCCGTCCCTTCCTCGCCCTTATTCGGGAGACAAAGTCCATCGGGGTTTTCCTCTCTACTTTCGTCATGATGCCCTTAGACACCGATGGCAGGATGAGAACTTCCTTCAATGTTGGGGGAACTGAGACCTTCCGCTTCTCTTCCTCAAAGAATGCTTTTGGTTCCGGCGGGAACCTTCAGAATATACCGAAGGGGAATGAGGAGGAAGAGCGTGAAGAAGGAACTTTCACTTTCCCAAATCTCCGCCGTATGTTTATTCCTGATACCGGCAAGCTGCTATTCGATGTAGACCTTTCTGGTGCCGACGCGCAAGTAGTGGCTTGGGAAGCTGATGATGCTGATCTGAAAGCAAAATTCCGTTCCGGGGAGAAGATTCATGCTCTGAACGCAAAGGATATCTACGGTGCTGACGCTGGCCCTGACGGAAAACGAGCTCCATACTATGCGAAAGCAAAGATGGGTTGCCACCTTACAAATTACGGGGGCAAACTGGCTACTCTATCAAAGGGTCTTGGAATGACGATGCGAGAAGCTGAACACTTCCAGCGCCGATGGTTCTCGATGCACCCAGGAATTAAGGAGTGGCACGAGAGGGTAGAGAATCAACTCTATACTACCCGTTCCGTTTCCAACAAGTTCGGTTTCCGCCGCTTCTATTTCGACCGTATCGAGGGTTTACTACCACAAGCCCTCGCTTGGATACCACAGTCTACTGTAGCCCTTATTATTAACCATGGCCTTTGCAATATTGCCGACAGCAAAACCTCCCTTGAGCTTCTCCTCCAAGTCCACGACTCCCTTGTCGGGCAGTTCCCTATACCTAACCGCCCTTTCATCCTCCCCATACTCCGTAAATGCCTCGCTATCCCAGTTCCTTATACTGACCCTTTAACCATCAGCACCTCTCTCGACCTTTCTGAAAAGTCCTGGGGGGATCTGATTTCTTGCAAGTGGGATGATAAATAATACCGGCGGTTATATTTTGTAACCCCCCGTATTAACCAATAACAAAAGGGAGTAGGTTTAATGTCTGAACGTATCCACGCCGACTGGCTTCGGAGCTTTGTCGAGTACGCCTCCTACGGAGAAGCCCCCTTAAAGACTCTGTTCTGGACAGGTGTCTCTACTGTTGCCGGAGCACTTCGTCGGCAGGTTTGGATTGACCAGAAGTACTTCCAATGGACACCTTGCTTTTATGTGATCCTTGTAGCGCCTCCTGGAATCATTAGTAAATCCACCACTGCGAACATCGGGATTAACTTACTCCGGGAAGTCCCTGGGATCAAATTTGGCCCAGATGTAGTCACTTGGCAGCGACTTGTGGAGTCAATGGGAAAGGCTACCGAACTCGTCCTTGACCCCTCGACCGGCGAGTACCATCCCATGTCAGCTATCACTATCTGCTCCGACGAATTCGGAACCTTTCTTGACCCTACTGACCGGGGAATGGTTGACGCTCTTGTCTCCCTCTGGGATGGTAAGAAAGGCACCTTCGTGAAGGAGACAAAGAGTTCTGGAAATGATAGCGTTGAGAACCCTTGGATCAACATCATTGCCTGCACTACCCCCGGCTGGATCGCGGGCAACTTCCCTGAATACATGGTCGGAGGTGGCTTCACCTCCCGCTGTATTTTCGTCTATGCTGAACGGAAGCGACAATTAGTAGCCTATCCTGGTCTTGCCGCTCCGCACGATTTTGAAGCGCGAAAGTCCGGCTTGATTCATGATCTCGAACTTATCTCCAAGATGGTCGGGGAATACCATCTTACGAGCGAGTCCATAGCTTGGGGAGAGGACTGGTATGCAAGGCATTGGAAATCCAGACCAGAACATCTTGACAATGATAGGTTCGGTGGCTATCTCGCGCGAAAGCAAACTCATATTCATAAGCTCGCAATCATCCTCGCGGCCTCTAAGTCCAGCGAATTAGCGATTCGCCCCGATGAGCTCATCTTTGCAGAAAGCATGATTTCTACGCTCGAACGAGATATGCCGCAAGTTTTTGCTACCATTGGCCAGACGGACACAACTCGGGGCCTATCCGATCTTGTAAAGATTGTTCTTGAAAAGCAAGAGATCTCTCAGACGGCCCTTTACAGAATGATGTTCAGAACGATGAAATCAAAGGATTTTCATGAAGCTCTCAATTCTGCGGTTATGGCTGGCTACTTACGAATTGAATCCCGCGGGCAAACTATAATGATTATGGCAAGTGAAAAGAATCCCAGGACGGAGGATTAGATGGCTTATCATGTATTACCAAAACGCTTAGTGCAATTAGGTTTTTGCTGCCCGTACCTTTACTTCGCGGCTAATGCCCAGATTTCTACTATCGACGTGGCGAGGGAACTTAAGGTGAATGTAAGAACAGCTCGTAGATGGCGAGCTAAATACCATGCCGGCCATACGAGCTGTCTTGACTTACATAACTGTCTTACTCTTCGGAAAGTGTCTTCTCTATGTTCTGATTCAGCTCGCGCGTCCGCCGAGGATCTCGATTTATCTCCAAATTCCGAATCCGAGTCCTCTCTGCCTTAACGTAAGTATGCAACTCCTTTCCGGTCAATCGTAAGCCTTGCGTTGGGGCATCGGTATTGTACTGCGCAATGGCTTTCAATATTGCTTCGCGAGAAGTCGGTTCGGTAAAGGAGTCTCGGAATTGGTGCTTCAACAGAATTCTCCTTCCGTTCCAATACTCCGCTTGCTGCCTCTTCAAGTTCTCTACCTGCTGGAAATTCGCCAAATCTGTAAGTCGAAAGCCCAGAGCAATCAAGGCTAATTCTTTTCCGGTCGGGGTACGGAAATTACCCTCCGCATCTTTTAGCACTCGCTCCCCTTTCGCGGTCTTCAAACCTTGTTCCGAAGCGGTAATCGCTCTAGCAATAGAACCCGCAGCCGCAGGTAATGTCTTTCCTAGCTCCTTCATTCCGACATCTTCTGACAACCCAAGGCCTACCGCCCCTTTCGCTACTCCGCCAAAGGGCCCTGAGAATTCCTCAAAGGCCTCCCCAATGAATTCTCTCCAAGTATTTGCATTTGGGTTAATTAGTCCTAAGCCAGGAACAGGTGAGCCAAGGCTATAGGAGCCGGATAGATCCACTCCCATTGTATCGTGCAGAAATCCTCTCTGCACCACCCGGCGCCAATACATAGACTCAATACCAACTGTCTCCTTAAGGAACTTCTGCCCTTCCACTCGTACATTCTCCCCTTTCCCAAGCAGTTTCCACATCCGCTGAAGGAGTTCTAAAATCGCCTCACCAAAAGGTACTCCCTCAACCCCACTTGCGGCAAGGAACACCAACCACATTTTCAGGGTCATACTAACCCCTTTATTCGGATACTTCTGATACGAGGCATCCATCTTCATTCCTCGCTCATACCCTCCGCTCATGATCCAAAGCATGTACTGCGGATAGGATAAGAAAATCATAAAGATACTTTTCTTCCCTGTTAACAAGGCTGGACGATTCCCCGAGGAATAATCATTTTGTAGCAATCGAGTTTTCTTCTCCGCAGCAGCGACCGCACTCTCATGAAGCATTCCCATATCAAGCTTTTCATCTTCCCCAAGCTCTTGTCGCCCTTGCTGAATTCGCCGGTCAAGTTCCCCTCTATACATTGCAAGTAGCGTGATTCTCCTATTTCCTTCCTCTACAGCCTTGAACATATACATTCCGGTATCTACGAAGCCTCTTCCAAGCTTCCCCAGAACCGTCGGCCGTAACCGTCTTTGCAAAGTTCCTGCTTCTGCAAGGCCACTCATGAAGTAACCGAATCCTTGGTCAATAATGCCCGCCTTTAATGCGTGATCCAGCATCGCCTGTTCATTCCCAGGAAGCGCTACCCCAAATTTTGTATTGACTAAATCTTTCACGGCTCCAGTAAAATATTTCGTTCCAGCTACTTCACCAAAGTCTTGTGTTGCTGCCGCAAAGGTTTGTATAATACCCGTTGCATTCATAAGCGCCGTTTTCGGGGCATACATTAAGTAAGTCAATGCAATCACGCTTCTCGCTTGGAACCACTCCGCCTGAGGATGAGTGATAAAGTCTTGCGCTCGCGCAAGCGTATCTAATACGCGCTGAAGCTCCCTTGCGTTCCCCACATCCCCCACTACTCGCGCCTCATTCAGTTCCGCTCGTACATGCGCCCTGGCTTGCGTCATCTTACGACTATAAATCCACTTCGCGGTGAAGTTAGCAGAATCCTCAAGCCAGTTCGCGTAATTCTTTAGCATATCTGGGTCGGCTCCAGACAAAGTCGAAGCATCCCGCTCAAACTTAGAGAAGGCTTTCTCGCCCCGTAAGGGAACCATCGCTTGCCCGATTACTCCAATTTCACTATCTGTAAACTCACCGGTATCTTTCAAGACTTCCAAGAAGTCCAAGGGCAAGGTCAATTGCCCCGCACCTTTTTCAGGAATCTTAAACCATTTTACATTCTCACTTCCCACTCGCCCGTGGAATTTCTTAACCGCTGCATCCTGTTCCGCGGCTGTCTCAAAGTGCTCCGTATGCACAAGTATCTTTCTTCCTTCTTCTCCTGTTTCAAAGACCTTAACTACATAATCTCCATAATGCCCATGCGGAACATAGGGAGCAACTCGCCATTTCTGGGTCAGCTCTCGGATTTCGTTAGCTTTCTTTTGCATCACAAGAGGAGCATTATGATAAGTACTTTTAATAAGATCCAAGGCGCCATTCTCCACGGCTTGCACATGCTCCAGGATACTATTCTTAATATCCAAAATCAATTGCGCAGTTTTCGCACCTTCAGGAGTTTCTGAATCCACTCCTCTTGCCTTTAGATAGTCCTTAAAAGCGAGGCCTCCTTTATGTGTCCAGATACCTGTCTCTGTATCCTGAACCAATTCCGTAACATGCCCGCCACTATGCAGCTCATCCAGCAGTATCTTCTGTAGTTGTGCATTTTCAGCCTTAGAAAAATCTTCCCATCGTTTCGCTACATCCGTCCCCTTTGCCATCAGATTATTCTTCAGTGCCTGTAAGCGATTCTGGGCATCCACGAAAGCATGCACTCCAAGGGAGCTGCTCGAATGCGCAATTTGTTGCACTTGTAGAATGTAATGCTGAGCATCCTTCACAAAATTCATTGCTTTTTGCCAAGGGATCGAATCCTGAAATATCCCCAGCCGAGCAGCGTTTACTCGTACTTCCTCAGAATCCTTCGAACCCTTATCGAGATAAGGCCCTTTATATTCCGGGTTTGCTGCTGCTTCCCGCTTCAGAATTTCCTCTGCAAACTTTGCATTTAGCGCTCCGATTTCCGCTTTTGTCCGATAAGTGGAGGCTCCGAAAGTTTCTTTTGCTAGCCCAAGCCATTCTTCCATGTGTGTAGCTGGCGCAATATATCGTACATCTGTAAGTTCCGCATTTTCAATATCATCTACAAATGCCCAAGTCCCACTTTGCACGAAGTCCTGCACATAAGGAATATACTTAGAAACTGGTTTTTTATTCCCTTTTCCTTTAATCTGCTTGATACTTGCGGCATCTGGATAAGCAATTTGACCCGAATCATCTTGTTCATGCGCAGGTGAGACTTCAATCGTTACATGGGGGAAGCCGATAGAATCTCGAAGGGAGTAAATTTCTATATCTCCGCGACTGACTCGTGCGCAATAAGCTCCTACACAATGCCCCATTACTTCGCCTTCAGCTTCCAACGCGGTATCTGAAACTACTTTCACCCACTGCATCCCATCAGGATACTGTTTAAAGTTTTCTGTTCCCTCCAAACTTAGCCCTTCTGCGGCTTTCTTTGCCGCCGCTTCTGCCATCTTCTTATCCCAGGCAGCCGTTTCCTGCATCAGGCGCACGAAGTCCATTCGGGCAACTTTCACGCCCCGTCCGGCGTCGGTTTCTTGTACTAAAAAGTCACTTACATGCGCCAGATAGTCCTGCATTGCGCGGCCTTCTGGAGTTATATACCCGATGTTCTTCCGCCCCTTCGCATCCCAGAAATAGTCTAAACGATAAATGGGCTCATCTGGAAGAGCTTTTGATATCCCAGGAATAGTTAGTGTAACAAGCGCCCGTGGTGTTCCTGGCTCAGCATATTGGGAAGCTGGGGAGGAGAAGAGTAGTGACTCCATAATTTCCCCCCAAGAGATTGTTTCGTCTCCATAAGGGACTTGAAGATTGCGTAGTGGGTCTTTAACCGTACCGGCGTATTTGTTCAAATAGGCCTTTGCCAGCTTTCGACCATGGGCTTTCGCTTCATCATAGTCATCAGTACCAAGGTAAGCATCAGCTAAGGAGTCAAACTTTCCTAGAGTCCCCGGCTCCCATTGCCCACCAGCTTCCTTTACATCTTTCCGAATGCGTTCGCTTACTACATCAATCAGAATGTCCTCGGCCTCAAGTAATCTTCCCTTCGCGATTAAGGCAAAGATTTCCGCTCGTGCCGGATCAGAAGTATTAGGTAGACTTACCCTCACACGTTCTTTTAGAGCATCCCGCACCTCGGGAGAGTCTGTAAGCTCCTGCAGAATCGTGGGCTCCGAGCCATTATTCTCCTGACTAAGCCGCTTCGAGAGTCCTTCCAGATCTGCGACGATTGCCGCTCTCTCCCCCGCTTTAGCCTTTTTCGCTTTCGCTACCTTCTTCTCCCTTCTCCCTCGCAGTTCCAACTCCTGTAAGGCTTTCGCCCTTCCCATCTGATCCACCCATTCTTGGAAACTCACTCCCGGCTTAATCACCGCCTCCCCTGCCACCCCTTTCGCACTTTTCATACTCTTGAAGAAATTCCGGAGAATGTCTAGGGCTTTCTTGAAGTAAATACCAAGCGCCGTTCCCTGGTCAATCCGATTCGCATAGGCATACCTAGAGAACTGTTCCGCCATGTATTCATTAAATTGAAGGTAATACGCCTCTGCTGCCGCATTCGAGTTCGCCTCACTAACACTTGTATTCCTCCCCAAAGCGTGAATTAAATCTAACGCACTGACCTGTGAGAGATCTGTCGAAGAAAGTTCCGGCCTATTGAAGATCTCGGCATCTTTCTTCAAGGCAGCCTGTGCATGGCTGTACAGAGTCCTTGACTGTTTCTTCATCAGGTCTTTTCCAAGCTTCCAAGTTCCTAACCAAACATCCGTCATTTCTTGGGCTGAGAGCCTTCTTTCAAGAATCGCAAGTTTCCGTTGCTGATACTCCCGAACCACTGCTGCTTCCGGCGCCGGCATAGTAGCCAGTTCCTCTTCCGTATAAGTGGCGCCTGTATCCAGACGGCCAACAATATTTCTATGCAATTCCGGCATCTGTTCTGCGAAGCGTGACATCACAAGAGCATGACCAAACTCATGCGTCAGGGCATAGAATGTTTGCTGTTGTGTAAAGGTATTATACCCCTCCTTCCCAGCTTTCTCTAACTCCACTCCAACCGGAGTGAGTCGTTCCGCTCCTTGTGCCCGTACAAGTTCTCTTGGCGAGATCACATGGATGCCAGAGGCTAACTGCTGATACCCGCCAACAGCATCGCCAGTTAACCCACTTAAATTAATAATGATCCTAGCGTCCGTCGGCAAGATCACTTTCGCCCACTTGTTAATCGTCTCGCCAAGTGCCTTAGTATAAGCCGGGGAAAACTGTGCTTCATCTGCGGAGAGTACCACAACTTGTCCTGGGCGTAAAGGTGTCTGCTCTAATCCCAAACCCACAGCCGTTGGCTCTGAACTCCAGGCAATTGGCCGCTGTGAGGGTGGTAAGTGCATGGGGAACAGCTCCGTTGCCCTACGTTCTGCTACCTCCAGACTAATATTTCTATCCAGATCAGACTGAATCATATCCTCTGCAGCTTTCACCGCTGCCTCTGCTTGCTTGTAGGCGGGATGCTGGAGTTTTTGATCGAGATCTATGATATCTGCTTGTGCCTCTGGGTGAGGCGGGAGTGCCGCTCTTGTTTCAAGATTCTTCAACTGCACCGCTGCAATTTGCAATTCTTCCGGCGTCAAAGGAGCCGCAGGTATATCACTATGCCTAGGAGCCAGTTCATCCTGCACTATACCGGTTAAGGCGTCTGCCGCCGATTTCTGAAGTCTATCTACATTCTCCTGCATCGTTTGCTTCAGCACTTCCGCCTTCTTTTCCTCCTTCCGCTCAAAGGGCATAGTTACCCCTTTTGCAATTGTCGCAGTACCGCCAGCAGAGAAAGGAGTAATGATCGCGGTATCCAGAGCGGATTTTGCGGTATCCTGAAGGAACTCTTTAAAGGGCTGATTCGGATTTGCGAAGACACGATCAGCGATATTCTGCCCAATGTCGGTAGGGATTTCTGTTACCTCCTCCCGTAGGATGAACTTCCCTACTACTTTCACGAAGGTATCATGCCCTAGATCTTTAAGCAAACCCCCGACAGAATAAGCTCCAAGCGCCCCTTCCAGTAACCCTTTTACAGAAGCATTCTTTACCGCATTCTCATACGAAGTCCTACTCTCCCCATTTTCCTGTACAGGTAAGTCCTCAGCAAGACTTCTTCCAGCGGTCGAGAGTGAGCCGGCAACTATCGCAGGGGTAGGGTTTCTTAGCAAAATTGAAGCCACCAGCGGCACTACATTTTCTGCAACACTTTGTGAACCCGCCGCCGTTAGCCGTTGCGCCTCTGTCTGGCCTTCTGGAGTATTTGCCTGCACTGTATTCTTCAGCGTTCGTATCTTATTCTCTGTGAAGGCAATATCTTCTGGATCTCCGACCGGATTGAGCTTCGGTCGATTCGCTTGGACAATCCTATCAGTTACTTTCGCCAGTGGACTTGTCGGCGCCAACAGTTCTGTGACCCCACCGACAGCTCGACTCACGACCCCCTCCTCTGGTCGTTTCAATACACCTAACTTCAACCCCTCTACCCCTAACTGTATCTGCGGCAGTATATTCCGCACGATCCCCTTTCCAGTTTCCTTCCAGGAAGCAGTAGGAACTTCCTGATCCCCCAGGGGGTTTACAGAGAGCCCGACAGGAGTATCCTTAAAGGGGTTTTCCTCTATCGCTGTATCACCAAAGGGATTAAGCATCAGTTATTCCTTTTGTATTTCTTCCCATCAGGGCCTGTATAGGTCTCTCCAGGCTTTACGGAATTTCGTGCAGCTTCCCAGGAATTAGGTGCCGCAGCGGCTCCACCACCACCTTCCATTTCCCCCAATTGCTTATCAATAAGGCCCTGAAGCCTCGTATGTGTCGGTGTTCCTGGCATCAGGTTCGCTTGGGATTCTATCAGGGTTTTCAAATCCGCCCCAGGTTTCGGAATTGCCGTACCAGGAGTCCCTTTCTTTAGTAAGTCCGTAGCCACACGGCCAACTCTTGCCCTCCAGGCTACATCAGACTCCCCGTCATTCCTCGGCGTTTGCTCCGCTGCACTTTGCAAGATCGCCTCTGCATAAGTAATATTCTGCCCGGCAGAACCACCTTTCCGATAATAGTCCGCCATCGCGTTATCTTGGTTACTTCTGGAAGCGGCCGAGATCAAGTCCGCTTTCAGCTTCTTCGGCAGGCTCTCCAGTTCGAATTTACTTTTTTCCATAGCCACCGGGAAGGCTTCTGCTTGCTGTGCCTGTTCTTGTTTCATCCCGGCGCGAGTTACCCCTTGGGTTTCCACATTCGCCTTCACTAGATCAGTCTGAGCAGCATTCCGCTGAGCTTCTAGTTCCACTTGCTGCTGTTTTTGTGCGGCAGCTAACTGGTTCGCCTTTGTAAATTGCGCGGCCATATTCCCACCTTGAAGTGCCCGGCCAAGCATTCCAATTCCGCTTTCTCCAGTACTCTGCCCTTGCATCATAGTTGTCCCGATCTGGAACATCCGTTGCTGTAAAGACGGATCATCCCGAAGACGGCTGAAGAAGGCTTTCCAACTATTGACATCCTCGGGTTTCGGCCCAGTTGCTGCGGGCATTGGTGGGGCCGCTGGAGACGCTCCAACAACTGGCGCTACACTTCTTGCCTCAATCGGGGCTGGAGCCTGAGTATCTTGGCCATTGAGTACATCTGCAAAGCCGCCCATAATTATCTCCCGAGTAGTTGACTAAGTGTTGGTTTTGGAGCTGTCCGCGTCATCCCCATTGGGAGCAGACTGCTTTGCACGGGCCCACCTGGCCTAGCCCCCATCGAGGCTCCAGGGAAGTGAAAGCCAGCATTTGTGTTATTTACCGCTGAGTTCGCGGCCAAGGCTGCGGTTTGCTGTGGATCGAAACCCGGAGTAGCTGGGGCAGGCCCCGGTGCCGCGGCTGGATTGAATCCTGGCGTCGCTCCCGGCACTGGAGGTAATTCGGGAGCCGGGCCATGTTTTGTAGCTGCGGCAACGGAAAGTTTCTCTACATGCGTAGGATCGCTGAGTTTCCGTATATTGTCTAGAATTCCTTGTGATTGGACAGGCGCGCCTCCAGAAAGCCCTGGGCCGCCGGGTAGAGTAGCTCCTGGCATCGTTGGAGCGGAGAACTGCTGCGGCCCGCCATTCAAAAGGTTGCTAAACCCGCTAGCCATTCCAGCAAATTTTCCGAGCTGTGGGGCTAAAGCTGCTAAAGCTTGAATCATGATAAACCTCCTATTAGACGAACATGCCGAGAAGTGAAAAGGCGGCGCCAAGTCCAGCATCGACCTTCGCACCCGTAGTCATTTTCGGGAAGGCTACACTATTCGTTGAAGTGGCCCCTGGTACTGTCGTCGCATTGATAAGATTGGCGTAATTTTGTACAGGAAGAAAGCCTTTGTTTGCCTGAAACTCTCTCCCGCCCGCATCATAATCCTCTTGTTGCTGTTGGTAGCCTTCTTGTTGTGCGCCAATCGCACTGTAGATCTGCGATGGCTGCATCCCTGTTGAACTTAAGAATTCCGCTTGTCGCGGAGCCAGCGTACTCATCATGGCTGCCGGGTTAAGTGAAGCACTCGTAAATCCTGGCATAGCATTCAGAGTACTTGAGAATGTCTGTTGCCCTGTCCTGTAAGCCTCATTCGCCATCTGTGCCGCGATGTCTCCAGCTTCAGTCAAGTATCTTCCAGCCGCAACCCCCTCTCCTAAACCTTGCCGTGTGCCTCCATACTGCCCAGCCTGAATTGAGTCAGATCTGATATTTGCAAGCACCCCATTTGGATCAGTATAATTTCTTCCTAAACCTCGCAAGGCTGCGTCAATTGCTGCTTGCAGGGCGGGATTATTATTGACATCTGTGGCGCCAGTCAGGCCATACTCGATGGCGGATCGACCAGTGGCTAACGTGGGGTCAAGGTTTGCTGCCGCAGTCTTCGCATAGTCAGTAGCCCCTTGTAAATCCTTAGAACCCTGGAATATTGCTGGATATATGTCTCCTGCTCCCGACTTCGCCATAACCTGCCCTCGAGTCGTCTCCTCCGAAGGCCCGACAGGCTTTGCAAGTGGATTAGTAAAAGGGTCGGCGGCGGCAAGCGCTTTCTGATAATCCCCATATTCTCCTGATTCTACTAAACCTCCCATAATCGCCTGCAAGGAGTTATCTGCATAGGCCCCCGTTGGATCTTTTCCAAGCATCGTTGACCAGCTCGCCCGGCCAGTCTCATCAGCCGATCTCCCGAGCAAATTCTTATACAGATATTCCAGTGGATCCTTTTCCGCTTTGGCCCCTTGTAAGATCCGTGTATAATTTTCAGGTGAGGTTCTATTCGCCGGGGCATTTAGCAGAGCATTCTGCGTTTGAAAGGCGTTATTCGCCGCGCCAAAGATCGTTCCCCTTGCCGCTGCTTCCTCGTCTGAGAAAGTAGGGATCGCCGTCGTGGTAGTCGTCGGCGCCTTCTTCTTATCAAACATACTAAATAAACCCATACAACCTCCTAATGGTTATAGTTTCACCCAAGCGCCGCCATAGTACGCATAAATTCCTTTACCTGTTCCTGGATTCCAATTCGTTCCATCAGCCCCATAGATCATACCTTCTCGCGGCTTCGTCGGGGCTACATCTAAGAAGTCAACCTTTCTACAGGGGCCAGTTTCCAAGATCTGAACTCGCTGCTGTAAGTCTAGCAATTGCTTCCGTAAATCCTCTAAACTCCATTCTGGCATAATCAGTAATTTCCTATCTGGTCTACATCAAGACTGTAACCATGCAAGCGCCAAGCAATATTCGTTGTGGAACGGAGCTCAAAGGCGAAGAGCCTTCCAGAAACTCGGACATTTAACTTCTGCGTCATGCCGATAGTAAAATCTTGCCAGCTCCCCCAGATAATAACCTCACTGATTGTCATCTGATAGCCGAAACGAATTTGAACAACCCCGCCAACTGTACCAGTAATTCTGGGCCAGATCGCCCGGCAGAATTTCATCGAAGATATGTCAGGTATAGCATTCTCTTTAAAGGGGATTCCAATGCCTGTCCGCTGAAGTGAGGCAGTAAAGGAAGCTCCATCAAAGGTTACAGATTCCGGTAGAACACCATGCAACTTCGGGCCTGTTGGAGTAGCCATAATTAAGCGAGTTATTGCCGCATTCGTAACTGACTGCCCCCATAAGGCTGTCGTCTCGCTCCAAGGGATACTGTCTGTACTCCAGGCATCCGAAAGATCCACAACCGAACTACTAATACTTGTGATCTGTGGCAGATCCCGAAAGCCGAAAAGCCCAGTTCTCCAGTTCCAAATTAGTGCCTTATTCGCATAGGTATTTCCAGTCTCGGCGTAGCAAACCCAGACCTCAGTATTGTAAGGATCAGCAACTACAAAGCTGTATGTTACTAGCGAAGCATCCATCATGTTGAAGATGTTCCGTTTAATCTTATCTGTGAGCAGAGGCTCAATCGTAACGCCATCATGCACAATCACGTCATCCTTCGTTAAAGCTAAGTGCCTCCCGTGCATAAACTCAACTGCGCAATGCTTCGAGAAGGCTCCAACTCCGCTGAAGAGTTTTGAGAATCTGAAAATCTCTAAACCCCCGATATGCTGAATTCCCCAGATAGAATCATCTTTGTAAATGATCTGCGTATCTCCAAGGGCTGCTGAGCCAACAATAATTCCTTCCGTATCCGACAGTGAATACTCCCCTGCATCTTTTGTCGCATCGGTATGATCCCAGGAACTCGGATAGGCGCCAGCAGAGGCCGGGTGACTCCACTTAACTAATCTTGGGTCACGGGTTCCGCTTTTCGTCACGTCCATAGCAATCAGATGATTCTTGTAAGCTACAAGAATATTCGCCGTCATGCCGGCTGTCCAGTTTGGAAGGTTAACCAGATCAGTAGCTACCGCTACAGGACTCCAAATCTGCGGAACGTCCACACCATTATTCAGGGTTAGTAATCCGTTGATCGTACCCCCTTGCCAGTTCCGACTACCGCTAGAAGTATATGCCCCGGCAGCCCGTGTAATGTCTGTATGCGTGGTTGTCCCGACTACGGTGTCGAAACAGTAGATAGCCGTAGCCCCACAATAGACTCCGAAGGTAGCTCCGGATACCGAGCGAACAGAGGTAAGGAAGTATGGGGCAGTCTGGACAGTTTCATACAAACTGGAATGCCCTAGAACCTTTTCTGCATAGTCTGCCTTGAAATGTACATTTTCTCCTGCACTCCAGGCGGTTAAAGGGAGTTCATGTGGAGCCCTATCCGTTAGGATACCATGTGCGCCAGCAGGAGCTATTGGATACAAGGGCATGAAGGCAGCTTTCTTAACGATGGGCGGCTTGGATACTAGCCTCTAACGCGGCCAAATCGGCATGAAGCTTATCCCAATCCTCTTTAGAGGGCGGCTGCTTTGCTAATGCCAGAGCAAGGGTCTTTTCCTTATGCGCTTCATATTCTTCATAGAAATTAACTCCGGCGGCAATGAGTGCAGGAATTTTATCCGCAAAGGCAAAAGCGAACTGGATTATTGAGACAAGTGGCATTTTATTTCCTCACAATGGATTCAAAGGCTGATAGGGCGGATTCCGCTGCCAGGATCGCACTGGTAGTCACATCACTACCGAACTGTGGGCTACGCACAGCATTCTCTGCCGCGTCGATCGCGGCTCTTGCGGCAGGCTGTGCTCTCTGTATCTGCCGAACCACTGACAGCGTGGCGCATGGCGGCTTGACCGGCCCACACAATGGGAGGTTAACATAGGCATTAGCGGCGATTAGTACCAACTTGTATTTACTCTCCACGGTGTAGACTGCCCGCTGCGCGGCAGCATTATCCAGGATCGGGCCAGGCTTGGTAGTAGCGCACCCGGATAGCGTGAGGGCTAAAAATGCTAGAACGAATATCTTTTTCATATTACCTCTTTCGTTGGTTGAATTTCAGTCGTAGTTGTTACTGTACCTGCTATCGCTGGCGGGCTGACCATATTGGCAATCATATCAGTTTTCTTTTCCGAACTGGCGGAAGTGCCAAGCCAGAATTCTTTAACCGCTGACCAGCCACCGATGAGGATAAGGGAAACTACCGCGCCCTTCAAATCTGCGCTAAAGCCTTCTCCGCCGATCTTCACCGTATCCGAGATAGTAATCACCGGATCGGTTAGAACGAAAAAGGCTCCGAAAGCCGCAACGCTTACCATGAACATAGAAAGTTTTTCGGTGAATTTATTTTCTCTTCGTTCCGCCTGCATTATCGTACTCCCTCATGCGTAAGTGAAAAATGATTCCCGTCTTTTTTCTGAAATCTTCCACCCCAAGAGCCCCCGATACTTTCCCAATATAGGCCAAGTGGTTTATAGGACTCGCTATCTGTTCGGTAAACCCCATCAATAAAGAGGTTAAAGTCAATCGCCAGCCGCTTAGTGTGCAATGAATTACTGATGCCAGCTTCTGTCTTCGCATTCAATGCGGCCTGCTCTGGTGTGCGGTAAGCTTCCCCGAAGGTCAATTCATAACCGGAATCGTATGCAAAATTGATTAGACGAGCAACCATTAAGGTAAAGGCTCGCTGTTTCGCTCCGAGTGTCATTGCGTGTCCTCCGTTGTTTTAGCTGCAATTACTGCAGCTTCGCCCTTACGGATATGCTCCGCGGCTTTCTCGTCAAGCGTAGCTTGGGCAGCAGATTCTTTTCTTACAGTCTCTAGCAATGTATCCATTTTATGATTCACTATCCCATGCGTTTTAAGGGCTTGCCAGATCGCAAGCCCTGCAACTAAAGTAGGCGGCGCGGCTGTAATCATAGCTATAATGATAGCGTCCCAATCAAGACTCATTTCCGATCCAGCAGAATCTCATCCACCCGGCGCGCAAGGGCTAATGCATTCGCATCATGCCGACGGTGGGCTTCTGCCTGTGCGCTCTCAGAAGCACTGAGACGGGCATGAATATTCTTAATATCCACCCGAATACCGCCCCATACAGCAGCACCTACTATAAGTTGACTTGCGACCCAATACCATCCGTCTAACATATTAGCCTCCAAAAAAGTTCCTACCCCATGTAAAGGTCAGCCAACTTGTCATCTGAAATCGTATTCAGAATCGGAATGATACCGACAGAAGCCTGCACGAGAGTGTTGTAGTAATTCCCGCCCTGGCCCGCTTCTACGCCGAATACCTCAGCTTGCGCCCCGCCAATAGCAATATTGGTGGTAGATGCACCGTCTACAGTCGTTTCCTTTAGCAAGCCAGCTACAATCACACCCTGGGCCTTTGCTTGTAGAACCATTTTAATAAGTTTTGCAACTTCTTTTCCCCCGACAGAAGCTGCGGCATTGTAGTCAATTTGTGGCATTTTTATTCTCCTATGGTCTTACGCTTTAGAAAAGATTCAACGAATAGTCCTTGCGCTTCGAGTTCATCTGCCTCTCGGCGAATAGAGGCTTTGTAATTTGCCAGCGCTACAGCTTTCGCCGCATTGTTAACGGCCAGCGCAACTTCCGCCGCCTTCTCCGCTATTACCTCCGCGGGCAAAGCCAAAACCGTCCACTGCTGCTTCCATTGGCCAGTGAGGAAAGCTGGTGCGATCTCCTGTACCTGCTCTGTCATCGAATTAAAAGCTGGGGGAGTTGTAGCAAACAACTCTAAAACCTCGGCGGCAGCTCGATTTCCCGCATCCATAAACCAGCCAGCGGGATATTGCACCTCACCAATAGTCCTTTGAACCGTTGGGTCAAACTTAGCTCCGGCAAGTACATACATTGTCATTTTGTAAGTTCTCTCTTCATCCCGGTTCTAGCGATGGCCGCAGCATGGGCCTCTGCATCAGCTATTTGGGCAGTAATTGCCTTATGAATGTTCTCCACACAGGTCATCTGGAAGGTCGTACTAGCCAGACGGGCTTCGAGATCTGTTCTGTAATCCCCCAAGGGCAGATTTTCCAGCAAGCGCTCAAAGTTAGCTTTATCAAAGGCATACTGGAAATGTTCCATTTCTCTAGAGTATAATGCCTCGGCCAGGAGATCATCACGGTCTGTCTGAGAAAGCTGTTCGTATTTCATCTAACCTCCGAAAGATACAGAATAGCCGCCACCTGCTGGAAGGGTGCCGGGATTACTAAACTTCGTTCCAAAGCCGGCGACGCTAAAGGGGTACACACTTACATAAGGTGAGGTTAGATGCGCCACTGCGAGGGCGGTGCCATCTGAAGTGAAGGCGACACCTTGACCGGTTCCTGCGGGGAGTGTAGCTGGATCTGCGATCTTCGTTCCGAATCCCGAGCCGCTCCAAGGGTAGACGGAAATAAAAGGGGTAATATCATGGGCAACTGCGATGAAATCTCCCAAGGGTGAGAAAGCTACCGCCAGACCCGTACCAGCAGGAAGTGTGGCCGGATTACTTACTTTTGTTCCGAATCCCGAGCCGCTAACGGGCCAAGCGGTAACAAAAGGAGAGGCGGAGTGAACTGCCGCAACCGCATCTCCGGCCTTAGTGAAGGCGACACCGTTAACTGACCCAGTTGGGGTTGTGGCGGGATCGGATTTCTTCGTGCCGAACCCCGTACTCGAAACCCAGGGGAAAATGTCAATATAAGGAGATGCTGTACTATAACCAAGAGCAATAAAATTGCCGGCATTCGTAAACGCAACGGCCTGCCCTATTCCGCCAAGTGCAGGAGAAGGGTTCCTTCTGGCGGCTCCGAATCCGCTAGCGCTGAATGAATAAGCACTAGCGAAAGGAGTAGTGCCGTGAGCTAAAGCAACCGAGCCGCCATCAGCGGAGAAGGCAACGCCTATGCCACCGCCTTGCGGCAACACTGCAGGATCAGCAAATTTCGTCCCGAACCCCGCTGCACTGAAAGGGTATACACCAATGTAAGGAGTTATCTCATGCCCTACCGCAAGATATCCTCCGGAAGCGGAAAACGAAACTCCATTACACCTGCTCGGTGGCAAGGTTGCGGGATTGCTGAACTTGGTTCCGAACCCCGCAGCACTCCATGGATAGGCACTGATAAAGGGAGTCGTGTCATGCCCAACCGCAAGGAATTGAGCCGAAACTCCGAACATCATAGGGATTCCCCCGACTATCATTTTGAATCCTTAATCATCTGACAGGTAGCGCGTGAAGCTGATTCAACGTAATAGGCTAGCAGATCTACTGCCCCCACCGTAGCCGTAAGCACCGGAATCGTGCCACCAGGGAATTTCCAGAAAGTATTATAAGCCAAGGTACGTGCCGTAGCGCCTTGAGTAAAGGTGATAATCCCTGACTGCCCTGCTACCGCATTTGTCGGAGCCGCCAGCGTAGTATTCTCTGTCGTTGCGTGTGAGAAGTTATTCGTGGCCGCAAGGTTAATTGCGATACTCGCGGCGCTCGAAGTAAGTGCCGTTACCGCTCCCCGCTGCGCCGCCGAGAATGTATTCGCCACCGCCAATGCTGCTGCGGCGACCCAGGACATATTCGTACCATCACTGAATAAGAAAGTAGAAGCGGCTTGCGCAGGGAGCCCGGCAGCGGCAAAGGAAAGCTGATCTACATAATTCTTAGTTATCCCGAGAAGTCGATACTCCGTCCCCGTGTCGATCATAGCTACCCACTGCAAGGCGACAAGATCCCCTGAAGTCAAAGCAGATCCGTCAATACGCTTAACACTTCTAGTCCCTAACGCACTTACGTTCACCGTAACAGCTGCTGTATTCGTTATTGGCACCTGCCAGAAAACGAGTGTATTCGCAACATAGCCAATTAAGGCTGTCGAGGGGGTTAGTGTGTACGCATTGACAGCTCCTGCTCCGACACCCCCTAATAGTATTGGCCCCGAGAACCCTAGGAAGGTCTCTAGGAGTTTCGTTTTAATAAAACGAAGGTGGTCATCCCCCTGACCCCGAGAATCCGTCGCCGCAGGATTTGTGATTGTCAAGGCGGCTAAATAATTTCCAGTCTCTAAGGCCATTAATCTTCTCCCATTCCGTAAAGACGATTCGCATGACGGCGGGCTTCATGTTTTACATATAAGCGCTGCCGTGCCGTCACAATGTCGGTTTGAAACCTCGTCGCAAGATTTGAATTCTGCAAGTATTTATCGGCCATGATATAGCCGACCTCTGCTAAGACTAAATCCGCAGCATGCTTCAGCCAAGAATTCTCGACATTTGTAGTAAGGGAAGTTGCGCGCGCATAATAACGCCACTTGATAATATAGGCAGCATCAGGAACTGGATGAATCGCCATGTAGTCACCTATAATGCTATAGGCTTTCGGGATTCCCGTGATTGGGTACTTCTGCAGCAAGTTATCATAAGCCCCCTTTGGGAGCTCCTGATAAGGATTATCCGTGTTCGCCGCATCATAATACCAAGCATGTTGATCTTCAATCTCGCCCAAGAAATCAGTTGGTAATGCGATTGTTTCTGTAGCCGCGACAGTCGTGCCAACGGTGCTCATCACGGATTCTAAGAACCAAGGGATAAATGCACCCGTACCTTCAAGAAGGAAGCTCTGAGTGTAAACAGTCTCAAGAATAATTGCTGCATTCAGATCGGCTCTTGCCCCTAGACGTTCCTGGAGCAGTATGATCATCTCATCACGAGTCATGGACTTCTAGCTCCTGTTTCTCTGGCACATATCCTACATATTCATGGGTAAACTCGAAGTTCCCGACATGCCCCACAGCCCAACTCACACGATGGTCAATATAGATTGGAACTCCCGCCTTCTCCAGAGCCTCGCACATTGTCCAGTCTTCACCTTGGTAGGTATCCTCATCTTCCTTATACACCATTGCGAAGGCGCCATGGGGGATCTGCATATAGGCGCGCTTCGAAAGAAGCATAACCCCTGTCCCTACTCGCCATACCCGTTCGAGACCTTTATTCGCCTCATCCGTGAAGACAACCTCGCCTTGCGGGTGCTCGGATTTCGCTCTTGCTGTGGGGAGCGCGGGAATCTTCTTAATCGTGCAGTTTGCCGCGACTACATCCTTATTCCGATTGAGCAACTGGTGAAGCATATCAGCAGGAAACGTATGATCCGTGTCCAGGTACAATAAGTGCGAGGCGTCAATTTCCTTGGCCCCTTTCAAGCCATTTAAACGGGAAGTAGAGAGGATTGACCCCTTTACATTCGCCACCCTAATGCTCTGCCCGGAGAAGCCCGGAACCTTATGGGAGTTGAAATACCCAAGCATCCCTAACAGGCTCATGCTGAACTCAGCAAGCCAATACGCCCCCGAAGGGACTACGACAAGGACGTTTAATTCCTTCGGGGGCGTCATGTTAGGACGGCAGTAGTGGGCTGGAATACCAAGTTGTAGCATCATAGGCCGTTACAGTGAAGCAGGTCTGAGCGGCTACAACGAAGGCTGCATCCACCGAGAGAGCGTTAATACCGTCCCCGAGGAAAGGCCAGACCTTTAACGTTGAGGCGGAAGAGTTCTTAATCATGCACTCTTTCCCTGCTGCAGCTGTAGGCAGTTTCACGCCCTTTGCCGTATCCGCCCCGGTGACCAGGGTGAAGCCTACCGCAATTGCGGCGGCATCCGCCTGGATTGTCCCCAAAGCGGCTACAGTCGCCATAGTACCAGTACCTTGCAAAACATCGAGGGCTTGCAAGGCCGAAATTTCGGCCGCCGCAAGCTGGAAGTTCTTCGTGATCGTCTCCGTGCTCTGATTCCCACCAGCAGTTCCTAACTGTCCTACCATCACTTCTGAAGTCATTTCAGTTTCTCCTTATGAATCGTTTTCATCTTTAACTAAATCCGCAAAAACGGAGTCCTTTGGTGCTATTTCCGCCTCAAAATCCTCCAAGCAAACTTCGGAGTACTTACGATCTCCATTGTCGCGCTGAGTAAGGCTTTTAACCGTGCCGGCTACGACTACTGTAATCTTATCCCCCAGACTAAGCCCTTGAAGCTCTTTTAGATCGTCGAATTCAATGTAGAGGGCGGGACTGTAATGCGTATCTAATACTGGAGTCACAGCCTTATCTGAAAGCTTTAATTTTTTTGCCATGAGAACCTCTACTTAATAGGGGCGGCGCGCCGGGGGTACTACTTTCTTTGGCAACTTCTTACCTTTGCTGGCCGCATCAAATTCCTTCACAGTCTTCGAACTCACTTTTCCTTCCTTTTCCAGTTCGTGAAATTTACCGCGTTGGGCTTGACTTTTATAAGGCATAGTTGGCTCCTTAGGTGGGTTAATCCGGGTAGTTACAAAACGTATCCACCCGGATTAGCTAATACAATTCCTTACACTACGAAATTACTGAGCCAGGCACTGGTCTTCATATGGCGCATTTCAAAACCAGCCTCCGTCAGCCACTGCCCTTTCGTCTCGTCTGCGTCGTTAGCCTGGATATTGTCTTTGAAAACAGTATCCCGCATCGGACGGTAGACAAGCGCGGTTGGGTCAAGGATCAGCATGTCATTCGTGAACCGAGCGTGATTATTGAACAAGGGATGACTCTTAACATACAAAGTCCCTTGCGGCATAATCCATTTCTGGAGCTTCATACCATACTGATCAATAATCCCGTCAAAGTTCACACGAGTACGGCTTTGCGAGGCAGCCAAACGATTCAGGCTGTTCAGTGCCCCATTACCCGCCAGCACAATCCGCTCATCCCCGGCACCGGTATCGAAATTAAACACCGGATAGACCGCGTCCGTGAAGGTAGTTTCCGTCGGCGTGGTGGAAAAGACTGTAATCATGTTGGAGGCATAAGTCGCCATCATATACAGTAAACCGCCCGAGGTACGCATTGGCTTTCCGTTTGCACCAGTGCCCTCAAAGCGCTTGCCGAAGATCGCAGCGAATTCAAGTGCGGCAGCATGGTCAAACATTTTGCGCTTCTTGTCATTCTTCACCGGATCACCAGTACGGGCGCGTGTCAGTTTCGCGCTGTTCGTAATGTCGTAAACGGTCTTCAGAATCTGCACATAGTTGAAAAGTTTCGTCGGGTTTCTGGTTGAGGCTGTCGGGGCTCCAGAACCTTCCGAGAACATATTTCCAATTTTCGTGAGCTTCGCGCTTGCCGGAATCGGTGCAGCGGTTGTGCCAACTTGCGCCCGCTTGAAGACGACAGTGGTCGTATCAGTCACTGAACTCGCCAGGATCACTTCGTGGTCATAGGCGGCCGTCATGGTTTTTTCCACCATGAACAGGTCGCCAGGAATCACGTCTTGCGCATCTTGCAGATTTGATGTGACATAAACTGTCGCATCGGTCGTGGCGTAAGTCGTGCCACTCCCTACCGTAAGGCGCAAGGCATTCAACTCCTCCTCCCACCAAGAGAATTCCGGGTCATCCACCGATTCCGTCTTCATCTTGCTCATCAGGGCCGTCAGAGGCGTCTGCCCATTAGGACTCCGCCAAAGGATAGCCTCCCGAAAATTCTTCGGGCGCTCATCCGTACCCCAATCTCCTGTACCTCTCATTCCTGCGATAGCTGCCATTGTAATACTCCTTGAGTTTTAATCGTCTTGGGAGACGAGCTCGGCCCATTCATTCACCGGAGTAGCACTTCCACCACTGCCCCCGCCTCTGGCGGGTGTAAAGGGTTTCGCTGCTCTCAGGGGAGTGACCGTTGCATTTACCGGCACTTTCGTATCCGCCGGAGCGGAACTAAGCGGCGGTAAACCTAAGGAAACTCGGGTAAGCTCGCCGATCTTTTGTATCGATTCTGCCTTCGAAGCCGTAGGGTTCACCTGCCGAAACATCGCGCCGACCTTCAGAATAGCTTCTTCATATGCAGGATCATTTAGATCATGATTCACTGTCATGAATTCATTCTTTGCCTGCGCTTCTACCGTTGCGGCTGTTTGCGTCTGCGCCATGAGATCAGGAATCAACCCTTGAACGCCACTCATGATATTTCGAGTTATATCCAAGTGCATCTTCGCCAATATTCGTGGCAAGACTACTTCCGGCTCCGTGTTCAATGCTGCTGCATCTTCATCGGAGAGTGTATAAGCAGTGGCTAGACTTGTTAAATGCCCTTGTTCCCAAGCCGCATAATCGAACGGTACTGCCGGGGTAACGGGGGTAACAGGCGCCACCGCAACTGGAGGAATTATAGTTTCGGCAGGGGTAGGTGTAACAGTGGGCGTAACTGGCTCGGCCTTAACGTCCAGGGCGGGAGTTCCCGCAGCGACTGGCTCAGGTAAGACCTCATGTTCGCCTTCAATTGTCTGCTCTTCCGCTGCTGTATCTGTAGTTTCTTCCACTACATCAGTCCAATTAACAGTGGAATCTTCCACCGCAGGGTCGGCGGTGGCCACCGCCGTATCAGGGGGTTCCGGTAGGGCCGGAAGGCTCGCTATCTCGCTCATCTTCTTCACTCCTTAAATGGTCAATGTCAATATTACAGTTTTCAATCGCCGTCTGCCTTAAGTTCTCCCAAGACAAACGGCCTTCTAGCATTCCTTTTTTATACTCTTGCCCTAATGCACTGTCAATACCAGTGCATGGGGTAAATAAGACCTCCTGCTGCAACTGATCAGCTTGCTCCTGCACTAACTCCCCAAGGAGAAGCCAGCCCTTATCCGTGGCCAATTCCTCCAGAGCGCGTTTAGTTTCTATAACTTTAGTAAGCGATTGTGCCATTTCATACCTCCATTTAACCCGTAGGCCCAACACCGGGAATCTGCCCCGGTTCCATAGGATTGCCCTCAGTAATCGGGACTGAGTTCCCGGCTTTCAACCTTGCCTGCATGACGGAATCCGGAAGAACTTGCACCTTGAACTGTTGAATATTCTTTAAGCCCGCAAGCTGCGCCACGAAAGCAAAGATTTTCGGCATATCATACGCTTGCAGGACTTGCGGCATCTTCGTCATTCCTTGCATAATCTGCTGCCAGAGGTTTGCCTGGGCAAACCGATCTACAGGTAAAGTCCCATCTATTGGAGTAAAGTCATAGAACCCCGCAATCTGCTCCGGGCCAACATTAATATACCGCTCGCCCCATTGGCTCAGATCCCCCAGGATCCGATACTTCCTCTCCGTGTCATACATCTGTTGCGAGGTTTGGATAAGCTTCTGCGTCATCGGGGCCCAGCCGGTTGCGCTCCAGTACTCCCCAATAGTTTTCAGTCGGTTCACCCCAAAAGTCGAGGAGGTTCTCACCTCCGTTGCCGTTTTCCGACCGCCAGCATTTACAGCCCCCATCACGGAATCATTAGCTCCCGTAATCCGCTGCATAATTTCAGAAACCATTTCTGTATCTTGCATATGCGCTCGTGTAATGTCCTGGGTAGCAAACTGCTTCATTACAGAATCCACAGATTTCCCATATGCCGCTGGCTTCAAACGCACTAAACGCCCAGGATTCGGGTCTTCCAAGTCCCGCATCTCCACCATCGAGGGGTCAACAATGAACTGGTCATTCATGGTCTTCCGCACATTGTAAAAGTGCGAATTAAACAGCCAAGTCATAGTATCATTCAAGGTTTTTGTAATCTCAAGAACGGAACGGTTGAACAGTTCATAACCTCCGATCTCGTATTCTAACACGTCGAAGGGCCACTTGTTATGATAAAGACCAAGGGGCTGCGCACCAATGATTACTCGCTCATTCGCGACCGTAAAGACCCAGCGCTCTGGTAACTTGCTCACCCCAAGCCCATAATCGGCAGGAACTAGCTCAAAATAGAACTCATGGATGTTTAGACGAGCGGGGCTTTTCCCATCAGCACTGAATAATTGTTGATCCAGCCAGGCATTCTGCGGCAACATTGTTTGCGAAGACCCTTGATCTCGGTTCTGGGCTGCCCCTACACCTGTTCCCGCCCCCTTTTGAGCTTCTTCAACATTAAAATAAGTCCCACTTGCCTTCCTTTCCACAACACGGTTCCACCCCAATTGATCCCAGCGGATTACGAACTCCCCTTCCTGAAAGCGGCAAAGGGGAAGCCGAGGATCGTGCATGAAATCCTGAACCCGCACATTGAAGAAGCGGGCGCCCACATACCCACGAGTCTGTATAATCCGCTCGGCCCACTTCATCTGGCCAGGGATCGGCAGGCCCAAGAAAGTTATCGGTTCCTGTACCCTTTGAGTAGAACTGATCGTCTCCTCATCCCAATAATGCCCGAGGACCCCGTGCCCATACCGAAGTGGGTCGAGCAGCCAGACATAGAGGAAGGGTAATGCCCCGCCCGTTGTAAGTTGGTAGCCGAGCAGCGCTTCTATGCACTGTTCCGCTTGCTGCGACTCCCCATGCCGGCCCTGTACTTGAAGGATCGGGTCACGAGAAAGAAAGATTGAAGTCAGGTAAGTGTGAATCGTCAGCATCATAGCGTAGCTGAAAGGCACCTCCATCGTAGTGTATTGCGGCGTTCCCGCCTTTCTTGCCGTCTTCCGCAGCGTATCATTATCGCTTGCGGGCATGTAGGCCTTCAGCATGTCCTCATTTTCTTTCCACTTCACAAGACGCTGACTAAGCCCACTTCTTCCGATCTTTATGCGGTCGCCAAAGGCTTGCATAAGCTTCTTATGTGCTGGCCCTTCGAAGGCCAATTTTTTATCTATTGTCACGGACATGATCTGAACTCCAATTGTTTAGGCTGCCTTTCATCTTCGACTGAATACTCTCCCTCAACCCAATCGCCCCACTCAGCGACGTTAATCGAGATCCCATAATCAATCCCCATAGCTAAGGCATCTAGCACGTCATCGTGCATACGTGCTAGAGGACTATATTTACCGTATTGCGTTAAGAATTTAGACATCGTAGGCCGAACATAAAGCCGCCCATAGCCGGCTGCGCCCCCCACCGCCTGGATAATTCGATCCGCTTTCCTCCGCTGATCCTGGATTCGGTGGACAGGCACAAATCGGCGCGTTTCCCGCATCTTCTGCTCAATCGCGTGCGCGAGAACTCGCTGATAGCCTATGCTTTCTGAGATAATTCCAAGGGGCTTATAGCGAACGATGTATTCGATCACAGTCGTTATCGCCTTCTCCGGCATCTCACCTTTTTCCGCCGTGTATTCTACAAGATAAACATCAGCGCGGTGGAACCCGATAACGGCGATTACTTGGTCGTCTGCGGTTTTCGATTCGCTTGATGCGGGGTCGATAGCAATTAGATACACCATCCGATCAGGGAGTAAGTCCCAATACTTTAAGTTCTCCGGATTGAAAGTCGCGCCGCCTTCCGGGATTATCTCGCATTCCATCTCGCGCATCCAAAGGGCAAGCCGGCCAGTCCGCACATGGGCCTCCTTTTCCTTCAGAAGAAATTCTGTAGAGAAACGGGCGGGCCAAGCACTTTTTCCGTTTGCGTCGAAGCAACTAAATTTTACCGTTACCCAGGCCTCGTCCTTCTCGCAGGAGGTTACAAGGTCTCCTTGAACAAGGGGGGTTTGCATAAGTACCATCTTTGCGTGAGGGGCTTCTGATGGCGGGGCAAGGGATTTTCCTAACGCACCAAAGAATAAGTCAGCCGTCTTCTTAATCTGTTCGGCGGAACCGGTAGTCTCCTCATTATCCGGGTCATCCACACCTATAAGGTCAGGACGAAAGTCATCAATGTTCACACCCCGGACTTGGCCAGTGATGCCAAGGGCAAGGACTCGGATAGGATACTCATCTACTCCATGAATGATTTCAATATCCTCCCCACTCCAACGATTTCCTTTCGTCAGGCCAAAAGTCCTCGCCCAGCGGGTATTGAACTCTACGTTTCGTTTAAGCCATTCAAGCGACTTTATCGAGTGGCTTTGGGAATTAGAGACAAGAAGAATTGTGTGGGCAACCCCGTAGGCGATCTGCTTCGAGATGAACATACGGAACTTTGAGGTCTTTGCGGAGCCTCGGAAGCATTGAAAAGCGATATATCTGGTATTCGAAGCGAGAAGCTCGTCCATCTCCCTATGGAAAGGCGGAGGGGCTTGCCGAACGGTCTTCGGGAAGAAAGTCTTCTCGTAGAGCGCATTGTCCACGGCACAAAGCTGCACGAGTTCCGCCGTTGTGATACTTACCTGTGGGGCGGCTAGTTCCACTATCCTCTCGCCTTCCGAATGGCTCTTTGAGCAGCCGACTGCCCTTCCCGAAGCCAACTTTCCGAGGCGGCTCTATCGGCGGCTGCGTAATCCTTTGCCCGTTGGTAGACAGCATCAAAAGGGGCCCTTTCATGCGTATAGTGCTTGTGCCAGAACTTCCCACCATTCACATAGACGCAGCCGTCAAATTCATAGGCTAGATTCGTGAGGTAAACATCGATTCCCGTATGCTTGGCCTTGGGGTAAGCCCAATAACCAATGGCTTTTACTAAGGCTCCGCCGACGCAAGGGTGGGTAGCGAGCGCCTTGTCATGAATGGAGTCGGAACAGTACGACAGGCCATAATCGGGGCAAGCGGCCGCGAGAAGACTTAAGGTGCCGGGCGCCCGAACTTCAATGTCATTCGCAAGAAGCCCATAGAACTTCTCATTCGGGTAAAGGGAGACTGCGTAATTGATCTTCGCGGCGGTACTATGGCCTTCCGGCATTACAATGCGCAGCCAGCGGGGATCTGCCGCTGCCCGGCACTGTTCAAGCTCCGGATCGTCATCATCGAAGATTGCAACTACTCGCGCGAGGGGGTCAGCCCATTTGATTGATTCATTAAGGGTTTCCACCCCAGCTGCCCGCTCGCGAATAGGGAGAATCCAGATGCCTTCATTTAGTGCTTTCATTTTACGGCCTCCAGATATGCACTTTGAATTTCCCACTTGGGCGGCTGGGTTCGAAGGCCAACTCCACCGCTTCGGGAAACAGGGTTGCCGGATCATACCAACGGACAATTTCACAGACTTGCAATTCCCAAAGGTCGGGCCGATATAGGAGACGGAGGACGGGAAGGTATAGGTGCCTTACCTGCCACCAAGCATCAGAGGTATGCTGGTACTTTACCTCAACGCAAGTGAGGATACCGCGCGGCAGGTCGATGATTAGGCCGTCGGGTTGACACCAACGCCAAGCCCCCTCTGCGCCCTGGAAACGGAGCCAGGGGCTTGGGATATAAGTTTCCGGAAAGAGCTGCTGAAGGTACTTCTGGGCTCGTTTCTCATAAGCTACGCCGCGCGCCCGGCTTCCGCTATATCTTCGGCGATGGAGAAAGGGCGGTTCGGTGGGGGAATGATACGCTTGTAGTACCACTCCGGCGGGTTTGAAGTGGCTAGGCGCTTCCACCGGGTTAGGACTCTGTGACTTCCAACAATACCACCTCGATTGCCGGCACCCCGATTTGTTTCTGATACATCTCGCGGGCGAGTTGGAGGTCTGCCGCCCCCACGATGATGTTATTAGTCTGCGTATTATTCACGACTCCGCCCGGCGGCGCAGAGCGTTGGCTTGCTGGCGCATATCCCATACGGTGGAGAAGCTTGTCTGTGGCATTGAGAAGAAAGTCCGCATTCTCCGAACCCTCTATCTTCATTACGAGCTTATCCAGGGCCACATCCGTACAGGCTCGGAGTTTCCCCGGAATATCCTCCGCGACCACTGCCGCCACTTCATCTTGCCGCTGGCGGTAGAGCTTTTGAAAGGCATCGGAATGCAAGACGGTGGAAACCCAGCTCTGCGTGTACCCGAAGTAAGCAGCTGCGTCGCGCAGGGGCCGATCCGGGTTTAGTATCAGCCAGGAAATCATCGACTCGTGGGTGTAGCTAACATTCTTAATCTGATTTTCCGCCACGGCGAGCTCCAAGGGGATTAGTGAATGCTAGTATCATTGCGGAACGGCGGGGAGAAGGGAAGAGGGCGATTGAGGATACGGATGGGCATGAAATGCCCGGCGATTGAGGGGGGGTTAACCCCCGGAATAACTCCCGAGTTTCTCAGCCAGTTGTTTCACCTCCCCCTAGGGGGGAGAGGCGATGCAATGGGGGGAGGTGGGTATGTGGCGATTTCATGTTACGAATCAACGGGTTACGGGCCGTTGGCCCACCCGGCTTGCATTCCACCTCGATTTCATGTATGATGTGTTTCATGTGGTGAAGGTTTACCACATCGGCACCGGGTAACGTTAGCCCACTTGCAATAGACAAAGGAGCTATATCATGGAAGATGTAAAAAAGATTCCGTTCTTACGGAAAATCATTGACGTTACAAAAGGTGAAATCCGTTTCGTCTTGGGTAACGGGCAAGAAGTAGTCTGTGAGCTGGCGCGGGTTAGTCCTGGGAATCTGGAACGGGCCAGGTATCATGGCCTTTCACAAAAGATCGGGGATTCCGTGGCCGGTTACAGTAAGGATTCCGCCTTCGGCGCGGCTTTTGCGGAGCTCATGACGGTACGCGATCAGATGTATTCGCCGGACTGGAGTTCTGGACGGGAAGGCGGAGGTGGCGGCGGGCTTGAACTGTTGGTGCAGGCCTTGGCGAGGGTGAAGAAGCTGGATGTGGAAATTGTCCGGCCAGCAGTTGAAAAAGCCACAGTGGATAAACGGAAGGCCTGGGCTAGTAATGCGAAGGTTGCAGAGGTGATTCTCCGGATCAAGGCGGAGCAGGCTTCCGCCAGGGTTAAGGAGACGAAAGCCACGGCAGATGAGATAGATTTAGGTCTGTAAACCGGAGAAAGGCGGGGAAACCCGCCTTCTTCTTCGTCCGTTTTCGCCCAGGAATGATTATTCAGCGGTTTTCACCGATTCTCCCGTCTAGTTTTAACCAAATACTGAAAAGCCCGGCGCCCTATCCACGCCATTGTCCCTAATTGGCCCGGATTGTTCCTTAATTAGCGCTTAGTTAGTGCTGAGTAGCCGGGAAACGGGAAACCCCCCCGCATCCGTCCTATTAACACCCGGAAAAAAGAAAGTGGAAGCCTAGGGGGGTATATGTAGGACTAATCAGTTATAAATTTTTTTTCTCTAATACCTTAATATGATTACTCCCCTTACGAGTTAATTAATCCCCGTGGTTACGTTTCGTAATTCCGGGGGATAATCCCCACACCCCGCCATTCCCCATTCTTCGGCTACTCAGCGCCAATTAAGCCCTAACTAAGCGCCAATGCGGAACAACCCGGCGCAATCCGGCACAATCCGCCCAACCCCCCCAATAGCCCGCCGAAACCCCTTGCGCCCTTGCCAATTCCGTGATGTCATTACCCCGGATCAACATTCACATCACATTTTAAGGCCCCCCTAACATGACACGAGGAATTGAAGCATTCCCCTTGGTATTCACGCAAATCGTGGAATCCCTTGCAGACACCGAAGAGCCGTTCACGCACAAGTGCGCCTCGAATAAGGAAGCGCAAGCCCTCCGTTTTAAGTTCTACTCCTTTATCAAGGCGGTAAAGCGGGGCTTCTCGCCCCGGGAGAAGGAGCTGGCGGAAATCCTTTCGGGGCTCACCTTCCTGATTCAAGGGGACATGCTCGTAATCGAGCGGAAGGATAATCTCCCCGAGGCCCAGGGACTGCAAGCAAGCCTTTCCCTGTTCACAAATCAGAACGGCGTTACGCCGGCGGATCGCCCGAAGTACCTCCCGGCAGATGGCCCGGAGAATCCCCAGACGGATTACCACTCGCCCGGCGTACCGCCGGCAGCTAGTAAAAGCCCCGGAGCTAGTAAAAGCCCCTTCCTTCTTCCGAAAGGAATGATCGAGGAGATAGAAAGTGTGGAGGATTTGGTTGAAGACTGGTTTAAGGGAGAGGGGGGATGAGTGTAATTCCGTTCAATCGGCTTGAAACGGACGATCAGCACGGGGCTGGTAAAGCTTTTTGCTTTGGGTGTAAGCACGAGTGGATTGCTGTAGCTCCGACCGGTCTAACGGAATTTGAATGCCCAAATTGCGGCGCGTACAAAGGTCGATGGAGGTTCGGATTTTATCCGGCGCTAAACGATGAAGTTTGGGAGTGCGCTTGCGGGAATCAGTTGTTTTACATGACGCCGGATGGGCATTTGTGTGCCAATTGCGGAATTTATCAGAGTTACTAAATATGGAATACATGGAGGAAATGATGGATCGACAAATTGAAGCAGCGCAGCACTGTTTCGAGAATGAGACCGAAGATTTGATGCAACTAAGCGCATTAGAGCTTGCTGCACAAATTTGGACAAAGCCGACGACTTCGCATATTCCAATGGATGCGGCCTTATGCGAAGAAATCGCTCGGCTCATTACTAAAATGAGGGTTAAGAGAATACATGAATTCGGGTGCCGACAGGATTTGAATAATTACTATGAGATTCTTTCCATTCTGGGAATGGAAGAAGAGGGTAATCCAGTTACAGAAGTGGAAAGACTAAAGGAAGTTGAAGAAGGTAATTTTAGGCTTCTGGCAGATGTGGACTTACTAAAAAATATTGTGGCGGGCGCAATAAGGGGGTATGTGACCGGCCATCACGGAATTTTAGAAAGCGCGCTTGAAGTGGGCGAGAGATTCCTGATCGCTTCTAAAATCGAATCCACCGGGAAACCAGCGTGAGCGTGTTCGATGTAATTGCATACCACGAAGGAACGCTCTTCACAAAGTGGGGGCCGTGCTCGTGTAATACGCCAGTTGATTACACTTGCATTCAGTGCGTCCATGCTCAAAAACTTAAGGATGAGGGGCTGGATTATGAAACCGAATATCAGAAAGCAAGACTGGCGGTGAGGGGCTAAGATGAATAGCGAACCGTACATATGTTTCACAAACCCCGGAGAAATTGACGCAAGGGCCTTTACTTCCTTTGGCGTGAATGCAAAGACTTCTGACAGCGCCATTGGATACTTCGGAACCGGCCTGAAATAGGCCCTCACCCTTCTCCTCCGTGAGGGCTGCCTTGTAAGTTGCTATTCCGGATTAAAGAGTTTCACAAACCAGTTTCACAAACCGTAACACCTTTAAGGAGATTCAAAATGAAACCAGGAAAACCAGGAAGCATCGACCTCACCGCCTTAAGCCAGAATGCCGAAGCCGCAAGAAAAGATTACCAAGCGGCCATACGCGCCCTGGAGCGGGCCCGTCTCACGGCCGAAACGGCAGAAGCCTCATACGCTGCCCACCTTGGGCGATTCACCGCCGGGGTCGAGGCAGTAAAGGTCTCCATTAAGCCGCCAATCGCCTAGCATGGGGGTTTATCCGCAAAGCCGATTCTGCCAAGGATGTAGCACTTACCGAAAGGTAGAATCGGCTGCGGATTTGGAAAACTGGTGGCGGATCCTTAGTAAAGATGGTCGTATCGTCATGCGAAGATGCCCTCAGTGCAAGGCGAATCGAACCGCTTACCAGAACGCGCAGAGGGGCAATAAAAGTTGACAAGCTGATGGGTTTATCCCATTATTGAATCGACCGGGCGGAATTTCCGCCTCGGTTTAACGTACCACAGAGGGATTTCCCTCATCTTTAGGAGAAGTATCATGGCTAAAAAAGGAAAACAGAAAATGACTACAAATGATGAAGCAAGTATCGTAAATGAAACCCTGGAAACTGAATCCGTAAAGAAAGTAGCTTTCTGCACCGTTGAAGGCGACGGCGGCACAGTCCTTTCTTTCAAATTCGGTAACGGTCATGTCCTTGCGGTTGACCTGAACGAGCTTTCCGAAGACATCAAAAGCCAGCTATGTGTTCACGGCCTGACCCAAAAGATCCGCGACTCTTTCGCCGGCTGCAAGGGCGATTTTGCCGTGGCCATTGGCTTGGCGGAAAAGGTCGCTGACCAACTCCTCACCGGCCAATGGACTGCCTCCCGTGCTTCCGCGGGTGAAGCCGCTCCGAAGATCACGGAGCTCGTCGAGGCCCTCGCGAATCTGAAGAGCCTGGATTTGGCCGTCGTGCAAGCAGCTGTCGAAAAGGCGACCCCGGAAAAGCAGAAGGAATGGCGGAAGAACGCGGCTGTTGCGGCGGAAATCGCCCGTCTTCGCGCTGTTCGCGCGGCGGAACGGGCAGCAAAAGCCAAAGACGAAGGTATTGCTTTGGATCTGTAAACAGAGAATTAGTCATATCGGTGATACAAAACCCAGACCTGTTCACAAGACGGATCTGGGTTTTTCTCTTTCCAGTCGGTAAAAATATATTGACATACTGAGAAATGGGTGGGATAATACGGATAATTACAAAATGTAACCCCCCGTATTAACCACCACCAAAGGAGAGCACCATGAACCAGTTAACCACAGAAGAAAAGAGAGCTGAACTTATTCGGGTGTTTGACGCTTGCGCCGCTGAACAAACCAGCCGTACAATCCCCCAACTCAACGAGGGGGAAATCTACGCCGGAGCGATCATCACGCCGGCGGGAGAAGGACATCGCATCATCATTTTACCGGGCGAGGCCCACTCGCTCATATGGGAAGCCGCGATGGAATGGGCAAAGTCCATCGGCGGCGACTTGCCAGATCGCGTCGAGCAAGCATTGTTGTACAAACACCTGCCAGATCAATTCCAAAAGGATTGGTACTGGTCGAATACGCAGCACGCAGCCTATTCTTACTCTGCCTGGTCTCAGAATTTCACCAATGGCACC